>Ga0164241_10000689_pt1 | contig 53953 bp, 44 predicted proteins | sample OricomyardsoilBY_FD_108780 | JGI IMG/M metagenome (GOLD analysis project Ga0164241, IMG submission 108780) | Backyard soil microbial communities from Emeryville, California, USA - Original compost - Back yard soil (BY) | ecosystem: Environmental > Terrestrial > Soil > Unclassified | place: USA... | reverse complement strand
TTAACCCATGTCACGCGCCGGTAGACTGCTGCTTTTACTGGAAACCTTGCGCCGTCATCGCCACCCCGTTTCCGGCGCGGCCTTGGCGGCGGAATTGAAAGTCAGCCTGAGAACCCTTTACCGCGACGTCGCCACCTTGCAAGAGCAAGGGGCCAGCATCGATGGCGCCGGTGGAGTGGGCTATGTCCTGCGGCCCGGTTTCCTATTGCCTCCCATGATGTTGAGCACCGATGAAATCGAAGCCTTGGTCCTGGGATCGAAATGGGTCGCGGAGAGGCTGGATGGGGATTTAAAAGCCGCCGCCGAGTCCGCCATGGCCAAAATCGCCGCGGTCTTGCCTCCGCCACTTCGGGCCAATGTCGAGCATTCCACCTTATTGATAGGTCCTTCTTCGTCCCAGGAGTCTCTCCGGCCCCGGCATTCCCAATGGCTATCCGCCATCCGCCTGGCGATGCGCCAGCAGGTGAAGACGGAAATCCGCTATCTCGATTCGGAGGGCAAGAAAACCACCCGGGTGATTTGGCCCTTTGGCCTGGGCGTATTCGATACGGTGCGCATCCTCATGGCCTATTGTGAATTGCGGAAAGGCTTCCGGAATTTCCGGCTCGATCGAATCGATCAATTCACGCCTTTAAAGACCACCTATCCCCGTTCCCGCATGGCCCTCCTGGCGGAATGGAAAAGCCAGGACCGCAGGGCCACTGACAGGAATTGACAGTCGGGCATCCTAAGTTGATGGCTCACCCAATCCCAAGAGGTAAGCCATGAAACACCCGGAAATGATCATCCTATACGTCGGCGATGTCGCCCGGAGCGCCGCCTTTTACAGTCAAATCCTGGAAGCTGCACCCAGGGATCAATCCCCCAACTTCGCCATGTTCGGTTTGAACGAGGGTTTGGCGCTGGGTTTGTGGCAAAGGGATGATGTCGAGCCCAAGGTCGGGGCCGCTGCCCCGGCGCAAAATGAATTGGCCTTGATTCGGCCCGACGCCGCCTCGGTGGATGCCACCTGTCAGCGTTGGAGAGAATTAGGCGCGGTCATCGTCCAAGATCCCACCGACATGGATTTCGGGCATACCTTCACGGCCAAGGATCCCGATGGCCATCGCCTGCGGGTATTCTCGACTTCCATGTGACTCCTCGCCCCTACCCCATCATTCGTGCCAGATATTCTCCACCCAGGGTAATCCGTGGGTATTCAGGGCTTCCATGAAGGGGTCGGGATCGAGCTGTTCCATATTCCACACGCCGGGCTGTTTCCATTTGCCGGTGACCATCATCATGGCGCCTATCATGGCGGGGACGCCCGTCGTATAGGAAACGCCTTGGGCATCGGTTTCCTCATAACACGCTTCGTGGTCGCAGACATTGTAGACATAGGTCTTCAAGGGTTTGCCGTCCTTGAGGCCGTCGATGAGGCAGCCGATATTGGTCTTGCCCTTGGTACGCGCGCCGAGCTTGGCGGGGTCGGGTAAAACCGCCTTCAGGAATTGCAAAGGCACGATGTCCATACCCTGGAATTGGATGGGTTTTATGGACGTCATGCCTATGCCCTCGAGCACGCGCAAGTGGTTGAGGTAGCGCTCGCCGAAAGTCATCCAGAAACGGATGCGCTTGAGGCCCTTCAGGTTCTTGGACAGCGACTCCAGCTCTTCGTGGTACATCAAGTACATCTCGCGCGGACCGACCTCGGCGAAGTCCCAGGTCTTATGCACCGAAAGCGGTTCGGTTTCTTTCCATTCGCCCTCTTCCCAGTACTTTCCCTTGGCGGTGACCTCGCGGATATTGATTTCGGGGTTGAAATTGGTGGCGAAAGGCAGACCATTGTCGCCGCCATTGCAATCCATGATGTCGACGTGATGGATTTCGTCGAAACGGTGTTTCATGGCATGGGCGCAATAGACATTGGTGACCCCGGGATCGAAGCCCGATCCTAAAAGGGCCATGAGGCCGCGGGCCTTGAACCTATCCTGATAAGCCCATTGCCATTTGTACTCGAATTTCGCCTCATCGGGGGGTTCGTAATTGGCCGTGTCGAGATAATCGACGCCCATTTCCAGGCAGGCGTCCATGATGGATAGGTCCTGGTAGGGCAAAGCCACATTGATGACGAGCTTGGGATTGTGCTGGCGGATGAGTTCGGCCACTTGCTGGGGCTTATCGGCGTCGACTTGAGCGATTTCCAAGGGGTATTGGCGACGGGTGGCGATTTGGCGCTGAATGGTTTCGCAACGGCTCAGGGTCCGGCTGGCCAAAACCGCTCCCGAAAACACGCCGGGATTTTGGCTGACCTTATGCGCCACCACTTGGCCGACGCCGCCCGCTCCGATAATCAAAACCTTACTCATGGTGCTCTCCTGGGAGGGTTTATCGCAAACCCGGCCTAAATCGATTTCAGTGGGGCAAACTTAGCATTTTCGGGCTTGGCGAGGCCTTCCCCGTCCGCCCGAAACCCCCATGAAACCGATCAAAAAGAAGCTTCGGAAACAAGGGGGCCGAAATCGTTTGAACGAAGGTCACGGCTAATTTTTCCAGCGCCCATGGCTAAGATTTCCAACTTGTTGAAATTACTGTGACCCGCCGGTATTTTCGGATTGGGTTTTCGTCTTTCGAATTACCTTGTGCTCTCGCCACAAACGTGGCGAAGTTTAAAACCCAAATCACTCCTCCCAACAACCATGGATGGTTACTTCATGAAGAATTTTATCGTTCAAAAGCGATTCGCTTTTGGAAAAACCTCTTTGCATTTAACTCCCCTGCTGATAGCGATCGCCTTTGGCACGATGTCTTGCCAAAGGGAAATGCCGAGCGAACCCAAGGCCGCATTGGATATCTCCGAGTCTTTCCCGGTCGCCGCCCGCACGGCGATTGGCTCGACCGAGCCCATTACCCTGATTTCCACCTTGGCCCAATTGCGCGCCATGACGACTTCCGGCAATTACCGGCTCGCCAATAATATCGATGCTTCCACAACGGCCCAGACGCCCTTTGTCCCGGTTGGGTATACGAAAGATCCTTTCCACGGAACCTTCGACGGCAATAATTACACCATCAGCAACCTGACCATCAGTGGCGGTACCCAAACCGGCATGTTCTCGTGGGCGGTCAATGCCGTATTGAAGAATATTCGCCTCACCAACGTACATGTGACCGGCGGAACCAGCACCGGCGCCATCGCCGGGTATGTCTCCAATGTGGACTTGACTTACAGTTACGTGACCGGTACGGTTACCGGCAATTCCACAGCCGTCAATGTCGGACTGGCCATCGGATCCGCCTCCAACTGGACGCGGATATCCAGATGCCACATGTCGGGAACCGTGAATGGGAGAGGGTCCCACATGGGCGGCCTGGTGGGTTACGCCGCTTTTTACGGCACGGTTACGCCCACCGATGACCCGCGCATCCTCATCGACGAGGTTTTCACCCAGGTCACCGTTTCGCCCACCTTTCCCGCGGGAAGCAGCAATGTCAATGCCGGCGGCCTGGTGGGTACCCTGCTCGGAGGCGCCGTCAATAATGTGAGCGTTGTAGGCGACATCACGGGCCGTAATGCGGCCGGGGGTCTTGTCGGCAATATCATCAATAACGATCCCAATAGCATGGGATCCTATATCCGCGGCGGCTTATCGCGCGGCCTGGTGACCGATGTGGCCCATTCCGGAAGAACCGGCGCCATCGGCATGATGTCGGGTTCCCTGATTTGGTCGGGGGGCGCTTATTACGACAAAGACACCGATACCGGTGTACCCAATCCCCTGATCACCGACCCGTCCTGTCAGGTCGGTTTTACCAGCAGCCAATTGAAATCGCCGACCGCCAGCCCTAAGCTTTTGTACCCCTATATCTATGGCCTGCTCTTAACCCAACAGGTCATCAATCAAAACGGATATCCGCAGTGCAAGCTCAACTCGGGCAGCGATGGCGACTGGGGTTTCGGCACTTGCGGTGAAACCCCTATCCTTTGGTCCTTAAACTCCAATACGGAATACAATACCCTGCTCCGCATTCCCAATCCCGGCGCCCAACCCAAATAAGGCTGGTCGGATTCAGGTTGGCCTAGTGCCCCTCCGCGGAAACCCTTTTCCGCGGAGATTGGAAAAAAAGCCGGCTGAAGACGGTTTCAGGGCGGCGAACTTAGCATTTTCAGGGTTTAGGAGGTTTTCCATGTCTACCCGAAACCCCGATGATTCCCAACAAAGCGAGGCCCTGGAGAGCTTGGCCGCCAAAACCTGCCAAGCCTGCACGGGGGAAGTTCCGCCTTTGCGCGGCGCCAAACTATTGCCCTATGCCACCCAATTGGGCCATGGCTGGCATATCGTGCATGAGCATAACCTGCACAAACGTTTCGCCTTTCCGGATTTCGCCTCCGCCTTGCGCTTCGTCAATGCCATCGGAGAGGTGGCCGAAAAGGAAGGCCATCATCCCGACTTGCATCTGGGCTGGGGCAAGGTCGAGGTGACGATATGGACCCATAAAATCGACGGGCTGACCGAAAGCGATTTCGTCTTGGCGGCCAAGGTGGAAAGATTGCCGAGATAAAGGGCGGAACGCGATTCCCGATCACCTAACTGCGAGAGAGTCGGCTCAAGGATTCCACGCTCGCTTTCCGTTAAGGATTCACGGCCTGTTGTTGGAGATAATAAAGTCCTTCCGGCAAGCCGGCCGGTAGCCGCAAGGACCCTCCCTCAGGCCTGCCTTTAGCCCTAATCCTGCCGAAAGCATCGCGCAATAAGATGAGCTGATCACGCCGGGCGAAACCCAGCGGCAAGGCCAATTCCCGACCATGCGCGTAGCGAATCATGTTCCCGAAGGCCGGCGTGGTTTGGGTGGAAGGCTTGATGGCGACGCTGAGCCCCTGCGGGGTGGTGATATTCGGCTTGGGAACCGGCAAGGTCATGCCATCGCCGAGAAAATAATCGACATGGGGCGGCTGGTTATAGGCGACATTTTGCCAGGCGACGGCGAGCCGGTAGGCGGGATTATGCATCAAGGTATAGATGCGATAAGTCGTGGGAAGGGTCGTCGTATAAATCCGCAAGGCCTTATTGTCGCTGGTCCGCCATATCACCTCTTCCCTCCAATCGCCGAAGAGATCCGCCGTTAAACCCGGAGTGGACTTGGTGCCGTTATTGGAAACGCAGCCGGCAGCGGTGAGCAAAACGCCGCCGCCCGCCTTGGTGACGGTATTGTCGTTGACGAGTTCCCGCAGCAAATCGCCGTCCCACCAGGCCAGGAAATTCGTTGAATTGGGCTTGATGTCCACCGTGCCGCCATTGGCATTGCGCGTGCCTCCCGAAGCGCCCCAGAATTCGGCTCCCGGATTGGAAGCCAGGATATCGGCCGCCACCCCCCTGCCCACGTCTTCGTTAGCCGTTTTCCAATAGACCTTGCCGGTTTTGGCGTCGCGGAAATCGCATCCGGGCTGGGCTCCGCCTTCATGGATGTCGAAGACTTCCAAGCCGGGCCGCGACGGATCGAAATCGCCGACATGCAAAGCGTCGCCGTGGCCAAAGCCGGTATTCCACAATCCCTTGCCATTGTCATCGATGGCCATGGCGCCGTAAATGATCTCGTCCTTGCCGTCTTGATCGACGTCGGCCACGCTGAGCTGGTGATTGCCTTGATCGGTATAGGAGGCATAGCCGCTTTGATTGGTGTCGAATATCCAACGTTGGGTGAGCTTGCCGTCTTTCCAGTCCCAAGCCACTAGGACGGTGCGGGTATAATAGCCCCGACACATGACCACGCTGGGATGAATGCCGTCCAGGTAAGCGACGCCGGCCAGAAACCTGTCCACCCGGTTCGCGTAAGTGGTGCAATTCGGATCGCCCCACCCGCAAGGATCGCCGCGTTCGGGAAGGTACTTGGTGGTATAAAGCGCCTTGCCGGTCAACCCCTCGAAGACCGTGAGGAATTCCGGTCCCTTGAGGATATAGCCGTCGGAATTGCGGTGATCGACATTGCCGTCCCCGATGACGGTGCCCAAGGCGTCGCGGCTGCCATCCGCGGTGCGTAAAACCATTTCCGCCTTGCCGTCGCCGTCGAGGTCATAGACCATGAACTGGGTATAGTGGGCGCCCGCGCGGATATTCACGCCCAGGTTCATGCGCCACAATCGCTTGCCGTCCAGGCGGTAAGCGTCGAGATAGACGACGTCGGTTTTGCCCGCCTGGGAATTGTCCTTGGAATTGGTGGGATCCCATTTGAGGATGATTTCGTATTCCCCGTCGCCATCGAGATCGCCCACGCTTAAGTCATTGGCCGTATAACTATTGGAAGGAGGCTCGATCGGAAGATTGAAATAATCCCCGGACAGGACCCGGGCGGGTTCGCTGGTTTCGCCTTCCTGGCCATTGATGACGGGCTTGACGGTATAGGTGCCGGTTCCAGCTGTCGCGTCCGTATAAAGGGTGGCGCCGGTAATCGGGGTCGAGTTCAACAAGGTCGAACCCTTGTAGACATTGAAACCGATGTCCTGCGGCTCGGTTCCCAGCAAGCGCCAACTCAAGTATTGGCCCTGGGCGACCTTCACGGCTATCAAGCCCCGGTTGATCTTCTCCATGACTCGTTGCGCCTGAGCGCCGGAAAAAACAAAAAAAACCACGGCCAAGGCGTATCGCGTCCAAATCCCCAGCATTCCACTCCTCATCGCGAAAATCCTCAGCCATAGAATAAGGCAAATCGGGGATTTGGGTGGCTTAATTTCTTGGAAAACCGTGGGGGTGGTGGAACCGAAAAAGCCGGTTTTCGCCGATTTAAGGCCAAGGTCCTGATGTAAGAAAATCGTCAAATATTCTAAAATAACATGTATACGTGATCGGTAGCCTCCCATGAACTCTCCATTACCGGACGATTTGGGAAACCTCTTCCTGGATTTGGTCGAGTCGTCTCCGGAACTGTTTTGGCGCATCGATAATCAGGGCAAATACCGGTATCTGAATCCCGCCTGGGAAAAAATCCTGGGGTATCGGGTGGATGAAATGCTGGGGCGCACCTTTTTCGAATTCCAGCCACCGGAGATAGCCGCCCGTGACGCCTCGGTCATGGCGGAAAGGATGAGCTCCGAATACCTCTTCCAATATGAAACGATCTTGCTGCATAAGGACGGCAGACCCCTCAACCTCGCCTTCAGCGGCAAACTTTTTTACGGAAAAGACGGCCAAGCGGGGGGCATGCAAGGTGTCGGCTACGACATCACCGCTCACAAGCAAAACGAAGCTAGGCTGAAAAGCAGTGCCGACCAGTTGCAGACCCTGATTTCCAATGCCCCTACCGCCATCGCTATGTTGGACAAGGATCTCCGGTATATCGTTTGCAGCAACCGATGGTTAATAGACTATGGCTTGCAAGGACAAAACCTGGTCGGCCGTCATCATTACGAGGTTTTCCCTTCCATCCGCGAAAATGATTTTTGGAAAGACGTCCACCTGCGAGCCCTACAGGGTGAAACCATCCACCAGGACGAGGACACCTTCCTGGGCGCCGACGGCAGACGGGAATGGTTGCGCTGGGACGTGCGCCCCTGGCTGACGCCCGCGGGGGATATCGGCGGCATCATCATGCTGACCGAATCCATCACCGCGCGCCGCATGGCCGAGGAAAAATTGCGCGCCAGCGAAGAACGTTACCGGCAACTTTCCGATTCGGCTTTTGAAGGAGTTTTGATCCACCACAAAGGCCATGTGCTGGACATGAACAAGGCTTTTCACACCATGCTCGGCTATGCCGACAAGTCGGAATTGGTGGGCGTGGATTCCCTGACGACCTTCATCGCGCCGCGCTCGCGAGAGCATATCCGGGACAGGATATCGCGCCGCGACAGTTCCACCTCCGAGGTTTATTGCCTGCGCAAGGACGGCACCGAAATCCTTTGCGCCACCCAATCCCGTCCCCTGGAATACCACGGATTGAGCGCCCGGCTCGTCACCATGAGCGACATTTCCCAGCAGAAGAAGGCGGAACAGGCCTTGGCCGCCGAAAAGGAAAGGCTGTCGGTGACCTTGCACAGCATCGGCGACGGCGTCATCGCCACCGATACGCAGGGGAAAGTCATCATCATCAACAGCGTCGCCTCCAAATTGACGGGCTGGTCCCCATCCGAAGCCGAAGGCAAAGGCCTATCCGAGGTCTTTCAAATCATCCACGAGATCTCCCGCATGCCTTGCGAAAATCCCGTCGACAAGGTGCTCGCCACCGGGGAAATCATCGAGCTCGCCAACCATACCGTTTTGATCCATCGCGACGGGACGGAGCGCATCATCGCCGATAGCGGGGCCCCCATCCGCGACAGCGAGGGCAAGACCATAGGCGTCGTCCTCGTCTTCCGGGACATGACCGAAAAGCAAAGGCTCATCGAGGCCGCGCAACGCACCCAAAAACTGGAATCCCTGGGCATACTCGCCGGCGGCATCGCCCATGACTTCAATAATTTGCTCAGCGGCATTTACGGCTATATCGACATCCTGCAAGCCAAGAGCAAGGAGGCTTGGATTGCGGATTACCTGTCCAAGGCCATGGCGACCATCGAGAGAGCTCGTGGCCTGACCCATCAATTACTCACATTCGCCAAGGGCGGAAAACCGATCAGAAAGATCGCGTCCTTGTTTCCTTTCGTCGAAGAAACCGTGCATTTCGCCCTCAGCGGAACCTCCATCGTCGGCCATTTCCAAATCGCCGACGATTTACCGCTTTGCGAATTCGACATGAATCAAATCGGACAAGTCATCGACAATTTGGTCATCAATGCCAAACAAGCCATGCAGGAAGACGGAACGCTCATCTTGAAAGCTTATCGCCTGCATCTGGTGGAAGGCCAGGTCGAAGGGCTGCCCGAGGCCGATTATGTCTGTATTTCCATTGGCGATACCGGCGGAGGGATACCGGCGGATATCCTGCCGAAGATATTCGATCCCTTTTTCACCACCAAGCCCAAAGGCAGCGGCTTGGGGCTGGCCACCTGCCATTCCATTCTCTCTCAGCACGACGGCAGCATCGAAGCGTTCTCGGAACCGGGAAAGGGCAGCGAGTTCCGCCTCTATTTACCCGCCTCCACCGACCTCGTGAAAACCTCGGGGACGGAGACCAAGCGAAATTTCCGGGGAAAGGGACGCATCATCCTGATGGACGACGATGTCTTGATATGCGATACCGTGGGGGAAATGCTCAGCTTATCGGGCTATGCAGTGACGACATTCCAAAGCGGCCAGGGCGTCATCGATTTCCTGTCGCAGCCTTCGGAGAAGACCCGGGAAGTGGTCGCCGTCATCCTCGATCTCACCGTGCCGGGAGGCATGGGCGGGAAAGCGGCCGTCGGCGAAATCCGAAAAATCACGGCCGACCTTCCCATCTTCGTCTCCAGCGGGTATAGCGACGATCCGCTGATGGCGGAGCCCGAGGCATTCGGAGCTACCGCCAGCATCGGCAAACCGTTCCGTCGGCTGGCCTTACTCGAATTGCTGCATACCCACCTCGGCGGGGCGGAAGAATAGGCCTAGAGGTCGACCCACTGGGCGCCTTTTTTCGCGCTCTCGACCGTTTTCACTACGAATTGAATGCCGCGCAATCCGTCCTTCACATTGGGGTAACCGCCGATGGAGGACTCGCCGCTTTTCACGCGACGGATATCGGCGATGGCGGCGCGGTAAATGTTCGCGAAAGCTTCCAAGTAACCTTCCGGATGACCCGGAGGCGTGCGCGTGCTCGCCGCCGCGACCGGTCCCATCACGCCCGTGCCAGTGCGCATGGCTTGCCAGGCTTGACCCTTGGCCTTGTAAATCAAGGTATTGGGTTCCTGTTGATGCCATTCCAAACCGGCTTTGCTGCCATAGATGCGGATATTCAGGTTATTCTCTTCGCCGCAAGCGATTTGGGAGCAAACCAAGGTCCCCTTGCCGCCGTTTTGCAGGCGGATGAGGATATTGGCGTCGTCTTCCAGCAAGCGCCCGGGGACGAAGGTGGTGAAGTCCGCACATAGCGAGGTGATCTTCAGTCCGGTGATGAATTCCAACAGGTTTTCCCCATGGGTACCGATATCGCCGACGCAGCAAGATAAGCCTGCGCGTTTAGGATCGGTGCGCCACGAAGCCTGCTTTTGGCCCGAGGTTTCCAGCGAGTCCATCAACCAATCCTGATTGTATTCCACCAAGACCTTGCGCACGTCGCCGATCAAGCCTTGCTGCACCATTTCCTTGGCCTGACGCACGGCCGGGTAGCCGGTATAGTTGTGGGTCAGCGCGAAAACCAGTTTCTTGCTCTCCACCAGCTTGACCAGTTCCTGCGCTTCCTCGAGGGTAAAGGTCATGGGTTTATCGCAAACCACGTGGATGCCCGCTTCGAGAAAGGCCTTCGCCACGGGAAAGTGCATGTGATTGGGCGTGGCGATGATGGCGAAATCGATGCCGTTTTCCAGGGCGGCTTCTTTCGTGGCCATCTCGGCGAAAGATCCATAGGAGCGTTCCAAGAACCAGGCGTCGGCGCTGGCCTTGGCCCGGGCGGGATCGGATGACATCGCGCCCGCGACCACGGTCGCTTGCCCGTCGAGTTCGACGGCGATGCGGTGCACCGAACCGATAAAGGCTCCCTGGCCGCCACCGACGATGCCGGCCCGTAATCTTCGCTTATTTACATCTTGACTCATGGCGTTTTCCAACTCGAATAGAAAGTGATTAGGAACGGTAGGCTTGGCGGCCGATGCCTTGAATGGGAATGTTCTGCGATGCCAGCACTTCATATTGCAGGGCATGCATGGCGGCGGCGGCCTCATCGATGGCCTTGGTGAAAGCGACCGATCCCTTCAGAATGGGAGCCAGCTTTTCCTTGTCCTGGATGCGGGCCTTGGGGTATTCATGCTCCACGACCAGATAGGTCTTGGCCGGATCGATGGCGAGCAATTCGCGCGCGGCGAGCTGGTGATCGAGCCAATCCACGCTGCGGTTTTGCAGGTAAGCCAGCGGATCATGCTTGGCGGTGCCCGGCAATTCGTGCTCGGCCAAAACCACCTGCTTTTTCCAGGCATTGACTTGATCGGCGGGATTGGCGCTCGGCTTCCCGTTTTTCCAATCACCCCTTTCCATGGTTTGACCGCCATAACCCCACGCCGACACGCCCTTGCTGTCGACGACTTGGCCCTTCACGTGGAAGCCGGCGATGAGGAAGTTATAGCCTTCGTCCTTTAGGTATTGGAAAACCGAACGGGTGTCCATGCCCATGAGGATGGAATGCGAGGGATCGTAATGGATGCGGAATTGATCGCCCACGCCATGCTTTTCGCAAATGCGGTGCAGGGCAATCCAAGGGCCGGGAGCGTAAGCGATATTGTTATGCCACTTGTCGGTGACATTCCAGCCGGGCATGGGACATTGTTCCACGCGATAGGTCAAGCCGCGGGCCTTGGCTTCCTTCAGGAGGGGGATCCAGACTTCCTCGAACATAACGAGGTTCTCATCCATTTCCAGCTTGTAGTTGCGGCCGATGAAACCGCAAACCGCGTCGGTTCCGAGCAAGACCGCCGCGTCGAAAACCTTGAGCATGAAGTCGATTTTCTTTTGCCGCTCTTTGGCGTCGGGAACCAATAAGTTGTCGAAATAAACGAGATCGGAAAGACCGACACCGGTCTGTTTCATCGCCGCCTGCACTCGGGCAGCGCGCTCTTTATTGAAAGGCTTGCGCAAATCCAGGGTATTGGCCACCGGGTCGAGCAAGGCTTCCGCGGGCACATCGCTTTCGTCGGGATGCAAGGCTGCCGAAAGCTGGATATAAGGCGAGCCGATATCCTTGGAGAATTGCAACCATTCCTCGACGGCTAGGTCGGGATCGGGATCGCGCTTGGAGCGAGGGGTCAATTCCTGCAGGGCGGCCGTTAAAACGGAGAGCCGCATGGGCTTAGGTTCGAATGTTTTGATCGCCATGGGATAAACCTCCTCAATAAGGATAAGGGGGCAAGATAAATACCAAAAAGGTTAAATCCGGGCGACTAACCCGCAGAAAGGCGGAAAACGAAAACCCAAAGCCTATTTCCGGTGAAAACCGGTTCTTCCTGGGGAGGGGAAATGACGTCCCAATATATCGAAGCGCCCATCCGCAGCCCGGATGAAGCCCGACCTGGCGGGAGAGGGGGTTTTGCGAAAACTCCCAATGGCGAGCGAGGTGGCATGAATGTCCAAGGTCGCCAAGGCTTGTTCGACTTCGCTTATCGAGGCCGCCAAGTCACTGCCGGTCGGGAGGAGGAAAGCACGGTCATGAAGGTATGGCCGCTCACGTGGGTTTGCCACATGGCTCCGTTGTACTTGCCCGGCGGGGTGGAATCCGATCCCGCCGTCGTCCACTCGTATTCAAAACTTTGAAACGAGTATTTCCCCAAGGTCTTGGTATCCCGTTTTTGGATGACATAGGACAGCGAGTCGGTCAAGACCCCTTCCGGAAGGGCCGTATCCGTCGGGTCGGCGTTTTCATTTGGGAAAAGGGAGAGGGATGCGAAGGCATAGGACGACCCATCCCCGGTTTTGATCAACGACACGGATGAGTCCGAAACGGAAGAGCCGAAAACGCCCAGATTGAGCCAGCTCGCGGGGAAAGTGCAGGAAAAAGCATCGGTTTCCACCTCGACGGCCAGGGTGAAACCGGCGGTCATAGCGACCAGGATTGAAATCGGCTTAAAATGGCCCAAAGTGTCCTCCTCGCTGAGCGTACAAGGCTAATCTTGCTTTCTTAGACGTCGCAGGGGGAAAAAAGTGAATCCGCCGTTTCGATGAGGGAGCATTTTCCGTGGATAGTCGGTTTATCGGACGGGAAAGGGAATTTTAAGCCGTTTCAAGCTAAGCTCCAGGGGAACCCATCGCCGATGAGGATAACCCATGCCGCTATTTACCCTGATGACTACCCAAAAACTGGCCACTGACGTTGAGACTTTATGGGACTTCATCTCTTCGCCGAAAAACCTGGAAAAAATCACCCCGCCGAGCATGGGTTTCGCCATCGTCACCCCGGACTTGCCGGAAAAGATGTACCCCGGCGTCCTCATCGCTTATGATGTGAAACCGCTATGGGGATTGAAGATGCGGTGGGTCAGTGAAATCACCCACATCGTGCACCTGACCTATTTCATCGATGTGCAGCGCATGGGGCCTTATCGCTTTTGGCACCATCAACACCACGTCGAAGCGATACCCGGCGGAGTCATCATGCGCGACATCGTGCATTATCAACCACCCTTGGGCTGGTTGGGGGCGGGATTGAACCGCTTGGTGATTCACCGGCAATTGACGACGATATTCGAATACCGGAGAAGGAAGATGGATGAGATTTTTGGGGGGGATGGCGTGAATGGATACAGATAGGTTGTTCTAGTTGTCAAAACTCCACCTTGGTGTGGGTAAACTAAACCCTATAATAAAATCCCACAAACAAGGTGGAGTTGGGCAAAATGTTGGCGCTTAATTTGCTGCCCCCAACCATCCAGTTGGTGGGAAGACCTAATCCAAATATTATGAGGGTGATAAAGCAGATCTTCCGCTTTCTACCTTTGTGAAGAACTAAACAGGAGGACTCTTTGTTTGATGCCTTAAAACGGGAATTGGAAAGGATTAATAAATCTTCGGTAGGTATTCCCATTGAAGCGGATGCCGATGGATTCATCGATACTGGGTGCCCCAATGAAGAATGCAAGTATCAATTTAAGGTCCAGAATGAAGACTGGACTAACATTTTTAAGGATGAAGCAGTTTATTGTCCCCTCTGTGGGCATTCGTCTCCAGCCGATACCTTCTGGAGGACCGAGCAATTAGCGGCGGCGAAGGAGGAAGCATTCAAATATGTAGAAGGGAGAATTTCCAAGGCCATTGATTCTGACGCAGAAAATTTTAATAGGAGCCAACCCCGCAACAGCTTCATCAAATTCTCAATGCAAGTCAAGGGGGATAAACCACAACTTTTGATCCTCCCAATTAGCTCTACCGAGGAATTGAAACTCAAAATTCAGTGTGAAAAATGTGGTTCTAGGTATGCCGTTGTCGGCTGCGGATATTTTTGCCCGGGATGCGGTTACAACTCTATTGAGAGGCTTTTCCAATCTTCGTTGCAAAAAATATCCGCAAAACTTAACAATGTGGAAACTATTCGAATAGCGATAAGCCAAGTAAGTGCCGATGAAGCTGAAATTACTTGTCGATCTCTCATTGAATCGGCTTTGTCCGACTGTGTTGTCGCTTTCCAGAAAATTAATGAACACATGTACAAAAAACTTCCTAGCGCCGCGCCTTCTATTCCATTCAATGTTTTCCAAAGAATTGACGATGGGTCATTGCTTTGGAAAAGTGCCATAGGCGAAGGTTTTGATAATTGGTTGACACCGAATGAATTGGCCGATATGAAATTGTATTTCCAAAGGCGACATTTACTTGCCCATGCCGAAGGCATAGTGGATGAACGGTACCTTAAAAATACTGGTGATACGCGGTACAAACTCGGCCAAAAGATTGTTGTTAAGCCGGCCGATATTGAGAGGACTCTTGAGCTCGTCAAAAAGGTTTCCGAAAAAATTAACGAGAAAACCTGAAGCTCACCCTCACAATGCGAAGAGCGTCAACACTTCATCCAACACGCGCCAGTGGGGAAACCGCGGGCACGCTTCGCATTGCGGTTTCGTAAATGGGCTGCAAGGCCTTCTCGGCAATTCAGCTTAACCTTCGGGCGGCGCGAACTGCACAAAGGTCTACGTCCGCTTGCTCTCAGGTTAGCTTCATTGCAGAGTGCGGGTGCTCGTTTCGGGTGCAAGAGAGCACCACTTCATTCGCATCCTCGCCTTTCAGGAATGGCCTTGCAGCCCACTTCCCACTGGCGCCAATGTTGCCGGTTTAAAAAGTTTCCTACGATCTTCCAGTCGCGGGAAAATAATTGAATGGCTTTGGGGCAATACCAAGCAAATAAATTAGATTTTGCTCAACAGTATCTGAATGTTCAAATAGCCGGAGAGTCCAATGTTCAATTTGAAAATTCATAATTTCCGATCTTTTCAAAAGGCTAGCTTCGAATTTTCAAGAATCAACATTCTAATCGGTGAAAATAGTTCGGGGAAGAGCTCACTACTCAAGTTCTTACTTGCCGTAAAACAGAGTTTTGGCAATTCCGAGATTTCCAATTTAAAGCTTGACGGCCCATTAGTCGATCTCGGAAATTATAAAGAGATTATTTATAAGCACGCACAAAATCGAAGTATTCAATTTTCGTTTTCATTTTTAAATGGGTACGAAAATTTCGTAAAAGAATGGCTGGCACCTGAGCAGTACAATAAGGAAGGCACGCCAACCAACAAAGAAGAATGGGATATAATTTTTAAAAACCTAGAAGAAGCTTTCAAAGTTTCAACAGACGTCCACTTTGAAATCGACAAAAATCTGGGGCAGCACAGTTCAATAATTACGCGGATAGAAAACAAAATAATTGGGTCTGTAATCATTGAGCATATTAAGTCCGAAGAAAAAGAAGAAACTAAAATCGGTGGCGAGTACCCTAAATGCAACCTTAGGATAACCTTTGCAAATGGACAGGAATACTTCATTGAAAAGGTAATGTATGAGAAGGACGGATTCCTTACGAAAATATTTGGAAAGCGGCTCTGGGAGTATTGCCAACAAGAGTTAAAGGATCTCGAGGTTTTTTACAAAACAGCTTACTTACTTCTTTCTCAAAATTATCTGATCACGATAACTGCTTCCGCAAATTATTGTAACCCAATGTTTTCAGAGCCAGAACGACTTTTTATTGAAAGAGATAAAACCGGCCGCTACAAAAACATTAACCTAAAAATGGTTGTCAATATTCTTTCTGATCCCTCTCTGAAAAAGGAAGCTAGAGAACTTTTGCTATCCGAGCTGAATCAAATAATTAAATATTTTGGTTTAGCGGAGGAGATAACATTTAATAAAGTTGAGGGTGTTCCAGTATCAGAAATCCGCGCCAGTATTGATGGAATATCAAACAACATTATGGACGTTGGCTATGGCGTAGCGCTTCAAATACCCATCTTGTTTCAGGCTTTTTTTTCGAATCTGCAATCTGACAAAAGCCTGTTTATGATTGAACAGCCTGAAATTCATCTTCATCCTAGTCTACAAGCAAAGCTAATCGAAACTCTTATCAAATTTGGTCCGAATAATATTTATTTCATTGAAACTCACAGCGAATATATTGTCCGTAAATTACAGTCACTAGTTAAACAAAAAGCGTTTGATCTTGGCCCTTCGGATGTGACCATTCATTATATGAAGAAGGGAAAAGGGAAATCCGAGATAACCCTTCATAAAATTTCGAAAGATGGTCATTTAATTCCAAATCTGCCTTCAGGGTTTACAGATTCCTCTTATTCTTTGGCGAAGGAGCTACTGTAAATTATGGATATATTGCTTTATAGTGATATAATCGAAAAGTATTTGGAAAATAGCCACAAAGCCTTAAAAGGGCCTTTGGATCTGCTGCGATCAAATATTTTCGAGAATTGTGAAAATAGGCTGATCTTGTCAAAAAAATATATCGAATTTCTTGAGCAACATTTTAGCCCGGCACACCCGTTACATCAAAGATTTGTTGATTTTTATACAGAGATTTTTGATACCAAAAGTAAGTATGTGAAATATGACGGCAGCCCTTTCGTGACGAAAAAAGATGAGTTCGAATTTCTGTACAATTCGCATATTAACAACCTCTTCGTTGCTTTCACAGAAACGATAGACTCAGCATCAGAATTTCAAGATAAAATAATAGTTTCCATGTCCCAGGTTTCAAAACCTAATCCTCACTGGCTATGCGCAACAATTACCGCGAACGGGATTGCTTCGGTGAGGTACGATGACTTTAGTGATGAGGATCAAATAAAAATCTTTATTGAAGGTGCAATTTCGTTTCTTAGGAATACAAAATATATTAACATTTTCGATAGATATGTCAATTTCGACTCGCATAACCGATTCGACTGCTTTTCCGAATCAAAGTACAAAGTTCACTACTTCACATTAAGTACAAAAGATGCAAACGCGTTTTATCACGTCTCGAAAAAAATCAAAAATAAGTTTGGCACAGGAACCAAAGTATTCCACACTAGGAATGCGGATCATATTCACGAAAGAGCCGTATGGGGTGGCAACTTGATTGTTAAATGCGATGACGATTTTTCAAAAATAAACTGTAGCACCAAGACTTGGTCAATTGAAGTAAGCTTTCAGAAAGACAATTCGATGGAAAAACTTAATAAGAAGAAGTTGTTGTTTGTCGAGTATACTTGAAATTCATTGCCCCAAAACAAAGAAGGGCAATACGATCACATAACAACGCCAAGACAGCCTCCCGCACTCTCCAGTGCGCTCCGGGGGCTCCGCCCAAACGGCTTTTCAGGTTGGCTTGGCCGTTCAGACAAAGTTTCGAGCGGCGCGAACTTCGCTCAACGCCTACGTCCGCTTGCTCCCAACTCGTCTTCACTGCATGCTGCGGGCGCTCATTCCGGGGGCATAGCGCCCCACTCCATTCGCGTCCTCGCATTTCAAGCCTACCCTGAAAAGCAGCTTCAGCCGTTGGCCGACGGTGTACGAAATTTTACCCCTTAAATTGTGCCCCCTGATCCTCTTGTCAGGGGGCACTCTATAGAAAATGTTGGGGGGGCAAGAAAAAAGCCCGAAGGCATTGCTTTTTTCAGTAAGAAATAGTAAACTGTTCCCATATTGGGACCATAAGGAGGCCGTGTATGACAGGGAACATTGCGTCGGAAAGGGAAGATTGGCCGTGGAAGTCACAGGTAAAGGAACAGTCAGCGATTTCGTCTCTGTCCATCCCGACGCAAGGAGTTCACTATCGGCTTGGCTAGCGGAAACCGAACGGGCAGCCTGGTTGAATCCGAACCAACTCAAGAAGAGCTTTGGGAGCGCTACAATCATCGATGGGAAGGTTGTCATTTTCAATGTTTCTGGGAACAAGTATCGGATGGAGACGTGGGTGAATTACAGGACTCAGTCAGTCTACATCAGGAGGATTGGGACGCACCAAGAATACGACGAATGGGAATATTAGATCACCATGTTAAAAACGATTGCAAATAACGAAGAATACAAAGAAGCTCTTAAGCTCCTTGAAAAATATTTTGATGCAGATCCAGAAAAGGACCCTGAAGGCGCTGAGACAGCCAAAATTTTATCCTTAATTATTAAGGATTATGAGGGAAAGAAATTTAAACTCTTACCTCCAACGCCACTTGAAGCCATTCAATTTAGAATGGAACAACAGAATTTAGAACCAAGAGACCTAATTCCATACATAGGCAGTAGAAGCAAAGTATCCGAAGTTCTATCCGGTAAACGACCACTTTCACTGCAAATGGTACGATCCCTTTCCGAGAATTTAGGAATACCTGCAGATATCTTGATTCAGGAGTCGAGTTCAGTTTCCGAAGATGAAATTGAATGGAATAATTTCCCCATTAAAGAGGTTCAAAAAAGATCTTGGGTGCCCGATAGTCTAGAAAAGGGTGCGGATGATTTTCTAGAGATGTTCAAATCCTATATGTACAAAACGCTAAAAGGTTATTCCTTAGGTGTTTTGTATAGAAAAACTGAGCACGAGAGAGCAGGAAGGGAGTCAGATAAATATGCCCTCGCTGCCTGGACAAATCGAATAATCGACCTTTCGACAAAGGAAGATTTGCCTTCCCCCTATTCTCCTGGAACGGTTAATAAGGAATTCATGATTGAGCTGGCAAAATTGAGTTGGTCCGATATGGGTCCTATTCTCGCCAAAGAATATTTGAATAAACATGGTATTCATTTTTTTGTTGAGCCTCACTTAAAGAAGAGTTATCTAGACGGCGCTGCGATAATGGCCGACAAAAACCGACCGATTGTCGCTCTTACACTGCGATATGATCGTCTCGACAATTTTTGGTTTTGCTTAATGCATGAATTGGCTCATATTTGCCTCCATTTTGAGAAATCTTTTTCCCAATTTTATGACGACTTAGACGTGGAATCAAACGATCCATTAGAAGAAGAGGCGGATTCATTGGCACAAGAAGCCCTGATTCCTAGTGAAGAATGGGATAATAGTCCAGCAAAAAAGCTGCGTTCACCAGAAGCTGTTTTTCACTTAGCTAAAAGGCTTCATATTCATCCATCTATTGTCGCAGGAAGAATGCGACATCATTTTAAAACGTTTCGACTTTTCAACAATTTAGTTGGAAGTGGGCAGGTCAGAAAGCACTTCGGAGAAGAAAAATGGGAAAAGTAAATTACTTCGAAAACGGGGGAAGGTATGTCCCCGTCATTCGATGGAAGAGAGCGGAAAGACTTGCCCTCCAAGCCATCCCCAATGACTTAAAATCCAGCATCCACCCTTTAATTGAATTCATCCCTGAAGATTTTCTGAAAATTGAAAAAGGTGAAATTCTTAAAAAGGTATTGGAAAAAAGGGGGGAGATAAGCAAGTCATGGGGACATAATACTTTCTTTCTGGATTTTAGCCACATTACTGAATTATTGTTCAATAAGCACAGCCTTCAAATCGAAGACATCTTTATTGAAGGGATGGCGTCAACAAAATTGACCCCAATTTTAGTTATTCATCCTGGTTATTCATCTAGAACCCTTTCAGTTTATGCCCAATTGGTAAAGGAACTTCGCATACCTTGTGCAATCAGAATCCCAAAGTCGTGGTTTTCAATCCCAACTTTAAAAGATACGCTGGAAAAAATCCTCGCGACCCTTGGTATTGAAAGCGAGAAAACGAGATTGATCTTGGATTATCAAATTTGGGAGGCCAACCAACTCTCGGTTGAAATTGTTTTAAATAACATTTCTCAAAATTCAAAATGGCTCGATCTTACGGCATTATGCGGTGCTTTTCCTAAAGACTTAACTCAGTTTTCGGTTGGCCAGCATGAGTTAAATAGGAGCGATTTCCATTTTTGGAGGGATCAAAATAGGGATGTGAAAAAATTGAATTTTGGCGACTATACAACTCAACATGCAGTCTATAATCCTCCTCCGGCCAGAGCAAACTTCAGTGCTAGTATTCGATACGCGTCTCATAATTATTGGGTCATTATGAGAGGAGAGTCGGTGTTTAAAGATGATGGCCCTGGTTTCGACCAATGGCCTGCAAACGCACAGTTACTTTGCGAACGGAACGAGTATTGCGGATCTGTTTTTAGTGCTGGCGATAAATATATTGGTGAGATGTCTACAAGTATGGATAAAACGGGAAATGCGGGAACCTGGCTGCAAGCAGGAATAAATCATCACATTACATTTGTAGTTCAACAGCTCGCCAGTTTGGGCGCCCCTTAAAAGTGTCGATTATATAAGAATAAATATTCTCTTCCGAAAGAATATTGGAGATGGCATTGTAAATATCGTTTCTTTTTTTGTGCCGTATGTTGATATCAAATCGCCTTAATAATTCAGCCGCTTCAGCCTTCCATAACAGTTTAAGAAGTGAGTTTTTGTCTACAAAGGGATTTTTTTTAGATGTTCTAGCGGTTTGAAAAATGATTTTCCCATCAGAGTCCTTGTGAACGAGCTTGATCCCCCACCATTCTGGAACAATGCCAATAGCTGCAGCAGCCAATTTGTATCCAACGATTAGATTCATCTCTTTAAAAACGGAGTTATAAATATCGATTTGAAGAGGGAGCCTACGTAATGAATCAGAATCACTCTTAATTTCATATCCAATAAAATGCTCTGATAAAACGGCAATATCAATTCTAGCAAGACCGTGCCGTATTCCTAACTCTTCAATTATAAGCGCGCAATCATTTTTTCCATAACGCTCTTGAATCACTCTCCTGAGGTACGGACGAATCTCTTTGTCAACCATGAAAGAAAATATACGACATAACTAAATCCATCGTCCAATTGGTTTAACCTGAATTAAATACCCTCCCCAACAAAAAAGGGCAAAACGATCGCCCAACAGCTCCCAGTCTGGAGCCCGCGAACCTGCTTCGCATTGCGGCCCCCAAATGGCCTTGTATGGTCGGGCACATGGGTAACAAAGACGGCTGGGTACTTGGGTTACACTAAACCTTTCGGGTAGTTCATTTCCGGTAGTTTTTCAGGAAATTCTCTAGACGAACTTTTATAAATACTTCCTGGAGTGGCCACTTTGATTGCCTTATGGGGTAGCTCAAATTTGTACTTCGCCTGGAAGGCGTTAAATCGTTTTCGCTGCCTAAACATGCTCGATTCCGGAGGCTTTGTGGTTTCCGCCTTTAAAGTTCGATGCATGCGTTCATGCCTTCCATTTTGTTGGGGTAAATCCCCAGTCGAATAAACCATACCGACACTGCTGAAAGTCGTGCAATTGCCAGGGTAGCGACGGGCACGCCATTATGCGAATTCGGCCGGGGAGTCGGAAGGTAATGGAGGCATCCCGAATGCGCCATTTGCTAATATGAAGAGTCCTTGAATTGGATGAGGCGTTCCCGCTCATTGAGGTATCCATGCAAAATTGGTCCGATTATTCCCGTTTCAGCCATCGCCTATGGCATTTCTTTTTTTTCTGCATGTTGCTCTCCCAGCCGGCCTTGTTAGCCCAAACCATGGTAGGTACGGTCAAGGACGGATCCGGAAGGGGAATCCCCAACGCGACCGTGCAACTCGTCTTGTTGGGCAAATCCACGGCTACCGATTCCGCCGGTAACTGGCAATTCGATATTTCTGCGTCTATCCGGGACCAAAGAACCCAGAACGGCTTTTTTAGAGCCTCGATTCAGGATGGCCGGTTGCTGCTGAACGTTTTCAAACCCCGGCTTCACGTGAAGCTTTCCGTTCACAAGCTCGACGGAACCCTTCTCGATTGGGTTTTTGATGAACAGCTTGCGGCGGGGCAGCATACGATCAACCCCATCCGGCAGTCCTTGCCCTTGCAAATGGTTTTGATCAAGGCGGATATCGAGGGCACGGTTACGACCTTCCGTTTGCCGATCCTGAACGGTCCAGTTGCCTCCAACTCGGCGGGAGGGGGAAAATCATCCTCGCCGTTGGCCAAGGCCAGCGTTACCGTCGATACCCTCAAGGCCAGCAAGAGCGGTTACCAAACGGCGGTCATACCCATTGATTCCTATTCATCCGGGCCTCATCATTTCGTATTGACGGAAACAGCGGGCTCCTTCCTGCTTCCGCCACCGGATGCCTGCAATGCGTGGGACTATGTCGAAGGCTGTATTCCCGGGGATCCCAATTCGAAATGCGGTGGCGTCTGTTCCACCATCAATGCCTGCAGCGAAAGCCAAACCTCGAAACCCGGGGCCGATGAAACCTTCATCTGCCCCAGAACCATGCTCTACAGCGCGGAAATGGAGCAAGCCGCCCTTGCCGATGGAAACCAGGAATACCTCTATGGCATCGTCGGCCATGACGTGGACGCCGGTTTCATCGACGGTGCTGCTAAGAGCACCTGTTGCCAGTGTTATCAGATGATCTACGCTTGGCCGAGCGTGAATAATGAGCGTCAGGTTCAAAAGAATCCGGATGATGTCAGCAACCCGGCCTCGGCCGTGCCCATCCCCAAACCGGTCATCGCCCAAAGCTTCAACACGGCGGCTACGCGCAATACTTTCGACCTGTACATGGGCGGCGGCGGCTTCGGCGCTCACAATGGCTGCGGCCCGGGCCTTCAGCAAACTTCGACTTCCGGCAAATATCTCTATGAAAGCTACCCCCCGGAGGGCGGGTTCTCCGGCGGAGTCAAACCCATTACCCATTGGAGCGAATGCAAGAACCAGTACCAATGGGTAACCGAAGAAAGCCTCCGGTCTCCGGCCTGCCAGGCGAAACTGCTGGCAACGTGCAATCAGATCACCCATGCCGATCCGGCGATTACCGCCTACGCGAGAAAATCCTGCATGCAGACCAACCAGCCCGAATCCCTGCACCATGCCAATTGGTCGGTTTACGTGCGCATGGTGGAATGCCCGGAATCCCTCACGCGAGTGACAGGCTGTAAGCTCCAACCTCAAGGCCTACCCAAGGTGGACGGGCTTATCACGGCCGCCCAGGCCGCCAATGATCCCTCGTTCTGGAAAAAGGGCTCGAACGGTAACATGTATGAGACGACCACCATGGAAGATTGTTGCCGCCCCTCTTGCGCCGCCGCCAATTGGGTCCAGGAAAAAGGCCTGAAGCCCGACCCGGAGTACAATGTCATTTATTCCTGCGACCGCGCCGGAGTTCCACTGACACAGCCCAAGTAGTCGGCTCAATCAGGTTCAAGTCCTGGAAAGACATCGATGTCAACCCGACATCCTCTGCAAAAACCGCTGTTGGGGTCCAGGCGCCGAGACACCTTCCAAGGCCCGCGCATAAGCCTCGCGCGCTTCCTCCTTTCGGCCACAGCGCAGCAGGAAAGCGCCGCGGGCCGAATGCGCCAAAACAAAATCCTGGAGTTGGCCCTCGGCCAGGAGGGCATCGATGCGGCGCAGTCCTTCTTCGGGACCATGGACCATGCCTTCGGCCACCGCCGCATTGAGATCGATGACGGGGGATGGCGCGCAGCGGCGTAAAACCTGGTAGAGCCCCGCGATTTGCGGCCAATCCGTCTGAGCCGCGGTCGGTGCGGCGGCATGCAAGGAGGCGATGGCGGCCTGCAAGCAATAAGAGCCGATGCGTCCCGCGGCGAATGCCTGGTCCAAGAGCTTTTGCGCCTGGGCGATGGCGGCCCTATCCCATCGGCTGCGATCCTGATCTTCCAAGAGCACCAGTTCACCGACCGCATTCAGCCGCGTGGCCCGGCGCGAATCCTGGAAGAGCATCAAGGCGACCAGGCCTTTCACTTCTTCGTCATCGATCAATTCCACCAGCAAATGCCCCAGCCGTATGCCTTCCCGGGTGAGATCGGGGCGCAGGAGATCGGATCCTTCGCTTCCGTGATAGCCCTCATTGAAAAGCAAATAAACCGCATGCAAAACGGTTTCCAGGCGGGAGGCCAATTCCGGCCCTTCGGGAACCTCGAAGGGAATGCCCGCATCGCGGATTTTCGCCTTGGCCCGCACAATGCGCTGGGCGATGGTAGGAGCGGGACAAAGCAAGGCGGCGGCAATCGCTTCCGTCGTCAATCCGCACACTTCCCGCAAGACCAGGGCCAATCTGGCTTCCTGCGATAAGGCGGGATGGCAGCAGGTGAATATCATCCGCAAATGATCGTCGGGCAATTCGCCAGGCGTGGCGCGCTCTTCCTCTGGAGCTGCCAGCAAATCCTCATACCCTTCCGGCAGCGGACCGAATCGCGAACGTCGGCGGATTTTATCGATGGCGCGGAAACGGCCGGCCGAGATTAGCCAGGCACGGGGATTTTCCGGCACGCCTTGGGTGGGCCATTGGGAAAGGGCTTCGGCGAAAGCGTCTTGCAAGGCTTCTTCCGCCAAATCCCAGTCGCCCAATAGCCGCACGAGGGTGGCTAGGATGCGACGGGATTCACGCCGGTAGGTTTCCTCGATGGATTCCCGCAAATGAAAACTCCCCGGCGAGCCTTGCGACTTTTAGGCCGGCTGATTGGAGAAAACCACCACGGGCCTGACTTCGACGCTGCCGGTTTTGGCACCGGGGATGCGGGCGGCGATTTGAAGGGCTTCATTCAAGTCATTCGCCTCCAAGAGGTAAAAGCCTCCCAGTTGTTCTTTGGTTTCGGCGAAAGGTCCGTCGGAAGTAACTGTTTTACCGCTGCGTACGCGCACCGTTGTCGCCATGGAGGTGGGCATTAACGCTTCGCCACCCAGGTATTTTCCCTTTTTGCGGATATCCGCCGTAAACTCCCAGTATTCATCGTTCATAGCGGTTTTTTCGCTTTGGCTGAAGTCTGGCATTTCAGCTTCATTGGCATAAATCAGGCACAGGTATTTCATGATCATCTCCGGTTTTGGCGTCCCAGGCATTCGGGCCACCATGCCCCCTAGTCGAATAGGCCCCAGGCGAATTCGACATCCACTGCTAACGCATCGGTAAAATCTTAATCACCGGGGATTACCGCCTCCAGAGCGGGGTGACAATACGCTGGCTTACGGCGCCTTGAGGATTCATCCCTTCCAAGGTGAAGTCGAACCAAGTCCCCGGGGACAACGTATCCAGCTTGATTTGGAATTCCGCCTGGGTGGCCGCGACCTGCCATGCCAAAACCGGGACCGGTGGAATGCCCTCACGCCTGACCAGCCGGGCCGATACTTGGGTTCTCGCCTGCCAACCCAAGGTCACCGTGTGGGTGAGTGAATCCCAGCGAGCCAGGGTCCAGGAGGGTGCTGGGGGTGGTTTCGTCGAATCATAGATCAAGGTATCCACTCCGATATCGGTGATTTGGCCGGCGATGACCTCGATATTTTCCAATACCTTCGGTTGGAACCAACCTTCGGGAGTCCCGTATAAAACCACGCTATGCTTGCCGATAGGGAGATCACTGAGCTCGAACCTACCCTGGGAATTGGTCACCGCCGTATAAGGCCCCGCCAGGGACCAGGCCAAAAGAAAACCATCCTCCTTCAATTGGCATGCCACACAAATCCCGCCTCTGCTAATCGTTCCGGAAATCCCGCCGGTAGGACGGAGGGGGATTTTACCCAGCTCCAAGGAATCACCGGTCGCGAGAAATGCCGCGGTCAGCGCTTTTCCATCCGAAGGTGAGGATGTCATGCCCTCCAATACCACTCGCAAGGCGGGTACCCGGATGCGGAAACGACCCAGGGAATCGCAGCTTTCGGCAAAAAGAAAACGCGCCGAGTCCGCGAGATAGGCCCTGCCGGTATCGCCGATAGGCAAGGCATGGATAAGGACGCGCGCCTGGCGGGCGGGAATCCCGGACTGATCCAAGATTTGCCCGGAAACCCAAGTCGACGGTCCGGCCACGGGAGTCGTGGGCAAAGAGACTACCGCCGGGCGAATGGGCAATAATCCCAAGTTGCCGGCGCTATCCAAAGCCCGCACGGCCACTTTCAAAGAATCGCTCCCTCGAATGAATGACGATGACGCGAGCGCCGCCGCATGGATATCCGCCGGAACGGTGTCCAGGGGTAAGAAGGTTTCCCGGCCATCCCATTGGCCGACGACAAAACCGGCCAAGTCCGTCAAAGCGAGAGGCCGCCACGAGACTTGAACGGTAAGGGCCGCGCTATCCCATTCCGCGACCACATCGAGCACGGGAGGCGGCTGCCCCTGGGGGCTCCAAGCCAAGGTCAAGGTATCCAGCGAATCCACCTTGCCCCCCTTCACCTCCACTCCGCCCAGAAATAGCGGGGAGAAATGACCGTCCAGGGCATAGGCCGCCAAGGTATAGCTCCCCGCGGGCACTTGCGCGAACCGGAAGGAGCCGTCGTCCGGCGTCGTCAGGAAACGGTTGATTTCCAGCAATTGCACCAGGATGCCTTCATCCGCTTCCACGCCTTCCAGCGGCCAAGGTCCCCCTCGGGTTACGGTACCCTGAAGATTACCCAACGGGATAAGCCGAATGTCCTGTACCGAAGCCGTTCCGGAATCGACCGCGGGCGAGGTCAGTCCCAGATCGAGGGGCGGGGCGATGGCTTCCAGCACGGCGCCGCGATTCGCCGGCCTTTGGAAACGAAACCTCCCGGACGAGTCGGAAACCGTGCTGTCATAAAGGCGGTATGCTTTCGGGACGCCTTGTGAATTCAAGGATGTATCGGGCGCCGCCCAGACGCGAATGGACACTCCGGCCAGGGGCATTCCCGCCGCGTCCCGCAAGACCCCGGGATTCCCGGTTTCGGTTCCGGGACCCATGGGATGGGGATCCGTCGGCTGATGGGAGGCCAGGCAAGCCGCCAAAACCAGCATGCCCGCCCATGCGGCGAGAGAAGCCCATGGCCGGGGACGGCCAAAACCCTTATCCTTAATCACCCCAACCCCCATCCCGAGTCAAGGGGAAGAAGTGCAAGTTCAAATGGTAAACCCGGTCCTCCTGTTGATCTTCCGAAGCCAGCGCCAACAATTGCTTGCGGAAGTCCCGGATCTTTTGCTTGAAGCGTGCCACGCCTTCGGCCGAAAGGCTGACGGTAATGCCGCTGATATCCCTACGCGAAGGCGGGTGGGCTTCCAGCGAGCGCTTGGCCAAGTCCATCATGGAGAGATGGAATTCGTTTAAGGCCAGGGAAGCGACCTCGTCGCCGGTAGTCAGTCGGGCTTCCTCCGCGAGATAGCGCTTGCCGATTTTTTTCAATAGCCCCGACTTTTCCAACGCCGCGACGGCCTGCGAGGTTTGGTGGGAGCTTAAAGGCGGATCCAAGGTTCGGCCAAGCCGTCCCCAATCCCCGTCGAAAGGGATGACGGGCATCAGGCTTCTCAAAGCCAAGGTTTGCCAACTCCTCAGGAGTTCGAATTGATCCTGCCTCAATTGGGTGACGCTATTTCTTACGCCTATTCTCAGAATTTCACGCCAATACTCCGCTTTTTGCCCGGGAGTCTTGGCTTGGTTAAAGGCCACCAAGGCGCTGAAATAATCCTTCTCTTTTTCTTTTAGTCCCATGGATTTAGACAACGATTCGATTCCGGATGAGGAAAGGTTCCTCTCTCCCCGCATGACCCGCAACAGATAATCCGGGGCGGCGAAACCACAGAGCCCAGCCCATTTTCTGAAAGAAAAACCCCTATTTTTCGCCTTTTTTTCCTCATAGTAGGACCGCAGAAAAGTCCGATAATCGAGCGCGGCGAATAAGTCCATAGGCACCTAGGCCTCTAAAGGTACTCCCACTTCGCCCAATGAATCGTTGTCTTTAGACAACACTTTCGGCGGAGGAATCCCGAAAAACTCCAGCCTGAAAGTACGGCGTGGATAAACTCTCTCCAAGCGGAGGAGAATCGCCATGTCCCTATTCCGATCGAAATACGCAAGACCCTGCTCCGGCCTTGAAGCGCTGGTTCTCTCCCTCTCGCTGGCTTCCTTGGCCGGCTTGGCTTTCCCCCTGCCGGCCCATGCCTGCCCGACCTGTACTTCTTTACCCCATTATACCGCGCATGAATGGGGCACCTTTACCACGCTCAGCGACAGCAAGGGGAATAGCCTGGCGGGCCTTTACCTCGACGATGAAAAATTGCCGGCATTCGTGTATACCCTACCCTTTTACCATCCGCCGGAGTCCGAACCCTATCCCAACCCCACGGCTTTGGCGGGCGTCACTACGAAAATGGAAACCCCGGTGATTTATTTTTACTCCGATTCGGGTTTTCAGGCCCAAGCGGAAGTCGATTTTCGCGGAGGGGCCATCACCCAATGGTATCCGAAACGCATTTCCGGGGATACCAACCCGGCTCCGGATGGCATCGATTTCAAAAAAGACGCGGGTAACCGCTTGGGTAAGATCCGCTGGGAATTTCAGGTTTTGCCGAAGGGAAGCGCAGCCGCTCCAAGCCCGACTGGATTGACCGGGGACTGGAATATCATGCGCTCCACCGAATCCAACTTGATTCAAGCGAGTTCGGGGGAAATCGAAAAGTTTTTGTTTTACCGGGGCCTAGGGCATTTGTCATTGCCATTGAAACTAAGCATGCCTTCCCGCGACACTTTACGCTTGGCGAATGACGGCGGGTATGACCTTGCCTATGTCCTCGTTCTGGATTTATTGAGCGGCGATCCAAATCCGGTTTGGTGGCAAGGGCCGCTGGCGGCGGGAAGCGAAATAACCCTCTCCAAGCCCGCAACCGTGGTGCTCCCGCTTCCCGAGGCGATCAAGGGTTTCGTCGATGCCTTGGTTCACGCCGGCCTAAACCAACTGGAGGCCGTCACCATGCTGCAGAAATGGAATATCCATTATTTCAATCACCCGGGTTTCAAAGTTTTCTGGATTGTGCCCCGCGCGCTGACGGATTCGATTTTGCCCTTGCGGCTTAACCCGGCACCCGATGAGCTCGCGCGGGTTTTGGTCGGCCGGAGCGAGGTTTTACCGCCGGATTTCGAATCGGTCCTGCGGCAAGCGCAAACCTCGGGAACCGTGGCGACTTACCAAGGAGACCGGCGCTATCTCGCCTACCTGGATTACCTGGACCATGTGGAATCGCAAAGCGCCAGTTTCATTTTTCGCGCGCCTTATCACCGCCGGACGCGCGGGGAAAACGGCTTAGGGTCCGCCATCCATCCAGGGTATCGCGGAAAATTTTGGAATGGCCTGGGGCGAATGACGTCGCCCCAATAAATCGAAACCCTCGGCATGCGCCGACCTCGATGGAATTCGCCTCAGTCGGGAATGGCGGATGGCGGCCTGCACCACCGATAATTCCAAGGTCTTGAGGGTTTCCTCGATATCCGCCACCGCCGCGGCGAGTCCCTCGGATGCGCCGCCGGTAACGGTTACCGTGAACATGTAATTGCCGCCCAAATGCAGGAAATAACCGCCGTTGTCGGCGGGGCCGATGGAATCTTCGGTGCTGGAGGCATAGGTATAAGTCCTGAAGTCATAGCCGCCCAAGGTTTTAACACCGTGGTAATCCAGTCCCGGAATTTCCTCCCCCGTGGTGATGAGGGATTCGGGATCGGCCGAGGGTGCGTGATGAACCAAAAGAAAAATGGCCGCGTAATCCAGGCCGGTTTCCGAGTCCTCCTTGGTCAAATAAACCGCGGTATCCGACTCGATGGAAAAAGGCCCCAAATCCAATTCCGCCCAGCCGTCGGGGGTCGTGAAAGAGAATTCCGGCTTGGAAACCTCAAGCGCCTGGGCCTGAGTCCAGGCCAGTCCGGCGAGGAGAACGATGAGAATCCGCATAGCCGCGACCTTTCGCTTTTCACGCGAATATAGTCACGCGCCGCGTGGCCGCGCGCGCGATGCTCCCATTCCCCCTAAACCTCGATGTAATCCGCGTCTTCGCTATCGGCGCGATAACCCCCGGCCGATTTCGCATCGGCCGCGGGGACAACTTTCGCCCATTCTCCCGCCGTCTTGCCATTGAAGAGGAAGTCCCCGTCGCGGAAGTCCACCGCCAGGGAGTCGCCGGATTGGAGCTTTCCCTGCAGGATGAGGCGGGATAAGGGATTTTCCAGCCGCGTTTGCAAAAAGCGGTTGATGGGTCTGGCCCCGAATTGAGGATCGTAGCTCAACTCGGCGATGGCTTTGGCCGCGATATCGGAGATTTCGGCCGCGATGCCGCGCTCGCCCAGTCGCGCTTGCAAATCGCGGAAACGCAATTTGGCCACCCCCGCCAATTGATCGCGCGTCAAGGGCTCGAAGGCCAGGATTTCATCGATGCGGTTGATGAATTCGATGCGGAAGAATTGCTTCAGCTCCGGCATGAGGGAGTCCACCGCGACGGGCCCTTTGGAGGCCGCGAATAGATGCGCTCCGATATTGCTGGTCATCACCAGGATGGTATTGCGGAAATTGACGGTGCGCCCTTGCGAATCCGAGAGGCGGCCTTCGTCGAGGACTTGCAAAAGCATATTGAAAACGTCGGGATGGGCTTTCTCGACCTCGTCGAAAAGCACCACGCAATAGGGTTGGCGGCGGACGGCTTCGGTCAATTGCCCGCCTTCTTCATAACCCACATAACCCGGAGGCGCGCCGATGAGCTTGGCCACCGAATGTTTTTCCATGTATTCGCTCATGTCGAGCCTGACCACACGCTCTTCGCTGTCGAAAAGGAATTCGGCCACGGCCTTGGTCAACTCGGTTTTGCCCACGCCGGTGGGACCCAGGAAGAGGAAACTGCCGATGGGGCGGTTTTCGCGGCCCAGTCCCGAACGGTTGCGCAGGATGGCGTCCGAAACCGCTTCGATGGCGGCTTTCTGGCCGATGACGCGTTTGGCCAAATGCTCGGGCAGGTGCAATAGCTTGTCGCGCTCGGTTTCCTTGAGGCGCTTGACGGGAATATTCGTCCAACGGGAGACCACCTCGGCGATTTCGTCCTCGGTCACCTCTTCGTGGAATTGGGTGGCGCCCACGCGCGCATGCGCGGCGCTTTCCTGGGCTTGCTCCAGGTAGCGTTCGGCTTCGCGCAGGGTTTTGTATTTCAGCTCGGCGGCCTTGTTCAAATCGTAATCGGCTTCCGCCTGCTCGATTTCTTTCTTGATGCGATCGACTTCGCCCTGCGCGCGGCGGGCGGTCTCGATTTGCTTTTGGCGCGCATTCCATTGCGAAAGCATGGAGGCGGACTTCTCCTTCAATTCCCCGATTTCGCTTTGCAACGCGGCAAGACGCTCCTTGCTCTTCTCGTCTTTCTCGCCCTTGAGCGCTTTCTCTTCGATTTGGTATTGCAAAAGCTTGCGCGAAATCGAATCGAGCTCTTCGGGCATGGTGTCGAGCTGGGTCTTGACCATGGCGGCCGCCTCGTCCATCAAGTCGATGGCCTTGTCCGGCAGGAAGCGATCGCTGATATAACGGCTGCTGAGCTTGACCGCCGCGACGATGGCCCCGTCCTGGATGCGCACGCCATGATGGCGGTCGAAGCGCTCCTTGATGCCGCGCAGGATGCTGATGCTCTCTTCGGCGCTGGGCTCGTCGACCATGACGGGTTGGAAGCGCCTTTCCAGGGCCGCGTCCTTTTCGATATGCTGCCGGTATTCGTTCAAGGTGGTGGCCCCGATGCAATGCAATTCGCCGCGCGCCAGCTTGGGCTTGAGCAAATTGCCCGCGTCCATGGCGCCGTCGGCCTTGCCCGCCCCGACTATGGTATGCAATTCATCGATGAACAGCAAAGTGTTCTGATCGGTGGCCAAGGCGGTCAGCACCGCCTTCAACCTCTCTTCGAATTCGCCGCGGTATTTGGCCCCGGCGATGAGGGCGCCGAGATCGAGGCTGAATACTTTTTTGCCTTTGAGCGATTCGGGCACGTCGCCTTTGACGATGCGATGGGCCAGGCCTTCCACGATGGCGGTTTTTCCCACGCCGGGTTCGCCGACCAGGACGGGATTATTCTTGGTCTTGCGCGATAGAATGCGCACCACGCGCCGGATTTCCTCCTCGCGGCCGATGACGGGATCGAGCTTGCCGTCGCGCGCCAGGGCCACCAATTCCTGGCCGTATTTTTCGAGCACATTGTATTGGTTCTCGGCATTCTCGCCGTGAGCTCCGGGGGCTTCTCCCGATCCGTCGCGGTTGCGGTTCTTCATGATGGCGTCCTTGAGTGATTGAAACTGGACCTTGTGCTTTTTCCAAATCGCCTTGAGCTCGGACATGTCGCTCTTTTGAACCGACGAAAGCAGCAAATGCTCGACGGTCACCACGGTATCCCCCATTTCATGGGCTATGGGCTTGGCGCTGCGCAATACCTTATGCAAATCGCCGGCGACATGCTCGCCGGCATCGCCTTGCACGCGGGGCAAGGCGGCCAGGGCTTTTTCCAAGTCCTCCAACAAATCGACGGCTTTCGCGCCCGAGTCCGTAAGGCTCGGCTCCAGCATTTCAAATGCGGTGCGTAGGACGCCGACCGCCAAATGCAGGGCGGTCAGTTCGGGATGTTGACCTTCGTCACGCAGGAGCTGCGCTTTTTGAATGGCTTCCTGGGCCAACCGGGTGAAATCGTTCATACCCGCAAATAGAGCAAAGGCAATGCCCATGGCAAAAGCGGTAAACCCCCGACAACTTGGCAATTCCGGCGGGAAATGGCGGGTCGCCCGTCCGGTTTCGTTTCATGCTGGTACCTGGATGGGACAATCCGTGCGAATACCGCACGCCGGGTGCAGGAGGGCAAACATTTCCCTCGTCCGGCATTTTTTGCCAGCGCCACCACCGGAATGGCGCCGCTTGCGGGTTTTTCGGCCTCCCTTCCCCATTTATCGCTGGCACGGGGCTTGCCTTCCTTAGGCGCATGGACATCAGCACCTATCTCTTCCGCGGCGCCACGCGCCAATCCATTTATAAGAGCCTGGATGCCGGCGCCATGCGCGGCAAGGTCATCGCCGAGAATCTCGCCAATGTGGCCACACCCGGCTACCAGCGCAAAGAGGTCACTTTCGAGGAGGACTTGCGCAAGGCCCTGGAGAAGAAGCTACCGGGCGAAACCACCCATCCCAATCACATGGATATCGAGCGCGGGATTGAATTAAGCAAGGTCCAACCCAAGGTTTTCACCCCCATCGATCCCACCTTGCCCGGTGAGATCAACAATGTCGACGTGGATATGGAAATGGCCAAGCTGGCTGAAAACCAAATCTTTTACAATTTCGGCATCAAGTTCGCGGGTTTCGACAAATACAATTCCGCCATCACCGGCAATCCCAGCTCTTAATTCCCGAAAAATTCCTGTAAGAAAGCGAAATCGCGTTCAGCCGCATCGAATAAATCGGCCGCATCTTCGCCCTTGGCCCCGACTCCTTGGGTGGTTTCCAGCAACCAGGGTCCGATAAATCCCGCTTGGCGCGCCTGCTGCAGGATTTGCTTGCACAGATCGCGCTGCTGGCTGAGAGCCACGAAGTCTTTGCCCTTTTTAGCCCGGATCGAGAAATGGGTAATGGCATTCTTGCCCAAGGCGAAGGCGGCTTCCAAATCCTTTTTAGGCATTTCCATCACGCGCAGACAGAGACTGACCCGATCGGAACCCAGGGTCCCCAGGACCTTTTCGGCCTCATCCATTTGAAAGGGATAAAGCTGCGGCTCGAAAACCAAGGCGATGTCCCGGGGAATATCCTGGATGAAAACCTTGGCCGTTTCCAAGCGGGAGGACAGCTTGCTGATATAACCGTCCTGGGTAATGGGCTCACCCAGGTGAAACCGCAAGGCCTTGGGGCGGAAAAAATCGCAGGCGTCCAGCAAGGCTTCCCTTTGCCGCCTCCCTTTTTCCCCGGTATCGGCGGGCAACTGGGCGTATATCATGGACAATTCGACTTGCTGGGCGGCGGCTTCGTTTTTGATCGCCTCCCAATCGGAGCGCGAGGCCAAGGCGAGATGATGCATCCACAGCTCGAACCCGTGAAAGCCGGTTTCGGCCATGGGCTCCAACCATTCTTCTACATTCAGAGAGGGGCCTTTGCCATTCCAGCGATTTTTTTCGAGTAAAAGGGTCGTGAGGATAATAGGCGAGCTGGCATGAGACATATCGGGGGTAATAATTACAAATTGAGGGGTCTTTCCCAGGGGGAAGAATTAAACCTACCAACTGACTAGGTTTTATTCGAATCGCGTCTGGATCCAGGCGTCTGCATTCCCTTTAATACCCAATAAAATCGGGGCTTCCAAGGTCTTTTTGCCGGCACCCCTTTAACCGACTAACTTACTATGCTAAACTTTCCCCTTCACTCAAGGGAAGGCGCATCGCCATGGACCACCTCGACCAGATCGAGAACCAGAGCATTTACATCCTGCGCGAAGCCTATGCCAACTTCAAGAACCTGGCCATGCTTTGGTCGATTGGCAAGGACAGCACCGTTTTACTGTGGTTGGCGCGCAAGGCTTTTTTCGGGCATGTGCCCATCACCTTGGTGCATATCGACACGGCTTTCAAAATCCCGGCCATGATCGCCTACCGCGATCGCTTGGCCATGGAATGGAAGCTCAACCTGGTATTCGGCCAGAACAAGGAAGCCCTGGCGGCCAGGCAAACCTTTCCCGACGGCGCGATCAGCCGCTTGCAATGCTGCAAAGCCCTCAAGACCGACGCCTTGCGCAATACCTTGTCGGGCGAATGGCCCCGGTGGCGGGTCAACCCGGAAACCGGCGCCTACGAGGAGGATCAGAACCGCGAGCCGTATACCGGCGTCATCGTGGGCGCCCGCGCCGACGAGGAAGGCTCCCGCAGCAAGGAGCGCTATTTCTCGCCGCGCGACAAAACCGGCGAATGGGATGTGGGCGATCAGCCGCCGGAATTATGGAACCAGTTCAAAACCGATTTCTCGCCCGGTACCCATATCCGCGTGCATCCCCTTCTGGATTGGACCGAGTTGAATATCTGGGAATACATCCTGCGCGAGAACATTCCCATCATCGATTTGTATTTCGACAAGGGAACCGGCAAACGCTATCGCAGCCTGGGTTGCGCGCCATGCACCTCACCCGTCGAATCGACGGCCAAGAACGTGGCGGAAATCGTGGCCGAATTGAAAACCGGCAAGTTCGTCAATATCGCCGAACGCAGCGGCCGCGAACAAGACAAAGAAGACGGCGGCGGCCTGGAAACCCTGCGCCGTGACGGATACATGTGAAAGGCCCATGATGAATTCTTCCGGCTCCAAATCCGTCCCCGGCCATTCGATGGCGCCCGAAGCCATTTCGGGTTCCATGTCCGATCACCGCACCGGCGCCGACCACCTGCTCGCCGATCTCGGCCGCGTGAGCATGTCCATCGTCATCGTGGGCCATGTCGATCACGGCAAAAGCACGGTGGTGGGCCGCCTCCTCGCCGATTCAGGCTCCCTCCCCGAAGGCAAGCTGGAACAAATCAAGGCTTATTGCGCCCGCAATAGCCGGCCTTTCGAATTCGCCTTCCTGCTCGACGCGCTCAAGGATGAGCAGTCGCAGGGCATCACCATCGACACCGCCCGCACCTTTTTCAAAAGCAAAACGCGCGACTACGTGATCATCGACGCTCCCGGGCATATCGAATTCCTGAAGAACATGGTCTCGGGAGCCGCGCGGGCCGAAGCCGCCGTGCTCGTCATCGACGCCAAGGAAGGCATTCAGGAAAACAGCAAGCGGCACGGCTATCTCATGTCCATGCTCGGCATCCGCCAAATCACCGTCGCCGTGAATAAGATGGACTTGGTGAATTACGATCGCGGGGCTTTCGAGGATATCCGCGACGAATACATGGCCTTTCTCGGCCGCATCGGCATTACCCCGCGCTTTTTCGTGCCCTTGGCCGCCTTCCCCGGCGAGAATATGGTCAAGCCCTCGGAGAAAATGCCCTGGTACAAAGGCCCGGATTTGCTTTCGGCCATCGACCGTTTCGAGAAAGCCCCGCCCAAGGAAGGTCAGCCATTCCGCCTACCCCTGCAGGATGTCTACAAATTCACCGGACAAGGCGATGACCGCCGCATCTTCGCGGGACGGGTCGAATCGGGCAAGGTACGCGTCGGCGACGAGGTGGTTTTCCAACCTTCGGGCAAGCGCAGCCGGGTGAAAAGCATCGAGGCCTTCAATGCTCCCGCCAAAAGCGAAGTCGGCGCGGGCTATACCACCGGCCTGCAACTCGATACCCAGATCTACGTGAACCGGGGTGAAATCCTGTGCCGGGCCGACGAGGTTCAGCCCCATGTGGCCCGCCGTCTGCGCGCCAACCTCTTCTGGATGGGCAAAAAGCCCTTCGAAAAAGGCCGCACCTTCTTTTTAAAGCTCGGCACCGCCAAATTGCCGGTACGTCTGGGCGAAATCAAGGTCGTCATCGACGCTTCCGAAACCCAGGGTAAGCAGGAAAAGCTCAAGGTCGAACGCCATGACGTCGCCGAAGTCATTTTGGAATTGCAAAAGCCCCTGGCCTGCGACCGCATCGAATTGTTGGAATCGACGGGACGTTTCGTCATCGTCGATCAATACGAAATCGCCGGGGGGGGCATAGTCCGCGAAGCCCTGGCGGATAACGTGATCGCCGAGGCGGCCACCGCGGCCGGCCCGACCGAAGCCGGGGACAATCTCTATATCCATCCCACCCACGTCACGAGGGAATCGCGGGCCCGCATCTCGGGGCAGCGCAGCGCGGTGCTGTGGTTCACCGGCTTCTCCGGCAGCGGCAAATCGACCATAGCCAATGCGCTGGAGCGCAAGCTCAATGAGGCCGGCGTCCTTTCCTATATGCTGGACGGCGACAACGTGCGCACCGGCCTTTGCAAGGATCTCGGGTTTTCCCCCGATGACCGGCGCGAGAATATCCGCCGTATCGCCCATGTGTCGCGCCTGTTCTGGGACGCCAATGTGATGACCTTGGTTTCTTTCATCTCGCCCTTCCGCGCCGAGCGGGAACACGCCCGGGAATTGATCGGGGCCGACTTCATCGAAGTCTTCGTCGATACCCCGCTGGAAGTCTGCGAAGGACGCGATCCCAAGGGGCTTTATGCCAAGGCCAGGCGAGGCGAGGTGGCCGAGTTCACCGGGATAAGCTCCCCTTATGAACCACCGATCAAGCCCGACTTGCATTTGCGTACCGACGTAACCGATGTCACGGGTTGTGTCGAAACCGTGCTCGATTTCCTGCGCGAACGCAAGTATATCTGAGGGTAGGCATAGCCGTTGGGTCCCATCCCGCACCATTCAGGGCCCACCCTCAATATCCTCATCGTGGATGATGAGGCTAATATCCGGAAAACCTTGTCCGTGGCTTTGGAAGTGGAAGGGCATTCCGTCACCGCCGTGAGCAATGGCAAAGACGGCGTGCTGCAAGCCTCCCTCCGGAGCTATGACCTGATTTTTCTCGATCTCAGGCTAGGCATGGAGAAGGGGACGGATTTCATCCCGGAATTCATCGCCGCCAGCCCTTGGATCAAAATCGTCATCATCACCGCCTATGCCACCGTGGAAACCGCCATTGAAGCCATGAAATTAGGGGCCGTGGATTATCTTCCCAAGCCTTTCATTCCGGAACAGGTGAAGGCCATCGTTTCCCGGTTGGCGGAAACGAAGCGGGCTGAAACCACGGTATCGGCTTTGGGCGGTCCGCTGGAGGGGGACGGCCACGGAACGGACTTGGATAGCCGGAGTCCCGCCATGCAGCGGGCCCTTTTGCTCGCCCGCCAGGTCGCGCCCACCGAGGCCGGCGTGCTGATCCGGGGAGAAAGCGGAACGGGCAAAAGCGTGTTGGCCCGTTTCATCCATTCCTGGAGCGCAAGATCGGCTAAACCGTTCGGGATAGTATCCTGCCCTTCGCTGTCCCAAGAACTGCTGGAAAGCGAACTATTCGGCCATGTTCGCGGCGCGTTCACGGGAGCGCTGCGCGATTATCCCGGCCGTATCGCCGCCACCGACGGGGGGACTTTATTCCTGGATGAAATCGGCGACTTGCCGCTTCGCGTCCAGCCCAAGCTGCTGCGCTTCCTTCAGGATCACCAATTCGAACGCATCGGCGAGTCCGCCACCCGCAAGGCCGACATCCGCATCGTGGCAGCATCCAACCTCGATTTGGAGGGACTCGTGAAGGCGGGTAGCTTCCGGGAGGATTTGCTTTACCGCCTGAATACGTTCCAAATCGAGTTGCCTCCCTTGCGTGAGCGGTCGGAAGACATTGCCATTCTGGCGCAACGATTCCTCTCCTATTTCGCCGCCAAAAATCACCGGCAATTCCTGGGATTCACCGACGAAGCGCTTACGGCGATGAAGGCGCATTTTTGGCCGGGTAATCTCCGCGAGTTGCGCAATACCATCGAGCGCGCCACCATAGTCGGCCGTGACTCCCATATCGGCATCACCGAAATGGGCCTCATCGCTAAGAGTGGCAAGGTTGATATCCGCGTGGGTGCCGCCGTCCCGCTCGACAAGGTCGAAGAGGCGCATATCCGGCATGTCCTCGCCTCCACCAAGTCCCTGGAAGAGGCGGCCCGCATCCTCGGCATCGACACCGCCACCCTTTGGCGGCGCCGGAAGAAATACGGCATCGGATAGTCATCCCGCCGGATGGCTGTGACTGCACCTCGGCTGACAGCCAACTCATAGGCGCATCATCCCGCTTCCAATCGCATTGCAGTCTGCAATGCCACCCGTAAGCTCATCTTGCATGATGCAATCCGGCGCGGCTGCATTGGGCCTTCCCCGCATTTTCAAGCGTAAAATCGCCGTTTCCCGGCGGCATTTTCTGGCATCCGTTTTGCCGTTTTACGCTGGCCTATGCTCGGTCTTCGGCAAAAACTTTTTCTGTTCTTCGCAGGCATTTTCCTCCTTCCCCTCCTCGTCGCGGCCTTGGGAACCTTGGTCATCGAAAGGGTTTCCTTGTCCTTCGATCGGATTTTCCATGAAAACCTGACCACCATCAACGCCACCCGGGAAATGCGGCAAGCGGCGGATGAAATGAACGTGGAATTGCTGGTCAACCTGTGGGAAGCGACCCAAATGGACACGGCCTTCCTGCACCGGCTCTCCGGCGATTTCGAGCGCCACCTGCAATTCCAAAAGGGGAATATCACCGTGTCGGGAGAACAAGCCCTCACGGATAGTTTGACCCAAGGCTGGACGCGATTCAAGGCCCGCTATTTCGCGGTCGCCTTAGGCGATGGACGGGTGGGGGAAAGGCGCAAGGCCTATCAGCGGGAAATCCGGCCCGCCCTACGCGAGGTACAGCGCTACACCAAGGCCATTTCGGAATTGAATACCCGGAACATCTTTTCCGCGGACGGCCAGGTTCGCGCCCAGGCGCGGGAAGCGAAAAAGGCCATGGCTATTCTGCTTTCCGCCGGTTGGCTGATCCTGCTCGGCATGCTCTTCCTATTGGGTCGCAGCATTCTGCGGCCCATCCGGAACCTCACCCGATCCGCCCAGGAAATCGAAATGGGCAATTTGGATTTGTCGCTCGCGGTCAAATCCCGCGACGAGTTGGGCGAATTGGCCGAAGCGTTCAATGCCATGGCGGCCCGCCTCCGTGAATTCCGCCGCAGCGATCAGGCCAAACTGATCCGGACCCAGCAGTCCACCCAAACCGCCATCAACAGCCTGCCCGACGCCATCGCGGTGCTTGGTCACGATGGGACCGTCGAAATGTCGAATGACCCGGCCATCCGGCATTTCGGCATCAAACCAGGGGTCCGCGCGGACAGCATGGGCCTTGTCTGGCTCGGCCCCCTTTTCGAGAAGGTAACCCGTGAGTTATGCCCCTTCCATCCCCAAAGCTATGAATCGGCGGTGCAAATCTTTTGCGAGGGCCGCGAGCGTTTCTATTTGCCCCATGCCATCCCCATCCTGGATGAAAGCCGGCATTTGCTGGGGGTCACCTTGGTTCTCGCCGACGTGACCGAATTGCGGCGCCTGGACGAAAGCAAAAGCGATCTCCTTTCCACCGTGTCCCATGAGCTTAAGACCCGTTTAACCTCGATACGCATGGCGGTCCACTTGCTCCTGGACGAAAAGGTGGGGGAATTGAATAACCGCCAGACCGAACTCCTGATCGCGGCCAGGGAGGACAGCGAACATCTGCATCGCATTATCGAAGGGCTCCTGGACATCGGGCGCATTCGATCGGGCCGCCTGAAAATGGAGCTGAAGCCCTGGGATACCGAGGAGATGATGCTGAGAGCGGTAGAAGCTTTTCAGCACGCCTTCCAGGACAAGGGGATCAAACTTACCCGGGAGTTGCCACCGGACCTTCCCATGGTGATGGCGGATCCCGTCCGCGCGCCGCTGGTGCTGGAAAACCTCCTTTCCAACGCCCTGAAATACACCAGCGCGGGCGGCGAAGTGCTCGTAAGCGCGGAGATCGATCCGGAATGGGTGCGCATCACGGTCAGGGACACCGGGACCGGGATTCCCGCCGAAGATCTTCCGCGCATTTTCGAAAGGTTCTACCGGGGTTCCCGGGAAGGCGAGCCGGAGGGGGCGGGACTTGGCCTGGCTATCGCGAAAGAAATCGTCGAGGCCCATGGCGGAACCCTCGAGGTGCAAAGCCAGGTCGGCAAAGGCAGTGTCTTTTCTTTCACATTGAAACGCAAGGAATGAAAGCCGAGGTAGGGAAATGGAAAACGTGATTTTCGGATTGCTGGGTTCGGCCCTGCTGGCCTACCTGTTCTACGCCCTCTTCCGGCCGGAAAAATTCTAGGAGGCATGCTATGGAAACCTCGGGATGGATACAACTCGTCATCTACATCGCGGCCCTGGTGCTCGTCACCAAGCCGCTGGGAATTTATCTGGTACGAGTCCTCACTCCGGACGGGCGAACCTGGCTGGATCCCGCCCTGCGGCCCGTCGAATCGCGGTTATACCGGTTGTGCCGCATCGACGCAAAACGCGATCAGAACTGGAAAGAATACGCGCTTTCCCTGCTCGTCTTCAGCCTGATCGGCCTCTTGGCGACCTATGTCATCCTTAAGCTGCAAGGCATCCTGCCCCTCAATCCCCAGAACCTGCCGGGTCTTACCTCCCATCTGGCTTTCAATACGGCGGTAAGCTTCACCACCAATACCAATTGGCAAAGCTATGGCGGCGAGACGACCCTGTCCTATTTCTCCCAGATGGTGGCCCTGACTTTCCACAACTTCGTTTCGGCCGCGGCCGGCATCGCCGTGGCGGCCGCCTTCGTGCGCGGCATCGCGCGGGCTTCAGGGAGTGGGATAGGCAATTTCTGGACGGACCTGGTCCGCATCAACCTGTACCTGTTTTTGCCCATCTGCCTTTGCTACGCGCTTTTCCTCGTCAGCCAAGGCATGATCCAGAATTTCGCCGCATACACGCAAGCCACCGGGTTGGAAGGCGCGGCGCAAAGCATTGCGCAGGGGCCCATGGCCTCGCAAGTAGCCATCAAGATGCTGGGGACCAATGGCGGCGGTTTCATGAATGCCAATGCCGCGCATCCTTTCGAAAACCCCGGGCCTCTCAGCAACTTCATCCAGATGCTTTCCATTTTCGCCATCCCCAGCGCCTTGACCTATTACCTGGGCCGCATGGTGAAGAACCAGGCGCATGGCTGGGCGGTATGGACGGCGATGGCCCTGCTCTTCCTGGGCGGGACCTTGGTGGCCTGGAACGCGGAATCCCACCTTCCTCCCGCCGCCCTGAACCAGGGAGTGGATCCCACGGGCGGTAACATGGAAGGCAAGGAGGTGCGCTTCGGCATCTTCAACTCAGCTCTTTTCGCCACCATCACCACCGACGCCTCATGCGGGGCAGTCAACGCCATGCATGACAGTTTCACGCCCTTGGGCGGGCTTATTCCCCTATTCAATATCCAGCTCGGCGAGGTCATATTCGGAGGGGTGGGCGCCGGTTTGTACGGCATGCTCGTCTTCGTGGTGCTCACCGTCTTCATCGCGGGACTGATGGTGGGGCGCACTCCGGAATACCTGGGCAAAAAAATCGAAGCTTTCCAGGTGAAGGCCGCCGTCATCGCCATGCTGGTCCCCATCTTCTCGATTCTCGGCTTCGCCGCCTGGGCGGCGGTTTCCCCCTGGGGCACCGGCGCCTTGAACAATGCCGGGCCGCATGGGCTCAGCGAAATCCTGTATGCCTATTCCTCGGCCACGGGGAATAATGGCAGCGCCTTCGCGGGCCTATCCGCCAATGTGCCCTGGTGGAATACCACTCTGGGACTGGCGATGCTGGTGGGACGGTTCTTGATCATCCTCCCGGTACTGGCCCTGGCCGGCAGCCTGGCGGGAAAGAAGATCGCTCCGGTAGGAGTGGGTAGCTTCCCGGTTTCCGGCGTCACCTTCACCGCGCTCCTGATGGGGATCATCCTCATCGTCGGGGGCCTCACCTTCCTTCCCATCCTGGCCATGGGGCCTATCTTGGAGCAGTTCATGATGATGACGGGAAAGCTGTTCTGAGGAAAAAGCCATGAATCAAAAGCAAATCAACCTGTTCGACAAAAGCATCTTGTTTCCGGCCCTGCTTGATTCCGTGCGCAAGCTCAACCCCATCCCATTGGCGCGGAATCCGGTCATCTTCATCACCGAAATCGGCGCCCTGGTGACGACGGTGCAGGTCTTCTTCCTGAAACAGAATCAGGAAAGCCTGGGCTTCACTTTGCAAATCAGCCTATGGCTGTGGTTCACCGTTCTGTTCGCCAATTTCGCGGAAGCCATTGCCGAAGGCCGGGGCAAGGCCCAGGCGAAGGCCCTGCGGGATGCCAAGACTAAGACCAATGCCACCCGTCTCGACGCGCGCGGAATCCCGGAAACGGTTTCTTCGGAATCGCTGCACAAAGGCGATCTCATTCTGGTCACCGCCGGGGAAATCATTCCCGTGGACGGCGAAATCATCGAGGGTGCGGCCACGGTGAACGAAAGCGCCATCACCGGCGAGTCCGCGCCGGTGATCCGGGAGGCCGGAGGAGATCGCAGCGCCGTCACGGGCGGCACTCAGGTCCTATCGGATTCGATAAAGGTGCGAGTGACGGTCAACCCGGGTGAAAGCTTCCTGGACCGCATGATCGGGTTGGTGGAAGGCGCCAAACGCCGCAAAACCCCTAACGAAATAGCCTTGTCCATTCTTCTCGCGGGTATGACCTTGGTCTTCCTGGTGGTGATTCTCACCATCCGGCCTTTCGGAAACCATTCCGGCGTGTTTTTCTCCGTCACCGTGCTGGTGGCCCTTTTAGTCTGCCTTATTCCCACCACCATCGGTGGGCTTCTCAGCGCCATCGGCATCGCCGGCATGGACCGGTTGCTCCGTAAAAACGTGATGGCCATGAGCGGCAGGGCTATCGAGGCCGCCGGCGATGTGGACGTGCTGCTGCTGGACAAAACCGGGACCATCACCCTGGGCAATAGGCAAGCGGTGGAATTGCATCCCGCCCCCGGCGTGACCTTGCTCGAACTCGCCCAGGTCGCCCAGCTTTCCTCCTTGGCCGATGAAACGCCCGAAGGCAGGAGCATCGTGGTTTTGGCCAAGAGCTTCGGCATCCGGGGCCGCGAAATCCACGACTTGGCGGGGGCCAAATTCATTTCCTTCACGGCCCAGACGCGGATGAGCGGGGTGGATCTGGATGGCCGCGCCATCCGCAAAGGCGCCACCGACGCCGTGGCCGCCTTCGCCAAGGAGCCCATTCCCGTTCCGGTAAGGGAAACCGTTGAAAGCATATCCCGCTCGGGCGGGACCCCGCTGCTGGTCGCCGACGATCGAAGAGTCCTGGGCGTCATCCATCTCAAGGACATCGTGAAAGGCGGCCTGCCGGATCGCTTCAAGCGCTTCCGCGCCATGGGCATCCGCACCATCATGATTACAGGCGATAATCCCCTGACCGCCGCCGCCATCGCCAAGGAAGCCGGAGTGGATGATTACCTCGCCGAAGCCAAGCCCGAGGACAAATTGAAACTGATCCGCAAGGAGCAAGCCAAAGGGCATATGGTGGCCATGACCGGGGATGGTACCAACGATGCCCCCGCCCTGGCCCAAGCCGATGTAGGCGTGGCCATGCAAACGGGTACGCAGGCGGCCAAGGAGGCCGGTAACCTGGTGGACCTCGATTCCAATCCCACCAAGCTGATCGAGATTGTCGAGATAGGCAAGCAATTGCTCATGACTCGGGGCGTGCTCACGACCTTCAGCATCGCCAACGACGTGGCCAAATACTTCGCCATCCTGCCGGCCTTGCTTTTGACCGCCTTCCCGGAAATAGCGCCGTTGAATGTCATGGGCTTGCAATCCCCCCAAAGCGCCATCCTGAGCGCGGTCATTTTCAATGCGCTGGTCATCGTAGCGCTGATACCCTTGGCCTTGCGCGGGGTGGATTTCCGGCCTGTCGGAGCCGGAGAAATCCTGCGCCGCAACCTCCTGGTTTACGGGGTGGGGGGCATCGTCAGCCCATTCCTCGGCATCAAAATCATCGACATGGGCTTGAACCTTTTAGGCTGGGCTTGACATGAAAAACCTGATCAGTGAAACCTCGAAATCCCTCGTTGCCACCTTGGCTCTGATGGCCATCCTCTGCGGGGCCTACCCGTTGGTGGTCTTCGGCTTTTCCCAATTGATGTTCAAGGACAAGGCCAATGGTTCCTTGATAAAAAGCGCGGACGGTACCATCCAGGGTTCGGCCCTGATCGGCCAGGGCTTCCAAGGAGAGCGATATTTCCATCCCCGCCCTTCGGCGGCAGGCGCCGGTTATGACGCGGCCGGATCGGGCGGAAGCAATCTGGGACCGACCTCGGCCAAGCTGCGGGACTCCATCAAAACGCGGGTGGAAAAGTATCGGCTGGTGAACGGCTTGCAGGATTCGGAAAAGGTGCCGCCGGATGCCGTCATGGCCTCAGGCAGCGGTCTGGATCCGGAAATTTCCCCGGCCAATGCCGGCTTGCAAGCCCGCCGCGTCGCCAGAGTCCGCGACATTCCCTTCGATCAAATGGCAGATTTATTGCGGAAGCATACGCGCAAACGGGATCTCGGCATTCTGGGGGAGCCGGGCGTGAATGTCCTCACCCTGAATCTTGCCCTCGACGCGCTTAACCGGGATAACCCCAGGTAATCCATGGTCGATAAAGCCGCATCTTTCTTGCAAATGATCCGCCGCGATCGGCGCGGGCGCCTCAAGATTTATCTGGGCTATGCCGCGGGCGTGGGCAAAACCTATCAAATGCTCCTCGAAGGCCATCGCCTGAAGCAGGAAGGCATCGACATCGTCGTCGGCGTGGTTGAGACCCACGGTCGGCAGGATACCGCGAAACTGGTGGACGGGCTGGAACTCCTTCCCCGCAAGGTCAGCGAATACCACGGCATCGCGGTCGAGGAAATGGATTTGGATGCCATCCTGGCGCGGCGTCCCAAGGTGGTGCTGGTGGACGAATTGGCCCATACCAATGCCCCGGGCAGCCGCAATGCCAAGCGATACCAGGACGCCGAGGACATCCTGGCCGCCGGCATCCATGTCGTCGCCACCATGAATGTCCAGCACTTGGAAAGCCTCTACGATACGGTGGAAAAGCTGCTGCACGTGAAGGTCCGCGAGCGCGTTCCCGATTCCGTCTTGGCCGAAGCGGATCAAGTCATCAACGTGGACCTTTCGCCCGAGGATTTGCATAAGCGGCTCAAAGCGGGAAAGGTCTATTCCCTGGACCGGGTCGCGACGGCCATGGAAAATTTTTTCCAGACCCATCACCTGGAGCATCTTCGCGAGCTGACCTTGCGGGAAGCGGCCTCGCAGATCGACTTCCGCCGGCGCGAGGCGGCGGGGCAAGGGGGCGGGGGCAGCAGCGATCAAGTCATGGTATGCCTCGATGCCCGGGGACTTGAAAACGCGGTTTTGCTGCGTTACGCCTCGCGTCTGGCGGGACGCCTGAACCGCAATTGGTATTCCGTCTACGTACAAACCCTGGATGAAGAGCCTACCGTCATCGACGCCACCCGGCAGCGTCTCCTCGCCGATACGCTAACCCTGGCCAATCAATTAGGAGCCACGGTTTTCACCTTGAAAGGCCAGGATGTGTGCGACACCTTGATCCGGTTCGCCAAGGAATACCAGGTCGCCCACATGATTCTGGGTAAGCCCCATGCCGTCCCTTGGTGGAAAAGGCTCGGAAAGGGGAAGGGCCTTGTCGCCAAACTGCTCGCCAACAGCGCCGGGATCACGGTTACCCTCATCGATACCAAGTCAAGCGGAGGGGAGGCTGCCGCCCCCAGCGAAGAAATCGCCGAGCCTGCGGAACCAACGACGGCGGGAAAGGCGGGGGAGCGGGCCAAGCTCACCGATTTTCTGGACGCCGGAAAAATCCGGGTGTGGGAAGAGCCTATCACCAAGGATAAGGCCATCCGGGAATTGGTCGATGCATTCGTAAAATCCAATCCCGGTTTGAACCCGAACTCGCTGATGGAAAGCCTGCAGGAGAGGGAAAAACAGGGCTCGACCTTCCTCAACGAAGGCCTCGCCCTTCCCCATGCGCGTGTCGAAAACCTCGAAGCGCCCTTGGTGGCCTTGGGATTGACCCATGGAGGGATACTCGACGCTTTCACGGAAAATCCCATTGAGATTGTATTCCTGTTACTCTCCCCAAAAGCGGAAAACCGCTCCCATCTCCAATTACTCGCGGTCGCCGGAAGGTTGATGCTGAACCGGACATTGCGGAATCAATTTCGCAAGGCCACGACACCCCTCGACGTTTTTGAATGCCTATTGGAATTCGAATCCCCGCATTAACGCGGGCGGGGACCTTCCCTCAATTGGGCCATGAAGACGGAGATGGTATTGGGCGCCAGGGGTTCACGGAATACGGCAACCCTTTCCTTCATCTCGCCTTTCCGCGCCGAGCGGGAACAGGCCCGGGAATTGATCGGGACCGAGTTCATAGGGAGAGCCTCCCCCTTATGAACCCCCTGATCAAGCCCGACTTGCATTTGCGTACCGACGAATCGATGTCAAATGACGCAGGTTTCTCATTTTTTAGGCCTTTTAACAGCGTTTTTGATTGCTTTTTGCGCTACCAGGGAATAAAGTCAATCCGCCTTTGTCATTTCGACATGAATAGGACCGTGATATGCTTTTCATTACCAAGCGCCTGGCCCATAGCCGTTTGACTCCGCTGATCGCCGCGGTTTTTTTGTTCACCGCCGGCATCAGCGCCGCCATCATCTTCAGCTTATTCCAACTATTGGCCCACCAAAACGCCCAGCTCGACAAGAGCCTCCACGCCTTGGCGGGTATCGCGGACGATAAGGCCAAACCCGCCGATAAGGATGACGTGTTCAAAAAGCTGGCGGGCGAAAGAGCGGCCGTCCGCGACGCCGAAATCATTTTTAAAACCCAGGTCCAGGAATGGAAAAACACCCTGTTGCGGGGAAGCGATTCCGCCAGCCGCAAGAAATACTGGACGGCCTTCAATGAAGAATCCGATCGTTTACGCGATCTGATCCAGGCGATATCCGCCCATCCCTCCGCTCCCGAAGCGAAGCCGGTTCTGGCCTCCTTCGACAGCGCCCACCGCGCCATGCAAACCAAATACACCGAGGCTTACGAAACCTTCGATCGCTCGCAAGGCAAGGATTTTTCCGCCGCGGACAAATGGGTCAAAGGTCAGGATCGCGCGCCCGCCGCGAGCCTCGATTCCCTGGTCTCCATTTACGGAAACGCCATCAACGGTTTCGCGGAATCCGAACGCCGGGCCTTGGCGCGTTCCCGCAATATCATCGTCTTCCTATCCTTGCTCGCGCTGGTTTTCATCGGGATGTCCCTCTGGGTTTTGCTGGGCGTCCTGGAAAGATTCACTCTGGACCCCATGCGCCAGGCCCTGGCCGTGATGGAAAAAATGGCCGGCGGGGACTTGCGCGTCGAGGCCAAGGCCGAAACCCGGAATGAAGCCGGACGGCTTTTGGAAGCCTCCGCGAAGGCGGCCTCCTCCCTCCGTGAACTGTTGGACGGCACCGCGAAAAGGTTCCAGGAGTTATCGGTATCCGCCGAGCAATTGCAAGGCGTTTCCCTGGGGCTTGACCAGGGCGCGGCTAAAACCCATGACGAGGTCGAAGGTATGCGCAGGCAAACCGAATCGGTCAACCAACAGGTGCAATCCGTCGCGGCCGCCACCGAGGAAATGGGTGTTTGCATCCAGGAAATAGCCCAGAACGCGCAAGAGGCCGCCAATCAAAGCACCACCGCCGCGAATGAGGCCGAAGTCGTCACCGGCGGATTGAACGAGGTGGGTGACGCCAGCGCCAAAATCGAGGATATCCTGCAAGTCATCCAGCGCATCGCGGAGCAAACCCATTTATTGGCCTTGAACTCGAGTATCGAAGCCGCCCGGGCGGGAGAAGCCGGCAAAGGCTTCAATGTCGTGGCCACCGAGATCAAGGAATTGTCGCATTCCACCAGCAATGCCACCGGCGAAATCCAACAAAGGATTATCGCCTTGCGGCGAAGCGTGGGGGGCATGACGGGCAGCATGGCGAATTTGCGATCCGAAGTGTTGTCCATGCGCGATCGCATCGGCGCCATCGCGACGGCCATCGAAGAGCAAACCAATACGACCCGGGAAATCAGCCGTAACGTGGAAAGCACGGCGCGCGCCAGCCAGGGAATTGAAAACGGTTCGCGGAACCTGGAAGATTTCGCGCGCACGTCCAAGGACAGGAGCAAGGAGGCCAGGAGCGCGGCCGAAGGTTTGAAGGCCTTGGCGGTGTCCATGGAAAAAGCGATGAGCGCTTTCAAAATCTAGCGGTAGGGACGGTCCCCCTTATCTTATATTCTCCGCATCCGGGGGAGGGGCGCGTGAGACTCGGAATATCGCAGCATTTAGCCGTTTGGGCGGCGTTTTTCGGACTGTCCGTGGGGTGGTCGCAGCCGCCGCGCACCCAATTCCGCACCTCGGTGTTGATGAGCCGCCTATCCAACCCGACCCATATCGCTTTCTTACCCAATGGCAAGATTTACGTGCTGTCCAAAAATGGCCTCATCCAATTGCACGATCCCGCCACCGGGACCACGACTACGGCAGCCACCTTGACGGTTTCCAATGTGCGCGAAGACGGCTTGCACTCTCTGGTCCTTGATCCCGAGTTCGCCACCAACCGGCGCGTCTATGTCCTGTTCGGCAGCTTGACTCCCAGCCAGTCCATCGTGGTCGCGAGGTATACCGTGCTGGCCAATGACAATCTGGACATGAACTCGCGCGTGAACATCATCAGCATTCCCTATTCGCTCACCGCTTCCGACGAACACAATACCGGTTGCCTGGGTTTCGATACGCTCGGCAACCTCCTAATCGGTCTGGCCGACAATACCAATAATTTCTTTTCCGGGCCCACCCTCGGCTTTTCCCCGCGGGATCCGGCGCGCCCGAATTACGACGCGCAGCGCTCGGCGGCCAATAGCAATGACTTGCGGGGGAAAATTTTACGCATCCATCCCGAGGACGACGGCACCTATACCATTCCCGCCGGCAATCTCTTCGAAAAGGGCATGGCCAAAACCCTGCCCGAGATTTACGTCATGGGCCTGCGCCACCCCTTCCGCCTGACCGTGGACTCGCGCACCGGCTGGTTGTATTGGGCCGAGCCGGGACCCAATGCCACGGCCGACAATGCCAGCCAAGGCCCCAGGGGATATGACATCGTCGCCATGGCCAAGACCGCGGGCAATTACGGATGGCCTTATTGTCGGGGCAATCATTTCTGCTACAACGCGTACAACTATTCGACCAATGTCGGTGGCGCCGCATACAACCCCAACGCCTTACAGAATACCTCCTCCAACAATACGGGCATTACCGACTTGCCTCCCGCCCGTCCCGCTTTGATCTGGTATCCCTATAACGCCACCGGTACGGCCTTCCCCGTTTTCGGAAATGCCGGCGCCAACACCTCCATGCTGGGGATGGTTTATCACTTCGACGCTTCCCTGGACAATCCCAACAAGATCCCGGCCTATTACGACAAGCACCTTTTCATCTATGATCACAACCGCAGCGTGGTGCATGCGGTCGAACTTGACGATGACGGAGGGGTGGTGGAGGTCAAGCGTTTCTGGGATCAGTCCCCCAACAATCCCATCCTCAATCCCATCGACATGAAGCTCGGCCCCGATGGAGCTTTCTATTTCCTGGGCTGGGGGAATACGGGTTATCCCAACAATGCGAATACCGGCAACCTGGTCAAGCTCGACTATACCGGTCCGGCCGATCCCGTAGCGCTTCGCCGGCCCCTGCATGTGAAGAGAACCGAATCCCGGATGGTGACCTTGGGGACCGCAAGGTTTTTAAGGTTGCCCCGGGGGGCGCGCTCGGCCGACCTATTTGATTTGCGAGGAGTGCATGCCTGGCATTGGGACGGCCCGGCTGTCGCCGGGCCGGTAACCGTTGCGGCGCCATCATCGCGGTCAGGTTTGCTGCGCCTGATGATCCACTACGAATGACGCCTGGACACTGCGCGCTTACTTCACCTGAATGGTCTTGGAAATCGCGGCTTCGGCCTTGGGAATGGTGAGAGTCAGGACGCCGTGCTCGTATTTGGCTTCGATGGCGTCGGCCTTCACGTTCCGGGGCAATTCGAAGCTCCGGTTGAAGCTGCCGTATTGCGATTCGAAATAACGGTAGCCGTCTTTCCGCTCTTCCCAGGCATTCTCTTTTTTGCCCGAAACCGCGAGGCGGTTGTCCTTGACCTCGATGTTCAAGTCTTCCCGCTTCACCCCCGGCAACTCGGCGCGCAGGTGATAGGCTTCCTTGTCTTCGACGACGTCGACGGCGGGCGCGAAGTTGACGCGGGCCGGAACCGTTCCTCTTTCGAAATCTTCGAAGAAGCGATCCATCCAGGAAATCGGGTTATAGATTAATGCTTTACTCATTTTAAGGTTCCTCCGAAAAGGGTTGAGATGATGAATCACCCTTATGCAAAGGCGGTGCCAATGTCAAAACCCGCCACTATCCACCCTGTTTCCCAGGCATCTGATTCATCCTAAAACCAGGGTCCGCGACACCTTGTATCAGGTCGCAACCGGGGCTTGCTTGTGGCGCTTATATTAGGATACTCCATTACGGCGACCGAGCCCCTTCCACCCCCGAGCGACTCTTTCGATTGATTTACCCCCGATAAGGTGGATTTTCTGAATCCTAAGTGGGGCTGTCGCCGCATTACCGGGTGCGGTCGTTGTGACCTAAAGGTGGTGTGAAAAGTTAATTTTCGGGTTGCCCATCCGAGAGAGCCTAAGTAATATCACTAGGGTATTTCCTTTATCCTGGAGAAAAACACGTGCGAATTACCACAATTGGTCTACTCTCTCTCACTCTTTCGATTGGAGTAGAAAAGACATTTTGCCAAAACGTCGAAATTGAAACACCCGGTGCCAGTACTCCTTTTCTTTTCGACACCTACTCTAGCGACCCATCATTTCACGCTGGGTTGGATTGGTATGGAGTATTGGGGACAGAATCCAAACAGCTTTGGAAGATATACAGCGGATATGTATATACCGGCACAGTTTTTGAAACTTCCGATGAAAATTTAAAGGAAAATATAACTGATCTCGGTTTTGTCTCAGATAAGCTAAAAGAAATTAAAACGGTTCGGTATGATCTGAAGTTGAAAATAGAGGCGCCCAAAAATTCAGACAAATACAAAAAAATGGATACGGAGCGAAAAAATCATATAGGATTCCTGGCGCAGGACCTTAAAGAAACATTCCCCGAATTAGTTCAGGAATCGCCCGAAACGGGAAGAATGTATGTGAATTATAGTGGCATGGTCCCTATTTTGCTAAAAGCAATAGTCGAATTACAAGACCGAGTCGATCAATTAGAAAAAAAAACTAAAAATCAATAAGAGGATACAATGAAGATGATATTTGGGGTCCTTTTAGTGATCGGTGCATCTTGGGCGCAAACCGGCCTGTTTGAATCAACTTCTTTAAGCGTGAATCAGCTATCGGATGCCGATCAGAAAAAAGTTCAATCCCTGGTCGCAATCCAAAAAGGAAAACTAGTCGGCGTTTTCAATGTAAATAAGTCGGCTCTTGAAAGCACCGAAGCAGACATATCTCTTGAAAAACTGGAAAAATCTAAAAGGAATGCGAAAATCCATTTAAAAAAACGCGAAAATGAGGAATACTGGGAAGGTAACGAGAACGGGCATCAATTTTTCGGACTAAGGAAAACCAAATATGGCTTCCGAGGATTTCTGCATGGCAAAGTCAATTATCTGATTTTCGGTTTGACTGAAAATCGAGTGGCGCTCATTCAAGAATCAAACACTTTCACTTGTGGCACTAGGGGGAAATAGATGCACACAAAAAAATGGATGGTTACTGCTGCGTTCATTGCCATTACATGGGTTTCCGCCATAGGCCAAGTTCCATTGAAAGTAGCCAGAATTTTGGTTGTAGTGAGCGATAACATGGTGATGAATGCTTGTCCCCCTTGTGCATCACCCTGGGATTGGTACCATAACAATTATTTAACGATTATTGATGAATGGAATGCCACCTATGAGAATAGCGGCATGGATTATCGGGTAGAATTAGCTGGCGTCATTTGGGATAAAACTTATAATGATCAAGTGTCCGGTACTAGTAATTTAGATAATATTACATATCCAGGGCACCCCGTATTAGGAAAATACCATAACATGTTAAGTGCTTTTGCTGCGGATTATTTGGTTCTGCATTCATGGGCAGATGACCAAAGCAATGCCGGAGGATATGCCTCTCCTAGCGTGCCGAATATTGGGAATCCTGCTACCTTTTGGGTTCGGGAACCTAGCAGTCATCCCTGGATACATGAAGCGGGCCATAAGCATGGGCTGATTCATTGTGATGGGTATCGCCAAACCTACGATGCCAATAACAATCCCGTAAATACTGGTGCCGTTTGGGGTTTCCATACTGTCATGCAAGCGATCCGAGGTACTGCTGAGTCGTGCCCTCAGGGGGATAAAAATATCGACGCGACCTTTGCTTTTGAATTTGCAGACCCCGGATCAACACTGGATCATCAAGGTGTTTTCCCGTTAGGTGGTCCAAGCCAAGTCTATACTATCCAGTACCATATTTCCGCGGATCAAGATATTCGATCGCTTTTTTCGACGCAAAGCAGCGTCGAACTAACACCGGAGATGAGTGTTGATAATTTAGAGTATGCCAATATTATAGCCATCAATAAAATTACTTTAAAATCGGGCTTTCGGGTTAACTCTGGCGGCAATTTAAAAATCTCTGTTGGAAACCAGGTTATGGCAAAACGAGGGGTACCGGAAGGATATCATCTTCTACGGGACGAGGATAAACCGGAACCCCACAGCGCACAAAAGATCCAAATTCATAAAAGCCTAAGTCAAGGTTGGTATGAGATCAAATATCTGGGACCTTCTCATGGAAACATTTCGCTTATCGTCTCCGACATATCCGGCAAAGTCATCCAAGCTATTCCCAATATAATGAACTCTGGAAAAGGGGAGGCCTTTTCGATATATCTGGGCAATCAACCAAATAATATAGGCTTGATCAGTATTACTGCTGGAAAAGAACGATTTTTCAAACAGGTCCGTTTATAACTATTTGGAACAACTATCACGGAGGTGCGTATGAGATGGGTCGCTTTTATTTTTGCCGTTTTTTGGGTTTCACTCACCCATGCCCAGACTCCTTTCCAATTCCCCATCTACTTCGAGGACGCCGCCGGTCATCGCGATTCGGTTATTTATGGTTTTGACAGTACGGCTACCGAGGGGTTGGACTCGTCTTTCGGTGAAGTCAATTTGGCCGATAAGCCTTTTGATTCACTTTTGGAAGTCCGAATTGGGGTGATTATGAATCGCACGGAGGCAACGCCTTTGGGCTTATCTCAATCGAAAAAACAAATCACTTCCATTGACTGTGCGAGTTATGAGTATCAACATTTTTTGATCATCTATACCGCGCATTGGCCCGTGAAAGCCTCCTGGGATTCTTCGCTATTTGCAGAAGGTTGTCCTAACGGTGGGGGGATGACAGGAATAATTCCGGATATAGCTACCCACACCAGCCTTTATAAC
>Ga0164241_10000688_pt1 | contig 53998 bp, 46 predicted proteins | sample OricomyardsoilBY_FD_108780 | JGI IMG/M metagenome (GOLD analysis project Ga0164241, IMG submission 108780) | Backyard soil microbial communities from Emeryville, California, USA - Original compost - Back yard soil (BY) | ecosystem: Environmental > Terrestrial > Soil > Unclassified | place: USA... | reverse complement strand
CCGTGCCCTGGATCGCGCGGAAATGCACGAACAGGTCATCACCGCTTTCCGGCGTGATGAAGCCAAAACCCTTGGCGTCGTTGAACCACTTGACTGTACCGCTCTGACGATCCGACATGTAACTATACCTTTGAAGCATGGATGATTTGCGGCTCGGAGCAAGTAGCACTTTACCGCATCAGGGCATAGAACCCGGCTTTTTCGGATTCTAGCTCGCTTAGCATACACGTTAAATCACCGTTGGGGTGGTTTTTTTCGCCAAAGAGATCGCAGTGTCGGCGTGAGTGCCAGTCAGCATTGGTCGACCAACCATCCCAATGCCAGCCATTTTGGGGCCTCAGTGGGGGTTTTGTCGCCCGGGCCGGGCACCGCATCGCTTACACTGTGCGAATGAAAATCGCCTCATGGAACGTCAATTCGCTGAAGGTGCGCCTGCCGCATCTGACCCAGTGGCTGGCTGACGCGCAGCCGGACATCGTGGCGCTGCAGGAAACCAAGCTGGAAGATGCCAAGTTTCCGGTCGACGAACTGGCTGCCGCGGGCTATCGCGCCGTCTATTCGGGCCAGAAAACCTATAACGGTGTGGCCATTATCGCCCGCGAGCAGCCGACCGACATCATCACCGACATTCCCGGGCTGGATGATCCGCAGCGGCGGATTCTCGCCGCCAGCATTGGTGATCTGCGCGTGGTCGACCTGTATGTGGTCAACGGCAAGGCGGTTGGTGACGAAAAGTACGCATACAAACTGGACTGGCTGGCCAGGGTGCGCGATTTCCTGGCGCAGGAGCTGGAGCGCTATCCGAAGCTGATCGTGCTGGGCGACTTCAATATCTGCCCGGATGACCGCGACGTTTACGATCCGGTGGCCTGGGGTGAGGACATCCTGTGTTCGCCGCCCGAGCGCGCCGGGCTCAAGGCGATCACCGACCTTGGTTTGCACGACAGTTTCCGTCTGTTTGAGGACGGCAACCAGCATTTCAGCTGGTGGGACTATCGGCAGGCGGCATTCCGTCGCAACATGGGCTTGCGTATTGATCTGATCCTGATTGGCGAGGCCCTCAAATCCGCCGCCACCGCGGCAGCCATCGATCGCGAGCCGCGGCGCTGGGAGCGCCCATCCGATCACACCCCGGTGACGCTGGAACTGGATATTTGACCGTATGACCACGAAGACCGAATGGCCCAGTTCGCTGGATGATGACGAGCTGGACGAACTGGATCGCTACCTGCGTGCGCAAAGTGGCGAAGGCCATTTGCTGCTTGACGGCGTGCACGGCCTGCTCAGTGCCTTGGCGATCGGGCCGCTGCTGGTGCTGCCCGACGAATGGCTGCCCGAGGTGCTGCATGCGCCGTTCAGCGACGAAACCGAAGGCAATCGCGTATTGGAGCTGCTGGCCAAACTCAATGATTCGATCGTCGCCGAACTCGATGTTGATGCCTACGAACCGATTCTTGGTGAAGTCGAAATGGAAATCGGCTCGACCTTGTCGGCGGCTGGCTGGTGCGAAGGTTTCAGTCGTGGCATCGATCTGCGTGCCGTGCTGTGGGAAAGCCGTCTGGCCGAAGATCCGCAGCTGATGGAGCTGCTTGGTCCGGTCATGGCGCTGGCGGTGGACGAAGGCGTACTCAGCGCCGAGGCCGAATTCGAAAAGCTCGGTGACGACGAATACAACGATTGTCTGGCGCAGATTCCCGCGGTGTTGATGGCGGTCAACCAGTATTGGATGGTCAAGCCGGTCAGCGAAGCCGAGGTCGAGGCGATGGTGCAGCCACCGCATGCGGACAAGGAAGATGAATCCTCCCCGCCGCGCCAGCGCAGCGGGCATTGGGTGCACTAGAGCAGGAGTGAGTGGAGAGGGGTGAGCGGAGAGTTTGAGTCGCCAGTCCGCGCGCTACTGTGGCATCGGGGGGAACAAAGCGTTCCTGCCAGGAGGCTTGGTTAAACCGGCCAATGGAATCATCTTGGCGCGCAATCATCCATCGATGGAGCCAGCCATGAGCGATCGTCACATCATCCGCCGCATTCGCGGTACCGATACCTCCGATGGTGCCGGGGTCAAACTCAAGCGGATCATTGGCCAGCCCGGGCTGGACATGCTCGATCCGTTCCTGCTGCTGGACGAATTTCGCTCCGACAGCGCCGACGACTACATCGCCGGCTTCCCCGAACATCCGCACCGTGGCTTCGAAACGGTCACCTACATGCTGGCCGGGCACATGCAGCACGGTGACAACCATGGCAATCGCGGTGATCTTGTTCCCGGCAGCGTGCAGTGGATGACCGCCGGGCGCGGCATCCTGCATTCGGAAATGCCGCAGCAGGAAAACGGGCTGATGTGGGGTTTCCAGCTATGGGTGAACCTGCCGGCCAAGGACAAGATGACTGCGCCGCGCTATCAGGACATCGGCCCAGAGCGGATTCCAGTGGTGCATCCGGCTGACGGCGTCGAAGTGAAGGTGATTGCCGGTGAACTGGCCGGTGCCACTGGTCCGGTCGAAGGCATCGTTACCGAGCCGGTCTACCTCGACCTCAGCCTGCAGCCGGGCGCGTCATTGACGCTGGATCTCCCAGCCGGTCACCACGGTTTCGCCTATGTGTTCGAAGGCGAGTCGGCTTTGGTTGGCGGCGAACAACTGCAGCGCAGCGAGTTGGGTGTGTTGTCTGCCGGCAAACAGCTGCAGCTGGCCGGTGGTGACAAACCGTCGCGGGTGCTGCTGGTGGCCGGCAAGCCGCTGAACGAAAGCGTGGCTCGCTACGGCCCGTTCGTGATGAACACGCCCGAGCAGATCCAGCAGGCGATTGCCGATTTTCGTGCTGGCAAGTTCTAAGCGTTTGCCTCGACAGGGCCGTTATCCTGGCCCTGTCCTGGTGACTGTCATTCAGCAACACCGGAAGATTTCGTTGGCTGATCAGTGTGCGCCGTGTTGGCCTCGTGCCGGGCAATCGTCAGTACCTGGCTGACTGCATCGATCACGACTTGCGGCCGGTCGTACTGGATGTAATGGCCGCTGTTCGGCACGATCTCGTTGACGCCGCGGCTGGAAAGCGCGGCGATCTGCAGGTGCAGGTCCTCCCACAGCAAGGTGCGCTGGTCGCGCTGTTGCTGTGTTTCATCCTCGGCCTTCGGGAAAGGCGAATGCGTCAGCACGATGATCGGCATGTCGCCGAAACTCTTGCGGGTGGCACGAGCCTGCTCGGCGCTGGCATAGAACACGTTCTGTTGTTCGGATAGCAGTGCGCTCTGCCAACGAACCGTGCTGCCATAACGTGATTGTGCTTCGTTGATTGCCTGACTGAAACGTGGGTCGGGCTCACCGACACACTGTGCATAGGCCGGTGTGCCCTTGACCAGACCCTTGCGGGCATCGTCGATGCAGTCATTGCGCTGTTTCAGCCAGGCGTCCCATTTGGCCTTCTGATCCGGCGCGCCAATCGCCCAGCCGCGCACCGACTGATCCTCGTGCGAGGACTCGACCAGCACCATCCCGGCCACTTCGTCCGGGTAATGATCGGCGAATACACGTGCATTCATGCCGGCCAGTGAATGGCTGACCAGAACATAGGGTGCAGGAATATTCGCCGCCTTGAGCAAGGCATGCAGATCCGCGGCGCTATTGGCCGAGGTGTCGGGTCGTGTTGACGCGTCGCTGAAGCCCAGACCCGCGCGATCAAACGAACAGGTTTTCGTCGTCGTGGCGATAGCCGGTTGCACCAGTGCCCAAGAGATCGTCGAATCGCCCATGCCCGCGTCCATGATCACCGCCGGAGAACCGGAGCCACGACAGTACAGATTCATGTGCCGACCGTGACCGACATCGACCCGCTGCTGTGGCCGGCTATAGACCGGATCGGTGATGATCGGAGCAGTAACGTTCTGCGCCGCGCAAGCCAAGGAAAAGACCACGCCGGCGCAAAAGCCGGCAATTGCCGTCGTGCGTGATGTCATGCAACTCCCCTGTGAGCGAATGGCTCATGTCGCGCGGAAAGTTTGGCATACCCGCGCGCAAGCCGCGTACATCGCGTGTGCTTCTAATGATTCTTCAGGGCGATCCACTTTCTGATTTGGGTAAGTATTTCTTCAACGGGAGTTTCGCCCGAGACAGTCAGGCTGTTTTCACTGTCATCCGGTATTTCCAGCGCTTGCAGTTGACTTTCGAGTAATGACGCGGGCATGAAGTGATCGCGATGCTGCAGCCTCCGCCGCAACTCGTCACGAGATACCCCGATATGAACAAAGTACACACCGGCGCCGACCTGCCCCAGGATCTCGCGGTAGCTTTGCTTGAGCGCCGAGCAGGCGACCACGCCGTTGCGCTGGTGTCGAAGTTCGTCGGCGATCCAGTCGGCGATGCGCTGCAGCCAGGGTGCGCGATCGTCATCATCCAGCGGTTGCCCGGCGCGCATCTTGTCGATGTTGGCTTGCGGATGCAGGTCGTCGCCTTCCTGGAAATCCCAGCCTTCGGCATCGGCCAGTGCCTTGCCCAAGGTGCTCTTGCCGCTGCCGGAGACACCCATCATCACGATGACCAAGGCTGTTTCGTTCGTCATGCTCATCCTTTCACGCTGCCCAGCATGAGCCCTTGCAGGTAATGGCGTTGCAGCGCCAGGAACAGCACCAGCACCGGCAGCACGGTCACCACCGAACCGGCCATCATCAGCTCGGTGTCCTGCGCATGTTCGCGTGCCAGCGAGGCCAGGCCCAGCGGCAGGGTGTAATGATTCTGTCCAGTCAGCACGATCAGCGGCCACATGAAATCGTTCCACGCTGTGAGGAAGGTAAAGATCGCCAGCGTCACCATGATCGGCTTGAGCAACGGCAACACGATGCGGACAAAGATGTACAGCTCGCCGGCACCGTCCAGGCGCGCCGCCTCGAGCAGCTCGTCGGGTATGCCACGCGCATATTGGCGCACCAGATAGATGCCGAACACGGTGGTCATCGCCGGCAGGATCACGCCTGCATAAGTGTCGACCAGACCGAATGACTTGAGCAGCAGGAACAGCGGCAGCATCGCCACCTGGGCGGGAATCACCAGCGCACCCAGCAGGCTGCGGAACAGTTGGCGGCTACCGGCGAAGCGCAGTTTGGCGAAGGCATAACCGGCCATCAGATTGAACAGCAGCGAAAGCGCGGTGATGCTGCCGGAGACCAGCAGGCTGTTGAGCAGGTAGTGCGCCATGCCGGCGCGCAGGAACAGCGTGCGGTAGTTGTCCAGCGTGGCATGCGAAGGCAGCAGCGGTGTTGGCAACGCAGCGGACTCCGCCGGTGCCATCAACGACACCGACAGCATCCACAGCAAGGGAAACACAGCCACAGCAGCGCCACCGAGCAGCAAGCCGTTGACCAGGGCACGCACCAGTCGCGGACTCATGTCTCGTCACCACGGCGGACCAGGCGCAACATCGTGCTGGTGACGGCGAACATCACCAGGAACAGCAGGAAGGCCACCGTCGAAGCGCTGCCGAAGTTCCACCACTCGAAGCCTTCGTCGTACATCAGGTACAACACGCTCATCGTGCTCTGCAGCGGGCCGCCTTCGGTCATTACGTAGGGCTCGGCGAACAACTGGAAATAGCCCGATACGGTAAGCACGGCGACCATCACCAGGGTCGGCCGCAGCATTGGCAAGGTGATATGCCGGAACTGGCGCCAGCTTGAGGCACCATCGATCCGCGCCGCCTCGTACAACGCTGGTGGAATCGCCTGCAGGCCAGCGAGAAAGATGATCATGTTGTAGCCGAAGTTTTTCCACACCGCGAACAGGATGATCGTGGGCATGGCCCAGTGCGGATCGCCGAGCCAGTCGACGGGATGAATGCCGAAATGGCCGAGCACGGTATTGATGACGCCGTACTTGCTATTGAACAGGTAACGCCAGACCACCGCCATCGCCACCACGGTGGTCACCACCGGCGCGAACAGCGCCGTGCGAAAGAATCCGTGCCAGCGTGCCAACGGTGAGTTCAGCAATAGCGCGGCACCCAGCGAGGTGGCCATCGACAGGGGTACGCCGACGGCCACGAAATAAACCGTATGTCCCAGCGCGGCCCAGAACAACGGTCGCTGCAGCAGCGACCAGTAGTTGGCCAGTGCCACGAAGCGCAGGTTGCGCACGTCAGCCAGCGCGTACAGGTCGTAGTCGGTAAAACTCAGTCCCAACGCGGCGATCACCGGCAGCAGGAAAAACACCCCAAGCACCGTCAGTGCCGGTGCGAGGAAAAGCCAGGCGGTGCGCGTCGGATTCATCGCGTCGACTCCGCGCGATTGCCATGGGCAAGCACCCAGCGTCGTTTCTCGAGAATCCGGTCCACGTTGCGATTGAGCTTCGCGGTGGCTTCGTCGATGTCCATTTCACCGGCAATCACGCGGGCGGCGCTCAACTGCATCTCGTTGACGATCTGTTCCCACTCGGGCACGGCCGGGACTGGCCTGACCCGTTCGAGTTGCTGGCGAAATGCCTGTGCCTGCGGATCGTCGCGTAACGCAGCGCCATTCCACGAGCTGCGTCGCGGTGGCATGTCGCCGAGCAGTTGGTAGAAGCGTTGCTGCACTTGCGGTTGCGACAGGTATTCGATCAATAGCCAGGCCGCCGGCTTGTGCCGGGACGGGCGGAAGATCACCAGACTGGAGCCGCCGGCTTCGCCGGCACCGGGGCCATCCGGACCAGGCAGCGGTGCCGTCGACCATGCCTGTTGTTGGTCTTTTGGCAGGCGCAGGCGGAACTCGCCGATATTCCACGGCCCGGAGAAATAGAACGCATACACGCCGCGACCGAACTCCGACCACGGATTGCCCGCTTCCACGTTGGTGATCGCCGGTGCCTGCTGCAGCCGGAAGGTATCCACATAGAAACGCAGTGCGCGCTTGAACCCGGCGCTTTCGAAATTGCCGTAGCGGCCGCCATCGCGCAGCAGCGGATCGTCCTGTTGCAGCGCCAGCGAGGCCAGCTGGTCGTACTCGTTGGTCGGCAGCAGGATGCCGTAGACATGGCGTTCGGGATGACTCAAGGCAGCCAGCATCCGGCGCCACTCGGCCCAGGTCTTCGGCGGTGCGTCGAACCCGGCTTGTGCCAGCAGGTCCTTGCGGTAGAACAGCAGCCGCGTATCCACGTACCAGGGCACGCCGTAGAGCGTGCCATCGATGACATTGGTGGCCCAGATGCTGATGAAATAATCATCCGGGCGCACCACGGCCGATTGATCAACCCGGGATTGCAGTGGTTCGAGCACGCCGAGCGTGGCCATCTCCGGTAGCCAGGTGTTGCCGAGCTGGGCCATGTCCGGCATCGAGCCGCCGGCAATCGCGGTAAGCAATTTCTGGTGGGCGGCGGTCAGCGGAAGCTGCTGCACCTTGACCTGGATATCCGGGTGCTGGCGTTCGAAATCCGGCAGCAACTGCATGATCGCCTCGCCTTCGCGGCCGATCGTCCAGAAAGTCAGCGCATTGTCTTCCGCCGCAGTATGCGGGCAGCCTCCGAGTGCAATCAGCAGCAGACCGCCCAGCCACCATCGCCAGCCGGAAACCGGCCGACGGGTGCCCCGGTTCACGGTGATGGCGGTGCTTTCTCCAGCCAGCCACCGCTGAAGCCGGCGCGTTGCAGGCCCGTGCGGATGTACGGATTTTTGCGCATTACCTTCCATACGAAATCGCTGCGCCAGTTCTCGATCATCAGGATGATCGGGCCCTGGTCGATGCCCAGTTGCACGGTGTCGACCCAGCCCACTCCAGGTACCAGTTTGCCAGTACGCAGCTCGGTTTTGACATGGAAGCTGGGGTTGAACGCATCGACGAAGCCATACTGGTCGTAGATGGACTTGCCATAACGCTGTTGCATGGTCTGCAGCGCGGGGATCACGATCTCCGGCGCGAACGCGATCGAACCACCCGCGGCAGTGGGCGCGATCGTGCCGTCATCTCGGATGTAGTCCAGGCCGGCGCCGCGCGCGCTATAGCCGTCAAACTTGCGTTTGCCGTCCTTTACATCGCCAGGTCCATTGCTGGCGGTCAGTCCCCAAACCTGCGCACCGTAACCCGTCCACTTGCCGGGATTGGCGATGGCGTAGCTGCGCTGGCTGTAGGTGGCGCGACGGCTGTTCTCGAAGTAGTCGAGGCCATGTTCGCGATTCCAGTCGTCGTGGATGCCGCGGAAATCGATCCAGGCCTGACTGTACTGGTGGCCGAACAGCGGCGCGAAGGTGAGGAAGGTCTGGCCGTAAAACGCGCCCCAGGTCTTGTCGTTGGTGGACGTCCAGGCTTTCCATGCGGCCGGTGTCACCGGATGGGTCGGCGAGCCGAGGGCGAGCACGTAGACCAGCATGCCTTCGCAATAGCCCTTCCAGTCGGCCGGGATGAACTTGCCACCCGGGGTCCAGCCCATGCTGATCAACGGCTTGCGCGGTTGCATCCAGCTCCAGTCGACGGCCTTGTAGATGCTGTCGGCCAGCTGGCGGATCTCTTTTTCCGGCGCGGTGTCGCGGTCGTAGTACGACTGCGCGAACAGCACGCCGCCGAGCAGCAAGGTGGTATCGACGCTGGACAGTTCGATCTGGCGGTTGAAGCGCTTGCCGGTTTTCATGTCGAGAAAATGATAGAAAAACCCGTGGTAGCCGGTGGCGTCATCTTCGCTGCTGTTTTGCGCGGCGTTGGCGAAGAAGCGTAGCGTGGCAAGCGTTCGCGTGATGGCTTGCTCGCGCGTGATGTATCCGCGTTCCACGCCGATGCCATAGGCGGTGAGACCGAAGCCCACCGCCGCGATGCTCGAAAACGATTCACCCGGATAGTGGTCGGGAATCAGCCCGGTTTTCGGATCGGCACTCTCCCAGAACCAATGGAACGTACGCTGTTCGAGATCGTCCACCATGGCCTGCTGGGCCGGCGAAGGAACGAAGTGCGTGGCCGGCACCTTGCGCAGGGCGGGCGGCGTATCGGCCATGCTTGCGAACGGCGTGGCCACCAGCAAAACGGTGAGCAGGCTTGCGCACAGGCGAGACGAAAAACGGTAGATCGACATCGGTACTCTCCAGCGATAGATCAGCGCGGCCGGGTTTTGCCTGCGCGATGGAAACCGGCGCGACTCAGCTGCCTTCGGCGCGGCAATAGCGGTCGATGAAAGCCTGGTGCGGCGGCATGGCGTTGACGCAGGTGCTGATGACCTGCTGCACGTGGCCGATGAAATCCTTCAGTTCGGCTTCCGGCATCTGGTCGACCACCGGGTGGTAACTGCGCGGCTGGATGCCCTGGCCCAGCATCACCTGCACCCAGCTGACCAGACCGAACATCTCGTCGGCCTGGCGGAAGAATTGGCCGTTGTTGCGGAACAGCTCGATCGCATGCTGCAGCGATTCGGGAATGGCCATATCGCGGCATTGCTTCCAGAACGGTGAGTCTTCGCGTTCGTTGGCGCAGTAGTGCAGGATCAGGAAATCACGGATGCGATCCAGTTCGAAACGCGCTTGCGCGTTGTAGCGATCAATCAACACCGTGCTGAAGTCGCGCTGTGGAAACATGTTGAGCAAGCGCATGATGCCGGACTGGATCAGGTAGATGCTGGTCGATTCCAGCGGCTCCAGAAAGCCGCTGGCCAGCCCGAGTGCCACTACGTTGCGATTCCAGAACTGCTTGCGTGCCCCGCTGGTGAAGCGCAGCAGGCGCGGCTCGCCCAGCGGCTTGCCGTCGAGGTTGCGCAGCAGCGTCGCGGCCGCTTCATCGTCGCTGAGATGACGACTCGAATACACATGACCATTGCCGGTGCGGTGCTGCAGGGCAATGCGCCACTGCCAGCCGGCCTGGTGCGCGGTGGATCGCGTGTATGGCGTCGGTGGACCGACCTTTTCGCAGGCCACGGCCTGCGCACGATCGCATGGCAGCCAGTGGGTCCAGTCGTCGTAGCCGGTGTGCAGCGCCTGTTCGATCAGCAGGCCGCGGAAGCCGGAGCAGTCGATGAACAGCTCGCCCTCGATCCGCTCGCCGCTTTCCAGCACCACCGCCTCGACGAAACCGTCGTGCGGGCGCAATACGGTTTCGCGCACCTTGCCCTCGGTACGCTGCACGCCACGGGCCTCGGCATAACGTCGCAGCATCTGGCCGTAGCGGCCCGCATCAAAGTGATAGGCATAGGCGATATTGGCCAGCGGCGTATTGGCCGGAGCATCCGAGGCCGAGGCCATGAATTTGCCCAATGGCGCGGCGGCGGTATTCAGTGAATACGCACCAATTTCCTGCGCCTGACCGTTCTGATACGCCTTCAGCCAATACTGATGAAACGGAAGCAAGCCGAGATCCAATCCGATCGAGGTGCCGAAGCCATGCACATAGGTGCGACCCAGCTTGCCCCAGTCGACAAACTGGATGCCGAGTTTGAACGTGCCGCTGGTCTGGCGCACGAATTCGGCTTCGTTGATGCCCAGGAAATGGTTGAAGAACGACAGATGCGGCACAGTCGCTTCGCCCACGCCGATGGTGCCGATTTCGTCCGACTCAACCAGCCGGATGGTGCAGTCGCTGCCGAAGGTCTTGGCCAGGGCGGCAGCGGCCATCCAGCCCGCCGTGCCACCGCCGACGATGACAATCTTGCTGATGCGTTGTTCGTTCATGCGGGTCTGCATTGGCGGTGTTGAGGGCCAGTGTAGTGAGGTGTTGGCCGACTCAATCAGGAAAAGCGGAGCCCGCCGAAGCGGGCTCCCTGATCGGCATGGTGACGTGGGATCGACGGTTGTCGACTAGAACCTGAAGTCCGCAGTCAGCTTGTAAGTGCGCGGCACGCCGAGGATGTTGCCGATGTTGTTGTAATACGGTTGATACGACGGGCCTTGATAGAAATCCGTCGTGTCGCTGTAGTTCTTGAAATTGAACACGTTCAGCGCATCGAAGCGGAACTGCAGCACCATGCCATGGCCGAACACGAAATCCTTCGAAGCCTGCAGGTCGACGTCGCGATAGCCCCAGATCGGTCCACCGACCAGGAATTTGCCGCTGCCGCCGGGCGTACCCACCACCGGATAGGCTACCGACATTTCGCCCTGCGCACCGACTGAATTTGGCCAGAGGCCGCAGCAACCAATCGCGGAAACCGGGAGCGGAGTGGCCAGGGTCAGCTTGGCGGCCAGGGTGATGCCCCATGGCACATCCACGTTGCCGGTCATCACGATGCGGTGCTTGGAAGCAGCGCTCGATGTCTGGAAGGGATAGTCGGCAATTGTCGGCAGGTCGAACGCATAGCCGTCCGAATACAGCCGGTTCTGCTCGGCGTCGGTGTAGGTGTAGGCGAACGTCATGCCCCAGTGGCTTTCGGGGGTGTACGGTTTGTCGGCCGATACCGTCCACTGGTTGTTGTGGGTTTCCTTGCCATTGTCGAAGATGATCAGGTTGCCGATACCCGGCACGCCGGCGCCGCCCCACTGGTTGGTGAAGTTCTGGTAGTTGTAGAACTTGCCGTTCGGGTAGCGGTTGCCCAGTTGGCCGATGATGCCGTTGTACTGGTTGATCAGGGTGAACGCCACGGCGGTGTTCCAGTCGCCGATGCGGTTGCGCATACCCACGCTGAACTGATCCGAGAACGGCGACTTCAGATTGTTGTTCAGCATGTTCACTTCGCTGACGCCAGTGCCCAGACCCTGCAGGGTGCCCGCGTCGAGATACTTCGGATCCCATGCAAAACACTGCACACCATCGGCCTGGCCTGGGCCACAGCCATTGAGCGCGGTCGGGTTTTCGAAGTTGATCTGCGGCTGGGACAGCGCGTTCTTGCTGTTTTCCAGCGAGATCACGTCGAACAGGTTGCGGTCGTAGGCGCGGCCGATGCCGCCGAAGATCACATGCGCCTCGTCGCCATTGAGGTCGTAGGAGAAACCGAAGCGCGGCTGGATCTGGTTTTTCGGCGACTTTCGGTTGTGCCCGTTGCTGATGTAATCGTTGATGTTGATGCCGCCCAGCGCCAGGCTCTGCGCATACGACTGGTTGATGGTCTGGCCGTTGAACTGGTAGGTCGGTGCGTTGACCGCGTCGACGATCGGCTGCAGGGTCTGGTAGTCGAGGTAGACCGGTACCTCCTCGTAATCCCAGCGCACGCCGATGTTGAACGTCAGGTGCTCATCAACGGCCCAGTCATCCTGCACGTAGACGCCGAACTGCTTGTCCTTGGAGACGGCGGTGAGCGGCAGGCCGGAGTTCACCTTGCCGAACACCACCTGGAAAGGATCCGCCTCGGCTCCGTTCGGACCGACGTTGTAGCTGTACATGGCGCCATCGGAGCTGTCGCGGTCGGTGAGCTTCACCTCCTTGTACTTCACGCCCATCTTCACGACGTGGTCGCCGTTCCAGCTCAGGTCGTTGAAGGTGAAGTTGTCAGCGATCGAGTTGCCCTGCTGGGCGGCCTTGAAATACTGGCGCGGGTCCTGGCCGTTGATGAGCAGGATGTCCTGGCGCGGATCCGGGCTAGTCCAGACATATTTGGTCGCCGGATTGTTGGTAATCGCCGAGGGGGTGTCCAGAGTGTCCTCGTAGCTGTACAGCAACTCGTTGAACCACGAATCGCTGCTGTGCTGCCAGCGTGCGTCGATGCGGGTGTCATCATTCTTGTAGTTGTAGTTGGCTGACGGCGCGGTAATTCCGCCGGCGCCACTGACCTGGGTCTCCTTGCGCACCTTGGAGCTGAGCTCGAAGCGGTCGCGATCGGTCGGTTCCCAGTCGATCTTGCCGAAGTACAGGTTTTCCTTGAACGGCAGTGAGCTGGGACCGAATTGATCCTGCACGTCAGCGGGCAGGTAGCTGGAATAGGGCTGGCCGTTGTAGGTGCCGCTCGGCCCGATCGTGGTGGTCGGGGTGGAGAATTCCTTGGCTTCGTAAGTCACGAAGAAGTGCATCTTGTCCGGAATGATCGGGCCACCGAAGGCACCGCCATACTCACGTGAGGCCGAGCCGGATTTCTCACCGGCATTCTTTTCCGCCGGTGTTTCCGCGCGCCAGTTGTCACTGGTATAGGTATCGAACACCTCGCCATGGAATTCGTTGGTGCCGGACTTGGTCCCGGCGGTGATCGCCGCGCTCGAGATCTGGTCGTATTCGGCCTTGTAGTTCGAGGTGATGACCTTGTACTCACCAATCGCCAGCTGCGGGAACGGGTTGCCAAAGTCACCATCGTGGTTCGGGCCCGCCTGGCCAGATAGACCGCCGCCATGCACGTAGTTCTTCTGGCCGACACCATCGATGAACACATTGACGTTGCTGCTGGGCGACGCGCCGGACTGGATCGAGGTCTTGCCGCCCTTGTTGTTGAATACGATGCCCGGCACGGTATCGGCGAACTCGAGGAAGTTGCGGGTGATCTGCGGTGTGGTCTCGATCTGGTGCAGCGAGACGGTGTTGCCGACCTCGGAAGTTTTCACTTCGGTCAATGCGGTGGCTGAAACCGATACGCCGGTGAGCTCGGTGGCGTTGGCCGTGGACGGTGCGGCGGCCGCTGGCTGGCTGAGATTCAGCGATGCGGTTGACGCCACCGACAGGCGCACGGTCTGTTCGGTGCCGGCACCGGCATCGACGGTATAGGTGCCTGGTTGAAGTCCGACCAGCGCGTAGCTGCCGTCGCCACTCGAGGTGGTGCGCCGAGTCGCTCCGGTGGCGACATTTTTGGCGGTGATGAGGGTGTTGGCCGGCGCCTTGCCGCGCAGGCTGGCATCGGCGGACTGGGCAAAGGACACCGTCGGCACCGACGCCACGGCGATCACCGAGGCGGTGATCAGGCTGGCTAGCAGTTTCTTCTTGAAGCGTGTGGGTGTGTTCATGACTTCCCTCCCGTAACGAAAAGACCGAATTACCGTTTGATGTTCTTTTTGCGCAAACCCAACTCCAGGTTTGCTCCACAGGTGTCGCGAATCACGATTTCGCATCCCAGCGTCTGGTTGGATGCCGGAGGCCGCTCGGGGCCGTCCAGCTGTGCAGCGAGTTGTTCCAATGCGGTGCGGCCCAGCTCGACGATGCGTACCCGCACTGTGCTCAACGCGGGCGTGACGTAGCGGGCAATCGGAATGTCGTCGAAGCCCGCCACGGCGATGTCACCCGGCACCTCCAGCCCCGCCTCACGCAAGGCATACAGGCAACCCACCGCCATCATGTCGTTGGCGGCGAAGATCGCCTCGGGCCGGGATTCCCGGGCCAACAGGGCGCGACCGGCGCGATAGCCCGAATCCTCGGTGAAATCACCGGCCACGACATCGAGCGCCATGCCGGGGGCGAACTTCGCCATCGCGCGCCGGTAGCCGAGGTCGCGTTGCTGGGCATCAAAGTTGTGTAGTGGCCCGGCGATCTGGGCGACGCGGCGATAACCGGCCTGGATCAGATGCGCCACCATCGCGTGGGCCCCGGCCACGTTGTCGATATTGAGGACGCTGTAGCGGTCGTCCTGCACGGCGCTGTTGAGCAGCACCGTGGGCAGGCTGGCCGGCACATTGGCTTGCAGGAAATCGGCATCGATGCGCGGCGTCATGATCAGCAGTCCATCGACACGCCCCTGCATTGCCTGAAGTGCTGCAGCGGCGTCCTCCAGCCCATCGTGCGAGCTGGAGACCAGTAGATGCAGTCCGCGTGCGCGCGCTGCCAGGTCGATACCGCGGATCAGTTCGGAAAAGAATTCGCCATGCAGGTCCGGCAGCAGTGCACCGATGGTGTGGGTGCGCCGGGTGATCAGGGAGCGGGCGGCAGCATGTGGTACGTAGCTCAGGCGCTTGGCAACGGCGCGGATGCGTTCGCCGGTTTCGGCGGTAACTCCTTCACCACGGTTGAGTGCACGCGATACCGAAGCCACCGAAACCCCGGCTTCACGCGCTACATCTTTGATGGTTACTGCCGCCATAAGCTTGCGTAATCCGGATGCATCGCCCCCGCTGCGGCGCCAACGTAATCGTTTTCATGGCGATTTGTAAAGCTTTTGCAAACGTCGAGCTTGCTGCGCTGCGCTGCCATTGCGCGGGATCAATGGCTGTCTGCGGGCGAGAAAGCCCCGGGCCCCTTGTCGCTGCCGCAAATGCCCAAGCCGGTTGCTGCATGTTGCGGCGCGGTATTACCCGTCGTCATCGAATCCCTGCCACTGGATCGCGCGCATCCTGTTGGAGACGACCTGGTTCAGGGAGGCAGCGGCAACCCTTGCCCTGACTGGGTTTTTGCCTCTTGTTAAAAATTTCTTTTTGGCGTTAAATGTCGGTTAATCTTTATTGACTCAGCAGCCTGTAGGATGAAGTTGTTGTAAAAAATCATCATCCAACGCCTAAGTTATTGATATCCAACCATGATGGCTTACCTGATCCTGTTGTTACTGCCCATCGCGCTGATTACCAGCGCGATCCGGCATGTGCCGAACGGGCAGGTCTACAGCCTTCATCGCCACGGCAAACTGGCACGACTGCTACCGGCCGGAACCCACTTGGTGTTTCCGCTGGTGGATCGGGTGGCACACAAGATCACCCTGAATGGCCAGACCCTTCGCTTCGAGGAGGCCCTGTCCGATACCGCCGGCTTGCATGGCACGGTGTACTGGCAGGTGCTGGAGCCCGAACGCGCGGATGCCATTTTCGAGCAGGCCGACATGTTGATTCGCCGCGGCACGCATGAAGCCTTGTCCGGTACTGCGCAATTCGACCATGCCGATCGTCGCGTTCTCGGTGCTCAGCTCAAACAGTCGCTCAACAGCCATCTGCGTGAGCGCGGCATGATGGTGACCCGCGTCGATCTGGATGCCGCCTGAAAGGATGAATCGCACCACGGCGACTTTAGAGCGCCGGTGCCACCGGGGGATTTGAGGGACTTCGAACCCGCTTCGGCGGGTTTTCTTTTGCCTGCGACTGGCATCGACGGCGCCTGCCGCGGATACTGCCGACCCGGATCTACTCAATTACCCCGTCAGGAAATCCCATGGTTGCGCGTGATGTTTTGCAGGCTCGTCTGGAACAGGGCATTGCCCAGCAGGGTCTGACCCTGCCGGCGGAAGCGGTGCCACGCCTGCTCGACTACCAGGCGCTGCTGCAGCGCTGGAACGCTGCCTACAACCTCACGGCGGTGCGTGATCCACAGGAGATGATCGCCCGTCACCTGCTCGACTCACTCTCGATCCTGCCATTCGTTCACGGGCAAAGCCTGGCCGATCTGGGCACCGGTCCGGGCCTGCCCGGCATCGTGCTGGCGATTGCTGCACCGGGCCGCGAGATCCTGCTGGTCGATTCCAACGGCAAGAAGGTGCGCTTTCTGCGTGAGGCGATCCGAGCCCTCAAACTCGATGGCGTGCGCGCGGTGCAGTCGCGGGTGGAGGACGTCGAGGGCCAGTTCGACTGCGTCACCGCACGCGCCTTTGCCAGTCTGGCCGACATGCTGGGTTGGGGTGGTCACCTGCTTGCGCCGAACGGAATCTGGCTGGCCATGAAGGGCAAGCATCCGGATGACGAGCTGCCTGGCATGCCGGCGGGATTTGCGCTGCGCGAGACACACGAGCTGGTCGTGCCGGGACTGCAGGGCGAACGGCACCTGCTGGTATTGGGCCGCGCCTGAATCAATGTTGCCTAACTGGCGCTGTCTTCGCCGAGGGTGCCGCCGTGGCTCTCGATCACACTCGCGTAAAACCGCGCACTGGTCTTGGGCGTGCGTTTCTGGCTGTTGAAATCGACATGATGCAGGCCAAAGCGCTTGCTGAAACCCAGCGACCATTCCAGGTTGTCCAGCAGTGACCAGGCGTAATACCCCTTCACGTTGACGCCTTGTTCGATCGCCTGGTGCAAGGCCCGCAGGTGCTGGCGCAGATAATCGACCCGCAGCGGGTCCTGCAGCACCGGTGCGTCGACCACCGACGGATCATCGAAGGCGGCGCCGTTTTCGGTGATGTAGATCGGGATGTCGCCATAGCGTTGCTTGAACCAGAGCAGGATGTCGGTAAGTCCCCGCGCATGCACTTCCCAGCCGGTTTCGGTATAGATGCTGCCCGGTTGATGGACTGACACCGCCTTCAGCGGCCACGACGCGGCGTCATGCCGGACGATCGAACGGGTGTAGTAGTTGATGCCGACGTAATCGACGGGCTGCCGGGTCAGCGCAAAATCATCCTCGGGAAAATCCGGCCAGGCCTCGCCGAAGATCTCTTTCAGCTCCGGCGGGTAACTGCCGAGCAGGGCCGGATCGGCGAATTGCCGGTTCATGTAGGCATCGGCACGGCGCTGCGCGGCCTGGTCCTCGGTGCTCGCGCTGTGTGCATATTTGGGTTCGAGATTGAACACCACACCAATCTCGTGCCGGCCATGGGCGCGATAAGCCTGGATACCAGCGCCGCTGGCGCGCATCAGGTTGTGGGTGGCAATCGGTGCCTCGAAGCGATTGCGATGACCCGGCGCGACCGTGCCGTGCAGATAACCGCCGTCGGCGACCACCCACGGTTCATTCAATGTGGACCAGCGCGGCACGCGATCGTCGAGTGCCTTGAACATCACCGCGGCGTAGTCGGCAAACCAGTGCGCAATGTCGCGGTTGAGCCAGCCGCCCCGATCGTCCAGCGCCGCCGGCAGATCCCAGTGGAACAGCGTGGCATTCGGCACGATGCCTGCTTCCAGCAGCTCGTCGACCAGGCGGGAGTAGAAATCCAGCCCCTTGGGATTCACCCGGCCGGTGCCCTCGGGCAAGACGCGCGCCCAGTTGATGCTGAAGCGATAGCCATGCAAACCCAGCGCGCGCATGAGTTGCACGTCTTCCCGATAGCGGCGGTAGTGGTCGCAGGCGACATCACCGGTATCGCCATTGGCCATCATGCCGGGGGTATGCGCGAAGCGTTGCCAGATGCTGGGACCGGCACCGTCGGCTAGCGGCGAACCTTCGATCTGGTAGGCAGAAGTGGAAGCACCCCAGTGAAAACCCTCGGGAAAGCGGAAGCTGCGATCGGTCATGGGCCTCCCTGCGACGCGATAGGTTTGCGGTGAACAATGACCCGGGCAGAATAGCCGAACGTTTTGTGCCATGTGCGAACGTGCACAGGCAGCGGGGAAATCGGCCACACTGGCTACTGGCACCGGAGATGCGGATGGCAGCTGTAAGCCTGGATCGACTACGCAAGGTCTACCCCGACGGTCACGTCGGCGTGGACGGAGTCAGCGTCGAGATCAATGACGGCGAGCTGCTGGTGCTGGTCGGGCCTTCCGGCTGCGGCAAGACCACCTTGCTGCGGATGATCGCCGGACTGGAAACAATCACCTCGGGTAGCTTGCGCATCGATGGCGAGGTGATGAACGAGGCCGCGCCGAAAGATCGCGACATCGCCATGGTGTTCCAGAACTACGCGCTGTATCCGCACATGACGGTGGCCGAGAATCTCGCGTTCGGCCTGCGCCTGCGTGGTCAGCAGCCGGCGGAGATCGAGCGGCGAGTCAGCGAGGCGGCGCGCACGTTGGGGCTGGAGCAGCGGCTGTCGGCTTATCCCGCCGCACTTTCCGGCGGCCAGCGCCAGCGCGTGGCACTGGGCCGGGCGCTGGTACGCGATCCGAAAGTCTTTTTGCTCGACGAACCGTTATCCAATCTCGATGCCCGTCTGCGCCTGTCGATGCGGGTGGAGATAGCGCGACTGCATCGCCAGCTGCGCGCGACCACGATCTATGTCACGCATGACCAGGTCGAGGCGATGACCCTGGGGGAGCGCATCGTGGTGCTTGACGGTGGTGTGATCCAGCAAGTCGACACGCCGATGAACCTGTACCAGCGACCTGCCAACCTGTTCGTTGCCGGCTTTGTCGGCAGTCCCGCCATGAACCTGCTGCGCGGCATCCTGCATCACCAGGATGGCTGGTGCCTGGCAACCGAATACGGCGCGATTGCCTTGGGTGATTCATCGCAGGCCTCGGCGTGGCGAGAGTGGAGCAATCGCGAGGTGGTGCTCGGTGTGCGGCCCGAAGATCTGCAGCCGTGCATGCCGGCCGAAGCTGTGTTCACCGCGCAGCTGGAAGTGATCGAGCCGGTCGGCAACGAAGTCTTCCTGAACCTGCGGCTGGGTGTGCAGGCGCTGGTTTCGCGGGTGGCGCCGCGCGACCTGCCCGCGCCCGGGACCGAGGTGCCGCTGGGGTTGACGGCTGGACATCTGCACCTGTTCGATGCTGCCAGCGGTCGCCGCATTGGCGACTGAGCAGCATCCATGCGGCAGCCGGCATTCGGTCGGCACAGCTCCGGGCGAGGCATTACACTCACCCTCTCCCGCGTACGGTAAGCAACCATCCATGGCTCGCATCATCGCTGTCGCCAATCAGAAAGGCGGCGTCGGCAAGACCACCACCGCCGTCAATCTCGCTGCCGCGCTCGCTGCGGCGAAGCGCAAGGTATTGCTGATCGATCTCGATCCGCAGGGCAACGCGACGATGGCTTCGGGCATCAACAAGCGCGATACGCAGGTCACGGGCTGCGAGGTGTTATTGGAAGAAATTCCTATCGCCGACGCGATCATGCCGACCGCCGGCTTGTACGACTTGCTGCCGGGCAATGGCGATCTCACCGCGGCCGAGCTCAAGCTGATGGATGCGCTGGCGCGCGAACATCGGTTGAAGGAACAGCTGGCCAAGATTGCCGACAAATACGACACGATTCTGATCGACTGCCCGCCGTCGTTGAACCTGCTCACGCTCAACGCGTTGACTGCCGCCGATGGCGTGCTGATACCGGTGCAATGCGAATATTTCGCGCTGGAAGGCCTTTCGAGCTTGCTCGACACGGTCAAGGCGGTACGGCATCGGTTGAACCCGAATCTGGAGATCGAAGGCCTGCTGCGCACCATGTACGACGTGCGCAACAATCTCGGCAACGAGGTGTCGGCCCAGCTCACCCAGCATTTCGGCGACAAGGTGCTGCGCTCGATCATCCCGCGCAACGTGCGCCTGGCCGAGGCACCCAGCCATGGTCAGCCGATCCATATCTACGACCGCAGCTCGCGTGGCGCGATCGCCTACATCGGCCTGGCCGGTGAGGTGATCCGGCGTGAGCGCGGACTGGCCGCCGTGGCGCCAACAGCGCCGCCAGCGGCGATCGAGGCGGTCAACGATTCACCCGAACCCGCGGTGCCCGCCGGCAGCATGCCGTTGAAGGCGCCAGCGGCCAACCATCAGGAATAACGCATGGCTGCTGCGAAAAAACGTGGACTGGGTCGCGGGCTTGATGCCCTGCTCGGCGCCGATGATGCCGGTGCGCCGTCGGTGCTCAGTCAGGAAGGCGAACTGCGCACCCTGCCGATCCAGCAGATCAAACCCGGCCCGTACCAGCCACGCCGACACTGGAATGACGAGGCGCTGGATGAGTTGGCCGCATCGATCCGCGCACAGGGGCTGATTCAGCCGGTGGTGGTGCGCGAGCTGGGCAAGAACAGCTATGAGCTGATCGCCGGCGAACGCCGCTGGCGTGCGGCCCAGCGTGCCCAGCTCAGCGAGATCCCGGCGCTGGTCAAGAAGGTACCGGAAGTGGCCGTGCCGGCGATGGCGCTGATTGAAAACATCCAGCGCCAGGATCTCACCCCGCTGGAAGAAGCCGATGCGCTGAAGCGTCTGATCGACGATTTCGACCTCACCCATCAGCAGGCGGCCGATGCCGTGGGTCGTTCGCGCGCCTCGGTCTCCAACATGCTTCGCCTGACCGAGATGCCGGAGTCGATCAAGAAATTGCTCGACGAAGGCCAGCTTGAAATGGGCCATGCCCGCTGCCTGCTGACCCTGCCCGAGCGCGATGCCGAAAGGCTGGCGCTGGAAGCGGCTCGCAATGGCTGGAGCGTGCGCGAGCTTGAAGACGCGGCCCGCAAAGCGCAGACCGCACCGCGCGGCAAGGCGAAAACCACAACGTCGCGCGATCCCAATATTGCCGATCTCGAACGCAGCCTGGCCGAGCGTTTCGCCACTCGGGTCGAGCTGGCGCAAGGCCGCGGCGGCCGCGGCAAGCTGGTGATCCACTACCACAGCAATGACGAGCTGGAAGGGATTCTGGGCAAGATCCGCTGAAAGGCAGGAGTGAGTGTGGAGGAGTGAGAAACGAGAGAGAGCCAGAGCCGGGCGCGTTGACGCTTTTGCCTTCTCTCACTCCTCACTCCTCCACACTCATTTCTCATCTGCCCTCACTCTGCCCCAAGGCGTTAAACTTCACGCTGGCTGCGCGCGTCGCGGCGTCTATTCACGCTGAAAGGCCTTCCCATGCCGCAACTTTCCGTCGTCGTTCCCGTGTTCAACGAGCGCGACAATATTCCGCCGCTGCTGGCCGAGATTGCCGGGGCGTTGCGTGGCAAGCTCGATTACGAAGTCATCTATATCGATGACGATTCCAGCGATGACAGCCGCGAGGTATTGGCGGCACAGAAGGCCAGCCATCCCGAATTGCGCGTGCTGCATCACGTCACCCGCAGTGGTCAGAGTACGGCGGTGTGGAATGGCGTGCGTGCGGCGAAGTCGCCGTGGATCGCCACTCTCGACGGCGATGGTCAGAACGATCCGGGCGATATTCCCAAGCTGCTGGCAGCGCGCGATGCAGCCAGTGCCGAGATGCGTCTGTTTGCCGGCTGGCGCACCACGCGCAAGGATAGCTTCAACAAGCGGATTTCCTCGAAGATCGCCAACGCGGTGCGCTCGCGCATGCTCAAGGACGCTACGCCGGATACCGGCTGCGGTCTGAAAGTATTCGATCGCGAGGTGTTTCTGCGTTTGCCCTATTTCGACCATATGCACCGCTACCTGCCGGCGCTGGTCAAGCGCGCGGGTTTCCAGATCCAGAGCGTGCCGGTCGGTCATCGCCCGCGCACTGCCGGCGTGTCCAAATACGGCATGCTTGATCGGCTGTGGGTTGGCTTGGCCGATCTTCGCGGCGTGGCCTGGCTGATGCGGCGGGGCAAGGTGACCCGGGTCGAGGAGCTCTGACCCACGTCACGGCGGCTTGTTTTGGTCGTCGTATGCTGAGCATCTGCCATTCGGGAGATCCTGCATGAGCATCGCCATCAAACGGGTTTACGAGCCAGCCGCGAAAGCCGATGGCTATCGCGTGCTGATCGATCGATTGTGGCCGCGCGGACTGAAAAAAGAAGCCTTGCCACTCGAGCTATGGGCAAAGGAACTGGCGCCTTCGACCGGGCTGCGGCAATGGTTCGGCCACCAGAACTCGCGTTGGGACGGTTTTCAAGAGCGCTATGCGGAAGAGTTGGACGGCCTCGCCGAGCATTGGCGGCCACTGGCCGAACGCTCGCTCAAACATGCCGTGACCCTGCTCTACGGTGCGCGTGACGAAGCGCACAACAATGCCGTGGTCATGAAAGCCGTGATGGAGCAGTGGCTGCGGACCCGGCAATCCGACTGACACCATTGGTGCGGCTGATTGCAGCGTACAGTCACGCTCCGCCAGCGGGATTATTCAGCTGGTGATTTCTGGCGCGAGCTTGACTGTGACCACCTGGCCAGCGCCTCACGGGTTTCATCGCGCCCGCGCTCGATCAGCTCGCTGGCGCGGTAGAACTCGTAGGCGGTCGACACATTGCGTGGCAGCTGGATCAGCAGATCGGGTTCGTACGCCGCCAGGCGCAGGCGCGACAGGTTGGCCTGCATCAAGTCCATCGACTGGTTGAGCAGATCCAGCGCGCTCGGCTCGCGCGGCTTGTTTTCGCTATGCGGCAGAATTTTGCTGAAGAACTCGCCGATGCGGGCGCGGTAGTTTTCGTTTTCGGTATCTTCCTGAGCCTTGATCTGATCGGCCAGTTCAGCCGGGCCGTCCATGCTGACGGCAAACAGATAGTCGGCCGGATCACGAATCAGCGGGGTCACTGGCACAGGATTGAGCAAGGCACCATCGAGCAGGCGTCGCCCGTTGACCGTGTAAGGACGGAAAACGGTCGGAATCGCGATCGAGGCACGGATCGCATCGAACAGCGAGCCGCGTGTGAGCCAGACTTCGCGTTCACGGTCGAGGTCGGTGGCGACAGCGGTATAGGCCAGCGGTAAATGTTCGATGCAGGTGTCGCCGACCATTTCGCGCAAGGTGCCGATGATCCGTTCACCCTTGATCAGGCCGCCGCCGGTGAAGGTGAAGTCGAGCAGCCGGAACACATCCAGCTTGGCCAGAGTGCTGACCCAGTCGCGGTAGACGTCCATCTTGCCCAGCGCGTAGATGCCGCCGATCAACGCGCCCATCGAAGCGCCGGCGATGGCGGTGATCTCGAAACCCTGCGCCTCGATTTCCTCGATCACCCCGATATGCGCCAAGCCTTTCGCGCCACCCGCACCCAGCGCCAGGGCCACGGTTGGTTTGCGTGGTGAGGCGGCGGAAGTGGCGGCAAGTTCAGTGCTGTCAGCGGTGTTCATGGGCGTCCTGGAATCACGAATTGAATGCATGGGCGTGGCCATTCTGACCAATCTTTCAGCCCTCTTGCGCCATAGCCGCATTAAATCGCGGTTAATCCGACCGCAAACAGCCGTCGGCTGGTTAGGATGATGCCAAGCAGTCACTGCAACAAGTTCCGGAATCCCGCATGCCTCACGCTTTTTCCCAACCGTTATTGCGACGGCCTGCTCCCGCTGTCGCCGGAATTGGCGCATGAGCTGGCAGGCATGGGCGACGGTAGCTGTCATCGTCGCGGCTATGGGTTTGTTCGCCAGCGAAAAATTGCGCATCGACCTGGTGGCGTTGCTGGCGCTGGCGGCGCTGGTGATTCTCGGCATCGTCAGCCCGGTGGAGGCGTTGAGCGGTTTCAGCAATGAGGCGACGGTGACGGTGGCGGCGATGTTCGCCTTGAGCATGGGCATTGAGCGCTCCGGTGCACTCGAACCGCTGACGCGATTGCTGATGCGGATCAAGAAGCCGTGGCTGTTGACCCTGGCGATGATGCTGGCAATCGCACCACTCGGTGCCTTCGTCAAGAATATCGCGCTGGTGGCTACCTTCCTGCCGCTGGCCTTGCGCGTGTGCCAGCGCACGCACACGTCGCCGGCACGAGTCTTGATGCCGATGGCGTACGCGGCGCAGATGGGTGGTGTGTGCACCTTGATCGGCACTTCGTCCAATCTGCTCGCCGATACCCTGGCGCAGAAACACGGCATGGACGGGTTTGGGGTATTCGAGTTCACTCATCTGGGCGTGATCCTGGCCGCGGTTGGCATCGTTTACCTGATGCTGGTCGGGCGCTGGCTGCTGCCACGCCACGTAGACGCCGACATGCCCGAGGAAGTCGACATCGGCAAATATGTCACCGAGCTGGAGGTGACCGAAGAATCCTCGCTGATCGGCAAGAGCATTGCCGATGCCAAGCTGGGCGAGCGCTTTGGCGTGTATCCGCTGGAACTGCTGCGCGGCGAGAATCGCACGTGGTCGCCACGGTCGCTGCAGATCCGTGCCGGTGACGTGCTGCTGGTGCGCGGCGACTGGGAAAAAATCGAGGATTTCCGCCGTCGCGCCGATCTGCGCAATGCACCGGATGCCCACTACACCCACGACACGGATCGCTCGCGTGTCATGGTCGAGCTGATGGTGGCGCCAGCCAGTCCGATCGAAGGGCGACGGTTGTCCGAGACCGGCATCAGCTGGCGCTACGACGCCGTGGTGCTGGCGATTCATCGGCGCGGCCAGGTGCTGCGTGACAAGCTCAGCGACGTCAGCCTCGCCGTGGGCGACGTACTGCTGATGCTGGTCGACGAAGAAGCCATGGCCAACCTGCGCGCCGACGAGGGCTTCATCGTGCTGAGCGAGCGCGAAGAAGCGCACCGCACGCCACGCAAGGCGTTCTACGCCATCGCGATCATGGCGGCGGTGGTGATCATTTCGGGCCTGCACTTGTTGCCGATTCCGATTGCGGCGATCTGTGGCGCTACTGCGATGGCACTCACGGGCTGCTTCGGGCGCAAGGACGTCTACGAAGGCATGGACTGGAAAATCATCATCCTGCTCGGCGCGATCCTGCCACTCGGTATTGCGATCGAGCGTTCCGGGCTCTCACAGACGCTGGTACAACTGGGTCTGGACTTGGTCGGCGATCACGGCCCGATCGCCGCGCTGGTGATGATCTACCTGCTGACCGCCCTGCTCACCGAGTTGATGGGGCACAACCCGTCGGTGGTGTTGATGGTCGGTATCGCGGTGTCGGTAGCGCATGCGATGCACGTCGATGCACGCCCGTTCGTGGTGGCGGTGGCCTTTGCGGCAGCGACCTCATTCGCCACGCCAGTCGGCTACCCGACCAACACGATGGTGTATTACGCGGGCGGCTACAAATTCACCGACTTCATGAAAGTGGGCATTCCACTGATCCTGATTTTCTGCGCGATCTCGATGTGGCTGATCCCGAAATTCTGGCCGTTTTAGTGGTTGGAGCGGGGAATAGGGAATGGGAAAAGCATGGCGTCGCGCTGCCTGGTGCTTTAACTATTCTCTATTCCCCATTCCCGCTCTACTGATACCCACCCAGCGCCAACTGCAGCAGGATTTTCATTTCCTCGCGCAAGGCCGTGGGGGCGACCACTTCGGCATCCGGGCCGTACTTGAGCACGTCCATCAGCAGCTCTTTGGAGTTGGAGTAAGGCAGCTTCAGTTCGTAGCGGCCATCAGCAAGCCACTCGCCCTTTTGTTGCGAATGCCAGTGTTCGTCGGCGACCCAGCGTGAGGCATGGCTGGAGAAACGGATCGTCGCCCAGGCCTTGGGCTTGCCGGCGAAAATGCCGTAGCTGGAAGCGAGCAGATCGTTGAGATCGTTTTCGGTGACATCAATGGCGTCGCGGTCCAGCGCATGTGCCTCGACCATGCGATCGACCGCAAAGCTGCGCTGCGCTTCGCGATCGTGATCCCACACGTCGAGATACCAGTTGTCGCGGTAATGGGTCAGTCTTTGCGGTGACACGGTGCGGTGGCTGTCGGTATTGGTGGTGCGGGCGCGATAGCGAAAACGCAGCTGTTTTCGCTCGAGCACAGCGCCGGCAACGATGCGGAACACCTGCTGATCGAGTTTGCGTTCACCCCAGGGAATCACCCGGATGCGCTCGATCGGCAGTGATTTGCCGCTGTCCTGATGACTCAGCAAACCTTCGATGCGCGCCTTGAACGGCGCCAGCGCACCGGCCAGCACGCCGGGGCCGGAGCGGCTGATCAGTTCGTTCAGCGCCAGCAGCGCGGCCAGTTCGTCCGAGGTCAGCCACAGGCCGGGCAGTTCGAAGCGTTCACCCTCGCCCGGGTCATAGCGAAAGGCGGCCTGCTCGGTGCCGGCGCTTTCAATCGGTGCGCCCAGTGCGTCACGAAGAAAGGCGACGTCGCGATACAGCGTCGCGCGCGAGCACTCCAGCTCATCCATCAGTCGCGGCAGCGGGATCGGGTAGTGCGCCGACTTGAGCATGCGGTGCAGGGTCAGAATGCGTTCGTAGCGGTCCATGGTCGTCGTCGGCATATCGTGTGGGGAGGGCACTGTGTAGCATGGTGCCGGCTCGGGGCAGCTGCAAGTCGGCTGGCGCGGGCGTGGGGGCATGTGAAAAGATCAAGCCCCTGCGGCGACCATGCTGGCCATCCAGCCAGCGATACATCGCCGTGACGATTACAGGCTTCAGTATCTCTGAATCCATTCGGGGGAGTCATGCTGCCAAGTCGCAAAACTCTGCCAAATCGCACGCCGTCGACTGCCGCGATTCAAGCAGCCGATGGAGCGTGCTACGTGGCAATCACCCTGCGCGTACTGGCTGTCAGTGGGTATGGCATGTGGTGCTGGCTGGGCATGGCGCTAGCGCTGGGCATACACCGGATCGGCCGTGGTGACGACCGCATGCCGTTAGCCCTTGCCGCGGTATTGGTGGGCGCAGGATTGGTGTTGGCATGGCGACAGTTGCACGCACCGAGCCAGCCTGGGGATTGGCGAACGGAAATCAGGCGCAAGCGTTTGCGCGCGGCCTGGGTGGCGTTGGCGAGCTACCTGCCCATGTTGCTGGTGCTGGCGCTGGGCGGCATGGCCAGCAACGATTCGGCCTTGGCCCGGCTGGCCGGTGTACTGCTGCTGTTGTCCAGCGTCACCACGCTGGTCTATACCGCCAACAGTTATCGTGGCCAGCTGTCGCCCGGCCAGCAACGTGCGTCATCCTCGTTGCCGATCATCCGTGTGGTGGCAGCCTGGTATGGCGGCGGCCTGTGGCTCTGGCTGTGCGCTGCGCTGCAAGGTGGCTTGGCCTCGCCAGAGGCAGCGTATCCGTGGATTTTGCTGCTGCTGGTGTTGTCGCTGGCACTCGGCTTGATGGAGGTGCTGCGCTGGCAGTCCGTGGATGCCCCCATCGGTGCGGTAGAGAGTGAGCTGTTGGCGCTGGGCCAGCCACCGACACGGTTTGCAGCCGCGTTGCTGGTATACGTCGTGCCCTGCCTCGCGCTGTTGGCGTATGAACACTTCGGCTATGGCCTGACCGCCGCGATGATCGCAGTGCCAAGCTGCCTGCTCGGTACGATACTCGAGCAGTACAGCTACGAAAGCACCTTGGTTGAGGCCGCGCCACGGCGCCGCTGAAAGCATGCCGCGTGGGATCTGACGCATTCACTGCCAGTTCAATCGGCTCCGGTAAGGTAAACTGTTAATTTTTCATAACAAGTGGATCCCCTCCCCGATGAAGAAGACCCTGATCGCGTGCCTTTGCCTGGCCGCCCTCTCGAGTTTTGCCGTGCAGGCGCAGGATGTTCCGACTACCAGCCTCGACCTTGTTCCTTCCTCGGATGCGCCTGCCAGCAATGGTGGCTGGTCCGGTTCGGGCGAATTCGGTTTTGCTTCGGCAACTGGCAATTCGCGTTCGATGAACCTCAACGCCAAGCTCGGCCTTAACCAGGAAAACGAGCAGTGGAAGAACAGCTTCTTCCTGGATGGCTTGCGCGCCAAGAACGAGCAGGACGTGGTCGACGTCAACGGCAATTCGGTCGGTGAAAAATTCACCACCACGTCCAATCGCTATGACGGTGGCGCTTCGGTCGGCTACAAGTTTGACCCGCGCAGCTACATCGTCGGCGCCGCCCGTTACGAGCACGATGATTTTGGCGCCAACCTTTGGCAGGGCATCGTCTCGCTGGGTTACGGTTATATCGCGCTGAAGGACGCACGCAACGAGCTGTCGTTCGAAATCGGTCCTGGTTACAAGCGCTATCGCTCGGCGAACGTGGATGTGCTGGTCGATGGGTCGGTGATTGAGGTGAATCAGCCGATCGAGAGCGAAGTGGTGGCTCGTGGCCTGATCAACTACAAGTTCAAGATCACTGACAACACCTCGATCGAAAACACGTTCCTGACGGAAGCAGGTTCGAAAAACACCTATATCCAGAACGATCTCAGTCTGGCCGTCACCATGACCAAGAAGCTCGGCCTGAAGGTTGGTTTCGAGGTGCGCTACAACAGTGACGTGAAGCCGGGTGTCGTGAATACCGACACGCTGACCACCACCAATCTGGTTTACAGCTTCTAAAAGCGGGATTCTGGGTCCGCTGGTGCGCGCAGCGCGCTAGCCGAGCAAGTCACCGGCACCTTGTGCAAGCAGGGTGTCGGCGACCGATTGGCCCAAGGCGACGGCCTGATCCAACGACCCGTTGGCTTCGGCATGCAGCAGGCGGCCGCTGGCGACATCGCCAACCATGCCGCGCAGGTGCAGGCCGTGTTCGGTCAGTACACACCATGCGCCGATCGGCACCGAGCAACTGCCACCCAGTGCCTGGTTCATCGCGCGCTCGGCACTCACCGTCATGCGCGTATCGGCGTCATCCAGCGCGGCCAGCAGTGCCAACACGGCGGGCTGGCTTTCCAGTGCTTCGATCGCCACCGCCGCCTGGCCAGGGGCCGGAAGCCAGTCCGGTGCGGCCAGCCGGCTGCGGATGCGCGCGGCCAGACCCAATCGCTCCAGCCCGGCGCATGCAAGGATGATCGCGTCGTAGCCACCGGCATCGAGTTTGGCCAACCGCGTGCCGACATTGCCGCGCAGGTCGAGCAGCTGCAGATCCGGGCGCAGCGCACGCAACTGGGTCTGCCGACGCAGTGACGAGGTGCCGACGCGGGCACTTGGCGGCAGGTCTGCCAGAGTCTGGTAATCATTGCTGACAAACGCATCGGCAGCATCCGCCCGCGGCAGGATCGCCGGCAGGATGAAGCCGGCTTCAAGCTGCGCTGGCACGTCCTTCAACGAGTGCACGGCGAGGTCGGCGCGGCCTTCCAGCATCGCCACTTCCAATTCCTTCAGGAACAGACCCTTGCCGCCGATGGTCGCCAATGGCTGGTCGAGGATCTCATCGCCGCGCGTGCTCATCGGCACCAGTTCCACCTGCAGGCCCGGATGCGTGGCGCGCAGCAAGGCGGCGACATGCTCGGCCTGCCACAGCGCGAGCGCGCTCTTGCGGGTGGCAATTCGCAGGGTGGCAGGTTTCATTGGAACTCCACAGACGTCAGCAAGCGCTTATTGTCGCGTAGTTTGCCGGCGCGGAGTTGCTGAACGGCGCGGCGTATCGGCGCAGGGAGGCTGTGAAGCCGTGACCGGGGTTGATCAGACGGTGCCGTCGTTATCAATCAATCGGCAATCGCTCGGTCAACAACCTGCTGAGCTTCGGCCAGCAGGGTTTGTAGATGCTGCTCGCTTTTGAAGCTTTCGGCGTAGATCTTGTAGATCGCCTCGGTGCCGGACGGGCGCGCGGCAAACCAGCCGTTGGCGGTGACGGCCTTGATTCCGCCAATCGCTGCGTCGTTGCCGGGGGCGTGGCTGAGCACTTGCTCGATGCGCTCGCCAGCCAGTTGTTCGCTGCCGAGTTGATCAGCGCCGAGACGGCTCAGCTTGGCTTTCTGCGCGGGCGTCGCAGCGGCTTCGATGCGGCTGCTGAACGGTTGGCCGAGCGTATCGGTGAGCCGGGTGTAAAGCTCACCCGGGTCGCGGCCTTCACGCGCTGTCATCTCGGCGGACAATAGCGCCGGCACCAGTCCATCCTTGTCGGTGACCCAGGCGCTGCCGTCGCGACGCAGCAGCGAAGCGCCGGCACTTTCCTCGCAACCGAAGCCCAGCGAACCATCGCACAGGCCTTGCGCAAACCACTTGAATCCGACCGGCACTTCCAGCAGCTGGCGCTCCAGCCGCTTGGCGACCCGATCGATCAACGCCGTGCTGACCACGGTCTTGCCGATTGCGGCTTCGGGCTTCCAGTTTGGACGATGGCGGAACAGGTAATCGATCAGCACCGACAGATAATGGTTGGCCGGCATCAGGCCACTGGATTGCGCGACGATGCCGTGACGATCGTGGTCGGTGTCGCAGGCGAACGCCACGTCGTAGCGATCCTTCAAGCCGATCAATCGCTGCATGGCGTAGCTGGAAGACGGATCCATGCGGATCTGGCCGTCCCAGTCGACGCTCATGAAAGCGAATTGCGGGTCGACTACATCGCTGACCACCTCCAGATCGAGCCGGTAACGCTCGGCGATCGGTGCCCAGTAATGCACACCCGCGCCGCCGAGTGGATCGACGCCCATGCGCACGCCGGCCGCGCGGATCAGTTCGAAGTCGACCACGTTGCCGAGATCGGCGACATAGCTGTTGAGGTAATCATGTGAACGCGTGCTGCCGGCGCGGCGCGCCTGGGCCAGTGGCATCCGGCGTACTTCACGCAGACCGCCTTCGATCAGTGCATTGGCGCGTTGCTGCACCCAGCCGGTGATGTCGGAGTCGGCCGCGCCACCATGTGGAGGGTTGTACTTGAAGCCGCCGTTGTCGGGCGGATTGTGCGACGGAGTGATGACGATGCCGTCGGCCAGGCCGTGAAGGCGGTCGCGGTTGTGCACCAGGATCGCATGCGAAATCGCCGGCGTCGGGGTGAACTCGCCGTCGGCCGAAATCATCGTCTCGACGCCATTGGCGGCCAGCACCTCAAGCGCGTTCTCGAACGCCGGTTGCGACAGCGCGTGCGTGTCGGCTCCGATGAACAACGGACCGTCGATGCCCTTGCCCTTGCGGTAGTCACAGATCGCCTGGGTGATCGCCAGGATATGCGTGGCATTGAAACTGCGCTCGAACGCGCAGCCACGATGTCCCGAGGTACCGAATGACACGCGTTGCGATGGCTCATTCGGATCTGGCTGCAAATCGCTGTAGGCAGCCAGCAGTGCGGCCACGTCGACCAGGATCGATGCCGGTGCCGGCTTGCCCGCGAGCGGGCTGATGTTCTGGCTCATGCGTTGTTCGTACTCGAAGCGTCGCGCAGTTGGCGATAGCGCTGGATAAGTGCGTTGGTCGAGCTGTCATGCGCCAGCGACGGCAGCCTGGCCGCAGTCAATTCGGCGATGGTGGTCTTGGCCAGCTGCTTGCCCAGCTCCACGCCCCACTGGTCGAATGAATCGATGTCCCAGATCACGCCTTGCACGAATACGCTGTGCTCGTACAACGCAATCAGGCTGCCCAGAGTGTGCGGAGTGAGCTTGGCCGCGAGGATCGTGCTGCTGGGGCGGTTGCCTTCAAACGTACGGTGCGCGATCAGTTCTTCGCGCGTGCCTTCGTCGCGCACTTCGGCAGCAGTCTTGCCGAACGCCAGCGCCTCGCCCTGGGCAATCAGATTGGCGATCAGCAGATCGTGCATGTCGCCACCTCCCGGTGCCGGCACGGGATTGAGAGTCTGGCCAAAGCCGATGAAATCGCAGGGCACGATGCGCGTGCCCTGATGGATCAGCTGATAAAACGAATGCTGGCCGTTGGTGCCCGGTTCGCCCCAGTAGATCGGACCGGTGGCGTAGTCGACAGTGGCGCCGGCATGCGTGACGTGCTTGCCATTGCTCTCCATGGTCAGCTGCTGCAGATAGGCTGGAAAGCGCTTGAGGTATTGCTCGTACGGCAGTACCGCGACCGTGGCCGCGTCGAGAAAATTGCTGTTCCACAGACCAATCAATCCCATCAATGCCGGCAGGTTCTGTTCCAGCGGCGCGCTGCGGAAGTGCTCATCCATCGCATGGAAGCCGGCCAGCATCTCGCGGAATCCATCCGCACCGATCGCCAGCATGGTCGACAGGCCGATCGCCGAATCCATCGAATAACGCCCGCCAACCCAACCCCAGAAACCGAACATGTTGGCGGTGTCGATGCCGAACTTCGCCACTTCGTCGGCATTGGTGGAGACGGCCACAAAGTGTTTTGCTACCGCGCTGTCATCACCCAGCGCAGCCAGGCACCAGCTGCGCGCGGCGTGGGCGTTGGCCAGGGTTTCCAGTGTGGTAAACGTTTTGGAGCAGACGATGAACAGCGTTTCGGCCGCGTCCAGATCACGCACCGCTTCGCTGAAATCGGTGCCGTCGACGTTCGAGACGAAGCGGAAGGTCATGTCGCTCTGGCTGTAATCGCGCAGCGCTTCGTAGGCCATCACCGGGCCCAGATCCGAACCGCCGATGCCGATCGAGACCACGTTGCGGATGCGCTTGCCGCCGTGGCCCAGCCACTGACCGCTGCGCACGCGTTCGGAGAAATCCGCCATGCGCTCCAGCACGCCGTGTACATCGGGCATCACGTCATGGCCGTCGACAAAGATCTTTGCGCTGGCCGGTGCACGCAGTGCCACATGCAGCACGGCACGGTTCTCGGTGGTGTTGATGTGCTCGCCGCTGAACATCGCGTCGATCTTCCTGGGCAAGTCGCAGGCTAGCGCCAGTTCTCGCAGCAGGCGCAAGGTCGTGTCGTTGACGCGCTGCTTGGAGTAATCCAGATACAGGCCGACAGCCTCGGCCACGAAACGCTCACCGCGTTTGGCGTCGGCCGCGAACAGTTCGCGCAGGTGGGTGGTGCCGGTCTGGGTAAAATGCTGCTTGAGTGCCTGCCATTGCGGACGCAGGGTGAGATCGGGCCGACTCATAGATTGATCGATCCCTCGGCCTTCTTGCTGAGCGCGCCGGTCTTGTCGACGATCCGCTGCAGCAGCTGGTGCCAGGATTTGACGAATGCGTCGGCACCGTCGACCTGCAGCTTGTTGGCCAGCGCGTCGATGTCGACGCCGGCATCGCGGATACGCGCCAGAGTCTTGTCGCAATCGCCGCCGTCGGTATCCATCACGCCGTCCAGCTTGCCGTGATCAACAAACGCGAGCAGGGTTTTCTCCGGCATCGTGTTGACCGTGTCCGGTGCGGCGAAGGCATTGATGTACATGGTGTCGGAGGCGTTGGGATCCTTGCTGCCGGTGCTGGCCCACAGCAGTCGCTGCGGCAACGCGCCGGTCGTGGCGAGCTTCTGCCAGCGCGATGACGCCAGCAGTTCGCGATAGGCGCGATAGGTCTGCTGGCCCACCGCAATGCCGAGCTTGTTGTGCAACTCGTCGGGCAGCTGCTTGTTGCTGGCCACGTCCCAGCGGCTGATGAACAGCGAGGCTACCGCCCCGACCTTGGTATCCAGACCGGCTTCGAAACGGCGCTCGATGCCGCGCAGATAGGCTTCTGCAGCGGCCAGATACTGCTCGCAGGAGAACAGCAGAGTTACGTTGATCGGGATGCCCAGGAAGATCGCTTCCTCGATCGCCGGGATGCCTTCGGGCGTGCCGGGGATCTTGACGAACAGGTTGTCACGCATCGACTTGTTGTGGATCAGGCGAGCCGCCTTGATCGTGCCGTCGGTGTCGGCGGCCAGCAGCGGCGAGACTTCCATCGAGACCCAGCCGTCCACTTCGTTCGTGCTGTCGAAGATCGGCTTGAACAGGTCGGCGGCACGGCGCAGGTCTTCCAGCGCCAGTTCGATGAACAGCGGCTCGCCTTCCAGTCCGGCCAGTGCCTTGGCATGGATGCTGGCGTCGTAGGCATCGCCGTCGCCGATCGCCGCATCGAAGATGCTCGGGTTCGAGGTCAGGCCGGTGACTGAATCCTCGGCGATGTAGCGCGCCAGCGTGCCGTCGTCGAGCAGGGTGCGGGTGATGTTGTCGAGCCAGATGCTCTGGCCAAGATCGTGCAGTTGCTGAGTCGGTTTCATGCTTGCTCCAATCGCTTGCGTCGGGGATGTCGTGGAAGGATTCAGATTGCCGCGAGGCTGATGCTCGGCACACTCGACAGTAAACCACCAAGCTTACGCTGGCGTGCCAGAGTGCGCGACGTCGGATCTGTCATATCGGCAGTCCGCCCGGTGATGAGTCGGCCGGATCCATCACCGGATTGTGCCAGCCGCCATCGGCTGCAATCAGTGCGTCGGCCTGTTTCGGTCCCCAGCTGCCGGGTCGGTAGGGAATTGCCGGCGAGTGATTCGTCAACACGGGCTCGACCACTACCCACGCCGCTTCGACCGATTCCTCGCGGGTAAACAAGGCACCATCGCCGGCCATCGCATCGCCGAGCAGGCGCTCGTAAGGTGTTTCCGCGTCGGTCTGCTGATCGAGCAACAGCAGCTCGCGCTGTTCACCGAGAAACTGCTTGCCGGCACGCTTGACCCGTGCCGCCAATGCGACGGCGGTATTCGGTGATAGTCGAAAGCGCACATAATTGGCCTGCCCAGCCTGGGTGGCTGCATCGTCAAACAATTTCTGCGGCGGTGGCTTCAACTCCACCACGATCTCGGCCACCGTTTCGGGCAGGCATTTGCCCGAGCGCAAATACCAGGGCACGCCGCTCCAGCGCCAGGAATCGATGAACAGGCGCAAGGCACAATACGTTTCCACGTCCGAACCCTTGGCTACGCCCGGCTCGCTGCGATAGCCACGGTATTGCCCGCGCACTACGTCGTCCGGCTTGAGTGGGCGCATCGCGTGGAAGACCTTGGTCTTCTCCGCATGCACCGAACCAAAGCCCTGGTACGCCGGCGGCTCCATCGCCAGCAGCGCGACGATCTGCATCAAGTGGTTCTGAATCACGTCGCGCAAACAGCCGGCGCCGTCATAGAACGCGCCGCGGCCTTTCACGCCGAACTGCTCGGCCAGCGTCACTTCCACGCTGGCGATGTGGTCGCGATTCCAGATTGGTTCCAGAAACGAGTTGGCGAAGCGGAAATACAGGATGTTCATGATCGCTTCCTTGCCAAGAAAGTGATCGATGCGGAAGATCGCGTCGTCCGGAAACACCGAGCGCAGGATCTTGTTGAGCTTTTGTGCCGAGGCCAGGTCGTGACCGAACGGCTTTTCCACCACCACCCGCGCATCCTCGGCGCAACCTGCCTTCTTCAGACCGGTCACCACGGTGCCGAACAGGCTCGGTGGAATCGCCAGGTAGTGCAACGGCCGTTTGGCTTTGCCGAGCGCCTGCTTCAGCTGTTCGAAGGTTGCCGGGTCGTTGTAGTCGCCATCCACATACTGCAGCCGCGCCGACAGTTTCTCGAACGCCGCCTTGTCGAACTTTTCGCCGCGATCCTTGGCCGCCTGCTTGATGCTGTCGGCGGCGCGCTTGCGCAGTTGCTTGAGGCTCCAGTCGGAATGCGCCACGCCGATGATCGGCATGTCCAGTTCGCCGTCCTCGGTCATGGCCAGCAGCGCGGGGAAGATCTTCTTGTAGGCCAGGTCGCCGGTGGCGCCGAAGAAGACCAAGGCATCCGAATGGGTTTTCGCCATGGTTTGCATGCTCCTGATGGGTGCCGGCGCGTACATCATCAGTGACCGCCGAACAGGGATTTCAGCGTGCAAGCGTGCACGTCTGCAAGTTAACTCGATGCATAAGTTCGTCGCGATCTACCCGCGCTACGATGCACGTTGGTTCCTTGCAGTGGAGTTGCCCGTGTCCGTTTCCATCCGTTCTGCCAGCATGGCCGACATTCCCGAATTGGTGGCATGGAATGCCGCGATGGCGTGGGAGACAGAGCACAAACGGCTGGATCCGGCATTGCTCGAAAAGGGCGTTGCCGTCGTGCTGGAGCAGCCGCGACGTGGGTTCTATCTGATCGCTGAACAAGGTGGCATGGCGGTGGCCAGCCTGCTGGTCACGTATGAGTGGAGTGACTGGCGTTGTGGCGATTTCTGGTGGATCCAGAGTGTCTACGTAGTACCAGCGGCGCGCCGAATCGGGGTTTTTCGCACGCTTTATGCCGAAGTCGAACAACGCGCGGCGGCAGCTGGCGCGGTGGGTCTGAGGTTGTACGTGGAAACCGAAAACCAGCGAGCGCAAGCCACCTATGGCGGTTTGGGCATGCAGCGTTGTCATTACTACATGTACGAAACCGAATTTGCCTTGGGCGAGGACAACGCCCCAGTCATTCAGGCGTGACCGAGTCGCTGCTGCATGTACGAAACCGAATTTGCCTTGGGCGAGGACAACGCCCCAGTCATTCAGGCGTGACCGAGTCGCTGCTGCAATTCGTCGGCGGACATCGGTGCGCCAAACAGGAAACCCTGCAGTTGCGAGCAGCCAGCCTGGCGCAGGTATTCCGCTTGCGCGGCGGTCTCGACGCCTTCGGCGACCACGGTCTTGTTGAGCGTATGCGCCATGGCAACGATGGCGCTGGTGATGGCGGCGGTATCGCGGTCGCTGGTGATGTCGTGGATGAAGGCGCGATCGATCTTCAGGGCATCGATCGGGAAATGTTTGAGGTAGGACAGACTGCAGTAGCCGGTGCCGAAGTCGTCCAGTGACAGCCGCACACCACGCCGCTTGATCTTCCACAACAACTCGGTGGTGGCATCGCCCGACATCACCATGCGTTCGGTCAGCTCCAGTTCCAGCAGTTTGGGGTCGAGTCCACTTTCGGCCAGTGCCTCGTCCAGCCAGGTCTGGAAATCGGCATGCTGGAATTGCAGCGGCGACACATTGACCGAGACAGGCAATACGTGCCCCTGGACTTGCCACTGGCGTGCCTGCTGGCAAGCCTGGCGCAGGGCCCAGGCGCCGATCGGCAGGATCAGCCCGGTGTCTTCGGCGACCGGAATGAATTCATCCGGTTGGTACAACTCGCGGCCGTCCTGATACCAGCGCAGCAGCGCCTCGGCACCGACAATGCGCTGGTCTTGCGCATCGACCTTGGGTTGGTAGTGCAAGTGCAACTCGCGGCGGGTCAGCGCATACCGCAGTGCACTCTCGATCACCTGACGTGCCCGTGCGCGTTCGTTCATTGAGGCGGTGAAAAAGCGAAAACCATGCTGGCCCTGCGTCTTGGCCGCGACCAAGGCGGTTTCCGCATTCAGCAACAGGCTTTCCGGCTGCTGCGCGTCATCCGGGTAAATGCTCACGCCGATGCTCGCATGCAGGGCCAGCTCGGGCAGGTCCTCGACCCGCGTCTGCTCGCACTCGCTGATCAGCGTCTGGCACAGGCTGGCAACCTCGCCGACGTTCTCCACTTGCGACAGCACCACCACGAACTCATCGCCGCCGTAGCGGCTGAGCAATTCGTCACGCGGCAGGCAACCCTGAATCCTGTTTACCAGAGCCTGCAACACGCGATCACCGGCCGCATGGCCGTGCAGTTCATTGATCTGCTTGAACTGGTCGATGTCGATGAACAACAGTGCAGCGCGCTGGTGGCGGCGATTGGCGACGGCGATCGCGCGATCAATATGTGCATGCAACTGGCTGCGGTTTGGCAGCCCGGTAAGGGAATCATGCTGGGTCAGGTGGATCATCTTCAGAGCCAGCGAACGGGTTTCGCTGACGTCGTGGAATACCAGTACGCCGCCAATCACGTTGCCGGCATGGTCGTGGATCGGTGCCGACGAATCTTCCACCGGGGTATCGAAGCCATGCCTGTGCCGCAACAAGGCCTTGCCGGCCAGGTCGACGATGGTGTTGTGCTCGATCGCCGTGCGCAACGGGTTTGCTACCGGCCGGCCATGCAGGGTGTCGAACAGTTGGAATACACGCTCGATCGGCGCGCCTTTCGCTTCGGCACTGCTCCAGCCAACCATCGCCTCGGCGATCGGGTTGAGCGAGGTGATCAACAATTGTGTGTCGGTAGTGATCACCGCGTCGCCGATCGAGCGCAAGGTCACTTCAGCCAGTTCGCGTTCGCGATGAAGTGCTTCCTCGAACGTCTTGCGCGCGCTGATGTCCTGCGCCTGCGAAACGAAATACAACGGCTGGCCCTGGTCGTTGCGCACCAGCGACACGCTGAGCTGGAGATGCACGACATGGCCATCTTGGTGGAAGTTGCGCTTTTCCAGCTGGTACGACTCGCGCTGGCCGGCCAGCAACTGGGCCAGCAGATCCATGTCGGTCGCCAGGTCGTCCGGATGGGTCAGCGTGGCGATATCCAGATCAAGCAGTTCGGCTTCGCTGTAGCCGAGCATCTGGCATACCGCGGCGTTGACGCGCAGGAAATGGCCGTCCGGATGGGTCAGCGCCATGCCGATCGCCGCATGCTGAAAGGCACCGAAAAAGCGTTGCTCGCTCTCGTGCAGCTTCACCTCCAGCTCGCGTCGTTCGGTGATATCCATCAGCGCGGTGAAAATCCCGCGCACGTTGCCATCGCTGTCGAAATCCGGCTGCAGCTTCCCATTTACATAACGCAGGCGAGGTCCAGTGTCGATTTCTCCCTCGTAGCTGGCCGGTTGTCCGGCATAGGCTTGCTGCAGCGCTGGCAGCGCGCGTGCGTAATTGGCCTCGCCAATCACATCGACCAGATGCTGACCGAGCATGCTCTGCGGATCCATGTCGAGCCAGCTTCGATGGGCCTCGCTGGCGAAGCGGAAGCGTTGCTCGTGGTCGAGATAGGCAAGCAGAACCGGGGCCCCCTGCAGAATATGCACGGGCCAGTCGGCTCCATCAATGAGCGCGGGGGGTGCCTTGGCAGACTTGGAAGGCTGCATGGTCACATACCGTCAGGTAGGGATGCGCCCCCTTGCAGCGCCCCACCATCATGCGCTCATTCGCGCAGGCGGTACAAACCGCGATCCACGACCTGGTCGACAGTATCAATGCAGCAGCGTGGATGGAACACTCAGCTGGCCGCTTTCATCCAGCACGATCTGGCCCAGCGCATGCAGCTCGGCGGCAATGCCGTAATCGGCAGTGAGTCGGGTCAGCAACGGTCCAAGCGCTCGCGGTTGCAGCACATACGCGTGGGCCAGGATGCGCGAATGACTGGCGGTTTGGCGTTGGGCCACGGTGATGACTGCCACGCCCAGGCCGGGTGCCTCGTGGGCAAACAGTGCTGGCGATTCAAGTTCGGGATCGGTAGCAGCAAGGGTTTCGAGCAGGTAGTCGGCATTGTCGCCGGCGTCGAGGGTTGATTCCCCGGCGGATTGCAATTGCAGCGAGATCTGGTGGGCATCGAGCAGGGCTGCATACTGACGCAGTTCGAACACGATGCCGGCCAGTGCGTGGCTGCGTTCCGCTGGCGTATCGCTTTGAGCTGCCAGCCACTTTGACGGCGATTGAGCCCTGACTTGTCCATTCGCATATTGCAGTGACAAGCCGCGTGCGCTCAATGCCGACTGTTCGCGATACGGCGTCAGCAGGGCAGTTTCCAGCACACTCCAAAGTGCGGAGAGATTGGCGTGTTCGTACTGCACGCAGGTCAGCGCGAGCAGATCATTGCGGCTGAAATAGCGTACGTGTTCAAGCTGGATGCCAAGCGTGCGCATCAACCAGTCGGCGGTGCGCGGTCCGGCTTCGCCGCGTCCAACCATCTGCACTTCGATTTCGCTGGACAGTTCATCTGCCAGCGACTCGGGGGCCAGCAGGCTCAGCGGCAGCAAGCGCATCGGCGCGTTGTCGTAATCAGACGAAGGCTCCAGCGTTTGCGCCGGCATGTGACCGTCGTGGCTGCCGAAGGCAACGACGTTCTCAAGATGGCCGCGCGGCACGCGCCGAGCCAACTCATCCAGTGTGGCCCAGATCGGGAAACCCGGTCGCAACAGCTCGACCTGATCAAACAAGGCTCCGGCCAGTGCGAGCCTGGCGGACTCCACCTGCGGAACCAGTTCGCGCAAGTCGATGGCGATCAGCGCTGCCAGCTCGGCGGCTTCGTCGCGAGTGAAGCTCAGCCGCAGCGGAGCCTCGCCCGTGACCGGTTCGAGTGCCAGCACGATCGGCAAGGCTTGCAGGGTTTGGGCTTCCACGGGCGATGATCCAGACAATATGCAGAGGCGCGATTCTAACAGCGCAGGATATGTGCCCCGGAGCGACGGTGCTGAACGAATCGGCTATCCGCTGCGGTTTTGGGCTTTCGCCATACGACATGGCGGGTTAGCCTTGCACTACTTGAGTGAGGATAGTTTCAGGCATGGAAAACACCCAGAGGCGGGTCGGTGTCATCGGTGGCGTGCGCATTCCGTTCTGCCGCAACAACACCGCCTATGCAGAGGTCGGCAACTTCGGGATGTCGGTCAAGGTGCTCGGCGCATTGGTCGAGCGATTCCAGTTGCACGGCGTCGAACTGGGCGAGGTGGCATTGGGCTCGGTGATCAAGCATGCCTCCGACTGGAATCTCGCACGCGAAGCCTTGCTCAGTTCGGGACTGGCGCCGACCACTCCTGGCATCACCACCGCGCGAGCCTGCGGCACCTCGCTGGACAACGCGATCATTGTGGCCAACAAGATTGCGGCCGGTCAGATCGAGGCCGGCATTGCCGCCGGTGCCGATACCACCTCCGACGTGCCGATCGTCTATGGCTCGCGCTTGCGCAAGCGGCTGTTGGCGATAAATCGTGCCAAGCCGCCGCTGGACAAGTTCAAGGCGGCTGTGGGCGGCTTCTCGTTCAGTGAGCTCAAACCCTCGTTTCCCGGCGTGGCCGAGCCGCGCACCGGCAAGTCGATGGGCGACCATTGCGAGATGATGGCCAAGGAATGGCACATCACCCGCGAGGCGCAGGATCAACTCGCCATGGACAGCCATCAAAAGCTCGCCGCTGCGTATGACGCCGGTTTCTTCGACGATCTGCTGGTGCCGTTCCGCGGTTTGAAGCGCGATGGTTTTCTGCGCCCGGACACCAGCATGGCCAAGCTTGCCGCGCTGAAGCCGGCCTTCGACAAGCGTTCCGGCAATGGCACCCTCACCGCCGGCAATTCCACCGGCTTGTCCGATGGCGCGGCGGCGGTCTTGCTGGGTAGTGATGCCTGGGCTGAAAAACGCGGCCTGAAAATCCAGGCCTATCTGCGTGATGCCGAAGTGTCCGCGGTGGATTTCGTGCATGGCGAAGGCCTGCTGATGGCACCGACCGTGGCGGTGCCCCGAATGCTGGCCCGCCAGGGCCTGACCCTGCAGGACTTCGATTTCTACGAAATCCACGAGGCGTTTGCCGCGCAAGTACTGTGCACGTTGCGTGCGTGGGAGTCGGCCGATTACTGCAAGAACCGGCTCGGCCTGGATGCGCCTTTGGGCAGCATCGATCCGACCAGGCTCAATGTGCACGGCTCCAGCCTCGCCACCGGCCATCCATTTGCCGCCACCGGCGCGCGCATCATTGCCACGCTGGCGCAGATGCTGGAGCAGAAAGGTTCCGGCCGTGGCCTCATTTCAATTTGCACCGCCGGTGGCATGGGCGTTACCGCCATCCTCGAACGGCCGTGATTGCGCGCGCCCTGCCCACATGTTTCGATTACGCACCACGACCAGCCTGAGCCTGCTGGCGCTGCTCATCGGCGCAGTCGGCACGCATTGGTTGAGCGGGCTGGGTGCCGACTGGCAGGGGCTTGCGCCACGCGTGGCGTCGACCCGATCCACGCCAGCAAGCGTGCGGCACCAACATGCGCACGCAACGCCTCGGCGCACTGCCGTCGTCGTACCACCCGTGCGACACCTCACGCACCTTCCTGCGCACATGGATCTCCCGGAACACGCACCAAACCCGATCAGCGCCCCGGAGTTGGTGCCGGTTTCGATGCCTGCTGACGCGGATCAGCGCTGGACTGAAGTGCGTGGTCATCTCGACGGTCTGGTCACATTGCAGCTCGATGTGGATGCGACTGGTCAGGTTCGTGCCGCCAACGTGATGCAGTCCAGTGGCGATCCGCAGCTCGATGCACATGCGCTGCACAGTGTCCGGCGGTGGCGCTTCGCGGTGCCGGCAGGCTATCCGGATGGATTGCGTGGCGAGTTGCCGATGCGCTTTTCCTCGCGTGCCGTAAAGCTGGCCGGGGCACCTTGATTCAACCTTGACCCGAATGGCACTTACTTTCGCCCGATAGTTACGCGGGCTACAGAATCCCTTGGCCGGTGCTGCCGAAGGCGGTGATCAGCCGCGTGATGATCAGTTTGGGCGAGATCGCCACGTCGGGGAAATCGCCCACCGGCACATAGCATTTGAAGAAGTCGGGATTGCCGGCACGCATTGGTTGGCAGCCCGGTTTGAGTTCGTAACTGGTAGCGTAGCGGAACGGCCACAGATCAAAAAACGGCAGGCTTTCGGAAACGCTGCCAATGGCCTGATTCACATTGGTCAGCACCGGCACCGCCTCTTGGCGTGGTGCGATCGCCCAGGCATTTTCCGGTCTGGTATCGCGCATGATGGACTGCTTCAGCTCGCTGGCGAAGCGTCGGTCGTAGACGATCACGCCGGCTTCGGTGTTGTAGTGATCCGAGCGCGGGTCGAAGTTGTGCGAGCCGATCATCGCGACGCTGCCATCGATTACCAGCGATTTGGCGTGCAGGCCAAAGCGACGGCCCTGACTAAGCAGCGGCGCCGGTTCGGCGTTGCTGCCGCCGCTGCCGAGCAGATGGAAGCGGGTTTGGGCGGCATTGGCAGGGCTCGCGGTCTGTGGTGGCAGTTGGGGCCGATCCACGTCCAGGTTCGCCAGCTCATTGTCCACGGCAGCGCCGGCGGCGTGCGGTTTCATCTCGTAAATTTCGAAACCGAACTTGGTCAGGTAGCGTTTGCGGTGTTTGTACGACATCGCATACACCGCGAAGGCATCGGTCGAGGCCAGTGAGTTGGTCGACACGACGATTCGTGGCGCCTGTTCACGCTGGTGCAGCTGTTCAAACAACTTTTGTGCCCGATGACTCATCACCAGGTACGGCGTCTGCAACAACACCTCGTGCTGGGCCGAGCGAACAACCCGCATCAGGTGATCGGTAAAAGCGAGTGAATGCGTCTTGTCGGGATAATCGGTCTTGGATGGCAGATCACTGAAAAAATCGACACGACCGGTGCGCAAGGTGGGATCGACCAGCCAGGCCTTGATCCAGCCTGGATCTTCCGCGGCGAGCTGCACCTGCGCCACGCGGTTCGGTCGTCGGTACTCCGGTGCTGGCCAGATGGGTGGACTGGTATCGTGCAGGATGAGTGCGTTGACATCGCGCAGATGGGTCACTGGCACCGAGCGCTTGTGCTTCCAGAACAGCTCGAAACTCTGGGCCATTTGCTGGGCTGCCGGACCGCCAACCATGATGTCGCGATCAACGTAGTCGAACCGATCATCCCAGTTGAAATAGCGATCTTCGTAATTGCGCCCGCCGGTGATGCCAATGCTGTTGTCCACCAGCAGCACCTTGTTGTGCATGCGTTGGTTGAACTGGAAAAAGCAGCAGATGACGCCAGCGGCAAACTCCATTGGCTGGGTTTCTGCCTTGTGGAAGGTCGGGTTGTACAAGCGCACTTTCAGGTTGGGGCTCACCTGAGCCAATCGGTTGAGCAACATCGGATCACCGAAGGAGAACAGCTGATCGGCCAGGATGCGTACCTGCACCCCACGTCGGGCCGCGTCCACCAGTTCGTTCAAAATCACCTGGCCGGCATCGTCGTGATCCCAGATATAGGTCTGCACGTCGATCGACTGGCGTGCGGCGCGGATCAAATTGATGCGCGCCGCCATCGCGGGCTCGCTCTGATCAAGCAGAGTCACCACGTTCACCGGATGATCGGGGGTCGAATCCGAAATAGCCTCAACGGCCGCATCGAGCAACGGCGATGGTGTGGCGCAATGTTCGGCTTGCGCGCAGCTGTCGACATTGACGGACTGGATCGCCGTTTGGGCGATGATGGTGTCGGCACGCCTTATACGTATGGGCGACACGGTGCAGGCCTGCAGCAAAGCCAGCGTCAGCAGCAGGAATGAAGCGAGAAAGCGTCGGGACATCCGGCCAATGATAGCCAATGCCTTGGCTTATTCGGGTGCGGGATCCAGCGTGATCATCAGCTCGATCTGGACGTCGTCCGAAAGTGCCATGCGATGGCTGGTCATGCCCAAGGCCTCGCGCGAAACGCTGCCGTGCACTTTGATCGGGCAATGAGGCGCGACCGCAGCGGCGCAGTGCATGGGCTGCAGTTCGAAACGGATTGGCAGAGTGACTCCGCGCATGGTGAGCGCACCGGGCAGCTGGCCACCAAGGCTCAAGCGGCTCCATGGCACCGGATCGGAGATGAAATGGATGGTCGGGTAGCGCGCGGCATCGAAAAAGTCGGGAGCGAGTACCCGGCTGCGCATGTTTTGCGAAGACATTTTGACTTCATCGAGCGTGATCTGCGCATCGACCGTGGCCAGCCCCGCTGCATTGCGTCGCACATGGCCGCTGATCTGCTGGAACTGCCCATTGATGGTGTGCAGCCAAAGCAGCCGCACGCCAAATTCGGCGTGCGAAATGGTGGGATCAATGCGGAAATCAGTGGTGGTGGCGCGGGCGGCTGGTACGACCAGTATCAGGCCGCTCAGGGCCAGTGTGGCAGCCAGTGTGTGGATCACGGCGACCAGAATGCATCCAGCCTGGCATGGCCAGGTTCCAGCGTGGCATCCAGATGCACTACGGCGAGGCCGGCCGGTGGCATGCCGCGAAATTCATCGGAACGACCTTCGACCAGCAGCGCGACCAACCGCTCGATGCCGGGGTTGTGACCCACCAGCATCAAGGTGTTGGCATCATCATGCTGATCGAGCAGGGCCAGCAGTTCACCCGGTGAGGCTTCGTAGATTTCCGGAGCCAGCTGCGGGATCGGCGCATTGTCCACCGCAGCTAGGGCCAGTCGGGCGGTTTCTTCGGTACGTCGGGTCGGTGAGCACAGCACGCGGTCGGGGCGCAGCCCGTGCGATACCAGCCACAAGCCGGCGGCTTGGGCCTCCTGCTCACCACGGGGACTCAGACTTCGGTCGCGATCTTCAAGGGAGGCATCGGGCGGCACGGCTTCGGCGTGTCGCAACAGGATCAATTCGTGCATGGAAAACTCCGGATGCTTGTAAGCGGGTGAACGGGGGTTGCTGACTGCGCTTGAATTCAGGCTTGGCGCTTGATCCAGCGCAGCAGAGGTTTCCAGTCTTGCTGGTGATTGCGAACCTGTTCGGAGTGGTAATCGAAGATGCCTTTGCCGAGCGCACCCAGCAACACATAGGCCTGGCTGTCGCGCAGTTGCGCCACCACCGGAAACGGCGAGGACTCGCTCAGCTCGGTGATCGCATCCTGGCTGGCATGCGTCCACGGCTTGAGTCGGTTGGCCACCAGTGCTACCGGCAATTTGCCGCTCTTGATGCGCTTGATGGCGCTCAGCTCTTCGAGAAAACCGAGCGTGGCATGCAGGTCAAATGAGGATGGCAGTACTGGCACGACCAGCACGTCAGCCGTATCCAGATACGGTTCCAGCTCGCGTTCACGAACGCCGGCGGGGGTGTCGATCAGCAGCTGCTGGGTGTCGGGAGGCAGTTTCTGCAGGGATTTTCGCCCGCCTTCGAAGGCCAGCACGCCCGGCACGTTGTCCGGTCTGAGCGTGGCCCAGCGAAAGCTTGAACCTTGCCGGTCGGTATCGATGATGGCGGTGTGCTGCCCTTTCTGGGCCCAATGCGACGCCAGTTGCGTCACCAGCGTGCTTTTACCGCAACCGCCCTTGCTGCTTGCTACCAGCGTCGTAAGCATCGACCAAACCCCTAGCCGCGGAAGGTGGCTCAAGCCTACACGGCCAGACAGGCGCCGCAAAGCGGCACTGCGGCGGAGTCAGTCGTGGTGCGCTGGCGTCCAGTCTTGCGGGGGATCGACCGGGATCCGGCTGTCGCGCAGCGCGGCCAGCATCAGGCTCATTTCCGTGCCGCCACTGCGAGCCAGCGCCAGCAGATGCTGCGACAGCGATGCATCGTCCGGTGCGCGAGCCAATAATGCGGTGAAGTTCTGTACCTGCCAGATCAATGCGCGCCGCGCATCCTTGGCATCGCGTTGCTGGTCGGGGTCATCCGACAGCACTTCACGCAGATGCAGACCGAGCGAACGCGCCAGCGGGCTGGAACCCCATTCAAGCAGCTTGCCCAGTTTCAGGCAGTCGGCCTTGATCGCCGCCTCACCGGTGGAGTTCTCGCACAGCTTGGCGGTGAGCTGCAGACCAGGTTGTGGCTGGGTGGCGGCGATGCCGTAGACCATCACCGTCTGCATGCCGACGGCCCCAGCGGCCCTGGATGGATCAAATGTTGCCGGCGGTGGTGGCAGCACACCGACTGTGGTGGCCAAGGCTTCGAGACTGGTGCCGGTGTAATCGTCATAGGTCTTGGCGTTGGCCGCGCGCCTCAGGTCTTCGCGAGCATCGTCCGGACGCATGGCGCGGGCATCTTCGCCGAGCTTGAGCAGCCACACCGCCGCATTATCCGGTGCCTGCGTCTGCAATGCCTCAAGTGCGCTCGGGTTGGGGCAGGCATCGGCCTTGGCGTCACAATCGGCCAAGCGCATCCAGTTGACTGCGGCATCGGCACCGTCAGCCATCGCTGCGCGGCCAATCAAGCTATGAAAGCTGTTCGCTTCAGGCTGTTCGAACAACGGTCGTGCCAGCAATGCCGCGCCGAGCAGCGGCATGGCGTCGAAACGTGGCGCCAGGACGCTGACCAGATCACGCTGGAACGCAAGCCGGGCCTCGTCGCGTGTCTTGGCAGCCTGGTCTGGCGGCGGGGGCTTGTGGCCGGTGGTTTTTTTGCCAGCCCAGACTGGCGAGGCCAGCAGGGTCAGCGCGCAGGTCAGGGCAAGCGACGACAATCCACGCATCAGCAGGCTTCCATAGGCAAACAATGCGCCAGCATAGCGCCCGAAGATTAAGCGTGCCTGATCGACGTACGTGCGATCCCCGGTTTTTGGCCATGGGCTTGTTAGGATGCATCTTTACGGCGCAGGAGCGCGCCCCACGGACACGCTTTGGGAGACGCGCAGTGGATCATTTCACGACTTGGGCCAATGGTGCCCCCTGGTTTGTCGGCTGGGGCACGCTGGCACTTATCAACGCCGCCTTGGCACAGGGCAAGAACCGCAGCGGCCTGCTGTGGTTCCTGATTTCGTTGCTGTTCGGCCCGCTGGCTACCTTGGTGATCGTGTTGTTGCCCAAGGTGCGCTCGAAGATGTTTTGACAGCCGGGATTCGGGATTCGGCAGAGCAAGAGGCGCGCGGCTTACCGCTTTTGCAAATCCCCAATCCCGAATCTCAAATCCCGGCTCTCACTCCCCCAACGCTTCGCGCATGAATTCCGGCTGTGCCAGTGCAGCCTTGTGGATGTCGGCGTTGTAGTAGCGGGTCGGGAAATTTTTGCTGATCGCGCCGCGCTCGCGGAAGCCGGACAGATCACCACCCTTGCGCGCCATCGTGCAGCTCCACCAACCGGTCGGATAGCACGGCTGCGGGAACGGCAACGTGCGTACGGCAGCGAAGCCTGAGGTGCGCATGGCCGAGCGCATCGACTTGATCAGCTCCAGATGCGCCAGCGGTGATTCGCTTTGCTGCACCAGCAGGCCGCCGTGGCGCAAGGCCTTGTAGCAGCTGGCGTAGAACGCGGCGTTGAACAGGCCTTCGGCCGGGCCGACCGGGTCGGTCGAGTCGACGATGACCAGATCCAGCGATTCGGGCTCGCATTCGGCCATGTACTTGATGCCGTCGATGAACAGCAGCTCGGCGCGCGGGTCGTTGTTGGACTCGCACAGCTCGGGAAAATATTGCTCGGCCAGGCGCGTCACGCGCTCGTCGATTTCCACCTGCACTGCATGCTCGACTTCCTCGTGCTTGAGCACTTCACGCAGGGTGCCGCAATCGCCGCCGCCGATGATCACCACGCGCTTGGCGCGCGCATGGGTGAACAACGCCGGGTGGGTCATCATCTCGTGATACAGGAAGTTGTCGCGGGTGGTCAGCATCACGCAACCATCGATCACCATCAGGTTGCCCCAGTCGGTGGTCTTGTGAATCTCGATGCTCTGGAACGGCGTCTTCTCCGCATGCAGCAGTTGTTCGGTACGAAAACCGATGGAGGAGCCGGAAGCCTGATGGGCTTCGGTAAACCAGCTGAGCTGCTGCGACATGGCGGACGTTCCTGCAAACCGGGGAAAGGACAAAGGTCGACAATTGTAACGGCAACCGCGATGAACGTCCCGAGACGATATCGCCAGCGTCGTATCCCCATCGTCACGGTCGACCATTACAATGGCGGTTCAACCTGGCTGGCGCATGACGCTGCCCGGGTCGACAAGCCTGATCGGCCCCGCGGCGTGCGAGGCTTCCGGTCGTTCGGGCTTCGTGCTCTCTCAACGAGAACAACCGTCAAGGCTCGCCGCTGCGACGACAACTCCCTTTGACACAAGGAGCTCGCTGATGGCGAACCACTGGAATATCGACGCAGCCCGGCATACCTACGCCGTACCGCACTGGGGCGACGGCTACGTCGACGTGAACGACGCTGGCGAGATCGCGATCCGCCCGCACGGCGTCAGTGGCCCTGCCCTGTCCCTGCCGCAAATTGTCGAGCGCGCGCGCAGCGAAGGCCTGCGGTTGCCGCTGCTGGTGCGATTCCCGGACATTCTGGCTGATCGACTGGCACGCTTGCAGGGCGCCTTTGCCAGGGCCATTGGCGAATGGAGCTATGCCGGTGGTTACACCGCGATCTATCCGATCAAGGTCAACCAGCAACGCGGCGTGGCCGGTGAGCTGGTGGCGGCAGGGACGCAGGGATTTGGTCTGGAAGCCGGCTCCAAGCCCGAGCTGATGGCGGTGCTGGCGATGGCACGGCCGGGCTCGATCGTGATCTGCAACGGCTACAAGGATCGCGAATACATCCGGCTGGCCTTGATCGGCCGCAAGCTTGGCCTGCGTGTGTTCATCGTGATCGAGAAGCTGTCCGAGCTTGATCATGTATTCAGCGAAGCGAAGGTGCTCGGCGTCGAGCCGCTGCTCGGCGTGCGCGTGCGGCTGGCGTCGATCGGTGCGGGTAAATGGCAGAACACTGGCGGTGACAAGGGCAAGTTCGGCTTGTCGCCCAGCCAGGTGCTGAGCCTGATCGAGCGGTTGGATGCCGCCGGCCTGAAACACACCTTGAAGCTGCAGCACTTCCACATGGGTTCGCAGATATCCAACGTGCGCGACATCGCCAATGGCATGCGCGAGGCCACGCGCTACTTCATTGAACTCAAGCGCATGGGCGTGCCGCTGGAGATCGTCGACGTCGGCGGCGGCTTGGGCGTGGACTACGAAGGCACCCGTTCGCGCAGCCATAATTCGATCAACTACTCGATTGAGCAATACGCGGCCACCATCGTGCAGTCACTGGCCGAGGCGGCCGAAGCCGAAGGTCTGCCGGCGCCGCATATCCTCACCGAAGCCGGCCGCGCGATGACCGCGCATCACGCGGTGATGGTGGTCAACGTCAGCGAAGTCGAGCAGGTGCCGGAAGGCGCCATGGATGCCGCCCAAGCCGACGAGCCCAGCGTATTGCGTCATCTGCGCGAAGTGCATGCCGAACTCGGCGCACGGCCGCCACTGGAGTTGTTCCACGAAGCCCAGCATCACTTGCAGGAAGGCCAGACACTGTACGCGCTGGGCCAGTTGTCATTGGCTGATCGCGCTCGTCTGGATCAGATGTATTACGCCATCGCCAACGCTGTGCGTGGTCGCCTGCTGCCGGCCGAACGCGCGCATCGGCAGGCGGCGGATGAGCTGGACGAGAAGCTGGTCGACAAGTACTTCGTCAATTTCTCGGTATTCGAGTCAGTGCCGGATATCTGGGCGATCGACCAGATCTTCCCGATCGCACCGATCGCGCGTCTCGACGAGGAGCCGTCCCGACGTGGCGTGATCGTCGATCTCACTTGCGACTCGGATGGCCGCATCGACCATTACGTGGACGCCGAAGGCATCGACGTGAGCTTGCCGCTGCACGCGCTTAAAGACGGCGAAAGCTACCGGCTCGGCATCTTCATGGTCGGTGCTTACCAGGAGACACTGGGCGACATCCACAACCTGTTCGGTGATACCGACGCCGTCAACGTGCGAGTCGACGGCGACAGCTACGTGTTTGCGCACAAGCGTCGTGGCGATACCACCGACCTGATGCTCGATTATGTAGGTTATGACCTGGAAGCCTTGCGCCAGAGCTATCGCGAACGCATCGCCAGCGCCGGTGTGGGCGGCAACGAAGCCGAGCAGCTATACGCCACGCTGGATGGTGGCTTGACCGCGTACACCTACCTGGCCGAAGACGTCTGACCCGGTAGGAGATCCGCCGCAACTGAGAAACTAGCGTTCAGCCTCTCCCGGCTGAACGCTGTTTCTACTTGCCTTCTTTCAGCGCGATCGCCTTGAAACCGGCGCCGGCCAGGCGTTGCTTGGTTGATTCCAGATCGGTGGCCGAGTGGAACGGGCCGAGGCGGACTCGGTGATAGGTCTGGCCGCCGACATTCACTGACTGCACATTGGCGACAAAGCCCTGCAGTGCCAACTTGGCTTTCAGCGCCTCGGCGTCGGAGCCATTCGGGAAGGCGCCCACTTGCAGCAGATAGCCAGTACCAGTGGAAGCGCTCGGCGCAGCGGCTGGTGCGGCGGTGATGTTTTCGGTGACCGCCTTGGGTGCATTCGATGGCACGACTGCTGCCGGAGGTGTCGCGACAGGAGTCGGCGGTTGTTGCACGGCGGCCTGTTTCTGTTCGGCGCGGGCCTGGGCACTGATTTCGGCATCCGGGATACGGACTTCCTTCTCCGACAGCACGGAGTAGAAATCGTATTGCGGCTTCTTCGGGGCGCTGTCGTTGCCGTTCGCTTCGAGCACGCCCGGATCGCTGCCGCGAGCGGCGGTGGCCTGCGGATTGGCCTGCGGCCCGGTGGGCTTGCGCAAGCTGGTGAGCAAGCTGCCGCGCATCATCACGGCCATCAGGATCGCGCCGATCAGGAGGCCGATGACGGCATAGCCCCACCCCGGGAAACCCTTCTTGCCATTGCGCACGGCCTGCCGGCCCTTGCCCTTGCGTGCTGCCATTACATCTTCTCCGGGGCGCTCAGGCCCAACAAATTCAAACCGTTTTTCAATACTTGCCTCGTGGCGACTACCAGCGTGAGGCGTGCGTTGCGCAACGCGGCGTCATCGACCAGGAACTGGTGCGAGTTGTAATAGGTATGGAAGGCATTGGCCAACTCGCGCAGCCACGCCGCGATCAGGTGCGGCTCAAGGTTGCTCGCGGCGGCCTCGACCATTTCCGGGTATTTCGACAACTCGGTCAGCAGGATCTGCTCGTGCTCGTTGTCCAGCCGTGCCAGATGGGTCAGGCCGTCGGCGAGGTCGAAACTGAAACCTTTTTCCGGCGCCTGCCGCAGCACGCTGCAGACGCGTGCATGCGCATACTGAATGTAATAGACCGGGTTGTCGTTGGACTGCGAGCGGGCCAGGTCGACATCGAACACCAGTTGCGAGTCACCCTTGCGGGCAATCAGGAAGTAGCGCGTGGCGTCGCGGCCTACTTCATCGATCAGATCGCGCAAGGTGACGTAACTGCCGGCACGCTTGGAGATTTTCACCTCTTCGCCGCCGCGCATCACCGTCACCATCTGGTACAGCATATAATCGGGCCAGCCTTTGGGAATACCGCAATCAAGCGCCTGCAGACCGGCCTTCACGCGTGCCAATGAGCCGTGGTGATCCGAGCCGAGCACGGTCACCGCGCTTTCATATCCGCGCTGCCACTTGCTCAGGTGATAAGCGACGTCGGGCACGAAATAGGTATAGGTGCCGTCGGACTTGCGCATCACGCGGTCCTTGTCATCACCGTAGTCGGTGGTGCGCAGCCATAGCGCACCGCCCTCTTCGTAGGTGACGTCGTGGGCGACCAACTCGCGCACGGTCTCCTCGACCTTGCCATCGCTGTACAGCGAAGACTCAAGGAAATAGGTGTCGAAACCGACGCCAAAGGCCTGCAGATCCAGATCCTGCTCGCGGCGCAGGCTGGCCACGGCGAAGCGGCGGATCGAATCGAGATCATCCACGTCGCCGGCGCCAACCACGGTCTCGCCATCGGCTATCACCGATTCACGATCGAGATACGCGCGCGCCACGTCGGCGATGTAGTCGCCGCGGTAGCCGGTTTCCGGCCAGTTGCTGTCGTCCGGCGTGATGCCGCGTGCACGCGCCTGCACCGAGATGGCGAGGTTGGCGATCTGCACGCCGGCATCGTTGTAATAGAACTCGCGCTTCACATTCCAGCCGGTGGCATCGAACAGGCGGCTGATGCAGTCGCCGATCGCCGCGTTGCGGCCATGACCGACGTGCAACGGGCCGGTCGGGTTGGCCGAGACGAATTCCACGCCCACGGTTTTGCCGGCGCCGCTGTCGCTGCGGCCGTAGACATCGCCCTGGTCCAGGATCTGGCGCACTTCGGCGTGGTAGGCCGCGGCATCCAGATAGAAGTTGATGAAACCGGGCCCGGCGATCTCAACTTTCGCGACCAGAGCATTGACCGGCAAGGCGGCAACCAGCTTTTCGGCCAGTTCGCGTGGCTTGGCGCGCGCGGGCTTGGCCAGCAGCATCGCCACGTTGCAGGCGAAATCACCGTGTTCACGGCTTCGCGCTCGCTCGATGACAAAACCGGGCAGGCTCATGTCGGTGGGCAGGGTGGCATCGTCTTGCAGGCTCTGGATGGCCTGCAGCACCAAGTCGCGCAGCTGTGCTTTCACGGGCGGGGTCAGTTTCGGGATGGAACCCCCAATCCTAACAGACCCGCTGCCGTGGCAGCCGCGCTTTTGGCAGGTGACGCGGCTTTGATGCGCTGCGGGGCGATGGGTTGTGGATAAGTCTGTGGGGAAAGTGGCGGGTATGGCTCGATGGTTGGCTGATTTCCCGCGAATAAGTGCGTGTCTGAATTATTTAGTTATGTAAATCAATTTGTTGCGCTGTATATCTTGATTATGCACACGATAAGTGCGGCAAGTGCCGATATCAGCGCGGTGTGCATAAGTTTTGCGTATGGCTGGCAGGCAGCAGCGACGCATCGGGGCGTCATCGTCTTGTCATGTCGCACTGCGACACTGGTTAGGCCTGACATGACCTCCCCTCCATGAACATGGCAGCCGCAAGCGCTGATCCAGGCGCACCCCCGAGCGGCGTAGTGGCGTGGATTAATCCACGCCACTTTTTTTTGTCCGTCAATCACCACCTCTCAGATCAAGCCACGAGCAGCCATCGACACCGGTTCGCCGTGGCCGATTACCAGATGATCAAGCACCCGCACACCGACCAGCTGCAATGCGTTGCGCAATTCGTGGGTGATCGCGCGATCAGCCGCGCTCGGCTCGGCCACGCCGGAGGGATGGTTGTGCGCAAAGATCACGGCACAGGCGTTGTGCTGCAGACAGGCCCGCACGACTTCACGCGGATGCACGCTGGCGCCATCGACCGTGCCGCGAAACAGCTCCTCGAACGCCAGTACGCGATGCCGGTTATCCAGATACAGGCAACCGAACACTTCGTAAGGCAGGTGACGTAGTCGCGCCCGCAGATAGTCGCCGCTGTCACGCGGGCTGCCCAGACTGGGTTGGTTTTGCAGTTGCTCGGCCAAGCTGCGCCGCGCCAGTTCGAGTGCGGCGACGATGCGCGAGCGCTTGGCCGGACCTAGTCCACCGGCGCGAATCTGCCCGCTCGGCTGGCCCAACAGCGCGCCGAGACTGCCGGCGTTGACCAGCAACTCGCGCCCCAAGGCAATGGCATCCTTGCCGCGACAACCGCTGCCCAGCAGCACCGCAAGCAACTCGGCATCAGACAGCACCGCGGGGCCGCGGGCCAGTAGCTTTTCACGGGGGCGTTCGCCATCGGGCCAGTCACGGATGCTCATGCGATCAGCGTGATGGCTGCGGATGATTCCGGGCAGCGGCGAACGCGAATGAATCCGGTAAGCTAAGCCTCTGCCCGATTGTCAGGCCTGTCCTACATGAGTCTTGCCCAACGCCGCATCCTGCTGGGAGTGTCAGGTGGCATCGCCGCCTACAAGTCCTGCGAACTGGT
>Ga0164241_10000687_pt1 | contig 54031 bp, 50 predicted proteins | sample OricomyardsoilBY_FD_108780 | JGI IMG/M metagenome (GOLD analysis project Ga0164241, IMG submission 108780) | Backyard soil microbial communities from Emeryville, California, USA - Original compost - Back yard soil (BY) | ecosystem: Environmental > Terrestrial > Soil > Unclassified | place: USA... | reverse complement strand
TGTAGGGCATGTTGACGCCGATCGTCCCCGCCTTCAGCCGCGACGCCATCCGCGGGCCGCGCCCGGGGTCGCCGGTCCAGACCGTCGCCATCAGGCCGTAGCGGACGTCGTTGGCCATCCGCAGCACGTCGGCCTCGTCGTCGAACGGGATGATCGTGGCGACGGGCCCGAAGACCTCCTCCTGCTCGATCGCCAGCGCGTGGCCCGGGTCGGCGATCACCGTCGGCGCGTAGAACGCGCCCGGGCCGTCCGGGACCGTCCCGCCGCAGCGGACCTCGGCGCCCTCGTCCCGCGCCGCGGTGACGAAGCCGTGCACGCGGTCGCGGTGGCGCCGCGAGATCAGCGAGCCGATCTCGGTCTCGCGGTCCAGCGGGTCGCCGACCTTCATCCGGCCCGCGCGCTCGACGAAGCGCGCGACGAACTCGTCGTGGACCGAGCGCTGCACGAAGATCCGCGAGCGCGCCTCGCAGCTCTGCCCGGCGGCCGAGTAGATCGACCACACGGAGGCCGGCACCGCGACGTCGAGGTCCGCGTCGGCGAACACGATGCCCGGGCTCTTGCCACCGAGCTCGAGCGAGACGCGCTTGATCGACGCGGCCGCGCTGCGCATGACCTGCACGCCGCTCGCGGTCGAGCCGGTGAACGACACCTTGTCGACATCGGGATGGGCGACCAGGTGCGCGCCGATCCCGGCGCCGTCGCCGGGGACGACGTTGACCGCGCCGGCCGGGAAGCCGGCGGCGGCCGCCAGCTCGCCGAGCCGCAGCGCGGAGAGCGGCGTCGCGGCGTCGGGCTTGAGGACGACCGCGCAGCCCGCGGCGAGCGCGGGCGCGAGCTTCGCCGCGGCCATCGTCAGCGGGTAGTTCCAGGGGACGATCTGACCGCAGACGCCGACCGGCTCGCGCAGCGTGTAGGACAGCAGCGAGCCGCCGATCGGGTTCGAGCGCCCCTCGATCGAGGAGGTCACCGAGGCGTAGTAGCGCAGCGTCCCGGCGGCGGCGCGGACCTCGCCCTCCGTCGCGGCGATCGGCTTGCCGACGTTGCGCGCCTCGAGCTCGGCGAGGTGCGGGAGGTCGTCCTCGATCGCCGCCGCGAGGTCGTGCAGCAGCCGCGAGCGGTCGACCGCGCCGGTCCGGCCCCACTTGCCGTCGAGCGCGGCGCGGGCCGCGGCCACGGCGTCGTCGACGTCGGCGGTCGTCGCGGTGCGCAGCTCGGCGAGCGTCGCGCCGGTGGCCGGCTCGACGACCGGCAGGCGCTCGGCGCCGCCCTCGCGCGGCTCGCCGCCGACGTGGACCCCGGCGGAGGAGATGTCCATGGTCGTGTTCATGCTGGTCCCTTGTCGATGTACGCGCGCGCGGTCGCGCGCTCGAAGCGCTCCGCGGCCTCGAGCAGCAGCGGCTCGGCGCCCCACGCCGCGTGCAGGCTCAGGCCGACCGGCAGCCCGCGCTCGTCGGCGCCGCACGGCACGCTGATCGCCGGGATCCCCGTGAGGTTCGCGAGCCCGGCGTGGTGGAGGTTGGAGACGTCGGCCGACGCGGGGCCGCTCGGCAGCTCGGCCCGCGGACGCGCGACCTCGGGCGGCGGCGACGGCACCGTCGGCATCGCGATCAGGTCGACCTCGGCGAACCGCGCGCGCACGGCGCGGCGCAGCAGCGTCCGGTAGCGGGCGACCCGCTGGACGACGTTGGCGCTGAGCGCGAACCGCGACTTGACGATCCCGCGGACCGACGCGTCGAGGCGCGGGAAGACGTCGCGCAGCCACTCGGCCTCGAGCTGCGGCAGGCGCTCCGTGCCGGTCGAGACCATCGCGGCGAGCGCGAGGTGCTCGGTGGCCGGGAGCGCGATCTCGCGGATCTCGGCGCCGTCCGCGGCGAGCGCGGTCAGCGCGTCGCGGCACGCCGCGAGCACGCCGGGGTGCACGTCGTCCCAGTGGCTGGCGGCCGGGACGCCGACGACGAGCCGCTCGCCGCGACCGGGCGCGGCGGCGAGCGAGCGGCCCATGAGAACCTCGCCGAGCAGCCGGCAGTCGCCGGCGTCGCGCGCCATCGGGCCGATCGCGCCCATCGTCGAGTACGCGCCGGTGTAGCCGCCGACGGGCACCGCGCCCCAGGTCGGCTTGAGCCCGACGACGCCGCAGTACGAGGCGGGGATCCGGATCGAGCCGCCGGCGTCGGTGCCGACCGCGGCGGCGACCATCCGCAGCGCGACCGCCGCGGCGGAGCCGCCGGACGAGCCGCCGGCGCAGCGCTCGCGATCGTACGGGTTGCGCGTCGCGCCGTGCGCGGAGACGTGGCCGGTCGTGCCGATGCCGAGCTGGTGCATGTTCGTCGCGACCAGGCCGAGCGCGCCGCCGGCGCGCAGCCGCGCCGCAACGTCGGAGAGCCCGCGCCCCGGCCGCGCGGCCGCCACGTCGACGCCGTCGCTCGGCGCGCGCCACGGCAGCGCGAACATGTCCTTGACCCCGACCGGCACGCCGAACAGCGGGCCGTCGCGATCGGCGGCGGCGAGCTCGGCGCCCACGTCGCCGTCGAAGACCGCGCAGACCGCGCGGTGGGCGCCGTCGCGCTCGGCGATCCGCGCGACCGTCTCGGCGAACAGCGCCGCGGGCTCGAGGTCGCCCGCGCGGACGGCGTCCGCCTGCGCCCGCAGGCCGATGTCCTGGCCACCGCTCACGCGGCCGGCGCCTCCGCGAACGGGGCGCCGGGCTCGACCGGGACGGCCGACAGGTCGAGCTCGAGGAAGCGCGCGATCAGCGGCGCGAAGGCCCGCGCGGCGGCGGCCACGATCGGCGCCTCCTCCGCGTCGGGCGCGTCGAGGCCGAGCCGCTGCGCCTCGCTCGTCACGCGGCCTTCACCCCGAACGCCGGGAGCACCTCGGTGCCGAGCAGCTCGAGCATCTCGGTCGCGACCTCGCGGCCGTGCGGCGCCGGGAACTCGTTGATGAGCAGGAACTCCTCGACGCCGAACTTGTCGTGCAGCGCGCCGATCTGCTCGATGATCTGCTCCGGCGTGCCGTTGAGGCCCAGCGGGTGCGGGAGGTTGTACGGCTCGACGCCGTAGAGGGCGCTGTCCCACTCGTCCATGACCCGGGCGCGCTCGCGCGCGGTCGCCTCGTCGGCGGCGATCGAGAACGTGCCGCCGACCATGATCCCCTCGCCGCGCTTCGTCGTGCGGCCGACGCTCTGCGCCTCGTCGGCGTAGATGTCGAGCATGCCCTGGACGAGGTCCTCGCGCGCCGTGAGGCACATGATCGTCGCGGCCTCCTTGGCCCAGAACCGCACGGTCGCGGCGCGGCCGGACATCGGCGCGAAGATCCGCGGGTGGGGCTTCTGGTACGGACCCGGCGCGATGCTGACGCCGAGGAGGTTGTCGTCGTCGTCGACGCCCGCGCCCCACAGCTTCGTGATCGGGTAGTTCCACTTCGTCCCCTCGACCGGGAACTTCCAGAACTCGCCGTCGAAGGAGAAGTAGTCCTCGGTCCAGGCGAGCTTGATGATCTGCCAGCACTCCATCAGCGCGCGGAGGTTGCGCTCGTCGTGCTCGGACTTGTCCGACCGGGTCGCGCCCATCGGGATGTGCTGGCCGTACTGGTCGGCCCAGCGCACGGTGTTGCCGCGCGTGAAGCCGGCCATCGCGCGGCCCTTGGTCAGCTGGTCCATGTGCGCGATCTGGTCGGCGACCAGCAGCGGGTTGGAGACCGGCAACGTGTTGCCGAGCTGCCCGAGCATGATCCGCTCGGTGTGCCCGGCCAGGAACAGGTCCCAGAGGATCGGGTTCGCGGTGATCTCCGGGATCCCCTCGATGTTGCCGTGCTGCTCGCTGAAGAAGATCCCGGCGAAGCCGAGGCGGTCGGCGATCTTGGCGTGCTCGACCGCGACCTCGACCATGTCCTGGTAGAGGTCCGTGCGCCGCCCGGCCAGCTTGATGTTGCTGTCCCTGTGAGGCCAGGTGTAGGGGTTGAACATCAGGAAGAACTTCATGGCGATGGGGGCTCCTTCGCGTCGGGGATCGGTGTGGCCGGCGCGTGGTCGCCCAGGTAGAGGCGACGCATCACGTCGCTCGCGGCCATCTCGGCGGTGGTGCCTGACAGCGCGATCCGGCCGCCCTCCATGAGGTGCATGGAGTCGGCGATGCGCAGGGTCAGGTCGGCGGTCTCCTCGACCAGCAGGATCGACATGCCGTCGGCCTTCAGCCGGGCGATCTCGTCGCCCACGGCGTTGACCATGATCGGCGCGAGGCCCATCGTCGGCTCGTCGAGAAGCAGCAGCTCGGGCTCGGACATCAGCGCCCGCGCCATCGCGAGCATCTGCTGCTCGCCGCCGGACAGCGTGCCGGCGGGCTGCGCGCGGCGCTCGTCGAGGATCGGGAAGACCTCGAACATCCGCGCGCGGCGCGCGTCGATGAGCTTGCGGTCACGGATCGTGTGGGCGCCGACGAGGAGGTTCTCGTCGACGCTCATCAGCGGGAAGACCTGGCGGCCCTCGGGGCAGTGGGCGATGCCGGCGCGCAGCGCCGCGTGCGGGCCGCCCTTCAGCTCGGCGCCCTTGAAGAGGATCCGCCCGCCGGCGGGCGCCATCGCCCCCGAGATCGCGCGCATCGTCGTGGTCTTGCCGGCGCCGTTGGCGCCGACGAGCGCGACGACCTCGCCGGGCGCGATCGCGAACGAGACGCCGCGCACCGCGGTGGTCGCGCCGTAGCGCAGCGACAGGTCGATCGCCTCGAGCAGCGGCGTCATGCCGGCACCCCGCCGAGGAACGCGGTCATGACCTCGGGCGACTCGAGCACCTCGCGCGCGGTGCCCTCGGCGATGACCTCGCCGCTGCGCAGCGCGACGACCCGGTCGCACAGCTCGCGGATCACCGCGAGCCGGTGCTCGATGATCACGAGCGCGACGTCGTGGTTGGCGCGCACGCGCCGGAGCACGCTCGTGAGGTGCGCGATCTCGACGTCGGTCATGCCGGTCGCCGGCTCGTCGAGGCACAGCACCGACGGGTTCGTGGCGAGCCCGATCGCGAGGCCGAGGACCTTCTTGTGGCCGTAGGGCAGCGCGTCGGCCTGGACGGCGGCGAACTCCAGCAGCCCGACCTCGGCGAGCACCGCCTCGGCGTGCGCGGTGTGCGCGCCGCGGCGGCGGACCGGGACGAGCATCCGCGCGACCGGGTTGACCGGGCGCGAGCCGCGGACGGCGAGCAGCACGTTCTCGAAGACCGTGAGGTGGCCGAAGACCGCGGAGGCCTGGAACGACCGCGCGAGCCCGTGGCGGACGACGCGGTGCGGGCTCGCCGCCGAGATCGACTCGCCGCGCAGCGTCACCTCGCCGTGGTCGGGGCGCGCGAAGCCGCTGATCAGGTTGAACGTCGTCGTCTTGCCCGAGCCGTTCGGGCCGATGAGGCCGAGGGTCTCCCCCTCGTGGAGGTCGAACGAGACGCCGCGGACGGCGCGGATGCCGCCGAACGACTTCGCGATCGCGCGGACGTCGAGCACGACGGGGCGCGCGGCGAACGCGGCGGGGTCGCGCGCCTCCACGGCGTCGTCGCCGGCGTCGAGCAGGTGGGTGTGCTCGGGCATCGCGGGGACCTGGCGCAGCAGCCGCGCGATCAGCGCGCCGAGCTCGGTGGCGATGCCGCGGCGCATCACGAACATCACGACGATCACGCAGGCGGCGCCGAAGATCGCGTCGCCGCTGCCCTTCCAGTGGAACGCGAGCGGCACGAGCGTGATGAACGCCGCGCCGAGCACGCCGCCCCACACGTGGCGCACGCCGCCGACGATGACCGCGGTGAGGATGCTCACCGACAGCCACAGGTCGAAGCTCTGCGGCGCGATGAAGCCGGTGAAGCTCGCGTAGAACGCGCCGAGCACGCCGGCGAAGAACGCGCCGACCGCGAACGCGCGCAGCAGCGTCGCGAAGCGGCTGACGCCGACCGCCTCGGCCAGCTCCGGCGAGGCGCCGACGCCGTGCAGCTCGAGCCCCCACAGGGACCGGTCGAGCACGACGAACACCGCGACGGTGAGCGCGCAGGCCGCGAACGCGACCCAGAAGAAGTCGGCCTCGGTGGTGATCCCGGGCGGGTACGGGATCCCGGAGATCCCGGCGAAGCCGCCGGTCAGCGACTTGAAGTTCTGGAACACCGACGTGATCACGACGGAGAACGCGAACGTGCAGAGGAAGAAGTAGGCGCCGGCGGTCCGCAGCGACGGCACGCCGATCAGGACCGAGGCGAGCGAGGCGACGCCGCCGCCGGCGAGCGCCGCCAGCCAGAAGCTCACGCCGTGCTTCTGCGCGAGGATCGCGAACCCGTAGGCGCCGACCGCGTAGAACGCGCCGTGGGCGAGCGAGACCTGGCCCGCGACGAGCAGCGGCCGGTAGCTCGCGGCCAGCCCGATGGCCAGGAACGCGAGGACGAAGATGTGGTTCGTGTACGGGCCGCTCGTGCTCGGCACGAGGCCGACGAGCACCAGCACCGCGGCCACGGCCGCGTAGCCCAGGAGCCGTGTCGTCCGCGCGCTAGTCATCGCCGAACAGGCCCTTCGGCCGCACGACGAGCACCGCGATCGCCAGCAGGAAGCTCAGCGCCACGGCCGCCGGGCCGGTCCAGTACGTGGTGGTCGCGCTCTGCGTGAGCCCGATCAGCATCGCCGCGAAGAGCGTCCCGCCGATGCTCCCGAGGCCGCCGAGCACGACGACCACGAACGAGGCGAGCAGCGGCGCGTCGCCGATGCCGGGCAGCAGCTGCTGGACCGGGGCGATGAGCCCGCCCGCGAGCGCCGCGAGACCGGCGCCGATCGCGAACACCGCGGGCGCGACGACGTCGGAGCGGATGCCCTGGAGCTCGGCCGCGTAGGGGTTCTGCTGGAGGGCGCGCATGGCGCGGCCGGTCCGCGTGCGGCGGACGAAGATCGCGAGGCCCGCGATCAGGACGCAGGCCATGCCGAAGAGGAAGACCCGGTGCCAGGCGAGCACGACGCCGCCCACGTCGGCGGTGCCGGGGAACGGCGAGCCGACCGACTTCGGCGACAGCGGGATGATCTCGTTCGTGAGGTTCTGGATCAGGACCGCGAGCGCGATCGCGACGACGGCGCCCTCGATCAGCAGCCCCCGGAAGCGGCGCAGGACCAGCAGCTCGATGGCCGCGCCCAGCGCGGCGACGGCGAGCGCCGAGAGCAGCACCGCGACGAGGTACGGGATGCCCAGCTCGGTGCCGTACCAGGTGCCGTAGGCGCCGAGCATGAACATCACGCCGTGCGTGAAGTTGATGACGCGCAGCACCCCGAAGATGAGGGTCAGGCCGACCGCCATCAGCGAGAAGAACGCGCCGAGGACGACGCCGTTGACCAGGACTTGGACGAAGGTCATGGGAGGAGGCCGAGGGGACGCGGCACTCGCGCGCCCCCTCGGCCGGTCCGCTGGTGGCTAGGCGCCCGCCTGCACGAGCTCGGGGCTCGCGCCGGAGGACACGGTGCACACCGGGTACGGGACCTTGAACGCCCGCGGCTTGCCGAAGCGCTCGGCGCCGCCGTAGCTCACCGTGCCGCCGCCGGCGGTGGCGCCGTCGACCGACACGCTGCCGAGCGCGTCGGCGACCTTGGTCGGGTCGACGCTCTGCGCCTTCTCGATCGCCTTGGCGAGGAGCAGGACGTTGTCGTGGCTCTGGGCCGACCACCACTGGGGGTCTTCCTTGGCCATCGCCTTGTAGCCGTCGAACCAGGCCTTCGCCACCGGCGTCGTCGCGGTCAGGTTGCACGGCGTGGTGATCGAGCCGGCCAGCGAGCCCTTCGGGACCGCCTTCACCGTCCCCGCGAAGTCGAGCGTGTCGGGGAAGATGTAGGGCCCCTTGTAGCCGAGCTGGGACGCCTGCTTGATCATCGCCTGGTAGCTGCCGGCGTCGGACGGGCCGAAGTCGATCGCGTCGGGCTTGTCCTTGAGCACCTTGGTCAGCACCGGCGTGTAGTCGGTGCCGCCGCGCTCGACGTAGGAGACCTTCGTCTTCAGGCCGAGCTCGGCGATCTTCGCCTCGGTGGCCGGCGCCGCGCCGTGTCCGACGTCGTCGTCGGGGTAGAGCTGCGCGATCGTCGCCGCGTTCGGGTTCTTGCCCTTGAAGTAGGTCAGCGCCGCCCCGAGCGAGTCGGGGTCGTCGAAGTACGGGCGGAACGTCAGCGGGTGCTTGTCGCCCAGGAAGTCGGCGCCGCTGCACGAGCAGAACACGAGCGCGCCGGAGCGCTCGGCCACCGGCTGCACCGCCGCGACCGTGCCGCCGCCGAGGTTCTCGACGAACTTCAGCCCGTCCTGCTGGATCGCCTGGCTGGCCGCGGTGGCCGCCTTCGTCGGGTCGTAGGCCTGGTCGTAGACCTTGACCGCGAGCTTGTAGGTGTCGTTGCCGACCTTGATGCCGCCGGCCTCGTTGACCCGCTCGACGCCGAGCTTGACGCTCGTCGACTCGGCGACGCCGTACGTGGCGGCGGAGCCCGAGACGGCCGTCAGGAGGCCGTAGGTGAGGGTCTTCTCCGACCCCTTCGCGCTGGACGTGGTGGACGCCGAGCCCTTGTCGCTCGACGAGTCGCTACCGCAACCGACGACTGCGAGGCATCCGCCTCCCAGCACTGCCGCGGCCAGGAAGGCCGATCGTGCACTCCTCATCCGTTCTCCTCTGTTGGCGAACCCGGGGACTAGTTCGGTGCTGCTTCGCCGGCCGGTTGGCTAGCAAGCGCTAGCTTTATCCACTCGCCCCGCGATGTCAAGTCCGCCGTGCCCGCCGGTGCGCCAAGCTCCCCGGATGAGCTTCGACGTCGCCGCCGGCCCGTTCCACCACCCGGGCTGCCTCGGCTGCGGCACCGACAACCCGCGGTCGCTGGGCGTCCGCATGCATCCGGACGGCGAGCGCATGGTCGGGCGCGTGCGGTTCGACGAGGACCGCGAGGGCGCGCCCGGGTTCGTCCATGGCGGCGCCGTCGCGACCGTGCTCGACGAGGTGCTCGGCACCGTCCCCCTGCTCCTCGGGCGACCCGCCGTGACGGCCAACCTGAACATCGACTTCCGCGCGCCGGTGCTGATCGGCGCCGAGGTCGAGGCCACCGCGTGGCTCGTCCGCGCCGAGGGCCGCAAGTTCTTCGTGGCCGGCGAGCTGCGCGAGGGCGAGACGCTCCTCGCGGAGGCCACCGGCCTGTTCCTCGAGATGCCGCCGGAGCACTACGCGCGCGGCGCGGAGGCCGTGGGCCGCTGGTAGGCGTGCCCGGCGCGGGTTGCGGGTACTGACCGCGCATGCGTCGCCGGGTCCTCGTGCTCGTGAGCCTCGCGGCGCTCGCGTGGGCGGCCGGCGGGTGCGGCGGCCCGATCGAGCACGACGAGCTCGAGCGCGCGGTGAGCACGCTCGGCGCGACCGCGGCCGAGGGCCGGATCGTCGCGCTCGACGTCGTCGAGGACCGCACGAAGACGACGTTCGTGCGGGTCCACGGCAAGGCGCTGCAGACCGACGTCGAGCACCTCGCCGAGAAGCTCCAGGACGCGGAGGCGAAGCCGGACCTCGTGGCCCGCAAGCGCGCCGCGGTGCGACTGGCCAAGGACATCGACGCCGCGCTCGGCGACCTGATCGTCGCGCCGAGCGACCGCCGCGTCGCGCGCGACGTCGAGCGGCGCCTCGACACGCTCGCGCACCGCGCCGAGAACCTGGCGGAGGCGCTGTGAAGAAGGTCTTCCAGATCGCGCTGGGGATCATCGCCGCGATCGGCGGCTACCTCGACATCGGCGACCTCGTCTTCAACATGCAGGCGGGCGCGAAGTTCGGCTACCAGCTGCTGTGGGCGCTGCCGGTCGGCCTCGTCGGGATCATCGTCTTCGCGGAGATGTCGGGCCGCGTCGCGGCGATCGCCAAGAAGGCGAACTTCGAGCTGGTCAACGAGCGCTACGGCCGCCGGCTCGCGACCGCGACGCTGATCGCCTCGCTCGTCCTCACGTTCCTGACGCTGGCCGCGGAGCTCGGCGGCGTCGGCCTCGCGCTGACGATCTTCTTCGACGGCCCCGAGCAGACGTTCATGCTCATCGGGACGGTCGTGCTGCTCGGCGTCTGCTGGTACCTGAGCTTCGACTGGATCGAGCGGCTCTTCGGCTACGGCGGCCTCGCGCTGCTCGTGTTCGTCGCCGCGGCGGTGCACTTCGGGCCGGACTGGCACCGGTTCGGCGACGGCTTCGTGCCGCAGGCCCAGGGCTCGACGCTGTACTGGTACTTCGCGGTCGGCCTCGTCGCGGCCGCGTTCATGCCGTACGAGATCTACTTCTACTCGTCGGGCGCCCGCGAGGAGGGCTGGGACGAGAGCGACCTCGGGCTCAACCGCGCCAACGCGATCATCGGCTACACGCTCGGCGGCACGATCGCGGTCGGGCTGCTCGTGACCGCCGCGCAGGTGTTCAACCCGGCCGGCGTCGACCCGTCGCACCTCGGCACGTCGCTGCTCGGGGCACAGACCGCGTTCGGGGAGACCGGCCTGATCCTGGCGATCGTCGGCGTGCTGTTCGCGTTCGGCGGCGCCGCCGTGGACACCGCGTTCTCGGGCGCCTACAACCTCGCCCAGCACCAGGGCTGGGAGTGGGGCAAGAAGGCGGGCAAGCCGCTGCGCTGGGACCTCACGTGGATCGCGCTGCTGATCGGCGGCTACGTCGTCGTCGCGACCGGGATCGACCCGATCGAGCTCACGGAGTACGCCGTCGTCCTCTCCGTGATCGCGCTGCCGCTGACCTACCTGCCGATCATGCTCGTGGCCAACGACCGCGAGGTCATGGGCGAGCACGCCAACGGCTGGCTCGCGCGGATCCTCGGCTGGGCCTACTTCGGCCTGATCTGCGTCCTCACCGTCGCCGCCCCGATCCTGCTGATCGCCACCAACGGCGGCGGGGGCTGAGCGCGGCGTTCACACTTCCGTCATGCGAAGCGCGACCGGCGCGGTCATCCTGCCGGGCATGCACCTCGCCATGCTCGTGGACCCGCTCGGCGTCCTCGTCGCCGTGACGTTCGTGATCGCCGTGGAGGGCGTGGCGCGCCGGCGCCGCTCGGGCTGACGGCTCAGCGCAGGGAACGCAGGCCGGCGTACTTCCCGTCGTCCCTCCCACGACGCCGGAGCAGGAGCAAGGCGAGGAAGCCGGCGTAGATCAGCGAGACCGGAGGGATCAGCCCCGCGATGGCGGCCGCCAGCCCGGCGACGATCTCCAGGTAGACGGGCAGGCCGCCCAGATGCTCCCTCGGCAGCCGTTCGCGGGCCCCGGCCAGGACGTTCCTGAGCGCGAGCTGCGCGAACGCGGCGGCCGCGACGCCGGCGAGGATGCCCGGCCACCACGCGTAGCCGTCGTCGGCCAGCGCGCCGGCGAAGAGCAGGCCGCCCAGCCCGAGCGAGATCCCGGCCAGCGCGGACGCGGCGATCGGCTTGGCGGCATAGCCGTGGAAGATGATCGAGACGGTCAGGAACGCGGCCATCACGAGCAGGAACCAGGGCTCGGCCAGGAAGGCCAGATCCGTGCCGTCGATCTCGAGCGTGAGGCCGCTCAACGCGAGCGCTCCGAAGACGAGCACCGGCAGGAACGGACGCAGGCCGCAGGCGAGCGCCAGGCCGAGGCCGGCGAGGATGTCGAGGAGGAGGGTCATGAAGCGGCAGGACGATAGATGACGGCGAACCCGGCCGTCCCGCCGAGTCGCGGCCGCTCCAGATCCCGAGCGCCTTGCCGGGCAGCGGCTCGAACGGCGCGCTGTCGACGCGGACGCTGGGCTGACGAGCCCGGCTCCGGGCCGGGAGGCGATGCTGCCCTCCCGGCCCGCCGGTCCCGACGTCTTGCGCGCGCTAGGCGACCTTCAGCGCGGTGCGGCTCGTCCCGATGACGAGCGTGTAGCGGCCCTTCTTCAGCGCCTTGCGCGCGCTGAACGCGAACTTCGCGGGCTTGCCCTTGGCGGCCTTGGCGACCTTCGCCTTGGCGACCGTCTTGCCGCCGCGGACCAGCCGGGCGGTGCCCGCGCTGCGCGACGTCGCGTAGGTCACCGAGCAGCTGACCTTCTTGCCGCCGCTGGTCACCTTGCACGTGACCTTCCCGTCACGGCCGTCGCGGCCGGCGGCGCCCGCCGCTCCCGCGGCTCCGGGAGCTCCGGGCGCGCCGTTGGCCCCCGCGGCGCCGGCCGTGCCGTCGGTGCCGTTGCTCCCGTTGGTCCCGTTCGCCCCCGCGGGGCCGCCCGGTCCCGCGGCTCCGGCGGCTCCGGCGGCGCCCGCGCTGCCCGGCGCGCCGTTCGCTCCGTCCGTGCCGTCACGGCCGGCCGGGCCCGCGACGTTCGTCGGGAGGTGGCTCGGAGTCTTGCCGTTCAGCACGGCGAAGATGTCCGTCTGGTCGATCGTGCCCTGGATGTTGGCCGCCTGCGGACCACTGGCCCACACCGGCACCTCGGCGCCCGTGTGCGCCTGGGAGCCGCCGGTCGTCGCGGCGCCGCCGGTGTCCGACGTCCCGTAGGAGACCCGGATCGGCGAGCCGTCGATCGTCTGCACCGTCCCGTAGCTGGCACCGACGGCCGGGACGGCCGACGACGTGATCATCTGCGACGAGTGCGCGTGGTCGGCGGTGACGACGATCAGCGTGTCCGGATGCGAGCGCTGGAAGTCCAGCGCCACGCCGATCGCGTCGTCGAACGCGACCGTCTCGCCGATCTGGCCGCAGATGTCCGCGGCGTGGTCGCGCTTGTCGATCGACGCGCCCTCGACCTGGAGCGTGAAGCCCTCCGGGTCGTCGTCGAGCAGGTCGATCGCCTTGCGGGTCATCGCGGGCAGCGACGGCTCGGTCGCCGGCCGGTTGGTCTCGACGCAGCGCGTGGTCGCGCTGCCGCCCTGGATCTGCGGATCCGGCGTCGGGCTGCCGCCCAGGTACGCGGCGGTGCGGGCGTACAGCGGCGCCCACTCCGTCGTCATGTTGCTGTCGTGGAACAGCCCGAGGACCTTCGTGTGGCCGCCGGGCAGGCCCGACAGCGCCGTGACGCCGCCGAGGCCGCTCGCGTTCGAGACGTACTCGTAGCCCTTGGTCTGCGCGTAGTCGATGACCGTCGTCGACCCGCCCGCGGTCAGGGTCTGCGCGTAGCGAGCGCGGCCGCCGCCGAGGACGACGTCGAAGCCCTCGTCGACCTGCTGCTCGGCGATCGAGCCGAGGCCCGGCGTCGCGGCGGTCTTGGCCTCGGTCGGGCACGTGGTCCGGGTGTCGGCCGGGCCCTGGCAGGCGCGCTGCGAGATGTGCGAGCTCGGAGCGGCCGGGGTGCATCGGTGATCTCCGCCGTCGAGACGTTGCCGGTCGCCTTGCCGGCGTCACGCGCGATCTCCAGGAACGTGCGGTAGCCGTTGTTGGTGCCGGGGATCGCGTCGGCGCTGGACGGCCCCTGCGAGAGGCGGTTGTCCTGGGTCCGCTTGCCCGTCGACCACGCGGTCGCAGTCGGAGCAGAGTCGCCGACGTAGTTCTGCTGGTAGTTCGGGCCGGCACCGGCGCGGAGCACGTAGTGGATCGAGCTGCCGCGGAACGGGAGCCGGTCCATGTTCAGCCGGCCGGCGGCGCCCTTGGCGTAGTAGCGGGCGAGCGTCACCTCGGAGTCGCCCATGCCGTCGCCGACGAGCAGGATGACGTTCTTGGGCTTGGCCGGGTCGATCTTGCCGGCGAGGACGGCCGACTGGTCGTCGTCTCCGGACGCGCCGATGGCGATGCCGCCGGCGCCGAGGAGGCCGGCGACGGCGAGGGCCGTGACGGCAGCGGTTCTGCGGGGGTTCAAGGCGTGACTCCTTCTCGGGGTTGGTCGCCGGCAATCTCCTCGCCGGCGCCGCCCGCCTTGTTGCCGAACCGTGAGCCAGCCGTGAAGATCGGGTGACCCCCGCGCCCGCTGGCCGCTCAGTCGCCCAGAAGCGTTCGCAGCCTGACACTTCCCGCGAGCAGCGCGCGGAGCTCGTCGCGGGGGACCTCCGTCGCGGGGATCACCGCGCTCACGATCTCGCGCTCGCCGAGCTCCGTGACGGCGATCGCCGGCTTCCCCGCGTCGCCGTAGCGGCGCTCGAGCCGGCGCTCCATCGAGAACAGGTGGCGGCGGAAGTGCGGCGCGCCGCAGACCACCAGCTGCAGGCCGGCGGGTGCCTCGGCGCTGCGGCGCAGGCCGGCGCCGATCGCGGCGTCGTGGCCCATCGCCTCCTCGCCGACGATCGTCATCGCGGGTGCGTCGCCGACGCACGACAGGACCGCGCTCGCCGCCTCGTTGCGGATCGCGTTCCGCGCGGGCGCCGGGTTCGCGAGCGCGGCCCGCAGCGCCGCCGAGCCGCCGACGACGCGGCCGCCGCCGAGCACCGTCGCCGGGCCGACCTGCACCGCGGTCCCGGTGGCCGCGGAGCCGGCGGCCGCCGCGCCCGCCGGGCCGAGGACGCTGCGCAGCACGGTGGCGCCGCCGACCTCGGTCAGCCGCCCGAGGTCGACGTAGCCCAGGCGCCGCCGCGCGGTCGCGCCGTCGGCGATCCGGCTCAGCGCCTCCGCGGCGGCCGCGGCCGGCGGGTCGCCCTTGGCCCCGGGCAGCGGCGCGGCGGGCGCGACGTGGACCGGCGTGGCGGGATCGGAGCCGCCGCACGCGGCGAGCGCGAGCGCGACGACGGCGAGCGAGGCGGCAACGGCGAGGAGGCGGCGCATGGCCGCGCATCGTTGTGGCGCGCGGACCCGATCTGGTGAACGACGCGTGAAGCGCCGCGGGCTACGACGGCCGTCGCGGCGGCGCGCGGCGCGCCCGCGCGAGCTCCCGCAGCACGCGGGCGACCAGCGTCTCGCGGCGTCGCGACTGGCGGCCGGTGCCGCACGAGGGCGTCAGCAGCGAGCGCTCGCCGGCCGCGCCACAGCCCGCGATCGCGGCGTCCAGGCGCGCCGCGGCGAGCGCCGGCGACTCCTCGCGGTCGACCGGGAGCACGCCCCAGGCGACGCGCCCGCCGCGGGCCAGCAGCGCGTGCAGCGACGTCACCGCGCGGCGGTCGACCGGCGTGATCACGAGGTCGAGCGAGAGCACGTCGGGCGCCGCGCGGTCGACGACGTCCCACGGCACGGCGCAGCAGAGGTGCAGGCCCCACGGCACGCCGAGCGCCCGCAGCGGATCCCAGCAGCGCGCGATCCCCGCCCGGTCGCCGGCCGCCGCGAGCGCCGGCTCGTCGACGACCACGAGCGCCTCGAGCCCGCGCTCGCGCAGCACCGCGACCCGCGCGGCGACGTCCGCCGCCAGCCACGCCGCGAGCGCGGCGAGCAGCCCGTCGTCACGCGCCCCGCCGCCGCGCTCCAACGCGCACGCGAGCGTCACCGGCCCGGTCACCTGGAGCTTCACGACGCGGTGCTCCGGCGGCACGACCGCGAGCTCGGCGAGCAGCGCGACCCACGCCCGTGGCGGCTCGCGGTCGCGCTCCGCGGACCAGCCGGAGCGCCGCGGCTCAGCGCCCAGCCACTCGGCGACCATGTCGCCGTCGAGCGCCGGCAGCTGCGGGCAGAACGGCAGGTCGTAGCCGCGCACGGCCTGCGCCGCGGCCGTGCCCGGGTCGGCGTGGGGCAGGCTCCCGACCCCGGTCGTCGCCCACGGCGGGAGGCGGTCGAGCACGCTCGTCACCGCCGCTCCGCCGCCCGTCAGTGCGCCGCGGCGAGCCGCCCGGTGTGCTCGGCGTGCAGCCGGCGGCTGTCGACGTTGAGCCCGGTGATCTCGACCGCGATCCCGTGCTTGGCGTACTTCGTCTCGATCGCGTCGAGCGCCGCCACCGCCGAGGTGTCCCAGAGGTGCGCGCGCGAGAGGTCGACGATCACCTTCGGCGGATCGGCCGCGTAGGCGAACGCGTCGATCAGCTCCTGGTCGGAGGCGAAGAACACCTCGCCGGTGACCGCGTAGATCGCGGTCGTGCCGTCCGGGTCGGCGACCCGCTCGACCTCCACGAGGTGCGCGACACGGCGCGCGAAGAGCGCCATCGCGGTGAGCACGCCGAGCCCGACGCCGATCGCCAGGTTCGAGGTGGCGACGGTGCCCGCGACCGTCACGAGCATGATCGCGGTCTCGCCCGCCGGCATCCGCCTCAGCGTCGCCGGCATGATCGAGCGCCAGTCGAACGTGGAGACCGACACGAGCACCATCACGGCGACCAGCGCGGCCATCGGGATGATCGCGACGAGGCTGCCGAGCCCGACCACGAGGATCAGCAGGAACAGCCCCGCGCAGAACGTCGAGAGCCGCGTGCGGGCGCCGCTGGCCTTCACGTTGATCATCGTCTGGCCGATCATCGCGCAGCCGGCCATGCCGCCGAACAGCCCGGTGACGATGTTCGCGATGCCCTGGCCGCGGGCCTCGCGGTCCTTGTCCGAGCGCGTCTCGGTGATGTCGTCGACGAGCTTCGCGGTCATCAGCGACTCGAGCAGCCCGACGACCGACAGCGCGAGCGAGAACGGCAGGACGATCCCCAGCGTGCGCAGGGAGAACGGCACCGACGGGATCCCGAGGACCGGCAGCGAGTCGGGCAGCTTGCCCTCGTCGCCGACCTCGGGGACGTGCAGGCCGGACGCGACCACCACGACCGTGATCACCGCGATCGCGACCAGCGGCGCCGGGATCGCCCTGGTCACGCGCGGGACCGTGTAGATCACCACGAGCCCGGCGACGACGAGCAGCGCACCGGTCGCGCCACCGTCGCGCAGGTGCGGGACCTGAGCGACGAAGATCAGGATCGCCAGCGCGTTGACGAAGCCGGTCATCACCGAGTGCGGGACGAAGCGCATCAGCCGCGGGACGTGCAGCAGGCCGAGGACGATCTGGAACGCGCCGGCCAGCAGCGTCGCCGCGAACAGGTACTGCACGCCGTGGTCGGCGACGAGCGGCACGACGACGAGCGCCATCGCCGCGGTCGCCGCCGAGATCATCGCCGGCCGGCCGCCCATGAACGCGATCGTCACCGCCATCGTGAACGACGCGTACAGGCCGACCTTGGGATCGACCCCGGCGATGATCGAGAACGAGATCGCCTCGGGGATCAGCGCGAGCGCGACGACGAGTCCGGCGAGCAGCTCGGTGCGCAGCACCGGGGCCGGCGGGATGGACGGGCGGAACGGCAAGGCCGCTCGACTCTAGGAGCCCGGGACACCATTCGCACATCCGTGCGAACGTCGGTATGGTCGTCCGATGGCCACGCATCCCGACCGCTGCGACCTCCTGTGCCTCGACCTGCCGAAGGCCGAGCGCGTGCGGGCCGCGCTCCCGCCGCTCGCCGCGCTCGAGGACCTGGCGCTCGCGGCGAAGGCGCTCGGCGACCCGACGCGGCTGGCGGTCGCGATCGCGCTCGGCGACGCCGAGGTCGCGTGCGTCTGCGACCTCGCGTGGATCGTCGGCCGCGACGAGAAGCTGATCTCCCACCACGCCCGGCTGCTGAAGACCACCGGCCTGGCCCGCTCGTCGCGCGACGGGCGGATGGTGATGTACGAGCTGACGGACGCCGGCCGCGCGCTTGTCGCCGCGGTCGTCGCGGCGAGGGCCGCGGCGTGAGCGTCGACGTCGTCCAGGTCGCGCCCGCGACCGCCGCGCCGGCGCCTCCGGCGATCTCCCGCGAGCGCTATGCCGAGCTCGCGCGCACGATCCGGCTGCTGTCGTGGCTGTCGCTGGCGTGGATGACGATCGAGGGTGCGGTCGCGATCTCGGCGGGCGTCGTGGCCTCGTCGATCGCGCTCGTCGGCTTCGGCCTCGACTCGGCGATCGAGGGCTTCGCGAGCCTGATCATCGTCTGGCGCTTCACCGGCAGCCGCATGTTCTCCGAGGACGCCGAGCACCGGGCGCAGAAGCTCGTCGCCGCCCAGTTCTTCCTCCTCGCGCCCTACGTCGGCGTCGAGTCGCTCCGGGCGCTGATCGGCGGCGAGCGCCCGGACGTGAGCTGGGTCGGCGTCGGCCTGGCGATCGGCTCGGTCGTCCTCATGCCGATGCTGGCGGTCGCCAAGACCCGCCTCGCCGACCGGATCGGCTCGGCGGCGACCAAGGGCGAGGGCCGCCAGAACATGCTGTGCGCCTACCTCGCCGGAGCGCTGCTCGCCGGCCTGCTCGGCAACGCCGCGTTCGGCGCGTGGTGGCTCGACCCCGGCGTCGGCCTGCTGATCGCCGCCGTCGCGGTCAGGGAGGGCATCGAGGCATGGCGCGGCGAGGGCTGCTGCGTCGCCTCCCCGCTCGACGGCTACGCCGAGCCTGGCTGCACCGCCGGCGACTGCTGCTGACGCGGCGGCCGCTTCAGCCCTCGACGGGCGCGACGACCTCGGTCCGCAGCTCGCCGAGCCAGGCGCGGACGTCGCGGGCGACCGGGATCGCCACGAACTTCGAGGCGCCCGCGGCGACGAACCGCTCGAGCAGCGCGCGCGACGCCTCGGCGCCGACCGCGAGCGTGTCGTCGACGGGAACGTCCGGGCGCAGGGCGCGCAGGCGCTCGGGGTAGCCCGCGGCGTCGGCCTCGGTCGCCGCGAGGAAGAGCGTCGTCCCGTAGTGGTCCTCGTCGATCGTGCGCGAGGCCTCGGCGGCCGCGGCGCGGATCACGTCGATCCCCGCCGCGAGCTCGTCGGGCGAGACGAACGACGCCAGCCAGCCGTCGGCGATCCGGCCGATCCGGCGCAGCGCGACCGGCGCGCGCCCGCCGAGCCAGAGCTCGAGCTTCGGCCGCACCGGCGCCGGGTCGAGGCGCACGCCGTCGAGCGTGCAGAAGCGCCCCTCCCAGCTGACCTTCTCGCCGCCCCACAGCAGCCGCAGCACGTGCACGCTCTCCTCGAGCCGCGCGACGCGCTCCGGCCCCGCGACCCCGAGCGCCGCGCGCTCGGCGGGCAGGTCGACCCCGAGCCCGCCGGCGGGCAGCAGCCGCCCGCCGCTGAGCGCGTCGATCGTCGCCAGCTCGCGGGCGAGGATCACCGGGTTGCGCGGCGGCAGCGTCAGCACGCTCATCCCGAGCTTCAGCCGCTCGGTGCGCGCGGCGACCGCGGCCAGCGCCGGCAGCGTCGCGAGCCCAGGCCGCGTCGCGTTGTCGCTCAGCCACAGCGAGTCGTAGTCGAGCTCCTCGAGCGCGGCGACGAGCGCCCACAGGTCCGGCACGTCGCGCAGCCCCGCCGGCGGGCCGATGCCCACCCGGATCGTGAGGCCGCGGGCGCGGGCATCGCGAGTCATCAGACCATTCTCCCCGCTCCGGCGAACCACGGCGTCTTCGTCAGAACGCTCTTGTATCAATCGTTTGAATCTTGCCTCCGTCTTCTATACAGTCGCGCCGCTGCCGAGGTTGGCGAGCTCTCGCCGGGCTCGAGAACACATACGGAGGAGTAGGTGCGATGAAGAAGCTGACAGGCATGTTGGTCGCTGCCGTTCTGCTGTTCGCTCTGGCAGCCGCCGGCTGCGGGAGCTCCGACAAGGGCGACGGCGGAAGCACCGGCGACGCGAAGCCGGCCGCGAAGGCCGCGGATCCCGCGGTCGCCGCCGCCACCACGGCGGTCGCGAAGCTGACCGGAGCGCCGACGGCGTGGTCCGGCCCCACGAGCGGCCCCGCCGCCGTCAAGGGGAAGAACGTGGTCTACATCTCGTGCGGGTCGTTCAACGACATCTGCGTGCGGGTGGGCAAGTCGATCCAGGAAGCGGGCAAGACGCTCGACTGGAAGGTCACCGTGATCGACGGCAAGGCCACGACAAGTGGCTGGTTGTCGGCCTGGAACCAGGCCCTTGCGCTGAACCCGGACGGGATCATCGCGTTCACGGATGCCGAAGCGATGAAGGTCCCCATTGCCAAGGCGAAAGCCAAGAACATCCCGGTCGTCGGGGTGCTCTCGACCGCGCTCCCGGGCCCGGACGAGAAGCTCGGCCTGTTCACCAACGTGTCGCAGGACCCGCGCACGATCGGCAAGGCCGAGGCGCAGTACGCGATCGCGAAGTCCAACGGCACCGCGAAGGCGGTCGTGCTCTACGCGGCGCAGTACACGATCGCGCGGATCAAGGCCGACGCGATGAAGGCCGAGCTGGCCAAGTGCACCGGCTGCAAGCTGGTCGACTACCACAACATCGACCCGTCGGTCCTGCAGGCCCAGAGCGGCCCGCTCGTCACCGGGTGGGTGCAGAAGCACGGCACGCCGCTGTGGGTCCTGTCGGTCGGCGACGTGCTCGTGAGCTTCATGCCGTCGCCGCTGCGCAGCGCCGGCGTGGACTCCTCGAAGGTCAAGATGATCGCGGCGGACGGCAACGCCACCGCGTATGACCTGATCCGCAAGAAGCAGTACCAGGTCGCGACCGTTCCGCAGCCCGCGGGCGAGCTCGGCTACCAGGCGAGCGACGAGATGAACCGCGCGTTCGCCGGGGAGCCGGCCACCGGCTTCGCGCCGGACCTGTTCATGGTCGACGCGAGCAACGTCGAGCAGTACGGCGGAGCGGACAACACGTTCGAGCCGGAGAACGACTACAGCGGCCGTTACCAGAAGATCTGGTCCGGCGAGGGCCAGTGAAGGGAACCCTCGACAGCACGCCTATCCAGCGGACGCCCAGCGAAGTGCTGGGCGTCCGTGGCGTGGTCATGACCTTCGGGGGCACCCGTGCCCTCGACGGCGTCGACCTGGAGCTCCGCGGCGGGCAGATCCACGCGCTGCTCGGAGAGAACGGCGCCGGCAAGTCCACCCTCATCAAGATCCTCGCCGGAGTCCACGTCCCGGACTCCGGCCGGATCCTGCTCGACGGAGCCGAGGCGCAGCCCCACCGCGACCGGCTCCCCATCGCCTTCATCCACCAGGACCTCGGCCTCGTCGAGAGCCTGTCGATCGCCGAGAACGTGGCGCTCGCGACCGGGTACGCCCGCGGCCGCAAGCTCATCCGCTGGCGCGAGGTGCACCGCCGCGCCGCGGCGACGCTGCGCCAGAGCGGCCTCGCCGCCGACACCGCCACGCTCGTCTCCGAGCTGAGCGCGGCCGAGCGCTCGATCGTCGCGATCGCCCGCGCGCTCGCGCTCGACGCGCGCGTCATCGTGCTCGACGAGCCGACCGCCTCGCTGGCCGAGGCCGACGTCGCGCAGCTGTTCGACGCGCTGCGCCGCGCCGCCGACGCCGGCACCGCGATCCTCTACGTCACCCACCGGCTGGACGAGGTCTTCCGGCTCGCCGACCGCGTGACCGTCCTGCGCAACGGCCGCCTGATCGCCACCGGCGCGGTGGCCGACACCAGCACCGAGCAGCTCGTGCGCGACATCATCGGCACCGAGCCCGGCGAGATGTTCGCCGAGCGCCCGGCCGAGGTGGGCGGCGAGGAGTCGCTGATCTTCACCGACGCGGTCGTCGGCCCCGTCGGCCCGTTCTCCCTGCGGCTGCGCGCCGGCGAGATCGTCGGCCTCACCGGCCGCCGCGGCGCCGGGCACGAGCAGGTCGGGCGCTGCGTGATCGGCGACCGGCCGCTGGACGCGGGCCGCCTCGCGATCCACGGCCACGACGTCGCCGACCACGACCCGCGCCGGGCCACCGCGCTCGGGGTCGCGCTCGTCCCCGCCAAGCGCGCCGACGAGGCGCTCGCCTCGGGCCTCGGCGTGCGCGAGAACCTGTTCCCGAACCTGACCCGGCTGGGCGCCGGCGCGCTGAGCTGGCGCCGTCCCGACGCCGAGCGGCGCCGCGGCCTCGAGGCCGTCGCCCAGCTCAGCGTGCGGACGCCGTCGCTGGACGCCCCGATCGAGACGCTGAGCGGCGGCAACCAGCAGAAGGTCGTGCTCACGCGGTGCCTGGAGACCGGCCCGCGCACGCTCGTGCTCGAGGAGCCGACCACCGGCGTCGACGTCGGGACCAAGGCCGAGATCTACCGCAAGATCGCCGAGCTCGCGACCGCGGGCGCCGGGATCCTGATCATCTCGTCGGACTTCGAGGAGGTCGCCGGCGTGTGCGACCGGGCTGTCGTCTTCAACCGAGGCCGGGTCGCCGGCGAGCTGCGAGGCCCCGCATTGGACCTCACCTCGCTGGTGGCGATGGCCGTCACAGGAACGGAGCAGGACCATGGCTGACGCGGCGACCGCCGACCTCCACGAGGGCGCCGCGCCGCCGCTGCCCCGGCGGCTGCTGCGGTCGCTGATCTCCGACGGGCTCCTGCTCGTCGTGCTGCTGGCGCTGATCGTGCTGTTCTCGATCCTCCTGCCGGACACGTTCCCGACGACGTTCAACGCGCGCACGATCCTCAGCGAGAAGTCGGTCGTGCTGCTGATGGCGCTCGGCCTGATGATGCCGCTGGTCACCAACCAGTTCGACCTCAGCGTCGGCTACGTCCTCTGCATCACCCACATCCTGATGGTCGGCCTGCAGGCCCGGACCGGGCTCGCGTGGCCGCTCGCCGCCGTGATCGTGCTGCTCGCCGGCGCCACGATCGGCGCCGTCAACGGCCTGCTGGTGACCAAGGCGCACATGAACTCGTTCATCGCCACGCTCGGCACCGGCACCGCGGTCTACGGCCTGGCCTCCTGGTACACCAGCGGCGAGCAGGTCGTGGGCAACCTGAGCACGTCGTTCGTCGGCCTCTCCGGCACCACCCTCGGCGTCCCGCGCGCGGCGATCTACGCGATCGTCGTCTGCGTCGCCCTCTGGGTGCTGCTCGAGTACCTGCCGGCCGGCCGGCACCTCTACGTGATCGGCGCCAACCCGCGCGCGGCCGCGCTGCTCGGCCTGCCCGTGCAGCGCTACATCGCCGCGACGTTCATCGCGTCGTCGACGCTCACCGCGCTTGCCGGGATCGTGCTCGCCTCGCAGCTGAGCGTCGGGCAGATCTCGGTCGGCCCGGACTACCTGCTCCCGGCGTTCGCGGCCGTGCTCCTCGGCGCGACCGTGTTCAAGCGCGGGCGGTCCAACGTCTGGGGCACGGTCGTCGCCGTGCTGCTCCTGGCGGTCACCGTCTCGGGGCTCCAGCAGCTCGGCGCCGAGTCGTGGGTCGACCCGCTGTTCAACGGCCTGATGCTCGTGATCGCGGTCGGCGTCGCCGGCTGGGTGTCGCGCCGGCGCGCGGCGTCGCGGGCGGTCTGAGCGATGGGCCGCGTCGACGCCCACCACCACCTGCTGTACCCGGAGGAGCGGACCTACCCGTTCCTCCAGCTCGACACCTACCGGCCGCTCGAGCGCCGCTACGGCGTCGAGGAGCTGCGGCCCGGGATCGAGGCCGCGGCGATCGACCGGACGATCGCGATCGAGACCGTGCCCGACGCCGAGGAGACCGAGCGGCTGCTCCACGAGGCGGCCGGCCAGCCGACGCTCGCCGGCGTCGTCGGCTGGGTCGACCTCATGCGTCCAGGCGTCGGCGAGGAGATCGCGCGGCTGCGCGGCACGTCGGGCGGCGAGCACCTCGTCGGCGTGCGCCACCTCGTCCACGACGAGCCCGATCCCGACTGGCTGATCAGGCCCGCGGTGCTCGCGGGCCTGCGCGAGGTCCATGCCGCCGGCCTCCCCTTCGACCTGCTGATCCGCCCCCGCGACCTGCCGGCGTCGCTCGCCCTCGCCGACGCGATCCCGGAGCTCCGGCTCGTCGTCGACCACATCGCCAAGCCGCGGATCGGCGCCGAGGACGCCGCCGTCGACGCCGAGTGGGAGCGCGGCCTGCGCGCGCTCGCGGTCCGGCCCCAGGTCTCGTGCAAGCTCTCCGGGATGGTCACGGAGACCACGCCCGGCAGCGGCTGGACGGTCGCGCGGCTGCGCCCGTACCTCGACCGCGTGCTCGCCTGGTTCGGCCCCGAGCGCCTGATGTTCGGCTCGGACTGGCCGGTGTGCCTGCTCGCCGCCGAGTACCGCGAGGTCCACGACGTCGTCGCCGCGTTCGTCGCCGACACGCTCTCGCCCGCCGAGCAGCGCGGCGTCCTCGGCGACGTCGCGAGCGCCTTCTACGACCTCCCGGACGAGGCCTGATGGCGCTGCTCGAGACCCGCTTCGCCGGGCTCGCCGACCGCGTCGCCGTCGTCACCGGCGCGGCCCAGGGCATCGGGCGCGCGATCGCCGACGAGCTCGCCGCCCAGGGCGCCCGCGTCGCGGCGCTCGACATCGCGGCGCCAGAGGACGCCGGCACGCTCCGCGAGCCCGGCCGGCGCCTGTTCTGCCGCTGCGACGTCAGCGACGCGGACGCGATCGACGCGGCGTTCACCGAGATCGAGCGCGAGCTCGGGCCGCCGGCGATCCTCGTCAACAACGCCGCCGTGCTGGCCACCGGGACCGTCGAGCAGACGACGCCCGCGCAGTGGCGGCGGACGCTCGACGTCAACGTCACCGGCGCGTTCCTGGACTGCCGCCGGGCGCTGCCCGGGATGCGCGCCGCGGGCTACGGGCGGATCGTCAACATCGGCTCGAACTCGGGCAAGATGGGCGGCACCGTGGCGGTCGTCGCCTACGCCGCCTCGAAGGCGGCGCTGCACAACCTGTCGCGCTCGATCGCCACCGAGCAGGGGCGCAACGGCATCACCGCCAACACGGTCGCCGCGGCGATCATCCGCACGGAGATGGCCGACGGCGCCGGCCTCGACCACCTGGTGCAGCGGATCCCGGTCGGTCGCATGGGCCGGCCCGAGGAGGTCGCCTACGCGACGCTCTTCCTCGCCTCCTCCGAGGCGGGCTACGTGAACGGCGAGGTGATGGATGTCAACGGCGGCTTCTACCTGGACTGAGGGAACACGATGAAGATCGAGCACGTCGAGACCACGCTGGTGCACGAGTGGCTGATCGTCCGGATCACCACCGACACCGGCCTCGTCGGGATCGGCCAGAGCGCGTACTGGGGCTACCCGGACGCGTGCGAGCTCGTGCTCGACAGCTACAAGGCGCTGCTCGTCGGCGAGGACCCGATGAACACCGCGCACCTGTGGCTCTCGATGTACCGCTCGGCGCCGTTCCGCGGCGGCGTGATCACCTCGGCGATCGCCGCCGTCGACATCGCGCTGTGGGACATCAAGGGCAAGCACCTCGGCGTGCCGGTCCACGTGCTGCTCGGCGGCAAGGTCCGCGACCGCATCCGCCTGCACGCGGTGCTCGCGACCGGCTGGCTCGAGGACCGCGCGAGCGTCGACGACGTCGTGCGCGAGGCGAACGAGGCGGTCGCCGAGGGCTTCACCGCGATCAAGTTCGACCCGTTCCCCGACGGCGCCGAGGGCTACCAGACCGACAGCTACGCGCGGATGATGAAGAGCGGCTTCGACTGCGTCGCCGCGGTCCGCGAGTCGGTCGGCTGGGACGTCGACATCGCCGTCGAGGGCCACCGCAAGCTCGGCCCCGCCGAGGCCGTCGACTTCGCCCGCGAGCTCGAGCCGCTGCGGATCTTCATGTACGAGGACGCGCTGCAGCCCGACAGCCTCGCCGCCTGGCGCGAGTTCACGCGCAAGGTCACGATCCCGGTCGGCACCGGCGAGCGCAACGACACGATCTGGGAGTTCCGCGAGCTGCTCGAGGAGGGCAGCGTGCAGTACGTGCGGCCGGACCTCGGGATGGCCGGCGGCTTCACCGCGTGCATGAAGATCGCGGCGATGGCCGAGGCCTACCACGCGCAGCTGCTGTGCCACAACTACGTGAGCCCGCTGATCACCGCCGCGACCGTGCAGCTCTACGCCGCGGTCCACAACGTGAGCACGTTCGAGTACACGCTGCTCGACGAGCGCGAGCCGCGGACGTTCCTGCTGCGCGAGCCCGTCCGCCGCGAGGGCGGGTTCCTGACCATCCCGGACGCGCCGGGGATCGGCGTCGACCTGGCCGACGACTGGGAGGAGCGGCTCGGCGCGTTCGCGCGCTGGCGCCCGCACCCGCTCGCCCGGCGCACCGACGGCTCGATCCACAGCCGCTGACGGAGCCATAGACTCCGGTGTCCAACGAACGGGCACGGGAGATCGAGCCGAAGATGCATTCCGCGCCGCGCCGGCGTCCCACGCTCAAAGACGTCGCAGCGATCGCCAAGGTCGATCCGAGCCTCGTCTCGCGCGTCGTCAACGACGACCGACGCCTTCCCGTGAGCGACGCGACGCGCAAGCGCGTGATGGCCGCGATCGAGCAGGTCGGCTACCGCAAGAACCTCGCCGCTCAGGGTCTGCGCACCGGACGCACCGGGCTCCTCGGCTATGTCGTCCCGGACCTCGGGAACCCGAGCTACTGGCAGATCATCGAGGGAGCCAAGCAGCGTGCCGCACGCGAGGGCTACACGCTCCTGATCACGACCGCCCCGACCGAGCAGAGCTCCGCGACCGCGTTCCGCGAGCTGCTCGACGAGGGGCGCGTCGACGGGCTGCTCGTGGCCTCGGGCATCCTCGGCGACGACAGCACCGCGGAGCTCCTCGCGGGCAGCGGCCCGGTGGTCGTCGTCAACCGGCGCGTGCCGGGCGCGACGTGCGCTGTGGTCCCCGACGACGAGGCCGCGAGCCGGCTCGCGGCCTCGTACCTGAGCGGGCTCGGGCATCGCCGCTGCGCGATCCTCACCGGCCCGCCCGAGCTGGAGACCACGATCCGCCGCCGCAAGGCGTTCAACGGCGCGCTGAAGGCCGCCGGCCTGCCGCGCGCGCTCGCGGTCAGCGCGCCGGGCTGGACCGCGCCCGACGGCTTCGCGGCCGCCGAGGAGGTCTTCGCCTCCAAGCGCAAGGTCACCGCGGTGTACTCCACCGCCGGCCTCGTCCACGTCGGCCTGATGACCGCCGCGGCGGCCCGCGGGATCGCGATCCCGGAGCAGCTCTCGGTGATCGCGCTCAACGACAGCCCGCTCAACGAGTTCACCGCTCCGCCGACTACGGCGATCCGGATGCCGCTCGATCGCGTGGGCGCGGCGGCGGTCGATCTGCTGCTGCGGCGGATGAAGGGCGAGACGATCCGGTCGACCGAGGTGGTCACCGAGCCCGCTCCGGAGCTCGTGGAGCGGAACTCCACACTTCAAACGTTTGATTAAGCGATTCGCAGGCTGTAGGTTGCTTCCGTCGACCCTGTACGGAGGAGCGTCGGAACATGCAGAAGCTGCGAGTGCGCGAAGCGATCAAGCAAGCGCTGGCGGACGAGATGGCGAGCGACCCCCAGGTGATCTGCCTGGGCGAGGACATCGCCGCCGCGGGTGGTGCGTTCAAGGTCACCGAGGGGCTCTACGAGGAGTTCGGCCCCGCCCGCGTGATGGACACGCCGATCTCGGAGACCGGGTTCCTCGGCGCCGCGGTCGGCGCCGCGATGTGCGGGATGCGCCCGGTCGTCGAGATGATGTTCATCGACTTCATCGGGGTCGCGCTCGACGGCCTCGTGACCGAGGCGGCCAACGTGCGCTACCTCTCGCGCGGCGAGCTGACCGTGCCGCTGGTCGTGCGCGGCAGCGCCGGCGCGGGGCTCGGGTTCGGCTGCCAGCACTCGGGCATGCTCGACCGCTGGTTCCGCGGCACGCCCGGCCTCAAGGTCGGCGTCGTCTCCGGCGCCGAGTCGGCCTACGAGATGCTGCGCGCGGCGATCCGCGACCCCGATCCGGTCGTCGTCCTCGAGCCGCGCGCGCTCTACGCGCGGCGCGAGGAGGTCGAGCTCCCGGAGGTCACCGACAGCTCGTCGATCGGGCGCTCGAAGACCGTCCTCGCCGGCGACGACGTGACGATCGTCACCGCTGGGCAGATGACGTCGCTGGCCGTCAAGGCGGTTCAGGACGCCTCCTGGTCGGCCGAGGTCATCGACCTCCGCTGGCTGCAGCCCTGGGACGCCGAGGCCGTGCTCGCGTCGGTGCGCCGCACCGGCCGCCTCGTCACGTTCGAGGAGACCCCCGCGGCCGCCGGCTGGGGCGCCGACATCGTGGCGACGGTCTCCACCGAGCTGCACGGCGAGCTCGCCGCCGCGGCGGTGCGGATCACGCCGCCGCCGGTCCAGGTCCCGTTCAGCGGTGCCCTCGAGGACCGGTACCTCCCGACCGCCGGCGACCTCGTGCGCCAGGTGGACGACCTCCTCGCCGGAGCGCGGCCCGCGCCCTGGTGGACGACCGAAGGGGCGCTGGCATGAGCACCGAGACGATCACCACCCCGGCGCGGCGCTCCGCGCTGCACGACTCGCGCACCGCCGTCTACGAGCGGATGGTCGAGATCCGGCGGCTCGAGGAGCGGATCCAGACGCTCTTCACCGAGGGCCACGTCCGCGGGAGCACGCACCTGTGCATCGGCCAGGAGGCGGTCTCGACCGGCCTCGCGAGCGTGACGCCGTCGACCGACTGGGTCACCTGCACCTACCGCGGCCACGGCATGGCGCTCGCGCTCGGCACGACGCCCGAGGCGGTGCTCGGGGAGATCCTCGGACGCGGCACCGGCTGCGCCGGCGGCGTCGGCGGCTCGATGCACCTCGTCGACGTCGCCGCGGGCCTGATGCCCACGTCGGCGATCGTCGGCGCCGGCCTGCCGATCGCCTGCGGCATCGCGATGGCGGCCAAGCTCAACGGCACCGGCCGCGTCGCGCTGACCGTCTTCGGCGACGGGTCGACGAACATCGGCGCGTTCCACGAGAGCCTCAACCTCGCGGCGATCTGGAAGCTGCCGGTCGTGTTCGTCTGCGAGAACAACCTCTACGGCGAGTACACGCGGATCGAGCTGAGCACGCCGCTCGAGGACCTCGCCGAGCGCGCCGCGTCCTACGCGATGCCGAGCGAGATCGTCGACGGCCAGGACCATGACGTGGTCGCGGCCGCGGTCACCCGCGCGCTCGACCGCGCCCGCGCCGGCGACGGCCCGACCCTGCTGGAGATGAAGACCTACCGCTACTCCGGCCACTCGCGCTCGGACCCGGCGACGTACCGGCCGGCCGGCGAGCTCGACCTCTGGAAGCAGCGCGACCCGCTCGCGATCTTCCGCGCCCGGCTGATCGAGGAGGGCGAGCTGACGTCCGCCGAGGCCGACGCGATCGACACGCGCGTCGCCGCCGCGGTCGAGGCGGCCGCCGACCACGCGATCGCGGCCGACCCGCCCCGGCGCCAGGAGATGTTCCGGCACGTCGACGGCCTCGTGGCGTGAGCCGGACGGTCGTCGTCACCGGCGCCTCGCGGGGCATCGGCGCCGCGATCTCCGCGGCCTTCGCCGCCGCCGGCGACGAGGTCGTCGGCCTCGACCTCGAAGCCCCGGCCGAGCCGCTGGCGGGTGTCCGGCACGTCACCGCCGACGTGTCGGACCAGGCGAGCGTCGCCGCCGCGTTCGCGCAGGTCGAGCACCTCGACGTGCTCGTCAACAACGCCGGCATCCAGGGCGTCGGGCTGGTCGGCGAGCAGGACGTCGGCGCGTGGCTGGACGTCGTCCAGGCCAACCTCCACGGCGCGTACTTCTGCGCCGCCAACGCGGTGGGCCGCATGTCCTCGGGCGGAGCGATCGTCTCGGTCTCCTCCACCGCGGCGTTCCTGGGGCTGCCCGGACGTGCGGCCTACTGCACCTCCAAGGCCGGGCTGCTCGCGCTCACCCGCGTGCTCGCGGTCGAGCTCGCGCCGCGCGGGATCCGCGCGAACGCGATCTGCCCGGGCTTCACGCACACCGACCTCGTCGGCAAGGGCATCGACGAGGGCTGGCTCGACACCGCGTGGATGACCGAGCGGATCCCGATGGACCGGCTCGCGACGCCCGCGGAGATCGCCTCCGCCGCCTGCTTCCTGGCCGCCCCGGACGCCGGGTACGTGACAGGCTCGACGCTCGTCGTCGACGGCGGCTGGACGGTGCAGGGCATCGGCCGGGCGCCCGAGTGGCTCGCGCATGCCGGATAGCGAGCAGCCGCCGGCCTCCGGCCCGCTCGCCGACGTCAAGGTGCTCGACCTCGCCTCGGTCGTCGCGGCGCCCGGCGCCGCGCGGCACATGGCCGACTTCGGCGCGGACGTGATCAAGGTCGAGCCGCCGGGCGGCGACGCGACGCGCAGCCTCGGCTGGGCCCGCGACGGCGACGACGACTCGCTCTTCTGGAAGCTGATCTCGCGCGGCAAGCGCTGCGTCGTGATCGACCTCAAGTCCGAGGCGGGCGTGGAGCGGCTGCTGCGGCTCGCCGCCGGCGCCGACGTGCTGATCGAGAACATGCGCCCCGGCAAGCTCGAGCGCCTCGGGCTCGGCCCCGACGTGCTGCTCGCCCGCAACCCGCGGCTCGTCGTCGTCCGCGTCACCGGCTTCGGCCAGAGCGGGCCGTACGCGCAGCACGCCGGGTTCGCGACGTCCGCGGAGGCGGTCGGCGGCTACGCCGCGCTGTGCGGGACGCCGGACGGCCCGCCGCTGCTGCCGCCCGTCGCCCTGACCGACGAGGTCACCGGGATCGGCGCGGCGTTCGCGGCGCTGGCCGCGGTCCACCACGCGCGCCGCACCGGCGAGGGCCAGGTCGTCGACATCAACCTGCTCGAGTGCACGCTGCAGCTGATGGGGCCGCTTCCCGCCGCGTACGCGCACCTCGGCTACGAGCAGCCGCGCCTCGGCTCGGGCCTCCCCTACAGCACGCCGCGCGGCACGTACCGCTGCGCCGACGGCGTCTGGGTGGCGATCTCGACCACCGCCGAGACGATCGCACGGCGCGTGCTGCGGCTGCTCGGCGTCGACGCCGATCCGCGCTTCGCGAGCTCGCGCTCGCGCGGCGAGCACCGCGACGAGCTCGACGCCCTGCTCGGCGCCTGGGTCGCCGAGCGCGACTCCGCCGACGTGCTCGAGCGGTTCCGCGAGGTCGAGGCCGCGATCGCGCCGGTCAACTCGATGGCCGGCGTCTTCGCCGACCCGCACGTGCGCGACCGCGGGCTGCTCCAGGAGGTCGACGGCGTCTGCATGCAGCGCCCGATCGCGCAGCTCTCGCGCACCCCCACCGGCGTCCGCTGGGCCGGCCGTGCCCTCGGAGCCGACGACGCCGAGATCCTCGGCGACCCCGAACCCACCGTGGAACCGACCGCCCCAGGAGGCGCCTGACATGCCCGACGTAGCGATGCCCCGACTCTCCGACGGGATGGAGGAGGGCACGATCATCGCCTGGCTGAAGGCCGACGGCGACGCGGTGGAGCGCGGCGAGGCGCTCGTCGAGATCGAGACCGACAAGGCCGACATGGCCTATGAGTCGCCGCACGCCGGCGTCGTGAAGATCCTCGTGCCCGAGGGCGAGACGGTCCCGATCGGGACGCCGATCGCCGCGATCGGCGCGGCCGCGGACGCCGCGGCCGAGGAGCCGGCGGCGCCCGAGCCCGCGGCGGCCGCCCCGCCGGAGCCCGCACCCGCGGAGCCCGCCGCCGCACCCGCGCCCGCCACCGCGAAGGGCGGCGCGACCGTCCAGGAGCTCACGCGCACCCAGCAGCTCGTCGCGCGCCGGATGGCCGAGGCGAAGGCGACGATCCCGGAGTTCACCGTCACCTGCCGCGTCGACGTCACCGCGATCGTCGCCGAGCGCACGCGCCGCAAGGCCGAGGCCGCCGGCGACGTGGTCCCGTCCGTCAACGACTTCGTGCTCCGGGCCTGCGGTCGCGCGCTCGCCGAGCTCCCGCGCGCCAACGGCTCCTACCGCGACGGCCACTGGGAGCTGCACGACCGCGTCAACATCGGCATCGCCGTTGCCACCGACGACTCGCTGATCGTCCCCACGCTCACCGACGCGGACCGCAAGAGCCTCGACGAGATCGCCGCGGCCAGCCGCCTGCTCGCGGCCCGCGTGCGCTCGGGCGAGATCACGCCGCCCGAGCTGGCCGGCGGGACGTTCACGGTCTCCAACCTCGGCATGTTCGGGATCGAGTCGTTCACCGCGGTGATCAACCCGCCGCAGGCGGCGATCCTCGCCGTGGGCGGGATCGACGGGGGCCGGATGGCGCTGACGCTCACCTGCGACCACCGGATCCTCTACGGCGCCGATGCCGCCCGGTTCCTCGCGCGCGTGCGCGAGCTGCTCGAGAACCCCACGTAGCCGCGGGGCGGTAACCGCCTTCCGCACAAACCTGACCATGCGCCGCCCGGACGGATGGGTGATACAGCGGTACCACCGTTCCGTCGTTGCATCCGGGTGGCCCTCCTTCCCCTCACCGACCCGCTCCCGCGGATCCGCCGCACCGCCGTCCGCGGCGCGCTCGCGGTGCTGTGGGCCACGATCGCCGTCGCCGCCGCCCACAGCGTGGTCGGCTTCGGCGGCCCGGGGATCGACGACGCGATCCGCGACTGGGCCTCCTCGCTCGTGTACGTGCTCGCCGCGGCCGTCGTGGCGCTGCGCGCCGTCCAGGTCCGGCGGGGGCGCGGCCCGTGGATCCTGATCGCCATCGGCCTGTCGCTCTACGGGCTCGGGAACCTGCTGTGGGCGCTCTGGCTCGAGCACGCCGCCGCGCCGCCGATCCCGTCGGTGTGCGACGGCCTCTGGCTCGCGCTGTACCCGGCGAGCTACATCGGGCTCGTGTGGTTCGCGCGCTCGGGGCAGCGGCGCCTGTCGGCCGGGGTCTGGCTGGACGGGATCGTCGCCGGCCTGGGGTTCGCCGCCGCGGGCGCGGCGATCGTCTTCCGGCCGATGCTGCACGCCGCCTCGGGCGGCACGATCGCGGTGGCGACGAACCTCGCCTATCCGGTCGGCGACCTGCTCCTCGCGGCCCTGGTCATGGGCGTGTTCGCGCTCCGCGGCTGGCGCCCCGACCGCACCTGGAGCCTGCTCGGCGGCGGGTTCCTCGTGCTCTGCGCCGCCGACTCGATCTACCTGCTCAGCGTCGCCTCCGGCTCGTTCGACTCGAGCTCGCTGGCGAACGTGTTCTACATGAGCGGCGTCGGCCTCCTGGCGCTCGCCGCCTGGCAGCCGCATCCGCGCGACGCCGCGCCCAACCTCCAGGGCTGGTCGATGCTCATCGCGCCCGCCGCGTTCATCGGCGCCGCGATCGCGCTGCTCGCTCTCGACCACACCCACCCGCTCGACCCGCTGGCCCGGACGCTCGCGCTGACCACGATCGCCGCCGGCTTCCTCCGCGCCGGCCTCAGCTTCCGCGACCTCCGCGCGCTGGCGATCAGCCGCCGCGAGGCGCTCACCGACGACCTCACGTCGCTCGCCAACCGCCGCCAGCTCCTGCGCCGGCTGGAACAGGCTGTCAGCGCCGCCAACGACGGCAGCTCGCTGGCGCTGCTCGTCATCGACCTCGACCACTTCAAGGAGCTCAACGACACCCTCGGCCACCACGCCGGCGACGACCTTCTGCGCCAGATCGGGCCGCGCCTGGCCGGCGTGATCCGTGACGCCGACACGCTCGCGCGGCTGGGCGGCGACGAGTTCGCCCTGCTGCTCGGCTCGCCATCGAACCGCGCAGCGGCGCTGCGCGTCGCCGACAAGGTCCGCGCCGCCTTCGACGACCCGTTCGAGGTCGCCGACGTCCGCCTGCACGTCGCGGCCAGCGTCGGGATCGCGCTCCTCCCCGAGCACGGCCGGACCGCGCAGGACCTGCTGCGGATGGCGGACGTGGCGATGTACGAGGCCAAGCGGACCCAGAGCGGCCGCGAGCTCTACAGCCCCGAGCGCGACACCCACAGCCTCGAGCGCCTGACGCTGGTCACCGAGCTCGCCCGCGCCTTGGCCACCGACGAGGTCGCCGTGCACTTCCAGCCGATGGCCGGCGCGACCACGCGGGAGATCGTCGGCGTCGAGACGCTGGTCCGCTGGACCCACCCGACCCGGGGCCTCCTCCCGCCGGACGCCTTCGTCACGCTCGCCGAGCGCTCCGGGCTCGGCCGGGCCCTCACCACGCGCGTCCTGCACCTCGCGCTCGACCAGTGCCGCGACTGGCGCGCGGACGGGCACGAGCTGTCGGTCTCGGTCAACGTCACGCTCTCGGACCTCCTCGACGCCGACTTCCCCGACGAGGTCGCCGCCCAGCTCGCCGCGCGCGGGATCCCGCCGAGCGCGCTGATCCTCGAGGTCACGGAGCGGTCGATCTTCTCGGACCCGGTGCGCATCGCCTCCGTGCTCACGATGCTGCGCGAGCGCGGCGTCGGCCTGTCGCTCGACGACTTCGGCACGGGCTACTCGTCGCTCACGCACCTGCGGACGCTGCCGGTCACGGAGGTCAAGATCGACCGGTCGTTCGTGGCCCGGATGACCTCCGATCCCGCCGACGCGGCGATCGTCGCCGCGACCATCGGGCTCGCCGAGGCTCTCCGGATCCAGGTCGTCGCCGAGGGCGTCGAGGACGAGGAGACCTGGGTGCGGCTCGCCGCCGCCGGCTGCCACGTCGTCCAGGGGTACGCGCTCGCGCGACCCGGCACCGCCGCCGAGGTGTCGGCGCTGCTCGACCGCCCCGGGCGCCCGGTGCGGCCGCTTCCGTGGGCGCCCGCGATCGCAGCTGGCGCGGGATCGACGTTCAACACCGCGTAGAACCCGGCGATTGTGGGGAGCCCTGTTGGCCTAGCAACGGCGCGGCCAGGGAATGCCGCGCTCCGAACACCCCCCTCGTACGGAGACCCATGAGCGCCCAGCCCCACCCCTCGCCCACCGCCGGACCCGCGTCGCCGCCCGCGACGACGGGGCTCGACCGCCTCAAGCCGGAGCGCGACGAGCTGGCGCAGCGGCGCGAGACGCTGCTCTTCAAGCGCTGCCGCACCGGCGACGCCGACGCCCGTGCGCTCCTCGTCGAGCGGTTCCTGCCGCTGGCGGCCAGCCTCGCCCGGCGCTACCAGTCCTCCGGCGAGCCGATGGACGACCTCGTCCAGGTCGCGTGCCTCGGGCTCGTCAAGGCGATCGACCGCTTCGACGAGACCAAGGGCCTGCGGTTCTCGAGCTTCGCGGTGCCGACGATCCTCGGCGAGCTCAAGCGCCACTTCCGCGACCGCACGTGGGCGGTCCACGTCCCGCGCGGGCTCAACGAGCTGTCGCTGAAGCTCGACAAGACCGTCGCCGAGCTGACCCGCGTCAACGGCCACGCGCCGTCGGTCGCCGAGCTGTCGGCCGCCACGGACGCGACCGAGGAGCAGGTCCTCGAAGCGCTCGACGCCGGCCGCGCGCGCCGGATCGGCTCGCTCGACGCGCCCGTCCTCAACGGCGAGGCCGAGGCGATGCCGGTCGGCGAGACGATCGCCAGCGCCCGCGCCGAGCGCGACCGCGAGGAGGCCGACGCGCGCCTCCTCCTCGGCCCGCTCCTGAGCGAGATCTCCGAGCGCGACCGCTACGTCCTGCGGCTGCGCTTCGAGGACGACCTCACCCAGGCCGAGATCGGCAAGCGCGTCGGCGTCTCGCAGATGCAGGTCTCGCGGATCATCCGCAGCTCGGTCGCCCGCCTGCGCGCCGCCGGCCACGACGGCTGACGTCCTAACGTGCGCGGTGGATGGCCGCGGACACCGACACACCGAAGGGCGAAGGCGGGACGCCCGCGCGCCCGCCGCACCGGCGGGTCAGCATCTGGCTGGTGATCCTGCTCGCGCTGGCGATCAACTGGATCGTCGCGCTCAGCATCCGCCCGTCGACGCCGCGCGTCACCGTCCCGTACAGCTACTTCCGCGGCCAGGCGCAGGTCGGCAACGTCGCCGAGGTCAGTTCCAAGGGCGCCACGATCCAGGGCACGTTCCGCAAGGCGATCCGCTACCCGGCGAAGGCCAAGCACACCGGCACGCTGTTCAAGACCGAGCGCCCGGCGTTCGCCGACGACCAGCTGCTCGGGCTGCTGCTGGACAAGAAGGTCGTCGTCAACGCCAAGTCCGTCGACAGGGGCCAGTCGACGTTCATGACGATCATCGTCGGGATCCTCCCGACCCTGCTCTTCATCGGCCTGCTGTTCTGGTTCATGCGCCGCGCGGCGGGTGCGGCCGGCGGCGCGCTCGGCGGGCTCGGGCGCTCGAAGGCGCGCAAGTACGAGAGCAACGAGCAGCGCACCACGTTCGCCGACGTCGCCGGGATCGACGAGGCGACCGAGGAGCTCGCCGAGGTCGTCGACTTCCTCAAGCACCCCGAGCGCTACCAGCGGCTCGGCGGGATGATCCCCAAGGGCGTGCTGCTCAGCGGCCCGCCCGGCACCGGCAAGACGCTGCTCGCCCGCGCGGTCGCCGGCGAGGCCGACGTGCCGTTCTTCTCGATCTCGGCGTCGGAGTTCGTCGAGATGATCGTCGGCGTCGGCGCGAGCCGCGTCCGCGACCTGTTCGACCAGGCCAAGAAGGAGGCGCCGTCGATCATCTTCGTCGACGAGCTCGACGCGATCGGACGCGTCCGTGGCGGCGGCTTCGGCGGGGGCGGCAACGACGAGCGCGAGCAGACGCTCAACCAGCTGCTGACCGAGATGGACGGCTTCACCGGCGCCGAGGACGTGATCGTCCTGGCGGCCACGAACCGCCCGGAGATCCTCGACCCCGCGCTGCTGCACCCCGGCCGCTTCGACCGCCGCGTCGCGGTCAACCCGCCCGACCAGGAGGGTCGGCGGAGGATCCTCGAGGTCCACTCGCGCAGCGTGCCGCTCGGCGACGACGTCGACCTCGGCTCGCTCGCCGCGTCGACGCCCGGCATGGCCGGCGCCGACCTGCGCAACCTCGTCAACGAGGCGGCGCTCGGCGCCGCGCGGGCCGGCCGCGACGCGGTCGCGCTCGAGGACTTCACCAACGCGCTGGAGCGGATCGTCCTCGGCGCCGCGCGCCGGATCGTCCTTTCCGAGGACGACCGCCGGCGGACCGCGTTCCACGAGTCCGGCCACGCGCTGCTCGGGATGCTCGAGGAGGGCGCCGACCCGGTCCGGAAGATCTCGATCATCCCCCGCGGGCGCGCGCTCGGCGTCACGTTCCAGAGCCCGTCGGCGGACCGCTACGGCTACTCCGCCGACTACCTGCGCGGCCGGATCACCGGCGCGCTCGGCGGCCGCGCGGCCGAGGAGATCGTCTTCGGCGACACGACCACCGGCGCCGAGTCCGACCTCGAGCAGGCGACCGCGATCGCGCGCCAGATGGTCGGCCGCTGGGGCATGTCGGCCGCGGTCGGCCTCGTCTCGGCGCTGCCCAGCCGCGAGCAGGAGATCGAGGGCCTCGGCGGCGCCGGCGGCGTCGCCTCCCAGCACATGCTCGAGCGGATCGACGACGAGGTCCGCCGGATCATCTCCGAGTGCTACGAGAAGGCGGTCGCGACGCTGCGCGCGCACCGGCCGCAGCTCGACGCGCTCGCCGCGACGCTGCTCGAGCACGAGACGCTCGACGAGGCCGACGCGTACCGCGCGGCCGGCGTCGACCCCGTCACGAGCTAGCGCTAGAGCAGGCTCTTCAGGCCGTGCAGCGCGGCCTCGCCCAGCACGACCTCGAGCACGACGCCCGCGACGCCGACGACGAGCGCCGCGACCACGACGAGGAAGTCCTCGAGCAACACGCCGAGCGAGAGCAGCACGACGCCCAGCGCCGGCAGCGTGTCGAGCCCGGTGAACGGCGGCGCGAAGAAGGCGCCGAGGGTCCCGCCGAGCGCGAGCAGCCCGAACACGACGTTGCTGGGGCGGCGGCCGAACAGGAACCGCAGCCGCGGCTTCGAGAGCCGCTCCAGCCGCGCGATCAACCGCAGCAGGCGCGCGATCAGCTTCTCGCGCCGGCCGCCCGCGAGCTCCATCCGGCGCCAGCGCTCCGGCAGCCAGATCTCCTCGCGGCCGGCGATCAGCTGCAGCGCGAGCAGGATCGCGATCGCCTCGAAGACGTGGGTGGCGCCGCCCGTCGGCAGCGGCAGCGCCGGCAGCGCGAGGAGCAGCACGAACAGCAGCGCGAAGCTCTTCTCCTCGAAGACGTCGATCAGCCCGCCCAGCGTCTTCTCCCCGTCGGCGGCCAGCCACCCCTCCAGCTGCGCGCCCGCGCTCGTCGAGTTGGTGGGCGCGGTCATCACCGATCAGCGTACGGATGTGCGGGAAACCACGGACGCGCGATGCGGCGGAGAACCGATGAGCGGCGGGGTCCCCGGGCGTAGCGTTGACCCCATGTTCACGAAGATCGTCGTCGGAGTCGATGGGGCCGAGGGAGGCCGGGACGCGCTCTCGCTCGCGCGGGTGCTCGCGCAGGCGGACGCCGAGATCGTCCTCGTCAGCGCGTTCCCGTACGAGAGCAACCCGAGCCGGGGCTCGGTCGAGGGCTACGAGCAGATCCTGCGCGAGGCCACCATGGAGCGCCTGCGCGAGGCGGCCGGCGACGACCCGCGCTGCCGGCTGCGCGCCGTTCCGGACCTGTCCCCCGGCCACGCGATCCATCACGTGGCCGAGCAGGAGCGGGCGGAGCTGATCGTGGTCGGCTCGTGCCACCGCGGCGCGATCGGCCGCGTGCTCGTCGGCGACGTCTCGCGCGCCACGCTGCACGGAGCGACGTGCCCGGTCGCGGTCGCGCCGAAGGGCTTCCGCGAGCACCCGGCGCCCGTGCGGACGATCGGAGTCGCGTACAACGGCACCCCGCAGGCCGACGCCGCCGTCGCGTTCGCCGCGACGGTCGCCGCCGCGACCGGCGCGAGCCTGCGGCTCGTGACCGTGGTACCGACGCCGATCGCCGCCGCCCCCGGGATCGGGTTCGCCTACGACTGGTCGGAGGTCACCAAGGCGGGCGTCGAGGCCGCCGAGCAGCGGCTGGCCGAGGTCGTCGCGACGCTCGACGTCCCGGTGACGACGCACGTCGCCGAGGGCGTCACCGGCGCCGACCTCGAGCAGCTCTCCAAGGACGTCGACCTGATGGTGGCCGGCTCCCGCGGCTGGGGCACCGCCCGCGCCGTCGTCCTCGGCAGCACGACCGACCGCCTCGTCCACCACGCCGCGACGCCGATCGTCGTCGTCCCCGGCCCGGCGGCCGGCGACGGCCAGGTCGCGGCCGACCAGACCGCGCACGCGTGATGCCCGGTCCCGCGCCCACGAGCCCGCTCCGGGTCGTCGTCGCCGGCGGCGGGGTCGCCGGGCTGGAGACCGCGTTCGCGCTCCGGCACCTCGCTCCCGGCCTCGTCGACGTCACGATCGTCGCGCCGGAGGACGAGTTCACCTACCGGCCGATGGCCGTCCGCGAGCCGTTCTCCTACGCGGCCGCGCGCCACCACCCGCTGGCGGGGATCGCCGCGGCGGCGGGCGCCGAGCTGCTCGCCGACACGTTCGCGTGGGTCGATCCCGCGGCGCGCGTCGCGCACACCACGCTGGGCGCCGCGCTGCCGTACGACGCGCTCGTGCTGGCGCTCGGCACCCACCGGCTGGCGGCGTTCCCGCACGCGACGACGGTCGACGACCGCGCGATGGACGAGTCGCTGCACGGGATCGTCCAGGACATGGAGCAGGGCTACCTGCACCGGCTGGCGTTCGCGATGCCGCCCGGCGCGGCGTGGCCGCTGCCGCTCTACGAGCTCGCGCTGATGACCGCGGAGCGCGCGAACGCGATGTGCGTGGACGTCGACGTCACGATCGTCACGCCCGAGCGCGCGCCGCTGGACGCGTTCGGCACCGAGGCGTCGGGCGCCGTCGCGGCGCTGCTCGGCGCGCGCGGGATCAGCGTCGAGTGCAACGCCGTCGCGAGCGTTCCCGACGGCCGCCACGTGGTCCTCGGGCCGGACCGGCGCACGCTCGAGGTCGACCGCGTCGTCGCCCTGCCCGAGCTGCGCGGGCCGGGAGTCCGCGGCCTGCCCGCCGCCGAGCACGGCTTCGTCGAGGTCGACGACCACTGCCGCGTTCCCGGCGTCGAGGGGATCTACGCGGCCGGCGACGCGACGACGTTCCCGATCAAGCACGGCGGCCTCGCCTCGCAGCAGGCCGACGTCGCGGCCCGCGGCATCGCGCGGCACGCGGGCGCCGACGTCGAGGCCGGCCCGCTGCGGCCCGTCATCAACGGGCTCCTGCTCACCGGCCGCGAGCCGCTGTACCTCAGCGCGACCGTGGTCGCGGGTTCCGGGTTCCGGTCGAAGGCGTCGACCGAGCCGTTGTGGTCGCCGCCCACGAAGATCGCGGCGCTGCACCTCGCGCCGTACCTCGAGGAGCTCGAGCGCACGACGGCGTGAAGCGTCAGACGTCGATCCGCGAGCCGAGGATCACCGTGCGGTCGCGCGGCAGGCCGAAGTACTCGGCGGCGTCGGCGGTGATCCCCGAGGTGGCGATGAACAGGCTCTTGCGCCAGCGGCTCATCCCCGGCGCGTCGCCGCGGTGCAGCTCGATCGTGGAGAGGAAGTACGAGGCGCTCTCGACATCGATCGGCGACTCGATCTCCGCCTCGGCGATCAGCGCCAGCACGGCGGGGACGTTGGGCTCGTCCATGTAGCCGAAGCGCGCCTCGGCGTGGGTGATCCCGTCGTCGGTGTAGCCGAGGTCGTCGATCGCCAGCCGGTCGGCGGGCGCGACGTGCGGGACCGACTGCGTCTCGATCGTGAGGATCACGACGTGCTCGCTGAGCGCGTGGAGGTGCTCGACGCTCGCGCGCATCGCCAGCGGCGCGGTCTCCTTCGAGCGGTTGAGGAAGACGGTCGTCCCGGGCACGCGCACGACCGGGTGCTCGCGGTCGTGGAGCTCGTCGACGAACGCGCGCAGCGAGCCCTCGTCGTCCTCGCGGCGGCTGCTGACGAGCTGGCGGCCCTTCTGCCAGGTGGTCAGCACCGTGAACGCGGTCACGCCGATGAGCAGCGGCAGCCACGCGCCGTGGACGAGCTTCGTCAGGTTGGCGGCGAGGAAGAGGCCGTCGACGGTCAGGATCGGGACGGCGCCGAGGAGCACGAGCCACAGCGGCTTGCCCCACTGATGGCGCACGATGTAGAAGAACAGGATCGTCGCGATCGTGATCGTGCCGGTGACCGCCATCCCGAACGCGAACGCCAGCGCCGCCGAGCTCTCGAACGTGAACACGAGGGTGAGCACCGAGACCATCAGCAGCCAGTTGATCCACGGCACGTAGATCTGGCCGATCGTCTCCTCGGACGTGTGGACCATCCGCAGCCGCGGGAGGTAGCCGAGCTGCACCGCCTGGCGAGCGACCGAGAACGCGCCCGTGATCACCGCCTGCGAGGCGATCACCGTCGCCATCGTCGCCAGGATCACCAGCGGCCAGCGCCCCCAGTCGGGCACGAGCAGGAAGAACGGGCTCGCGATGTTCGCCGGGTCGTCGAGGATCAGCGCGCCCTGGCCCATGTAGCTGAGGACGCACGCCGGGAACACGAGCAGCAGCCAGCCGCGCACGATCGGCGCGCGCCCGAAGTGGCCCATGTCCGCGTACAGCGCCTCGGCGCCGGTGACCGCGAGGACGACGGCGGCGAGCGCGAAGAACGCGATCTCGAAGTGCGAGAAGAAGAAGTCCAGCGCGTAGGTCGGCGACAGCGCCTTGAGGATCTCGGGGTGCTCGGTGATCCCGTTGATCCCGCACGCGCCGATCGACAGGAACCACAGGATCATCACCGGGCCGAACAGGCGGCCGACCGCGGCGGTGCCGATCCGCTGCAGGAGGAACAGCATCACGATGATCGCGGCCGTGATCGGGACCACGAGGTGCTCGAGCGACGGCGCCGCGACCTTCAGCCCCTCGACCGCCGAGAGGACCGAGATCGCCGGCGTGATCATGCTGTCGCCGAGGAACAGCGAGGCGCCGAAGATCCCCAGCGCCGCGAGCGCCAGCTTGGTCCGGTGCGAGCCGGCGCCGCCCTGCCGCCGGATCATCGTGATGAGGGCCATGATGCCGCCCTCGCCCTCGTTGTCGGCCCGCATGATCAGCAGGATGTAGGTGATCGTCACGACGATCATCACCGACCAGAAGATCAGCGAGATGATCCCGAAGATGCTCTCGGTGCTGACGGCGACCGGGTGCGGGTCGCTCGGGCTGAAGACGGTCTGGACCGTGTAGAGCGGGCTCGTCCCGATGTCGCCGAAGACGATGCCGAGCGCGCCGAGGACGAGCCCCTGCTTGGCGGTGATGGGCGCGCCGTCGGTCTTCACGTCGGCGACGCTACTCGAAGGGGCCGGCGCCTACGGTGTAGGCGTGGACACGGCGGCCTCCGAGCCGGACATCGAGCTCGACGCCGGCGCGGGCGAGGACGAGGGCCGGCGGCTGTGGCGCGGGATCGTCTCGCTCGTGATCCTCGTGATCCTCGTCGGGGCGCTGCTCCTGGCCGTCCCGGGGCTCAGCGGCGTCGTCGATCGGCTGAGCGACGTCGCTCCCGGCTGGGTCGTGCTCGCGTTCGTCCTCGAGCTGGGCTCGTGCGCCGGGTACGTGATCGCGTTCCGGATGGTCTTCTACCGCGTCTCCTGGCTGCTGGCCGTGCGCGTCGCGCTGTCGGAGATGGCGTTCGGCGCGGTCGTCCCGGCGGGCGGCGCGGGCGGGATCGCGATGGGCGCCTACGTGGTCAAGGCCAAGGGCGGCCGGGTGCGCCGCTTCATGGAGCGCTCGGGCGTCCTGTACCTCCTGACCAGCGGCGTCAACGCAGCGACGCTCGGCCTCGCCGGGCTGCTGGTCGCCGCCGGCGCGCTGTCGGCGCCGCACCCCGTCGTCCTCGGCCTGGTCCCCGGCGTCGTCGGCGTGGCCGGGGTGGCGTTCTTCTGGTTCCTGCCGGACGTGGTCGACCGCTACGTCCTGGTCGAGACGCCCGGCCGGTTCGCGCGCTGGATGCGGGTGACCGGCGCCGTCGTGGCCGCGACGCGCGACGAGGTCCGGCGCCCGGACTGGCGCCACGTCGGCGCGGTCGCGTACCTCTGGTGCGACATCGCCGTGCTCTGGGTCTGCTTCCAGGCGTTCGGCGAGACGATGCCGGTCGGCGCGCTCGCGCTCGCGTTCCTGATCGGCTACCTCGGCAACGTCGTGCCGATCCCCGGCGGCATCGGCGCGCTCGACAGCGGGCTGGTCGGGGCGCTGATCCTCTACGGCGCCGACCCGGCGGTCGCCGCCGCGGCCGTGCTCGTCTACCACGCGCTCGTGCTGTGGGTGCCGAGCGTCCTCGGGACGATCGCGTTCCTGCGGCTGCGCCCGACCCTCGGCGAGCCGTTCGTCCTCGGGCCGGAGCGGCCGTCGCGCTAGGCGACGGTGCCGACCAGCGCGCCGATCGCCGCGGTGACCGCCATCGCGACCGAGCCCCAGGCCAGCACCCGGAGCGTCGCCGGCCGCCGGGGCGCGCCGCCGAGCCGCGCGCCGAGGTCCCCGAGCAGGCCGAGCGCGAGCAGCGTCACGACGACCGTGACCACGACCCGCGCCGAGGCCGGCGCCAGCGCGACCGCCAGCAGCGGCAGGGCCGCGCCGAGCGAGAACGAGACCGCCGACGTCCACGCGGCCTGCAGTGGCCGGGCCAGCCGGGTCTCGTCGAGGCCGAGCTCGTCGCGCGCGTGGGCCTGGAGCGCGTCGCCCTGCGTGAGCGCCTGCGCGACCTCGGCCGCCAGCGCCGGCGTCAACCCGCGCTCGACGTAGATCGAGGCGAGCTCGTGCAGCTCGCCCTCGGGGTCGAGCCGCAGCTCGCGCTCCTCGAGCCGCAGGTCGGCCTGCTCCGCGTCGCGCTGCGAGCTGACCGAGACGTACTCGCCCGCGGCCATCGACAGCGCGCCGGCCACGAGCCCCGCGATCCCGGCCGTGACGATCGCCGACCCGGACGCTCCCGAGGCCGCCACGCCGATGACGAGGCTCGCGGTCGACAGGATCCCGTCGTTGGCCCCGAGCACCGCGGCCCGCAGCCAGTTGGACCGGTGGCTGAGATGGACCGCGCCATGAGACTCCGGGCCGCGCACGTCCGCTCGACTGTACTTCTCGCCCGGCGCGCTCCGACCCCTCATACTCAGACGCATGGCGAACCCGATGAACGACGAGCAGATCACCGCCCGCATCGAGGAGCTCGAGGCCGAGGAGCGGCGCCTGCGCGCCGACGAGTCCGCCGAGGGAACCCCGAGCGACTCCCTGGCCGAGGACGCGCAGCGCCTCAAGGAGATCAAGGTCGAGCTCGACCGGCTGTGGGACTACCTGCGCCAGCGCCGCGCCCTCCGCGACGCCGGCGGCGACCCCGACGACGCGAGCCTCCGCGACGCCGACACGGTCGAGCACTACAAGGGCTGAGCGCCCCGCGCCGTGGCGGGGCCGGGCTAGAGTCCCGCCGCGTGTCCATCGAACCGCTCGGCGACCTCGTCCCCCGGATCGCCGCCTCGGCGTTCGTGCACCCCGCCGCGACGATCATCGGCGACGTCGAGATCGGCGAGGAGTCGAGCGTCTGGCCGGGCGCCGTGCTGCGCGCCGACTACGGCCCGATCCGCGTCGGCGCCCGCACGAGCGTCCAGGACAACGCCGTCCTGCACGGCGTCGGCGCCGGCACCTACCTCGGCAGCGACTGCGTCGTCGGCCACCTCGCGTACATCGAGGAGGCGACCGTCGAGGACGCCTGCCTCGTCGGCGTCGGCTCCAAGATCCTCAACGGCGCCGTGATGCGCACGGGTTCCGTCGCCGCCGCCGGCACGGTCGTCCTCGGCAGCATGGACGTCCCCAGCGGGCACCGCGCCCAGGGCGTCCCGGCCACGATCGTCGCGTCCGCGAGCCCGACCCGCGAGCAGATCATGGCGGGCGCCGCCGCGTACGTCCGCAACCGCCTGCGGTACCTGCCCCAGTAAGCGGAACCGTCGTTCCGGTTTTGGTAGCCTGCCGTGCGTGACGACCGCCGAGCAGCCGCTGGATCCGTCCGCGGCGCCGCTCCGCTGCGACGCTGAGCGCAACCGCAAGGCGCTGCTCCAAGCCGCGCGCGCGGCGTTCGCCGAGCGCGGCCTCGACGCCGGGGTCGCCGACATCGCCGAGCGCGCCGGGGTCGGGACCGGGACGCTCTACCGGCGCTTCGGCACCAAGGACGGGCTGATCGCCGCGATCTTCGAGGACATGGGCGCCGAGCTCGAGCCCGCGATCGCCGCGGCGCGCGCCGCGACCGATCCGTGGCAGGGCTTCGCCGACTACCTCCACGCCGCGATGCGCTTCCAGCACGAGGACCAGGGCTTCTTCCAGATGGTCGCGCGCGAGCCCGCGGTCCGCGACGCCAGGGATGCCGTCCGGCGCCGCTTCTACGCGCCGCTCGAAGACCTCCTCGCCCGCGGCCAGGCCGCGGGCGTCATCCGTGCCGACCTCACGTCCGAGGACCTCCCCGTCCTCGTGCGGATGGCCGGCGCCGCCACCCAACGCGTCGAGGGCGCGCCGGACCGCAGCGATCAGTGGCCCCGCTTCCTCGACCTCCTGCTCGACGGCCTCCGCCCCTAGGAACACCCCTTTCCATGAACGACACCGCCGCTGCCCCCCGGCAGCACTACAACATCACCTTCATCGTCCTCGCCGCGGGCGCGATGTCCTACGCGCTGCTGCAGTCGCTCGTGGTGCCCGCGCTCCCGGAGATCCAGGAGGCGCTGCACACCTCGGAGAGCTCGGTCGCGTGGGTGCTCACCGCCTACCTCCTGAGCGCCTCGATCGGCACGCCGATCCTCGGCCGGCTCGGCGACATGTACGGCAAGGAGCGCGTGCTGATGTGGGTGCTCCTCATGCTCTCCGTGGGCACGCTGGTGTCCGCCCTCGCCAACTCCATGAGGCTGCTCATCGCCGGCCGCGTCATCCAGGGCGCCGGTGGCGGCATCTTCCCGCTCGCGTTCGGGATCATCCGCGACGAGTTCCCGCGCGACAAGGTCGCCGGCGGCATCGGCCTGATGTCGTCGCTGCTCGGCGTCGGCGGCGGCGCGGGCGTCGTCCTCGCGGGCGTGATCCTCACGCACAGCGACTACCACTGGCTCTTCTGGATCCCGCTCGTCGTCACGATCGCGGCGACGATCGCGACCCACCTGTTCGTCCCCGAGTCGCCGATCCGCACGCCCGGGAAGATCAACTGGCTCGGCGCGCTGCTGATGTCGGTCGGCCTCAGCATCGTGCTGCTCGCGGTGAGCCAGACGACGAGCTGGGGCTGGGGCTCGGCGAAGACGCTGATCCTGATCGCGGTCGGCTCGCTGATCCTCGTCGCGTGGGTGTTCTCCGAGCTGCGCGCGCCCGAGCCGCTCGTCGACATGCGGATGATGCGGATCCGCGGCGTGTGGACGACCAACCTCGTCGCGCTGCTGCTCGGCGCCGGCATGTACTCCTCGTTCGTGCTGCTCCCGCAGTTCGTGCAGGAGCCCAAGAGCACCGGCTACGGCCTCGGCACGTCGGTCCTCACCTCGGGCCTGTTCCTCCTGCCGTCGACGGTCGCGATGGTGATCGTCGGCCAGTTCGCGGGCCGCCTCGAGCGCGTGTTCGGCTCGCGCCAGTCGCTGATCTTCGGCTCCGCGTTCTCGCTGATCTCGTTCGTGCTGCTGACGATCGTGCGCTCCGAGCCGTGGGAGATCTACCTCGCGTCCGCGTTCCTCGGCCTCGGCATCGGCCTCGCGTTCGCGGCGATGGCGAACCTGATCGTCGACAACGTCCGCCAGGACCAGACCGGCGTCGCGACCGGCATGAACACGGTCACGCGAACGCTCGGCGGCGCGCTGGGCGGGCAGATCGCGGCGACGTTCCTGGCCGGCGACCTCGGCCCGACGCTGCGCCCGACCAACCACGCCTTCACGCTCGCCTTCGGGATGTGCGCGATCGCCCTGGCGCTCGGCCTGATCGCCGCGTTCCTGGTCCCGACCCGGTCCGCGGACCGCGAGCGCCGGCGCCAGGAGGCGCACACCGAGGGCGGGGCGTTCGAGCCCTACACGCCGCTGGTCGACGTCGACGCCGCCTAGAACGGCATCTTGTCGTCGGCCGCGAGCTCCGCGTCGGCGTCGGCGTCGGACTCCTCGACGATCGTGCCCAGGAACGACACGCGGTGGGCGACGATCCAGAAGCGCTTGCGCCACTCGTTGTTGGCGTCGCGCCAGGACCGCTGGCGAAGCTCGCCCTCGATGATCACCTGACTGCCTTTCGACAGGTACCGGTGGCAGTGCTCGCCGAGCTGTCCCCACACGGTGACGTCGAGGAAGTCGGCGCCGCGATGCTCGTCCTTGTACGGCTTGCGCTGTACGGCGACGCACATCTCGCACACGCCGCGATCGCGGCCCTTGATCTCCTTCAGCAGCGGTTCCTGAGCGAGATGCCCGACGCCGTACCAGTGGTTGACCTGCACCTTGCCCATCAGGGTCCTCCGGGTCGTGGGGTCGTCACGAACACGAAAGGGCCACAGGCCGGCGATGCACCCCCCCGGACGTCGACTTCCGGTCTCATGGGACCCCTCCACCACCCGCCGATCCACGTCGCACCGAGTTCCGGCAGTTCAAGTTCCCGCCGTTCCGGTCGACCATCAGTGGTGACCGCATCCTGCGGCCTGCCGCGGACCTCGCGTGGCTCGATCCGGCAAGGAGCCGCCCGTGTCCGCCCGTCCCCCGCAGTTCAGGATCCGCAGCATCCGTGGCACAAGATCCGCGTCGCCCACGGGCCGGTGGATCGCCGCGGGGATGTGGCTCCTGCTGGTCGTCTGCGTGGCCGGATCGATCGTCGCCGCCACGACGCGCCGCGCGGCGGTGCGCACCGAGGCGCAGGACTCGTTCGAGGCGACCGCGCAGGACATCGGCGCCTCGATGGCGTCCGCCCTGCGTCGCGACACGGACTTCGTCGCGACGCTGCGCGCGACGATCGCGAGCCGCCCGGAGATGACCAACGCGGAGTTCGGCCGGTGGATGGCGAGCGTCGCCGCCCGGACGCGCTACCCGGGCAGCCTCGGGTTCGTCTACATCGCGCACGTTCCCGCGTCGCGACTCACCGCGTTCAAGGCCCTGCTGCTCGCCGATCCTCCGCCGACCGCGGCGCCGGCCCGGCGCGTGACGATCTCCCCGCCGGGGAGGCGCGCGAGCTACTGCCTGATCCGCTTCGGGGTGTCGTACGAGCCCGCTCCGATCCCGCTGGGCCTGGACGTCTGCGCCGCCGGGGTCGCGGGGGTCACGTCGAAGCCGACCGCGGCGCCCTCGCCGGCGGCCGTCGGCCGCGACGAGTTCACGGTCGCCCTGATGGACGCCACGCGCGACGTCTTCAGCGTGAGCGCGACCGTCCATCGCGGTGACACCACTCCGGCGACGGCCGCCGGTCGCCGAACGGCGGACCTCGGGACGGCATCGGGCACGTTCAGCGGCGCCGCGCTGATCGCGTCCGGAGGCGGCCTGCACCCGGGCCTGCGGGTGGAGGTGCTCCACCGCCGCGCGGGCCAGCCGCCGATCGCGCTGGCGTCCGCCGGGGTCGCCGCCTCCGGAGGGCTCGTGCGCACCATGCCGGTCCGGGCCCAGGGCGCGTGGACGGTGCGAGTCTCGGGAGCCACCGCCGCGGCGGGCCTGTCGGCCGCCGGGCAGTTCTGGCTCGTCCTGCTCGTGGGGTTGACGCTCAGCGGCCTGTTGTTCGGGTTCGTGCGGGTGCTGGCGCGCGGCCGCAGCCGGGCGCTGCACCTGGTGGCGCGCAAGACCGACGAGCTGCAGTACCAGGCCCTGCACGACTCGCTGACCGGCCTGCCGAACCGCGCGCTGATCCTCGACCGCGTCGACCATGCGCTCGCACGGTCGCGGCGGCAGAGCACGCACATCGCCGCGATGTTCCTCGACCTCGACGGGTTCAAGCGCGTCAACGACACGTTCGGCCACGCGGTCGGCGACGAGCTGCTGCGCGCCGTCAGCGCACGGCTCACCGGGCTCCTGCGGGCCAGCGACACCGTCGGGCGCCTCGGCGGAGACGAGTTCGTCATCCTCGTCGAGGGCGACTCGCTCGACGCCGGCCCCGAGGTCATCGCCGACCGGATCCGCGAGGTCCTCGCCGCACCCTTCACGCTCGGCGAGAGCAAGGAGCTGACCGTGGAGACCCACGCGAGCATCGGCATCGCGATGGGGCTGCGCCCCGGCGCCGAGGAGCTGCTGCGCGACGCCGACGTCGCGCTCTACGAGGCCAAGGACGCCGGCAAGGACTGCTTCGTGCTGTTCGCACCGGAGATGGAGACGGTCATCCAGCAGCGGATCGAGCTCGAGAACGACCTCCGCGAGGCGGTCGGCACCGACCAGTTCCATCTCGTCTACCAGCCGACGTTCAACCTCGCCAGCAAGGCGATCACGGGCGTCGAGGCGCTGCTGCGCTGGCAGCACCCCGTCCACGGTCCGATGATGCCCGTCGACTTCATCCCCGTCGCCGAGGCCACCGGGCTGATCGTGCCGCTTGGCGCCTGGGTCCTCGACGAGGCCTGCCGCCAGGCCGCGGACTGGCAGCGTCGCGGCCACCCGCTGCCGACGGCGGTCAACGTCAGTGGCCGCCAGCTCGACTCCGACACGGACTTCGTCGGCGCCGTCGAGCACGCGCTCGCGGAGTCGGGCCTCGACCCCGGCCTGCTGATCCTCGAGATCACCGAGACGGTCCTCATGCACGACGCCGGCGCGAGCGCGATGCGCCTCCACGCCCTCAAGGCCCTCGGCCTGCGGATCGCGATCGACGACTTCGGCACCGGGTACTCGTCGCTGAGCTACCTCAAGCAGTTCCCCGTCGACGCGCTGAAGATCGACCGGTCGTTCATCAGCGGCGTCGCCGACAACTCGGAGTCCTCGGCGCTGATCCATGCGCTCGTCGGGCTCGGCAAGGCCCTCGGCATCGAGACGCTCGCGGAGGGCATCGAGGAGCCGGCGCAGCTGCGCCATCTCCAGCGCGAGGACTGCGACAGCGGCCAGGGCTACCTCTTCGCCCGCCCACTCGGCGTCGCGGCGCTTGAGGAGCTCATCAAGGCCACGCCCGACCGCCGCTCCCGGCCGGCCACGCTACGCGAGCGTTGATGCGCACCCCCCGCCGGCGTCGGAGGGAGCCCTCGCCATCCGTCGCCTTGCCGACAACCGGTCTCATGGCCCGTCGCTCGGCTGTCGATGGTGACGGACGAGACCTGCTTGCGGCACCTCTCGTCCCTGACCCTGCCGCCGATTCGCGAGATGCCGCAATGCGTGCTGTTGACCCGGAGGCCGCCTGGATCTTCGCGGTCGCACCCACCGTCCGCCGGGCGCCATGCCGCTAGGCGCCAGCGTGCCCAACCGGCCGGCGCTGGAGGCGATGTCCTACGCGGGCGTCGTGATCGTCGACGCACGGCTGCGGATCGTGCACGTCGACGGCCCCGTCTTCGAGCGGCACGGCCACGACGCTCGCGGCTGGCGGGGCAAGCACCTCTCCGCCGTGCTTCCCCCGCAGGCCGTGGTCGTGCTCGAGCCGCGCTGGGCGGCCGCCGCCGCGGGCGAGCCGCAGTCCTTCGAGTACTGGTCGGTGGACGGCCGCAACGCCTACTGGGTGCAGCTCGCCCCGGTCCGCGACGACGACGAGGGCGCCGTGACGGGGGTCACGGCGGTCCTGCAGGACGTCACCACGCGCCTGCGCGAGGCGGCGGAGCTGGCGCGCTCGGAGGCGCGGCTGCGCGAGTCCGAGCACCTGGTCGGCGTGGGGAGCTGGGAGCTCGACGTCGACACCGGGGCGATCACGTTCTCAGACGGCCTCGCCCGCCTCCTGGGGATCGCGCCGGAGATCGAGCTCGACCTGCCCACCTACCGGGCGCTCGTCCACCCCGACGATCGCGAGATCATGAGCGGCAGCGTGGCCGCGTGCCTGCGGATCGGGTCGGGGAGCTGCGAGTACCGGATCGTGCGCACCGACGGGATAGAGCGGATGCTCTCCGTCGCCGGCGAGCTCGTGCACGGTGACGACGGCACGCGCCACCTGCGCGGCGCCATCCTCGACGTGACCGACCAGCGGCACGCCGAGCAGGAGCGCCTCGAGGCCGTGTCGCTGTTCGAGGAGGGGTTCGACTCCGCGCCGATCGGGATGCTCATGAGCGCCATCGACGAAGGGCGGTTCCTTCGGGTCAACGAGGCGATGTGCCGGCTGCTCGGCCGGCCGCGCACGGAGCTCCTCGGCATGTCGGTGTCCGACGTGACGCACCCCGACGACCGCTGGCCCGACGCCGCCTCGCGCCGGGCGATGGCGGAAGGGAGCATCTCCTACTACGAGACCGAGAAGCGCTACATCCGACCGGACGGCACCGCGGTCTGGGCGGCGCTGCACGTGGCTCCCGTGCGCCGGCCCGACGGCTCCGTCCGGGCCTTCTTCGCGCAGGTCGTCGACATCACCGAGCGCAAGGCGCGCGAGGCGCAGCGGCAGCACGACGTCAACGACGCCGTATGGCTGGGCCGGATCCGCGACGCGATCGACGCGGATCGCCTCGTGCTCTACAGCCAGCCGATCATCGACCTGTCCACCGGCGAGGCCGTCCAGCAGGAGCTGCTGTTGCGGATGCGCGCCGAGGACGGCTCGATCGTGGCCCCCGGGGAGTTCCTACCGGTGGCCGAGCGCTACGGCCTCATCGCCGAGATCGACCGCTGGGTGATCCGCCAGGCGGCCGCCGTCGCCGCGACCGGCGTCGCGGCGCAGTTCAACATCTCCGGCGTGTCGATCGGCGTCCCCGACGTACTCGCCGAGATCGAGTCGGCGCTCGAGGACACGGGCGCCGACCCGTCTCTGCTCACGATCGAGGTGACGGAGACCGCGATCATGGAGAAGCTCGAGTCCGGCCGTGTCTTCGCCGAGCGCGTGACCGGCCTCGGGTGCTCGATCGCCCTCGACGACTTCGGCACCGGCTGGGCGGGCCTCAGCTACCTCAAGCACTTCCCGACCCGGCAGCTGAAGATCGACATCGAGTTCGTCCGCGACGTGACCCGCAGCGAAGACGACGAGCGGCTCGTCCGCGGGATCGTCGGGCTCGCCCGCGAGTTCGGGCTCAGCACCACCGGTGAGGGCATCGAGGATCACGAGACGCTCGTCAAGCTGCGTGAGCTCGGGGTCGATCGCGGCCAGGGCTACCTCTTCGGCCGCCCCCGGCCGCTCGTCGGCGCCCCCGCGGCCGGCACGAGCGAGCCGGCGTCGCCGGACCCGGGATGCGAAGACCCGATCGCGACCGTGCGGGCGATCTTCGACGCGTTCGCGCGACACGACCACGACACGGCGCTCGGCCTCTTCGCTCCCGACGCGGTCCTGAGGACGTTCGCGACGTCGGCTCGCGCCAGCCGCGAGAAGCCGTACCGGGGCCACGCGGGGATCCGCGCCTATCTCGACGACGTCCCCCGCGTGTGGGACGACCTCGTCTTCACGCCGACCGCGTTCCACGAGGCCGGCGGGGCGATCATCGTCTTCGGCAGCGTCACGGGCACCACCGGCGGCGACGCCGACACCGTCGACGTCCTGTGGATCTGGCGGCTGCACGACGCCCTCGTCACGTCGGTCGAGGTCTTCAACAGCCCGCGGAGATGATGCGGCTCGCGCCCTTCGATCAGCGGCGGGCCTTGGATTCGTTGAGGTCCACGGCGGCGCGGACGAGGGCCTTCAGCGCCTCCTCGTCGATCTCCTCGCCTGGCTTCGATGCTACGTCGGCGAATGGGCTCAGCGCCCCATTGCGCCCTGATCGGAGTCCCATAACGTTTGTTGGTTAAACGATAAAGAACCCCCTTACATTCAGGCTAGTCTCACCGCCAGCGGTTTCGACATCCGGCCAACGACTCCCTCCCTCCCGCCCCGGAGACTCCCCGGCGGAACCAAGCTAAGGAGGGAATTTCCTTTATGAGACGTGCTTCGCTCGCCGGAGTCGCCTTGCTGGCGATCGCGGCAGTGCTCATCTCACCCGCTGCCGCGCTGGCCCAGGACGGGCCCAAGCTCGAGACGGTGGTTGACGAGCTCAACTGGACCTGGGTGATCGTCGCGGCGCTGCTCGTGATGTTCATGCAGGCCGGGTTCCTCTTCCTGGAGCTTGGCTTCACCCGCGGCAAGAACGTGGGCACGATGGTCGCCAAGATCCTCGTGAACTTCTCCGTCGCCTCGGTGATGTGGTGGGTCTGCGGCTTCGCGCTCGCCTTCGGCGGGGCCGGATGGTTCCTCGGCGACAGCGGCTTCGCCGTCGGCTACGGGGACACCGTCGCGGGGTCGCCGTTCAACGGCGGGTCGGCCGCGTTCATGTTCTTCCAGTTCGCGTTCGCCGGCGTCTCGCTGGCGATCGTGTGGGGAACCACGATCGAGCGCATCAAGTTCATCGTCTACCCCATCTACGGGATCGTGTTCGCCGGGTTCATCTACCCGCTGATCGCGCACTGGGGCTTCGGTGGCGGCCTGTTCTCGCACATCGGCGACGGCGTCCAGGACTTCGCCGGCTCGACGGTCGTGCACCTGACCGGAGCGACCGGCGCGCTCGCGGCGCTGCTGCTCCTCGGGCCGCGCAAGGGCAAGTACGGCGTCGACGGCAAGCCGCGGGCGATCCCGGGGCACAACATGCCGCTGTTCGGGCTCGGCGTCCTGATCCTGTGGCTGGGCTGGTTCGGATTCAACCCCGGCTCCACCCTGGGCACCGCCGACAACCGCTTCGCCGAGGTGGTCTTCGTGACCAACCTCGCCGCCGCGGCCGGCGTCATCGGCGCCGCGCTCACCGTCTACTTCAAGACCAAGAAGCTGGACGTCGGCATGTGCGGCAACGGCGCGATCGCGGCGCTCGTCGCGATCACGGCCCCGTCGGGCTACGTCGAGTTCTGGGCCGCTCCGATCATCGGCGTCGTCGCCGGCGTCCTCGTGGTGCTCTGCGTCTACGCGATCGACAAGTACATCGACGATCCCGTCGGCGCCCTCTCCGCCCACGGCATCGCGGGCATCTGGGGCACCCTGTCGTGCGGCCTGTTCACCTCGGACCGGCTGGCCGACTACAACGGCATCGGCAAGCCGGGACTGTTCGAGGGCGGCGGGTTCACGCAGCTCGGCGTCCAGGCGGCCGGGGTGGGCATCGCGTTCGCGACGGTGTTCGCGCTCTCGTACGTGACGTTCTTCCTCATCAAGAAGACCGTCGGGCTGCGGGTCAGCGAGGAAGAAGAGGACGCCGGCCTCGACATCTCCGAGCACGGCATGTACGGGTACCCGGAGCAGTTCATCCCGGCTCCCGAGCTCGTCGGCTACGGCGGAGGCCCTTACCGGTCGGTGCCCCCCGCCCCCGTCGCCGCGAACGAGGTGACGTCATGAAGATGGTGGTGGCGTACCTTCGCCACGAGGCGTTCGAGCCGATCCGGACCGAGCTGCTGACCCTCGGGTTCCCCTCGCTGACGATCAGCGAGGTCAAGGGCTCGGGCCGGCAGAAGGGGGTCACCGAGCGCTATCGCGGCGCGGAGCTGACCAACTACCTGCGGCCCAAGATCAAGCTCGAGTGCGTGATCGCC
>Ga0164241_10000686_pt1 | contig 54053 bp, 55 predicted proteins | sample OricomyardsoilBY_FD_108780 | JGI IMG/M metagenome (GOLD analysis project Ga0164241, IMG submission 108780) | Backyard soil microbial communities from Emeryville, California, USA - Original compost - Back yard soil (BY) | ecosystem: Environmental > Terrestrial > Soil > Unclassified | place: USA... | reverse complement strand
CGACCAGTTCCATATCTGTAGAGCCGTTTGACGTTATCCAGGCGATCAATGACCCTAGTTGGACTACCCGGTTTAAAAAAGGGATTCTGGAGCAAATAAAAAAAGATGCAGTTAAAGCTAAAAAAAATGAAACAGGTGGATTATTTACAGGGTTGGTTAACTATAAAACCAAAACGATCCATATCACCGATTTAATTTCTGCCCCACCAGATAGCAAAGCCAATAGCATTTGTTTTTTCAGGGGACATCAGGGCTTACCTGCGCAAATTCTAAAAGTTACCGACGGCTCGGGTGGTCAATTAGGCTATATCGGTGAATGGCATTCCCATCCTAAAGGGCCAAACGGGTTAAGCGATGTTGATATGGCCAGCGTATTTCGGTTTAAAAGCGAGTTCGCTGAATTAACTACGCCGTTACCGGTTTTCTTAACAGTTGTAACACCGGCAGGAATACTGCCTTTTGTTTATTAAAAATGAGATTATTATGAGTAAAGAGGTCAGTTTAAAAGAAAAGAATACGCTGCTGTTGTGGTCCTTCTTTATCTTCAATATCGCTGTTTTTATCTTTCTTTTTTTCGCGGACTATTTTGACGCGTTTACAAAGGATTATAAAACCATGCTATCGCTGCGGTCTTCCGGGATCTTAATTGCACCATTGGTGCTATTCATAGTGAATGGCCTGTTGTCCAGTAATCAAAAAGCGATATTGGTGTTTTGGCGGGTAAAATACCCCTTACCTGGTGCGCGGGCTTTTAGTATCCACGCACCTAACGACCCGAGGGTAAATATGACTAACCTGCAAACACTACACGGAACGTTACCTGTCTCCGAGCGGGATCAAAATGAGCTTTGGTATAATATTTACAAAGCTCATACCAAAGATATTGTTCTTGCAAAAAGCCATAAAGATTTTTTATTAGGGCGTGATATTACCGCTGTTGCCTTTCTATTCATTTTATTAGTGGGTATTCCATTTCTGTTTTTCGGTACTTCTCCGTTATGCTGGATTTATTTGGGTGGTTTGGTACTGCAATATTTGCTGACGGCTGTTGTGGCGCAAAATCATGGGAGACGTTTTGTGACGAATGTATTGGCTATCGCTTCAGTTAAAACTCCTAAACCAGCTAAAATGAGTAAACCAAGTAAAGCGAAGGATAAAAAACCTTAAATAACCCTTTGCAAATGCCTATGGATGGCAGAGTTTCATTTTATACTTAAAGATGGAAAATGTTTTATTAAAGGAGAACCAAAAGAACGCACTGAAAAATACTATTCGGATTCAATGAAATTCGCTGTGGATATACCATTGTCAGCATTTACAAATTTCAACTTAAATTAAAGCGCCCCCTGTTTTAACCAAAGATCATCAAACCATAAGAAAACAGGGGGCGTTCTTCGGGCGGGCGATAGCCCGCCGCCGGGGAGTTTTAGAAATAAGGGGGATTGCTCCCCCTTACCAGTAATTTAGTTATAAATCAATGCTTCGCTTCCCTGTGTAGCAAAATTCCTGCAAAGGTTAAAAGCGGTTTGGGCTCTTTGCTTTGCTGTGCCGTCCATGATAGATTTAAACTTAGCTTCATCACTTTTGAAACTGCGCACATTTTGAAAATAGCCTGTAACGCTGTTGTATGCGCCAAATACTGTCCCTGCGGTCGTTTCCATTTGCTGGGTCTGACTTCCTAAAGCGTACTCATATACATTTTCTACAATATTGGTGTAGTGTGTAGATAGGAGATCTAATTTGCCCTCCGCTAAATTTTCCAATACCTCTTTATTCGGTGCCATTGCAATTTGTATCAATTTTTTAACCTCTGCATCTGTGATACGTACTTTCGCCCAATGGTTAAACAAACCCTCAAATTCACCTCCTAACGATTTGCTGATACCCATTAAAGTATGCGCCTGTTTAAGCCTTTCGGTTGCGGATGCTGTGTGACGGATTTTAATAGCCCCTGAATGATTATTCATAGCAGCGTTTAGCGTGTTATTGTAAACTATACTTATCGGTGTAAAAGCTGCGGTAATGCTTCCCAAGCCATCGTGCGAAGTGGTTAAAAACAAATATTGTTCTATCCAGTCTTTAACGCCTACACGAATATAATCGGGTAGTTTGGCGGTTATAAATACTCGCTCACCATTGCCCAATGCCCCTGCCGTTTCGTATAAAATACCATCGCCACCGCCTACAATAGCATCAAAGAACGAAAATGCGTCCCGATTTTGTACGACCTCGTAATCGTTGCCGACTACACCCAAAACCTGCTCGGTATCTGCCCGAATGGTCGCAAAGAAATTAGGTACTTTTATTTCAGGGATAATAGTCTCAGCACTGCCGAGATAATTGTCAGTATCATAAGTAAATAGGGGGCGTTTTTCTACTATGTAGTCCAGCCCTGCGTGTTGTATCGCTTCGCTACTGGTTGGGTAGCGGTCTATAATTTGCCCTAATTCGTGCCAGGCCTTTTCCTTCACGCTCATAAAGCTGTTTTTGCCTGTTTTCTGATTGAAATTTATCTGATGTGCCATGACTTTAATTTTTTGTATTCAGTTCAATAATTTTTGTTTGTAATACTTCCACCTTTGGGGTACTGCTTACCTGTAAAACTGTTTCGGTTTGCAGTTCCTGTATAGCATCGTGTATATTGCTATGGGTGGTTTTGATGGTGATTTTCACCAGTAAAAAGATTTTATCCTCCATTGCCTTAAAATTGATAGGTGTTCATAAAATCGTTTAATTCAAATTGGAAACGTGCGGGGTTTTCCTGCGCTAATTGCTCGGCGTAACCCTCCCAAAATATTTGGTTGGTTAACTCTATAAATTGCTCGTACATAGGAATTACTGTTTTTGTGAAACCATAAAAAAATGCCCCTGATCCCGATAGCTATCGGGACCGGGAGCATAATTTGTTTAAGCATTTGGGAAAATAATATTTGCTTCAATGTCAGCCAGTTTTTCCTGACAGGCATCAAAAATGAATTGTGAAACCATGCGGATAAGGTTAGGCGTATTAGTGCCAAACTCGCGGCCTTTATCATCTTTGATAATCAGCTTGCAACCCTGATAGGGGTTATTTTCCAATTCGTCGTTTTCTTCAACCAATTTCACTTCAAACTCTTCTAAAGTTTTGATGCGGGCAATCAGGGCTAAACGCTGTATGCTTAAGCGGTGTAAATCGCCCACTGATTTTAGAGTTTGCTCTAAATTCATGGCAGGCTTGATATACCTGATTTCGGCTTTTGGCTCGTCCGCTTTTGGTGCTTCTGCCTTTGGCTCGTCCTTTACTTCCTGTTTTGCAGGTTGGTTTGCAACGTTAGCGGGTTGGTTATCCACTGTAGCGGGGCTACTGGTCTTAACCTCGGCAGTTTTGTTTGCCTCAACTTGCGAAGTTTGGGCAGGCGTTTGATTTTTAGCGGGTTCATCTTGTTTAGCTTCCTTTTGGGTCAGGCTTGGGCGGTTTTCAACTCGGTTAGCTGTTTGGTTGTTTTTTGCTGCTGTACCTTGTACTGCGGTTGCATTTTTTTCTGCTGTTTTCATTTTTTAAATGATTTAAAAGGGTTAAAAAATTTGTTTTTTGTTTCCCTCTTTTCCCGAAGACTTTCCTTAAAAAGCTATTTTTCAAAAGAAAAAACGGTAAAAAAGAAAGTCAAAAAGGCGGTCGCAGAGCACGGGCGGGAGAACTATAAGTCCCGAAGGGTGGCCGCAGCGCAGCGGAGGACATTATGCGTTCGTACGAACGGGCTGACCGATCTTGACGCCGCTTTTGTCCGTTTCGTTGAAAAATAGTTCCTAGAAAGCATCCGATATTTTAGCAGTTATTAAGTGCCGAGCGAAGGCAAGCGTAGCTTTACCCAGCAGCGCGGGTAAACAAGTGAAGTTCTGAGAGAGGCTCTTAATTGGATTTGGAAGAAATTAAATATTGCGAAGGCTTTTGCAGCGCAGCAAAAATGCCTTTGCGTCCGCAATTTAATTGCATTCAGAAATTAACTGTCAAGGATTGCAACGGCATCCTTTTCACGAAAAGATATAGTGGAAAGCCTGGCCGGAGGGACAGCAAAAATACCTTCAGAGGCAATTGCTAAACATGATCTAAATTCCCTAACTGTTGATTGATGCGGGCTAAATCGCCCTCGGTAAAATTAGAATTCATTAATTGTCTGAATATCCCGGATTTTTCCTTTTTGATGTAGCCTTGAAATAATCCATCGACGGTAACCATATAGCATGGACCCGCCTCCCCAGGTATTTTTTTAATATCAAACTGAAGTTCTAACAACTTACCGGCAATTTCGCAGCTAATTTTAAATCTTTCCATGGCTTATTAGTCGATTACCGGGTTTGTTAAAATGGATAGTTTGGCGAATTTGAGGACCTCGATACTCGCAAAGCCAAATTCCTCCACCACTTTTCCAAGTATCAGGTAACAACCCTGACCGCGGAATGGATAAGCTGGTGTCCTGTTGGGGAAGTGTACGGTATCAAAGAAATTGCCTTCTGCATCAAGGAAAGTTCCGAACCACATTTTTTGATTGTTTTTGGTATGCACCGTCTTTTCACAAACATAGCGGCCTACCATCTTCACTGTTTGGCCGACATGATTGATCAGGTCGTTCGTCAGCAACTCGCCGCGGTAATCTGTTTCCAGCAGGTCAAATATTGTCATGGAGAGTGGGAAACCTAACAGTTCCATTTCATGATAAGCGTCCTCCAGCTTTGTATTGAACAATACGGGCAGGTTGTAATTTTTAGTTTCCAACTGAAAAAGTTCGGTTTCGTTTGTTGGTTTGACCTTTGTACCTAAAAGCAAGTGTACCTCCCAGAGCAAAGCTTTTTTGCTTTTTCCGGTGAAACGCAATGCTCCGATGCGTATAAGCGTAATAGCCTGTTCCAGCCCTATATTTGTCCGCCGGATAAAATCCTCCAAACTTTGGTACGGTCCAATAGCTTTCCGTTCGTCCGGTATAAGTTCCATCAACGTAGCCTCCAGTCCATGTATACCTACAAAGCCCAGGTAAACATCTACACCTTGGATATTTACAATGGCGTCGCTATTATTGACACAAGGTAAATGAACGATGGCTCCTGATTTCTGCAGTTCATGAACATATAAATAACGATTATAAAAACCTCCATAATTGTTTAGTACCGCGACCATAAATTCCCGTGGATAGTAGGTTTTCAAAAACAGGCTTTGATAGCTCTCTACCGCAAAACTGGCCGAGTGCGCCTTCGAAAAGCTATACCCGGCAAAGGACGATACCTGCCGCCATACTTCTGCCACTATATTATCCGGTCGGCCCAGTTTTTTTGCTTCTTCAAAAAAACGTTCGACGAGACGATCGAACTCTTTTTTTGAACGATATTTTCCGCTCATCCCGCGTCTGAGAATGTCTGCGTCCGTACCATCCATTCCGGCGAAATGAATACATATTTTTATCACATCCTCCTGGTAAACCATCACACCATAAGTTTCTTTCAGTTGTTCTTCCATTACGGGATGCAGATAATTCACCTGGTCCGGCGCATGATGAAATTTAATATATTCACCCATCATCCCTGAACTCGCTACTCCGGGGCGAATGATCGAAGATGCTGCGACAAGAATCAGGTAGTTATCACAGTTAAGTTTGCGTATCAGCTGGCGCATGGCAGGTGATTCGATATAAAAACAACCAATAGTGTTGCCCGACCGCAATTGGGCGTTCACTACCGGGTCTTTCATGAACTTTTTAACCAGGTGTATATCAATCTTCTTTTCCTGATTTTCTTCAACCAGTTTCACTGCCATTTTAATATGGCCGATACCCCGCTGGCTAAGAATGTCATACTTATCAAATCCAATTTTTTCCGCTTCATACATATCCCATTGCACAGTTGGCATCCCCTTTGGCGGCAGGTCAAGCGCGGTATAATAAGTGATCGGATCTTCTGAGATCAAGACGCCACCTGCATGTATAGAACGCTGGTTAGGCATATTAGCCATGCGCTCATAAATGGCTATTATTTTTTTAAAAACCGCATTATCACGATTAAACGCAGCGCGGGTCGCATCTGTAAAACCGTCAATCTCGGCTTTGGGCAAACCCATCACCTTACCGATCTCCCGGATGATGCTCCGGTCTTTAAAGGTGGACATCGTTCCAAGTAAAGCCGTATGATCCCTGCCATAGCGTTTAAAAATATAATCCTGGACATCTTCCCGCTCATCCCAGGAATAATCGATGTCAAAGTCGGGCGGTGAGGTGCGCTGCGCATTGAGGAACCGTTCAAAGTACAGGTTCAATTCGATAGGATCAACATCGGTTATTTTTAAACAATAAGCTACGATACTGTTAGCACCTGAACCTCGGCCAACGTGATAATACCCCTGGCTCATGGAGTAGCGGATAATATCATGCGTAATCAGGAAATACGCGCAGAAATCCAATTCAAAAATCACCTTCAGCTCATGCCTGACTTTGGCTAAAGCTTGTTTATTATTTTTGCCATAACGATACACCAAGCCTTTCATCGCCAGTTTTTCCAGCAATTCCCGGTCATCCTTTTTATTACCCGAGAAAGTTTGACGGTTCAAATTCACGCGGCCTTTCGGATAATCCATCATACAGGAGTCCAATAGTTTGCGGGTGTTGTCCAAAATAAAGGCATAGCGGGAATATTTAGCTTCCAATACACCAGGGGGCATAAACATATCGGTCGGCGTGCATTTGTCGTTGCAAGTCACCATGGTGAGGACGGTGTTTAAGTCTATGCCGCGAAGGTATTCATGCAGGCGGTATTCTACTTTGTCAAGGACAAATACGGGTTGAAGCGCAAGCAGTTTATCTTTAACAGCCGACAAGTCCTTACCATACAGTTTATTGATCTCATCGAAACGTATACCCAAAAATTCATTGGCTTTGAGTTTGCCCTCAAAAGAAAACGGATAAATGATAAACGCGTTTTGAAAAGGTGGGGCAACATCAGGTAACTCACACTGCCCCAGGTTGTGTTCCGTTAAAAAGTCATTTAATTCTTTCATGCCCTCCCTGTTTTGGGCCAACCCGATGTAGAGTAATTTTTTTTGCCGCCTGAACTCAATTCCTCCAATCGGCTTTAACCCTTTCTCGTCGCATCGACGCATAAATTCCATTATGCCGGTGGAATTATTGATATCGGTAAGTGCCATCTGCGTTACACCCCTTGCAATAGCCTCATCCACCAGTGTCTCGATGGACATGGTGCCATAACGCAGGCTATATTGGGAGTGAACGTTCAGGTACATCGTTTTATAAATTTAAGTTCATGCCTGAGGCCAGCTTGATCGCATCCGGGCCAAAACGACGGCGGATCTTATCCATCGCCTGGCATAAACTGTATTGCTCTTCTGATTCACTGTACAGATCGATCTGCTCAAATCCGCTCACCAGGTTAGACAAACGAACGCCGACCAAACGGATCAGTAAACGTTTCTGGTATGCCTGCTTAAACAAGTCTTTAGTTTTCGCAATCAATACGCTGTCCAGGGCGGTATAAGGAATTACAGCCTGTTTGGTCACATCCTCGCGCGTTGAGTACCGTACGGTCACGGTAACACAGGCACATTGCTTGCGCTTTTGCCGGAGTTCGAAGGCCAGTTCCATGACCATAGTAGTCAATAAATAATTGATCGCTTCCAAATCGATACTGTCACTTTTAAAGGTGCTCTGTGTGCCGATGGATTTTTGTTCCTGGTAAGGGATCACAGGGGAATCGTCAATCCCTTTTGCTTTATTCAATAACCAAATGCCATTTTTCCCTAAAATGCTGGTCATATATTCAGGATGTACCTCCGCCAACTGATGAATACGTTTAACGCCCATATCACTTAGCTTAATAAAAGTCTTTTCACCTAATCCGGGAATCTTCCTGATGGAAAGCGGGTTCAAAAAAGGCCTCACATTAGAGGTGTCGACTGATAGCTGACCATTAGGCTTGCATTCGTTGGTCGCCATTTTTGACACCGTTTTATTGACAGACAACCCAAATGAAATAGGCAAACCCGTTTCTTTTATAACAACCGCCCTAAGTTCCCGCGCATATTGCTGCGTACCATGATAGCGGTCCATACCGGTCATGTCAATATAGTGCTCATCGATACTTGCTTTTTCGATGAGCGGCACCCGCTCTTTCAGTATGGCTGTTATCTCATGGGATGCTTTGGAATACTCATCCATATTCCCCCTGATCCAAATACCGTGCGGACAAAGCATCCGGGCAAGTTTAGCCGGCATTGCTGAATGCACACCAAACTTTCGCGCTTCATAACTGCACGATGCTACCACACCACGGTCAGAAAGGCTGCCGATAATCACCGGGCGGCCAATCAGACGCGGGTCCTTACGGACCTCCACCGACACAAAAAATGCGTCCTGGTCCATATGGATAATCTGGCGGTTGGCGTTCATACGTTAGTTTCAGTTAAAGAGGGTATAAAATTATGCTAATTTTTTTAGCATTTCCTATAGATATTTACAAAATTCTTTACACATTTGTTTTCGTCGGCTGTTAATCAGTAAATTAGCGTCATGTGTTATCATTATTCCCTTACTGCCGACAAATTTGAGATCAGTACCCGTTATGCGTTAGAAGATCCGGAAACCATCGCTCTTATGAACGAATATGACGTTGTTTATCATAATGATGGTTTCGGGCACCGCCCGATGCCGGTAATCACAGCCGATGAGCCAAATAAAATCCAGTTATATGAGTGGGGATTGATCCCCCATTGGTTCAAGCCAAAGGAAGGAGCCGTAGATGCAAAAGGCAATAAGCTGACCGCTCTGCAACAGGCAAGGGCTTTCAGTAATCAAACGCTGAATGCTATCGGTGAAACTGTTTTTGAAAAGCCATCTTTTCGAAATTATATTGGAAAGAAACGGTGTTTAGTGCCTGCAAACGGCATTTACGAATGGCACCACCTCGACGCAAAAACCAAGATACCACACTACATCTACCTCAAGTCAAAGGAAATATTTTCATTTGGTGGTATCTACAGCCATTGGGCCGACCCTGATACCGGTGAGATCATTAAGACGTTTTCTATATTAACAAACCCGGCGACACCTTTAATGGCGCGTATTCATAACAGCAAATTGCGTCAGCCATTTATATTGGAAAGAGATGCTGAAGGGACCTGGATCGACAGTGAATTAAAAAAAGACAATGTTCGCGATATGATCCTGCCACTTTCTGACGAACATTTTACCGCTCATACAATCTCAAAATTAATTACATCAAGAAAAGAAAGTTCCAATACGCCGGAGGTGATGGTACCATACGATTATGAAGGATTTTCCGGTGTTGTAGATGAAGAGGCCGCCTGATGAAACAAATTTTCAATTGGTACATCCAGGCCTTTTGCTAATTCATATATGGTTAGCAATGTCACATTTAACTCCCCTTGCTCTATTTTTCTCAGATTGGAAAAGTCGATATTACATAAGGTTGCCATCTTTCTATAAGATAATTTCTTAGATAGTCTTATTTTCCTAATATGGCTACCAAATTGTTCAAGAAGGCCTTTCCCGTTTTCGCTAATCATCAATACTTTTAATGGTTAGGAAAGTTGAAGGATTAATATAAAAAAATTGTAGGTAAACTTGCCTACAATTTAAATTTTTATTACTTTTGTGTAAATGCTTAGCTTCTTTCCCCGGTGAAGCATTAATGGACTTCTTCCTTCACAATACCGTTTTCCAATTTTATATAGTTTTATATTACCAAAATGTTGCCCTCAACTTATCCAGGATTTAATTATAAAGCTGATGAACTTCGGAAGTTTCTGGCGTCTACAGACATATTTACTATTCTATTAAAAAGCGGAGAAATCATTCACTTCACGGCAAAAGATAAATCCGGGTTTTATGAATGGTTGATTGACCATAAAATCGAGGATATTAAATTTGACAAATGCGATAAGGTGATTAAATAAAAAAGCAGGCCCATATGGACCTGCTTCCTGGACGTGTTAAACGTGCACCTTCGATTTACGCGACTGCTTTTTTGCGGGAGCATCCTCCTTTTGCTGCTCACGTTGTTTTAAATTTTTAACCGGCCTAAGTTCGGTCTGTAATAATTCTTCCCGTTTAATTTTCTTCATTTGATGATCGAATAAATCGACGGTTTTATATTGTGGATTAGCAGCGATAAAATATTTTTTATCACCCTCGGCGCCGCTTACCGTAATTTGCTGGGCATTACCTTTCTTTAAGGAATACATCAACTCATCTTTCGCTTTTGGATCTTCCAGTTCTTTAATCCCTTTACCAGCTAAAACTTTATCAATATCAAACCCGTAGTTTTCATGGTAATGCTTGATCTTCATATTACCGTTTTCCGTCAGATTTTTGTTGTCGAGCGTTAACCAGGATTGGTATTTCTGTCCCTCTAAATTGTAGAGTTGTTTATGTACGGCACGGCCTTCCATAAGGTTAAAGGCTTCCTTCGCGGTAATGCCACTGCCTTTATTGATATAGAATGATTGGTTGACATCTTTTGCAGGATCGTCTTTGTGACTTATGCTTGCATCATACTTATTAAAAAAATACATATCCTGGTTATCCCCGGCTTTGAAGTGCAGAGTATAATCAATTGTTTTCTGGTTAAACTCGTGCTGTGTTACTAAATTAAATTCAGGTGATTTTGCAGCTATTTGTTTGTCCAAATCAGCATTAAGCTTATCGCCAAACCCCAGGTTAAGCAAGCTCTTTTTTAGAAATTCAGAATTTTGAGTATTCATAACGTAATGATTAAATGATGAAAAAAATGTTAATTAAATTTTGGCAGCTAATGTGTTGGCCGGTTGCTGCGTTGCCGGTATAATGATTTTCAAATCGTCCAGATCCTTTTGTTTGATTTGAAGATATAAGTGTCTATTACCGTTTCGTTCATATATCTCGATGTTCAATGCCTGATCCTCCGTTAAAGAAAACCGTCGAAATGCAAATACTTTAGCGGCTTCCCTGTTTTTTAAAACAGACATATGATTTTGTAATGTCGAATAAACAGGAACGATTTCTTGCTCATGTGTTGCCATACGGGCAACTGTTTTCAAATCGCGGATATAAAACCGGATAAAATCAACCTCGTAAGGCAGTCCAGATTGGTTACGTATATCAACTCTAAAGAATATTCGGTTATCAGCAATAGAGAGTTTATTTATCCAGGATTTGACACCTCCTGTTTTTTTTTGGTCGACTACATCTTTGCGTTTGCCGCCAGCAAGTTCATTGCTAATCGAAACGTAGTCCGTTTGAGGTGATTTTATAACTGATATTTTTGAAATCGGACTGCCGATTTCAATTCGACGGCCTGCCCTTCCATAGGAGTATCTCAAGGCAACACGGTAAATCTGATCTGTGGTCTGATCTTTAAATAAGATAACAGAAGCCTTTACAGTCGCTTTACGTGCTTGTAAAGTTATTACGCCGCTTCCCTTATTAGATGCATTAACACCATCAGGCACTTCTCCAACAATATTTACCGTAGACGGAAATATTAGCGCTGTAATTTTATCACGGCTTACATAGGCCGTATCCTGAGCAAAAGAGACTGTCCTTATTGCTGCGAAGAATAGAATGCTGAATAATTTTTTCATAACGTTGAGAATTAGTTTTCACGGTCATTACTGTCCTTTAATAGGACTTCATAACCGGCTTTTACTTTAACCTTAATTTGTTTAACCTTGCGATTAAAAAGCCCTTTGGCTGCTTCTACTCCTGCACTTGCAGCCTGTGCCCCAACCGATTGATCCATTGACATGATTTGCATAGACTGTACCGCATCGCCAACGCCATTTTTTGCCGCATCTCTACCAATGGAGCCAGGAACATACAAGCCCTGCATACCGTCCAGATCATATACAGTAAGGGCCACCGGAAGAATACTATTGAGATATCGGATACTGGCAATTTTTATATCAAGGCGTTCATTGTTTAATGCACAGGTTCCGTAGACAAAACTACCTCTGGGAATCTGTTTGCCATTTATATAGATGCCGTCCAAAAGCCGCAGCTTAATTACCGCCCCGCTTACCAGCGTTTGGTCCTCATGAATTACCGCCTGAATGGTATTACCTGCTATTTCTGCGGTGTTGGCCGAACGGCGCACTTTTGATTTGCCACTATTGTTAGAGGCATAGCTTACCTGCATTTTATCAGACTGGCCGTCATCATCATCGCTCTCGCCGGCTGATGTTACCGCGTAAACACGACCACGATTTTTCATAGACTGATTACGCACCCTGGCATTGGCATTTCCCGGATTTTGCAGGTCATTGATCTGTTGCAGCATTTGGGTAAGCTGCCTCATTTCAGGGTCACTACCTCCACTGTTGCCATTCATGGCTTTCATCATCAATTCAAGCCTTTTGACATCTGCATTAGATTGCGCTGCGGAACCTCCGACACCATAATTTGCGGGTTCCGGCTGATTGATCTGTTGGTTGATGGCGGCAAGCTTCGCCTGGATCTTGGCTTCGTTTACATCTGCTGAAGTTGGGCCACCGGTCAAATTAGCAGTTGACTGCTGTGTGATAGAATCTGTGTGACCGGCTCTCGCTGCATCAAGTCCCATAGATTGAATAAAACTTTCACTTACGCCGCTGCTGGCGGAACTGGCCGAATCTGTTTTTACAGTTTGATAAACGCCCATTTTGTCCTGGGCCTTTTGGTCTTTGAACTGTGCTTGCGGGAGAGTTGTATTTAAACCCTGTGCATTTGAAGAATCAAAAGCTGAAGCACTTTGACTGCCGCCACCTAACGCCCAAAATGCCATTGTTAAAAAAGGGAGAATTAGTAAAGGCATTATTACTAAAAATTTGCGCTCCTTTAGGAATTCTGGAGTGTGGTGCGGCAACTGGCCGCCTGTTAATTTCGCATCCATGATTACTTTGTTTTAGTTAATGAATCTGTTAATTGATGTTCATTGATAGTAGGTTTAGGCATATCTGAAGGCATACCAATATGGGCAGAACTATAATTCTGCGATAGCTTAGGTATCGTATAAAAAGAGCAAAATGACCCTGCGATCAGAAAAAGGGAGGTTATAAATCCAATCGCTATCAGCAATCGTTTTTTTCCTTGAGTTGAACAGCCATTAAATTTCTGATTCAGCCAGTTTGAACAGGCGATCTGAACTTGGATGATAACGTTAGCTAAAATGGCGGCAACCTTGTTGTTAAATACCTGTGATGTTTTATTCTGAGATGAGTTCATAGCATTATTGTTGAATGGTGGTATCGCGGTTAGCCAAAGTTTCCCAATGGAGAATTAAAAATCCATGTGGGTTGTTGTCTGATCTGGTTACGTTTCGTAAATAACCTTGTGTAATTAAGCTTCTGTTGGCAGTCGAGGTGGACCGGATAAGTTTTTGCGTTGCATAACATTTGAAATGATACGGATATTGATTAATATCCAGCTGAATACTGTCTACAGTCACCTGTTGGCTGATATTACCCGAAATCAAATTGTTGTAATAACTTTTTTCCTTGAGGTCGTTATATTGATTTTTCGCACTTTCATCTGCCAGGTATAGTGCTTTACCGATATTTGCATCAATTACTTTTTCATCAGGGTCAAGCGTGAAGAAATAGTGATGAAACATTTTGATATGATCTTTTGCCTCAACAGGAATGTTATCTTTCCGGTCTGCAGCAAATGCTTCTAACGCTTTGCCGTTTGCCAGAATATAAACATGATTTGAGGCTATGTTTGCAGCCTGATAGCTTTTATATAAAGCAAAGCAGGATATGACCGTGCAGGCTGCTATCAGGAAGTAACTAAATAGTTTAATATGCTTAAAAGCGGTCTCGATATTTTTTAAATGAGTGAACATAATATTGGAATTAGTGGTAAATAATTAAGCTTGCTGTGGATCAATTTTCGATGCTCTCGAATTATTCGGATTAGTGCCTTTATCCTGGAAATACGGTTTTGAAACTGCACTTTCGGACATGCTTTGACTGGTGTTAGATCGCTGATTTCCAAAAGTGTCGCCCGACATAGTGCTTACAGAAGCTGCGCCTACAACAGATTGACTGGTACTGCTTACAATGCTGTTAACCTTCTGAAGTAGTCCATTGCCGCCACCCGCATTAACAATGTAATTGGCTACACTTGGTACGGTGAAGTAGCCTATAATGCCAATGATCAAAAAGATGAGATAAGCTGTGTCGGTAGAACTAAAGAATGTATCACCGGCACTTTGAACTTGATTTATATCCAGTTTCAACATATTCTCCTGCACCTTGCCAATAATTGCACCGAATATATTAGCCACCGGTAACCATAGAAATACATTAATATATTTAGCCAGCCATACCGTTAAGGTATGCTGAAAGCCGTCGAAAACCGCTAAGCCAAAAACAATAGGCCCCAGGATAGCGAGGATAATCAGATAGAAAGTTCTTATGGTATTGATGCACAGCGCAGCTGCTTCAAACAGTACCTGTAACACCTCACTCATCCATTGCTTAACTGAATTACGGAAGTTATATGATGCTTTTGACATTGCGAATTTCATATCATTTCCTACACTTGCAAGCATGCCTTCATTTGCACCAGTAGGATCATCTGGATGAGTATATTTATACCATTTGTCCCGGTTACCGTCGCCATCGTCACCCACATACATTTGCCAGGTATCCGTTTTTTGGACAGCCTCCTCTTTGGCTTTTAACAGTGCCGCAATAGCGGCATCAGAGTTTTGCACCATTCCGCCTGTTGCGCTAACGGTAGGCGACATTATGCCGTTAATAATCGCTATAACCGTAGGGAATAATAAAATAGCTATTCCTAATCCGAAAGGGCGCATCAGCGGATAAAAGTCGATGGGTTCAGCACTGGCTATCTGCCTCCATACCCTGCTGCCGATATACCATAATGCGCCAAATCCCGCTATTGCCCGGCCAACGCCAATTAACTGGCTGCACATTGGCAGCATATCGTTATAAACTCCATTCAGAGTGCCTTGCAAACCCTGAATATCAGTAGCCAATCCTTGCGCTTTGGAAAATAAAGGAAAAGCTATCCCCGTTACCGCAAAAAATGCGGTTAAAAAAATCTTCTTTTTCATAAAAATGAGATTAGTTGTTTATGCCGTAAAGCTGTTTCATGGTTCGGGAATCACCAATATCCTTACTTCGTTGAATATTAAGCAATATGCCCTGCCGGTTGAAATACCGAAGAAACTGAAGCTTATCTGTACTGCTTAAATAAATTCGATTAATGGCCTTTATTCGTTCCTCATCAGACATTCGAAGCTTACCCGCAGTAAGCACATTTGTTAATTCTTCAAGATTTTGCAGGCTTTGATTAACCAGTTGCGAATAAACACTTCCCATGTAGCTGAGTTCGCCTGCGTTGAATGTTCCGCTTCGCTTGAACCGACTATAAGCGTTTTTATATTCGATAAGTAGACTGGCTTGCTGTGTTAGGATTTCAGGCACCCTGCCATAATTCCTAACAGCGGGTGTGATGGAAAGAAGGCCATTCAAGTAGACGCTATGCAAATTGAAGTTACCTTTTGACAATTGTGAAATGCTGCTATATCCTTGCTGATAAATCTGATAGCCGGTTTTCATATCACTTAAAATGCCTTTCAATTGCGTTAGTTTTTCGATATTTAATAGCAATTGCTGCATTTCCTGTGCTTGGGCGTGGCTCTTTTGACTGTACATGATGAGAATTGAAATCACCAGGCCGCTTACAATATTTGTGAGGTACTTTTTCATAATGCTTATTTATTGAATGCCGTAAATTTTCTTTTCTGCTATTACGTTATTACTTTCTTTAGATCGTTGAACCGCATAAACTTTAACCTGGTTTGAAAATGACGAAGCGAAACGATAATTGCTTTGCATGGCGGCATGAATGATACCAATATGTTTTAACCTTTCCTCATCGCTCATTTTTAATTTATTGTTCGTAACTAAATTCTGCAATTCAGTTATTTGCTGATCGCAATCGCTAAAAAGTGCTGCTTTTACCTGATCGATGTATTTTTTTTCACTGTTCGTCAGGTTGCTTGTCTTATCCAGGCTGCTCATACGTTTCAAAATATCCGATTGCCAACCGATGATGTCACTAACCTGTTTATTGTCTTTGACAACAGGATTTACGTATAGCATTTTATTATAATAGGTGTTGTGTAAGCCATATTCGGAAGTTAACCATCCTGTAATTGAACCTAAACCGTTTCTGGCAATATCATTTCCAACCTTATAATAGGAGGCGTAAACTTGTAACGCCGCTATTTGCTGTAACAAATATTTCTTTTGAGTGCTTTTCTGCTTAAACCATTCAGCAAAAGTCTGAGCATCAGCATTTGTTGCCATAGCGGAGGCAGCAACTGTTAATACGGTAAATGCCAGCAACCTTTTACTTTTGCGGCCAATTTCATCAGCCCGCATTTGCATTTTTTTAATTGATTCCATATAGCTTTTTAATTGACCGGCTATCATTCAGATCTTTGCTGCGTTGTAAACTCAATTGAATACCTTGGTTATTAAATTGGTGTAGATCGTTATAATTTTCGTCAAGATGATTGCTTGCGGTATTAATCAACTCCAACCTTTGTTCATCTGTCATTTGAGTTTTGGCGGGGCTAACTACCAACATGATCTCGTCAAGATTCTTAACACTGGCGTCTAATATTCCTGTATAAACCTGTTGCATATAATCCAATTCCTTCGGATTGAAATGACTATCCTGCCTGAATAAACTCCAGGCTCGTTTGTACTCCTTTACTAAAGCAGCTTGTTTAAGGGTAATATCTTTTATGCGTTGATACTTAGAAATAATTGATTTGATCTTCCCCAATTCGGCATAGTAATCACTATAAAGTGATCTTTGTTGTTCCGTCCAACCTGAAATCTCCGTGAGCTTGGTTTTGGACAACTGGTTTTCAATAACCTTTTGTGCGTTTTGCAACCATATCGTTTTGTTCTGCATACGCTGCACTTTCAGATCAATTGCTTTAATAATTTTTGTCACAGTAAGCTTGATTACCTCGCCAATAATGAATTGTGCTTGGGCGTTTTGGGCTGGTAGAATCATTGTTAACATCACCAATCCAATGAGTATCTTAATCTTAAAATTTTTCATAATAGCCTCCCGTACCCTCATAAAATGAGAGTTTACATTTTTAAAATGTGCTCTTTCTACTTGATTTTTTGGTATTCTGTATTTTTTAAGGTCAGTGTTTGGCCATCTTTACCTAGTGCTATTTGTCGACCATATTCGGTTTCAGATAGCGTTTGATTTTCTTCACTCCAAGATGATTGCCATTTTTCCATCTTGTATTCTTTGGGTTGTATAATGCCGTTTCTTATTTTTTGGAAACCTGTTTTTCGCTCAATTTGGTAACTATTGCCAGATTGGTTTAAAGACGAAATAACTAATGTATCGAACGCCACACTATATTCACTTTTGGAATAGTTAATAAATGTTCCAGTAAGGCTACCACTATTTGATTTACTATCGCATGCGATACAGGCAGTGATAATAATGGCTAATAAAATGAATGATGCTTTCATAACTTGAAATTTAAATTTATGCTGCTTTTTCTAATTCTTCTCTGACGATTGCGGCTATGCCTAATTGCATACTGCCATACTTTTTAGCATAGGCATGGACTTTTGCTTTCTCCGCTGATTCTGTAGTATAAGTCCAATATTCTTCTCGGCTAACTTCTGTACGATAAACCTTAGATAACTGGCCGTTAAGGCTGATAAAGACTTCCTTATATTTGAAATTTTCATCATTATTCCTGTTCATGCTCATTATCAGGGCCGTTTCTTTATCGGTAATCCCTAATAGTTGCTGAATTTTTGGAAAGTCGTTTTGATACTTGCGCTGATCAAGTAATATCTTGCAATCACTATTATTGATGATGGCCTGTTTTACTACCGGTGAACTAATTATATCTTCAATATCCTGGGTAACAACTAAAGCTTCACCAAAGTATTTACGGACTGTTTTGAACAGGTACTTGATATATTCAGCCATTCCTTCCCGCGCAATTGCTTTCCAGGCTTCTTCTATCAGGATCATTTTGCGAGTATCCTTACTTAGTTTGCGCATTTTGGAAACGAAGGTTTCCATGATGATTAATGTAACTACCGGAAATAAAATTGGGTGGTCTTTGATATTGTCTAATTCAAAGACAATAAAGCGCCTTTGCAATAAGTCAAGATTTTCTTTTGCATTCAGCAGATAGGAATATTCACCGCCTTTGTAGTATGGTTTCAATACAAACAGCATGTTATCTATATCAAAACGTATATCCTTTACTTTTGATTGCTTCATCGTTTCATAAAATTCAACGGATAGAAATTCATAGAAGCTATCGAAGCATGGAAATATCTCGGGTTGAAATTTTAACTTCTCGTAATAATGGTACAGCGCATCGGAAATGGCAACGTATTCAGATCGTTGCACGCCTTCATCCTCCTTTTTCCATAAGGCGAGTATCATGGCTTTTATGCTCTCCCTTTTTTCTGTGTCCAGATTATCACCTTCAGGAACATAAAAAGGGTTAAAGCTGATCGGTTTGTCTTCTGTGTAGGTAAAATAATAACCGCCTACAAAGTCGCATAAGCCCTGATAACTATGTCCAACATCTACAATAACCACATGGGAACCTTGTTCAAAATAACTGCGCAGCATGTGATTTGTAAAGAACGATTTACCACTACCAGATGGACCTAAAATAAATTTGTTTCTGTTGGTTGTTATGCCCTTTGTCATAGGGTCATCGCTGATATCAACGTGTACCGGCTTGCCTGATAAACGGTCGCCCAGGCGAATCCCACATGGACTAATACTTGACTGATAATTGGTTTCCAGATTTAGAAAGCAGGTTGCCTGCTCGACAAACGTATCAAACGTATCATTCATCGGAAAGCTGGCTTCATTCCCGGGCAAGCCTGACCACCATATTTGCGCAGCGCCGTCGGTTTCCTGTTTCGGCTGTGCATCCATTTGCGCTAGTGATGAGCTGACCTTATTTTTTAGATCCTTTAAACCTGCCGCGTTATCTGTCCATGCTAAAATGTTAAAATGTGCTTTCACTGGTAATCGTTGCTGACTAATGGCTTCGTTTAGAAAATCGTGGGTAGCATCACGGCCAATTGCGTTTTCGCGCGAATAAGCTGAAAGGGATTGAAGCCTTAATTTCTTTGCTTCCAGTTTCTTTATAGTCTTTTGACTGTCCCCAATAAAAATGTACTGGTTATATAAGTGATTGCAATTTAACAGAGTTCCTATGGGTGTAGCAAAGCCAGTACTAAACTTTGTCTTATCTGTACTATATTTATCAAAAGTTATCCGTGGCCCACAAAGCGCAGGCAGGTCTTCTACGTCACTAAGGGTATAAAGCTGGCAATGATTATCGCCAATTCTGATTTCATCCTCGATATGAATATCTTTTAAAACTGGTGCTTCATCTTTATTCAAAAGAAAACAGTATTGTTCTAAAATTCCCGGATTTTGAAGGGTGCCGGTTAATTCATCATCCGTTAATCTTTTTAAAGAAATTAAGCCGCTGTCCTCTAACACCCGAACGAATTGCCCTGCGCTATCTAAGAAATCACGAAATAGTTCATCGCAGGTAGTTTGTACGGGCACAATGCGTTTACGCATCAAAACGCTGGTGGCACTTGAATACTGTTTAAATTTATCCGGCTTTTTTGTTAGGTAGATATGGCAGTGATGATGAAGGTAAGCCCGTTCATTAAAGTAACGTTCGCTGGAATGTGACAGAAACGTTTTAACGTTCGCGCCGTTATTCTTTGCAAATACTGCTTCGTACTGCTCATTGATAAACCAGTCCTGTTTATGGAATACGCTGTTTTTTGGCAGCAAGCGCAATGCTTTGATTAACACCTCATGAAATGCCAGGTATTCATCATTAGATAGGGTGAATATTTCCGGCAGATTTACTTTGAAGCCGATAGTTAGATCACCTTGCGCTGAGATCATACATTGGTGCTCCACCTTATATACAGGAAATACCTGTTCTGCTTTGCTATTTGATGCCATAACTATTTTTTTAAGTTTAGAAAGACCTTCCGGGTCGTAAATTTTAAATGGTTCGGCAGATACCGTTTAGCCGCCTTCTTCATCAGGCCATGCTCGCCGTATTTATGACTTAATTTAAAAACCTGATAAAATAACGCGCTTCCTAAACCTGTCACGATTATGATGCAGTACATTACAGGTACGCCAAGCAAATAAATTACAGCAAAGCCTATCAGTAAAAAGACAAGTCCACCTGCCAGATAACCGATGTATTGAGCTTTCAATCCTTTAAACTCAATTGGCTTATTAATGCCTTTATTAATCTGATATAATGCCATTACCGTTGATTATTAAACTCCGAAAAAAGATTTTAAAACAGTGGCAACTACAACCAGGAATATACAGCTACCAAACCAACTTGAAGCGACCTTTCCTGTATCGTGTTCGCCGTCATTCCATTTCTTAAATACTTTAATAGCACCAACCAAGCCCACAATTGCCCCAATGGCATACATCAATTGAGTACCAGTATTGAAATAGCTTTTCACTTGTGTTGTTGCAGCATTAATACCTGAATTTCCGTCTTGAGCAAATAATGACAGGCTAATAAGTATCAGGCTGATCGTAGCCACTACATGCCTGATTAAACTTAGTCCGCTTACACGGCTTTTGCATTTTTGAGCTTTCATAATGAATTAATTAAATGTGAAATAAATACGATTACGCCAAGGTTCCTTGCAGGTCTGCTAAGGATAGCGGGAACATCAGCTTATCTTTGGAGATTTCGACGATTTTGTTTAAAGTTGCCGTTAGATCAATATCTTCTTTAAACCTTTTGTAAGAATCTATTAATATCCGAAGCAGCGTAACAAATTCAGGTTTATTATCTATTTCCTGAAAGGCTGTAATTAGGTTACTCGCCTCAACTTCTAATTCCTCGGAAGGTGAATAGATATTCTCGTTGTTAGGATCGGCTGCTGCTAATGTGGCTACTGGCTCAATTTCATCAGGTGTGGAATCTAAAAAATATAACTCTTCTGTTTTAGAAACAGAAATGCCGTTGTCCATTTTTGCCGCGCCCATAACAGTCGCTGTTGTAGCATGGCTATTAGAAAATAGATTTGCTTGCTTCTGTTTACGGTTAAACAGGTTGGAAATTTCCTGTTGGTAGTAGCGAAGCGTTACATAACCGTAATAAGATACAGTTAGGATAATAATGGCTGCCAGATAGTGCTGCCAGGAGATTGAAGACAACATATTACTTTGATTTAAACATCGCCACACCATGTGGCGATCCGTAAAGCAAAGGTTGGAGTAGCAAAATTTATTTATTCACACCTTACACATGAGGTAGGTGTTTTTTTTATTTTTTCTGCCATAAAATACTGATAATTAGCAAGTTAAAATCTAATCGAATTTCATTCTTTGCTGGGGAGAAGTTACATCATCTAATTTCTCATCAATTCGCTTGAGCAAAGCCAGTTTCAGTTTGTCCAAAAAAGCCGTTCGTTCCTTTTTTCGCCTTGTTATGTCGGTGTATTTATGATAATAGGAACCCAAGTCAACATGAAATACTGTTTGAAAAAAGCTAACCACCGATTTAATTTCACTATTCCCGTTATTAAAAACGCCCAATGCCACTAAAGCATATATAAGCTCCACAAGATCTGTTTTATTGAAAGTCCAGGTAAGCGGTAATTCAAGTCCCATTTCAGGGGGTACTTCATCATGCAACAAAGTCTTTTGCAGTTCAAGATTCAAAAAGTCCTGATATTTTTCGTTGGCGATTACTTTTGAAAGTTTATAATCATGGCTGGTTGAATACAATTCGTCTTCCTCGAAATCCTCCAATTCAACATGGACGTCAAAACCGCCCCTGGTAAAGTAAATCTCGTCCATTTGTGATGAGCCGGAGCGGTAATATTGATAAAAGGAATGGTTGTGGTCGAAAAACCGTTTAAGATCAGTCAACTCGTAAGTGATATATTCTTTCACAATGTCATCGCCACCTGTGGGCTTCTGCATTATAAAATTATACACGTTAATATAGAAGATATATTTGTTGTAGAACTGGGGTTTAACCACCTTGAAAAAATGGATCTCCTCCTCAATGTTTTCGAAAGAATAACTTGAAATATAATTTTTGAGCTTTGCCATCGCTTTTTTGCAAAGCATGATAGACGTTTTGTATTGATCGGCTAAAGATTCGCCGTTGATGGAAACTTCATTTAATTGATTTTCCAAAGCGCTGTAGAAGCGCTCCGCAAATGTTCTCATAGTATAGGTAAGGTTATAGGTTAGTATTGTGTTGAATATAATATTTTTATAGGCATTTATTAAAATTTCAAGCAATACAGCAAAGCTTAACTACGCTGCTGTAATTATTGGAATGTTAAACAATAAGTTAGTTTAATCAGGTTTTTGCAGGCAATTCCGTATTCAAAATATCCAGGAGGCTTATATTTAAACCTTCTGCTATCTCCTGTAGGTAAATATATGAGGGGTTAATATTTCCAGTTTCCAAGCGTTGAATTGATTGCTGGTCTTTTCCGATGGAGTGGGCAAGTTGCACCTGAGTAATACCCTTATCCTTGCGGACAAAGCGGATTTTCTCACCCAGGTCTTTTAATAATACTTCCTTATTCATCGGAAGTATAAAAGAAAAGTAAAGCAAGTGAAATCAGTACAACGGATACGTTGTATTATTCTTACTTCTAAATATTAAGCAAAATATTTGCTTAATTCAACAAAGTTGGCTTATCACAGTTTCAACAAGTATTCTTACATCTTCTTTAATTTGGTGATAATTCATCAATACCTCTGCCTGGTCCACCTCCCGTACTAATGGTATAGGCTGGTAATTTTCTTCTTCCTGCTTAATGGCCTCATGGTCGTTCTGAATGGCATTGTGAAATGTTTTAAGGTCAATCTTATTATCGGGATCGTCGGCTACCATTCCCACGAATTCCCCTGAAGACAAGCTGGAAATTTTGGAAGCGGGAATAGCATGATCCAATTGAACTGATTTACTTATTGAAGTGTCCTGACTATTAATTGATACGCTTTCCTTTTCCTGATTGATCTTACCAAAGCGCTCCGACAACTGTTTTGCCGTATCGCCGGTAACCTGACCAAAAACCACATTTCCGACTATATTTAAGATTACTTCAGCCTGTTCACGCCCATAGTCTTTTTTTAATTGGCTGTAATCCTGTACAGCTAAAGTTACGGCTACCTTGTTAGATCGTGCTGTAGCAATGAGATTGTCTATGCCGTTAAAGTAAATAGTTGGGAACTCGTCAAAAATCATACTGCACTTTTCCTGATTTTTACGGTTTACCAATTTGTTTATTCGGTTGATATATAATGATAATACAGCACCATACACTTGTGACTTTTGCGGATTATTGGCCAAACAAACGATCTTAGGCTCATCAGGATTATTAATGTCGAGCGAGAAATCATTTCCGCTAAGAACATAATACAGTTGAGGAGATGATATACGGGCCAGGCTTATTTTGGCACTTGCTATTTGGCCTTCTAATTGTTCATAGGCTTCATTTTTCCAGGCAGAAACAAACGGATTGATCAAAACTTCAATTTCCGGCTCCTGTAGTAATACTTCAAAAAGATCTTTATATTCCACTTGTGCCAGTTCAATAACATGGGGAAGGGTACAATAGCGCCCGTTTTCATACTTCTTCAAAAACCACATGATGGCAGTTATAAAGTTAATTGGAGATTCAACAAAGAAGTCCCCTTGCTTTTTAATCCACTCGCGGTTTAGCCCCAGCATGATTGTGCGGCTTGAATCTATGGCATCGGTAATATCGATCATGGTGTGCGGTTCTAACGGATTAGCCCTGTGTATGATCTGTTCCAGATTGATGATGTATTGAACGGGTTTAATTTTATATAAGTGACCGTATTTAAGCAATGCATTGTAAACGATTTTGGTTAAATCATCATATTTGAAATCGTAAACCAACATTGTAAACCCTTTTTGAATATGTTGCTGAATAATGTGGCGGATCACAAAATAAGATTTACCAGAACCCGGACTACCGCCTATCAACGTTCCCCTAAAAGGGTTAATGATATTAATCCAACTTTTTCGCAACTTACCTTTAAGATTGTAAATCGCAGGGAGATTTATTGAATACTCGTTTTCGAGTAATCGCTCTTCCTGCGGGAACGATTCATTGTCTTTGTTAAAGATGTCCTTGCCCAGATTAAATTTAATCATCCGGAATAGCAGGCTTCCTCCTGAAAGGAAAAGAAAATAACCTAATGAGGTTAAGCTGATATATATTAATGTTATCGTTTTAAAAGGATAATGTAGGCCCAATAACAGGTTGCTGATAAAGTAAATTATCAGGCCGGTAGTGCAATATGTGATGATTGTTTTAAACCGTATTGATTCGTCCTTTTTGCCCTTGCTTCCAATTAACGAAGCAAGTAACAATATCAATGCTGATGATTTTGCATAAAAAGCGGTTTTAAAAATAACCATCTTAGTTAGGGGCAGCATTATTTGATTAACAAGTGGGTTTGTTAATCGCCATTCCTCAAATGCGGGATAGCATGATAAGTAAAAATGTATAATTAGTACTGCTAAACTCAATAGCCTTGTAAAGTCTATGATCTTTCTTAGGGCTTGTTCATTTTCTCCAGTCTGCATAATCTTATAAATTAATGTGAATGACCTCTACGTTTCTTTTTTCGTGTGTTTTGTTTAAGCCTTCCAATTGCGGCCATATCCTGTTGTTCCTCCTTAAATAACATATCTATCAGAGATTCACCATTACCGACGGGAGGGGTTATACCTGAAATATTGTCAGGAAATTTGTGAGACCTTTCATCCTTTTTTGCGGCTTTTACAGCAGGCTGATTTTGGTTTGTCGCTTCGATTTTGAACCATCCAGAAAGTGAAGCTGCACTATACGTTTTGCCTAAATCGCTACCGTTAAATACCACCTTTGATTTATGATCCACGAATGTAATTCCGTACAACCGCCCCTCTTCATTCTGCCGGAATACGACCTGAATACCTTGTTCTTTGAGTTGTTTTTGGAATGATGATTTCGAGATTGGGTGCAATAATGCTTTATCTATTGCTCCTTTCAACTGCTCTTTTAATGGCTTTCGAAGCATTTCATTTAATCGAAAAAGGTCGTCGAGTGCCTTCAAAGTTGGCTTCCCATAGATGCTGCTTGCCTTGATTGGCACACCAATTTTGTTACCTTTTCCGTCCAAGGCCCAATAAACTAAACCATTCTTTTCAAACATTCTTGAATCTTTAGACCCACGATCTGCGGTGATGTTGTATTGATTAAGTACCGCGTTTAGTTCTGGGATGCTGGTAAATTTATAGGCCCTAACCACTTCTGTTACAACATTTGTGATCGATCTCTTCAGTTCTGACTTACCATAAGCCACTTCCTCCAGGGGCTTACCTATGAGTTTTTGTTGCTTACCCTGGTCTTCCGCTTTAACAAGATTATAGGATAATTCAACTTGCTTGCGAGCATCTTCTGATGCCCTATTGGCAAGCAAATGAAAGCTGATGCGTTTACCATCGGCCTCGATGTTAGTGGTTACAATATGTAAATGGGGGTGTCCTGCATCATGGTGTTGATAAACCAAATAAGGCTGTTTTCCAAAACCTAATCCGTCCATATAATCATCTGCAATTTGCTGAAGTACATCCTTATCTAAATTTTCACTAACAGCAAAATTTAACGAAAGATGCAATGTATTGACAAGAGTGCGCTCATTGCGTTTCGTCAAATCTGTTAACCTTAGCAACTTATCATTGAACGTTAGTTCAACCGGGTCTTTGAGATAGCCTTGTGCTAAAATCAGTTCTGCTTTACCCAGCCGTACTTTATGTTCATTATAATTTATTGCACCGGTGATACTTCTTCCGGTTTTAATTTTTGCGACCATAATTCTGAGAAACTTTGCATACGCTCTTTGATTTGCCCTATTGACGGATCAACCTTACTTCCAATAATAGAAAGGAGATTTGACCACAATCTGTTATCCGCATTTCCATGCGCACTATTGATTTGACGAACTGCCTGATTAAGATTATTACCAATAGCATTTAGTTCCTTCCGCAGCAATGCAAGTTCTTCCAGCATATCATCCATTGACTTATCACGGTAGTTGACGGTGATAGGCTTTTCGAGTAAAACGCACCGGATATACTCGCTTAACTTTAAAAATCGCGTTTTCTTAAAGCGTGTATCAAGCACCTTAAATTCATTCGGCTTGAACCGCGTGGTAACCTTTCTTAATCGGTTTTCTTCTTCGTTTTCCATTGTTCTATTCTTTAAAAAATACGACTTCGGAGAATTTTTTCCATGCCCCTGGACTGACTTCGGAAGGGAGGGCAAGATTCGTTTGTCGGACAAACGTTTATCTTGCTGATTGCTATTAAGAGGCAATCTCCTCCTTTATGTCGTCTATTACATGTCTGCATTCTATGAAGACTATTTACTTCAGGACTTCATAGATTTTCCATCCAGGAAGGATTTTAAGGCATCAATACTGATATCCTTTAATGAAGTATCCCACTCCACTCCGTATGACTTCATGCGCTTTAAAAGCGCCTTTGGAATCCATACATTTAATTGTGCCTCATACTCTTTTACTGCGGCGCTTTGCCTGATAGGGTGTACTTCCTGTATCGGCGTTTTGGGGGCATCGTTTTTTAGCTTATCAGCTAAGCCGCCAAGCTTGTTTTTATAATCTGTCATTGTGAACCTTTCTTTGAGTATTTCATAGGACAAATGTTTTTACGATTACATAAAAATGTAATTATGTAATTATGCACTGATGCGGTTAACGATCTCCTCTGCTAAGGATGTAATTTCCTCAATTGCTTTTACATCGCTTCCTTGCAGCACCCCGGCAGTAATTGATGACCTTGCAATACTCACCCGGTCATATATCATCGTTTGCAAAACCGGGGTTTCCATGCTTTCCAAAAGGCCGCTCACTTCCCTGGTAATACCTGATCGAGGCTTTATCATGTTCATTACTATACCGGCCTGTATATCCGGCTTCTTTGCCTGTGCGTCCTTCACTAAAGCGATGGTTGAACGGATAGCCATTACATCAAAAAAACCTGCTTTGGTAGGTATCAATATAAAATCCGAGAGGCTGAACAGTTCCGGCAGCTTATTCGATAAATAAGGAGGGGTATCTACTATAATCAGGTCGTAGTCTAAATTTTTGATTTCTTGTAATTGGTCGTTTCCGACCACTGCCAGTCCAGGCAGGTCCTCTTTGATTTGAAGCAGACTGCCTTGCAAATCCGTATCAACCAAAGCAACGTTAAGTTGATCCTGAAAACACACTGCTAAGTTCATAGCCAGTGTGCTTTTTCCAACGCCCCCTTTTTGGTGGGCTACCGTAATGATCTTTCCCATGATATGTAATTCTAAATTGTTATAAATACATAATGCTATAATTGCATAATGCTGTAAATCTTTAAATCCATAGTTCTATAATTACATAAGCCTGTAATTAGGTATTCCTGTAAGCCTGTATTTCAACAATTACAGTATTCTAAACCTGCATAAATACAGATCGCTGTAAATACAGATATCTATAATTATGTATCAGGGAAGGCTATGCGTTTTGCTTCCTGACGTTCTAATAATTTTGTTTGTTGTATGGCATTGAAAATCCAATCCTTTGCTAAAACTTTCCAGTTTTTTTGTGGCTTGCCGGTAACGGTCTTCCACTGCATCTTTTCATAGTATTGAAAAAAACTCTGAGCATCAGGCAAAGCCATGCTTTGCTGAGAAAAATAAATTGCCACATGACCAATGTGCGGTGGAATTTGGTGCCCCATCCCCTGATTGGTAGAATCCGCCAAATTGTCATCATAATCTGCGGTCAATTTTTGTTGCTGAACAACCCGCCGTTTAACCCTTCGCTTTTGCATGATTAGAACTTAACTATTGTTGCCGTTTCCATCAGCCCCTCTATTTTGTCGGCATCGTAATAGGTAACCTTTCCTAATTTGGTAAAGGGGATTTTTCCGTTATCGCGCAAAGCCTGTAGCTTACCATGCGATATATTGAGCATCTTCCGAACCTCCATAGCCTTCAACCATTTTTTCGTTTTACCGCTCACCTGATCTTTGAGCATAGATTTTAAATCAGAGAGTAAAAGGTCTTTAAATTCTAAAAGATCACCTACTGTGATCAGCTGGTCGCGAAACACCTTTCCATGTTTATCGAAATGTGAAATAGCTTTTTCCATAATCAATATTTTAATTCCACAAAATTGACCAGGAAGAAATTAAGTTTTTCACCCCTTGTACATGAGGTAGGTGTTTTTTTGCACATAAAAAAGCCCTTTACTAAATAGCAAAGGGCTTTCATGCCGTTTTTATATTGGATGTTATTTTCTAATCCACCCCGAAAACAGGGGCTTTATACAAAATTTAGCCTCTTACTTTAAGCAAACTGGCATTGATCGCAACAACAACGGTGCTTACAGTCATCAAAACAGCACCAGCCGCAGGGCTTAGTACAATCCCTTGGTTAAACAATACCCCCGCTGCCAATGGCAACGCAACCACGTTATAGCCGGTGGCCCATATAAGGTTCTGTATCATTTTACGGTAAGTCGCTTTACCAAACAGGATCAGGCTGACAATATCTTTGGGATTACTATTTACTAAGACAATCCCCGCAGTTTCTGCCGCTATATCGCTCCCAGAACCAACCGCGATACCAATATCTGCCTGAGCCAACGCCGGAGCATCATTTACGCCGTCTCCGGTCATCGCTACAAACTCGCCTTTGGCTTGTAGTTCTTTTATTTTTTCCAACTTTTGATGCGGCAATACTTCAGCAAAGAAACTATCCATGCCTAAAGTTTTACTTACACTCGCGGCAACTTTCTGGTTATCACCGGTAAGCAAAATGGACTTGATGCTTTCGTTGTTTAGGGTTTTTATCGCTTCCACTGATTCAGCACGTATCTCATCCGATAAGGCTATATATCCGGCCAATTTTTGATCGATCAACACAAACACCACCGTTTCAGTGTCGTTAGCAGTAAAACCATCTGGCAGTGTTAATTTATTTTCCGTTAGATAGCCAGGACTAACCACTAACAGCTTTTTACCTTCGACTGTCGCTCCAACGCCCTTACCGGTTATCGCTTTAAAGTTTTCGGTTGCAGGAATAGCCAGTTTCAGGTCTTTTACTTTTTGCAGGATGCCTGTAGCTATCGGATGCTCCGACTTCTGCTCTAAAGCGGATGCTAACCGAATGAGTTCATTCTCGTCGATTGTTTTGTTTAAAGAGACAACTTTGGTCACTTCAAACTTACCTACGGTAAGTGTACCAGTTTTATCAAATACAATGGTGGTAATTTTCCTTGCATTCTCAAACGCTGTACGGTTTTTAATTAATAAACCATGTTTGGCCGATAAAGCGGTGGATTTAGCAACCACCAGCGGTACTGCCAAACCTAAAGCATGAGGGCAGCAAATGACAATAACGGTTACCATCCGTTCCATAGCGAATGCTAAAGTCTGGCCCGTTAAATACCAATACAAAAATGTGCCAATTCCGGTAACTAACGCGATCACGGTTAACCATTTGGCGGCTGTATTAGCTAAAAGTTGCGTTTGAGATTTGGATTTCTGTGCATCATCTACCAGTTTAACGACCTGCGACAAGTAGGAATCCTTAGCAGCATGAGAAACCGTAACCTTAAAAGAGCCGTTACCATTGATAGAACCGGCAATAACTTTATCCCCCTTAACTTTTAATACCGGCTTTGATTCTCCGGTTAACATAGATTCATTCAGATAGCTTTCGCCTTCCAGTATAAATCCGTCTGCCGCGACTTTTTCGCCGGGCTTAACCAATATGATGTCGTTTTCTTTCAAAGTGTCCGTTTTTACATCATGCACCATATCAGGCATCACCATATGTGCATCTGCCGGCATTAACTGCACCAATAATTGCAGTTCATTTGAAGCACCCATAACCGACTTCATTTCTATCCAATGCCCCAAAAGCATAATTAGAATCAATGTGGCCAGTTCCCAAAAGAAATCCATTCCTTGCAGACCAAACACGATGGCGACGCTATAGCTATAGGCAACCGTTATAGCAAAGCCGATAAGAAACATCATGCCCGGATTTTTGGCTTTCACCTCTTCAACTAAACCTGTTAAAAACGGCCAGCCCCCGTATACAAATACAACAGAAGACAAGGCAAGCAAAATGTAGGAAGAGCCCGCAAAAGCCCAGTTAACGCCCATGAAATGTTGTATCATGGGCGATAGCAGCATAATTGGAATCGTAAGTGCCAATACCACGTAAAATCGCTTTTTAAAATCAGCAATCATCATCGCATGATGGTCATGTTCTGACATGCCCTGGTGCGCATCATTACCATGATGCATTTTACTGTGATCCATTCCTTCCGGCATTTTGTTCATGTCCATATCCTTATGTTTTCTATAGGGGGCGATCATTCGCCAAAAAATCTTGCATTTAATAAATTAGTGTTAATCCACCCCCTAAACCCATATCACTATCATAATGGCTGGAAATAGAGAAGTTTTTATTAATAATATAACGAAGTCCGGTACTATATTCCTTATCTGTATTACCAACTAAAGTCAACCTAAGGCGGCTCGTTAGGGGTATATCTTCTCTTCCCAATTGAAACCTTAATTTTCCGTTTCCGTCTATTCTGGCATCGGCAACAAATAAGAAAGGTAACGTATAAGCCAAACCTGCGACTACGGTATGGCGATTATTCTTATTGCTTGATTGTCCGAACATATTTGTTTCCTGTTCATCCGTCTTTTTATAATGATAGTCAAATCCGGTATAAGCATATAACCATTGCATCCGGCCAAAATAGCGCCCAAACATGGTTTCGCTTTCGTAACCTTTGCTTTTGTTTAAACCCAAATGCCACATGGTCGAAAACTTCCACCTGGTGTTTGCTAACGATGCATTTCCCTCACTACCGTTTGATTCTAGTCCTACTTCAGCGGCTGCATAAAATTTACGGTCATCTGCGGCAATCTTTTTAAAACCGGCCACCGGGTCGGGCACTTCGGGATTTGGTGGAGAGTTTTCGTAACTGAAAATCCGGCCCATGCCGCTCATCATATGGTAAAGTATGTGACAGTGGAAAAACCAATCACCGCTTTCGGTTGCCCGGAATTCAATTGTATCTCTTTCCATGGGCATAATATCAAGCGTATTCTTCAATGGTGAATATTCACCCTGCCCGTTCAACACCCGGAAATAATGGCCATGCAGGTGCATGGGGTGGCGCATCATGGTATTGTTGTACAATACTATGCGGACATTTTCTCCTTTTTTGATCAGGATCTTATCTGTTTCAGATACGGTTTTATTATTGATAGACCATACATAGCGGTTCATATTCCCGGTAAGTTCAAAGTTCAAAAGTTTTGTCGGGCCTGATGGCAACGTGGTCGGACGAACAGATTTCAGCATGGTATATTTAAGCGTTACAGGGGGCTCCCCGTCGTTCATTTCAGCATACATCACCATATTCATGTCCATCACCTGGTTGGTCATTTTCATGCCCGGCATTTGTTTCATGTTCCCCTTCATGTCCATCATGTCGTTCATCATTTGCATACCTTCAAAATATTTCAGCCTGGGTAACTTTTTCGCCGGTTTTTTTTCGCCACTTCCCAGCCATAAGGAGGTATACCTTGTCCGGTCTTCAGATGTCGCCAAAAACTCATAACTTCCATCCTTAGGGATTATAACTTCCACATCATAGGTTTCGGCAACTCCAACGATCATACGGTCAACCGTAACGGGCTGCACATCCTCGCCATCATTGGCGACCACGCTGATCTTTCCACCAGCCCAGCCGAGCCAGAAATAGGTAGACGAACTGCCATTGATCACACGCAGCTTTACCCGGTCACCCGCTTTAAATTGTGGCGCGGCATCTTCGGCCTTTCCGTTACTAAAAAAACGGTCATAATAAACATCACTCACATCCATAGCGGTCATTCTTTTCCACTCGTTGGCCAGCTTAGTTTTTAAATGTCCTGTTTGGATAGCTTGCAGATAGTCCTGGGTGCTCCCTTTGCGAATTGCATACCAGTCTGTCGCATTATGTAACCTGCGCTGCACCTGCTCAGGGTTTTCATCAGTCCAGTCGCTTAACAGTAAAGTGTATTCTTTAACAGGCGATGGCTGTTTTTCATGGATAACAAACGCGCCGTACAAGCCGCTTTGTTCCTGCGTCATGGTATGTGAGTGGTACCAATAAGTACCATGCTGAACGAGGGGGAATTTAAAGAAATGCGTTTGCCCTCCTTCTATCGGCGTGGTGGTTAAATAAGAAACGCCGTCATAACGGTTGGGTAAGATCAGGCCGTGCCAATGGATGGAGGTTTCCATCATCATTTCATTGTGTACATAAATTTCAGCGGTGTCGCCCTCTGTGAATGTTAACTGAGGCGCAGGTATAGTACCATTGATCGCCATGGCAGGCCGCTTTTTCCCGGTATAAATTACCGTAGTATCGTTGATATACAAATGGTATATCTCCCTATGACCTATTTTGGTAAAGAAAGGGAGATGTTTACTGCTGGCTGTGTTGCCCATACCCATTTTATGATCCTGGGAAAAAGCGGGAATTGACAGCAGAATTGTAAAAATATATAATATCAGCTTTTTCATCATTTCTATTAAAAAAGGGCCCCCATTACGGTGACCCTGTGATTTATTTTGCTGCCTGAAGCGTTTGCTTTACTTCACCGCAGGTAAGCATCTCATCACCATAGTAAGGGTTCTTGATAGCCGCAGCTTCACTCAGCCAATAGCTTTTTTTCATAGGGCAATACGCTCTGTATACCGTAGTCGTATTCAGTTTTAAGGCTTTTATCGTTGCAAACATATTCTCAGACAAACTGGCGAAATGCTCACGCTGATGGGCGATATTACTGTTTTCAGTAATGTGGCGGGCATCGAACTGAAGTTTCGCAGCATATTTGGTCCAATTGGTTTTGTCAGCAGCCGAAAGCTGGTCAGCGGGAAACGCAGTAATAGCAGCCAGGAGGTCTTTCGCCTTTGCACTGGTAGAGGCACCATCAATGGTGATGAGGGAATTTTTTACGCCATAATAGGCGATAAGGACAGCATCTTTTGACGCATTATTTTGCGCATTACCTGAGGAAATCGTAAATATCGCGATCATCGCGCCTACTAGAATTTGAATATTTTTCATTTGTCTTTAGAATTAATTGTATAAACAATGCGCTTCTGCTTTTCCAGAAGGTTAAATTTTGAATAGGGGTTGATTTGCATTACGCATTCGGCCCTGGTAGAAAACAGAAGAAATTATCAGATCCGAAAGGTGCAATTGCGCAGAAAGAGAGACACGGCCAATTGTGGCGGCGGTGCCTGTTTAATAAGTGATTTGGCGATAACCGAGATTATGGTGGTACTGACAAACCAGGAAGGTTCACTCACAGGTAAACCGATACTCGTTCCTAAATTGATATGCGCATAGCTTGGCGAACTGCTTTTCTCAGATTTCAGAAGCTGATGCTGATCGGTACAACATTCTTTAGCCGCCTTTTCCTTGCGCTCCATTCCACATGTATCGCACTTTTTTGTGTGACCATGCCATAGGCTTACTTTGATCAACCGCCCCATGCAATACTGGTAATGCAGGGTTGCACCGGAAGAAACGCCCAGGTACAGAACAGCTAAAAAGGTGACGAACAGTTTTTTAATCACAATACAAATATCAGCAATAAATGCGAACGGTGTTTATATAATTCCGTTTTGATTTTATAGTTTGATGCGAACTTAGTGCTAATAGTTTAATAGGTGGATGACGAAAATCACCTTTTTTTCTGTTGTTCGTCAAATAATTATTGTGAATTTCCAGCTTGCTTTGTTAAAAAACAATCATGAAAAAGATCCAAACCACGGTATTAGGTTTAACGGCACTGCTATTGCTGACCGTTACAACTGTTTTCGCGCAAAAAGCGCCGGCAAAATCTACTTTAAACACTATAAGTATTGACAAAAAGGGCGGTATCCATGACCATGGAGGAACTCTTCTTGGCCAAATAGGTAAGGACGACATCGTGAGGGATAATAAAGGTAAAACCATTTACTTTATTGACAAGAATGGCAATGTTATCGATGCAAAAGGGAAAAAACTGGGGATGGCAAAAAAGAACGGTTTTTACTTTAACAATGCTGGCGAAACCATATTAACGTTAAAAGATAAAGGTGCGGAAGAGTGTGAGATATTAGACCCCAAGGGCCATAATGTAGGAACAACGCATAAAAATTACAAATTACATGCCTGTGCGGCTCATTGCCTTTTTTTGGCAAAGGAAAGCACATCACGTCCGGTACATTAAAAATTTAAGGGTACGGAAAGCCGTACCCTTAAATTTTATCAATAGGCTCACGGTGGCCTTGCCCGGATGACTTGAACTGGCTGGGTGTCAGGCCTGTCACACTTTTAAATTGTGCGGATAAATGCGCGCTACTGCTATAACCCATTTTAAACGCGATCTCATTCAGATTAAGTTCCCCGTATTCCAACAGTTCTTTCACTTTGGCGATCTTTTGCTGAATGATGAATTTCTCAATGGTCGTATCTTCTGATTCTGAAAACATCCGGCTGATATATGTATAGTCTTTATTCAGCTGGTCGGACAAATAATCGGAAAAACTCAAATGCGCATCGGCAAGGTCGCTGTAATGCACTTTCTCAACGACGAGATCCTTTACGCGCTGTACGATACGGTCCTTTTCATTATCAATAAGTTCAAAACCAAGCACTTTGAGAGATGAACTGATTGCGCTTAATTGCTCACTGCTAGGTTCGGGCTGTATTTTGGCACCGCCAAGAGAAATTTCTTCAACCTGGAACCCGGTATTCTCCAGCTGCTGCCTGACCACCATAATGCAGCGGTCGCAAACCATATTTTTGATTGCTAAATTCATTGCTCGTACAATATCGCTATTATTTAGATAAGGTCAGCCTGATAGCCTTTTGCTTTTAAGGCAGTTACAACTTGGTTTGCTTCCAGTCCGTCTGCTGCTGCTATCGTAAGAACCTTTTCAGGGGTAGTAGTATCCACTTCCCATTTATCCACGCCTTTTAGGTTATCTAAGACCGGCGTTACTGCTGCTATGCAACCACCACATTTGATAGTTGTCTTGAATTTTAAAGTTTCCATTTTTATTTATATTATAAATTATTAAAGATTAAGTTTTGAAAATTTAAGCCGTAAACTGTTGCTGACGACCGAGACAGAGCTCAAAGCCATTGCCGCACCCGCGATCATCGGATTGAGTAAAAAACCATTGATGGGATACAATATGCCTGCTGCAATGGGTATACCGATCAGGTTGTAGATAAAGGCCCAGAACAAGTTTTGACGAATGGTGCGAACGATAAGTTTGGAAAGCCTTAACGCTTTGGGCACCTGCTGCAAATCTGATGAAACAAGCGTGATCTTGGCCACGTCCATCGCAATATCGGACCCCTTTCCCATTGCTATGCTGACATCAGCCTGAGCCAATGCCTGGCTGTCGTTGATACCGTCACCAATCATCGCTACGATTTTGCCGCCAGCTTGTAACTTTTTAACAAAGTCCGCTTTGTCAGAGGGCATGGTGTCCGCCTGAAAATGGTCGATACCCGCCTGCTTCGAAATTGCGGCGGCAGTTTGCGCATTATCGCCGGTTAACATATATACCTCAATACCCTGTTTTTTTAGCTGACTGATGGCAGCCGCGGAACCTGATTTGATCGGGTCGGCAATAGCAGCAATCGCAAGCACTTGATTTTGATTTGTAAAATAGATAACTGTTTTTGCCTCGGCTAAAAATTTACTAATAGCTGGTTTTAATTCCGATGGGATAACTATGTTTCTTTCTTCAATCAGTTTATGGCTCCCGGCAAAATAAGACTGATTTTCAAAGTTTGCCTGGACGCCCCGGCCGGTTAAACTATTAAAGCCGGATATCTTGGCCGATGTTTCAATTACCGGTTTAAGGTACGTTACAATCGCTTCAGCCAGGGGGTGTTCTGATTCCTGTTCCATGGCTAAAAATATAGCACGTAATATCGGTAGACCTGTTGGCAGCTGTTTTGACCATAGTAATTCGGTAACAACGGGTCTCCCCTGGGTAATGGTGCCGGTTTTATCCAAAACCACCGCATTAACCCGATGACCTAATTCAAGTCCTTCGGCATCCTTGATCAAAATGCCATTTTCCGCACCTTTGCCGATACCCACCATAATTGCTGTAGGTGTAGCCAGCCCCAAAGAACAGGGACAGGCAATAACTAATACCGTAACCATGGCGAGTAAGCCCTGTGTCAAAGCATGTTGTCCGCCAAATAACAGCCAGGCACCCAAGCTCAATAAAGCGACCAGCATTACAATGGGTACAAAAATACCGGCTATCTTATCCACAAGCTTTTGTACCGGCGCTTTTGAGCCCTGCGCGTCTTGTACCAATTGGATGATCTGCGCCAGTAACGTTTCGCCGCCGACTTTTTCCGCTGTGAACCGGAAACTTCCTTTTTGATTTAGGGTCCCGGTAAAAACCCGGTCGCCAGTTTTCTTTTCCACCGCTACAGGCTCACCAGTGATCATGCTTTCATCTACAAATGAACTACCTTCATCAACTATGCCGTCAACAGGTATTTTTTCGCCCGGCCGTACCAATAAGCGGTCGCCGATCCGAACGTCTGCAATGGCAGTTTCCTTTTCCCCTTGCGCGGTAATCAGTATAACCGTTTTAGGCTGTAAACCGATCAGCTTTTTAATGGCGGATGAAGTATTCGATTTTGCGTTTTCTTCCAACAACTTCCCGAGCATGATAAAAACGATCACTACCGAGGCCGCTTCGAAATACACATGCGGGTGTAAACCCTGGCGATGCCAGAATTCCGGGAAGAAGGTATTGAATACACTGAACAAAAAAGCTATACCCGTACTCATGGCAACCAGCGTATCCATATTCGCCCGTCCATGCCGTGCTTGCTTCCAGGCATTGATAAAGAAGTTTTTACCTGCTATAAAAAGAACAGGCGCGGTTAACGCCATCATGATATAATTGCCATAAGGCAAATCCATAAAAACCATCCCGATCAATACGACCGGAACAGTTAAAATAATTGCCCAGATAATATTTCTTTTTAACTGCTGATAATGGCTTTGTTGCATTTCGGCTTGCTTTTCTTTGCCGCCTTCGGTATCAATGATCAGGTCGTAGCCCACGGATTGAACGGATTGCTTTAAGTTTTCCGGTTGAACTATATCGGGGTAAAAAGACACCTTTACGGATTGTGTTGCATAATTTACTTCCGCCCTTTCGACACCTTTTTGTGCACCTACCATTGATTCTACACTGGCGGCGCAAGCGGCGCAGGTCATGCCTGTAACTGGAAAAGTGATAGTCTGTAATTGTAACACTGTCATGTCTTTTGTTTAACAGCACAAATTTACAGTTGCCCTCTACTCACATATTTACAGGATTCTGTTAAAGGTTTATACAATACCGTGAACTTACTGCTAATGATAAGCCTTAATTTTTAAGTTTAAGCCTATCGCGAAATGAAATGGCTGACCGATTGGGAAAAGCTTATTAAAAAACAAAGCCCCGAACGAATCGTTCGGGGCTTCTCATATGCAATTGAATGTTATTTACAGCAATCTGCTTTTGTGCAGGTATTTTTAGCACATTTCTGTCCTTTAGGGCAACTGGTGCAGGTAGCCTGTTTTGCCTTCGCTTTCTTAACAGGTACCCTTGTATTTGCCATTAGAGAAGTTGCAGCAAATGCAATTGCCAGCATACTTAACATGATTTTTTTCATTTTGTCTTTTTTTAAATTAAATAAAATTCGTTTTTGCGGTTTGGGTTGTTCAAAAATTATTTAACAAGCTTTCGGCGGTTTCCAGTCAGCTTTATGGTAATCAGATAAATTACCCGTTTTATAAAGGGGAACTGGTTGCTTCAACTGAAATGATAAATTGGATGGCAGCATTAAGCTGCCCACAGGAATGAATCCGCATATACTACAGGTAAACAACATGGCACATCCTGGCTTTTCACAGCCGCCCGCTTCGTCTTTAACGGGTTTGTGGTGGCATGCATCCTTGCCGGCATTCTTTTTGCAACAGTCCACTTTAGCGTTGACGCGCGAAACACTCACCATTCCCGAAAACGAGGAAATAAACAAGATGCAACCAATAAGCAATAACGCTAAAAACTTCATTATTCAAATATAACTACTTTCTTGGCATATATATTATAATACAAGCACCTATAAATGTGACAAGCATGCTGATGCTGTACTTTAAAAAATATCTGTTTTTAGGCCCAACCAGTCACGACCATCATTCGATCTTCATTTTTTGAATACGCACAGCATTTAAAATCGCTAATAAAGCAACCCCAACGTCTGCAATCACCGCTTCCCAAAGACTGGCAACACCGCCCGCACCTAATATTAACACAATTATTTTCACGACCATTGCCAAAATGATATTTTGCCAAACCACCCGTTTGGTAATTCTGCCGATCATGATGGCCGATGTAATTTTTGAGGGCTGGTCGTTCTGGATAACAATGTCAGCCGTCTCAATGGTTGCATCACTTCCTAAACCGCCCATGGCTATGCCGGCATCAGCCAGAGCCACTACAGGCGCATCATTGACACCATCGCCCACAAAAGCAATCCGACTGCCTCCATCTTTAAAGGCTTGTACTTTTTGCACCTTTCCATCAGGTAGTAAATCCCCAAAAGCTTTATCAATACCTAATGCTTTGGCAACCTTATCTACGACTGTCTGTTTATCTCCTGAAAGCATAACCGTTTGGAGTTTTAAGCTGTGCATTTGCTCAATTGCTGCTTTTGCATCTTCCTTGATCTCATCAGCAATGGTAATATATCCTGCATATCGATTATCAACAGCAATAACCACTACGGTATCTACCAAGTTATCTACCTCGGAAGGATAAGCAACACTAAATTTCTTCAACAACTTTGCATTTCCAGCCAGGACGGTTTTGCCGTTTACCGTTCCTTTCAGGCCGTGCCCTGAAATTTCTTCAACATTTTCCGCCATCAAGTTCGCTTTATCGCCTGCATATTCAACTACGGCTTTGGCAATCGGATGGGTAGAGTTCGCTTCAATAGCCGCTGCGACTTTAATCAATTCGTTTTGGTCAAAATTATCGGTGATTACTTCCTGTACTTTAAATACCCCTTTCGTGAGGGTGCCTGTTTTATCCATGATGACGGTGTCAATCATCGTCATGACATCTAAGAAGTTGGAGCCTTTAAACAGGATACCATTACGGGATGCAAGCCCGATTCCGCCAAAGTAACCCAGCGGAATAGATACAACCAGTGCGCAAGGGCAGCTTATGACTAAAAATACCAGGGCCCTGTAAAACCACTGGTGAAAATTATAAGTATCAACAAAAAAGTAAGGCGCAAAGCAAACTAATACAGCCAGGGCAAAAACTATTGGGGTATAAATTTTTGCAAACCGACTGATAAATAGCTGCGTTTGTGATTTACGGGCAGTGGCATCCTGAACCATCTCCAGTATCTGGCTGAGTTTACTGTCTTTAAACAGCGCCTTAACCTGCACCTCGATCACTTTGTCAAGATTGATCATACCGGCAAGCACTTTTTCACCTTTGCGTTTCGTATCCGGCTTGCTTTCACCCGTCAAAGCTGCGGTGTTAAAACTGGCGGCATCAGAATATAATTCACCATCGAGTGCGACCTTTTCACCCGATTTCACTTGTATGATCTCGTCCACCTTGACAGTTTTTGGATCCACATCAGTAGCCTTACCATCCTGCATAACCGTTACGCTGTCCGGCCTTATATCCAGCAGTGCTTTTATACTTTTTTTGGCTCGGTTTACAGCTGCATCCTGAAACCATTCACCTATAGAGTAGAATACCATCACTGCTACACCCTCGCTGTAAGAACCAATACTGAAAGCGCCGATAGTTGCCACGCTCATGAGAAAAAACTCATTGAAGAAATCAAAGTGTTTTGCCTTCCGCCAGGCCATTGCCAGCACATTGTAGCCGGACAAGCCATAGGCTACCAGGAAGATGATCAGATTAATAGGAAAAGGCGGTTGCCACTTAAAACCGAATTCCAGCGTCAACATAACTGCCAGTATTAGCAGCGCTGTAAGCAGCGGCCAGTGGCTCAGCCAGCTTTCTGATTCTTCGGGTGCACCAGTAAGGTTTAACGTTTCATCTTCCTCATCATGTTCATGACCGCCTGCTGCGTGCTGGTCTCTATCATGAACCTCTTCATTATTTTTGCTTTTTGGACTATCTTCATTCAGCGAAGTGGTAAGGTCTTTATCATTTCCCTGTTCTTGTTGTTTTTTCTCCATTGTCTTGTTATAAGATATTATCTGTGTAATTTGTTTCAGGCCATGGTTTTAGATAATACTCCGTATGTCATTATAAAAAACAAAAGCTACAATTCCTATCATCAGGATAAAGCCACTTACCTGTATCCTTTCCAGAGTTTCCTGCTTTATGGGTTTGCCACGGATACCTTCTATAGTAACCAATAAAACCTGTCCACCATCAAGCGATGGAATCGGCAGTAGATTAATAAAAGCAATACCGATAGATAGCAGGGCAACCAATTCCCAAAAACGTTTCCATTCCAGGTGATCACCGAACATTGCAGCTATTTTTACAGGCCCGTTAAGTGCTTCTTTTAGCGGTACATCACCTTCGATGATCTGTTTAAAACCTTCGGCATTATCAGCAATGGCCTTTAGTGTTTGTTTTGCGCCACTATTAGCAGCATCGCTAACACCAACCGTTTGCCTTTTAGCGGCGGATAATTCACTATTCAGGCGAAATCCTATGTGACCGTCTTTTTCCTGATGTGCTTTGACATGATGAGTTTTTCCGTCATGAATGACTGTCAACATCAACTCTTTGTCTTTATTCTCATGCAGTTTGATCATAAACTCTTCATAAGAATGAACGGAGTCTCCGTTCAATGCAATGACCGGCGATCTTTTGAACCCCTTTTTGCCCCGGAGGTCAAGATTGGTATAAATGGAATCCACTTTATAGCCGGCGTTTATGGCAAAAAATTCCGTTACTCCCTTTTCAGCAACAAGTTGCATGATCTTTGGCGATACATGAATATGTAAATGCACCTTTTCACTTCCATTGGAACGAATGACAGAAAGTATCGTTCCGCCGCGCATCAAACGTGTACTTGTCAACTCATCCACATCGAGCAAAGGGTTCTGATTGAGGGCCATCAACTGATCCCCCGGCATCAGTCCGGCTTGCTTACCCAGTTTACCGGGTGATATCCTGTAGCCTTTCGCAAGACTCGTCACATAACCCTTGCCATAATGGAAGGTAAGTCCTGAGTAGATCAGCAAAGCAAGAATAAAATTCATCAGGATACCGCCCGACATCACGATTACACGCTGCCATACCGGTTTATTATGGTACCTGCGATGGGCAAATGTTCCTTCCCCGCGTTGTTCGTCGTCATCGGTCAGCATACCCGCCATTTGTACATAGCCGCCTAAAGGAAGCCAACCAAGGCCATATTCTGTCCCTTTGTAATCAAACTTAAAAAGTTTAAGCCCCCAAGCATCAAAAAACAAATAAAATTTTCTGACCCTAATACCGAAGGCTTTAGCAGCTACAAAGTGTCCAAATTCATGAACGAGTACCAGCAAAGACATTCCGGCCAGAAATTGCAAAATCATGATCACTATATGCATTTTCGTTTAGTATTTTATTAATCTTCGTCGCTTGTGGCGCTTTCCGATGATAGAATATAAAATGCCCCTTTAGTTACGATCTTCACACCGGCCGGCAATTCTTCAACCAGCTTTATCTCGGTATAACCCAGGTCAGTTACACCGGTAACGACTTCAGCTCTTTCGAAAACATACTGCTTAGAAGGCTCACCTTTTTGCTTTTCGTCGTTTGAAATGTCCGCTTTTGGCTCAGACATCCGAGCCAGATAGTAGATATACTCTTTACCACCTGTTTTAATGACGGCCTCGCTTGGCACCGCCGTTGCTTTCTGCCTGCCTACATCAATCAAGGCGGATACATACATGCCCTGTATCAGGTTATTCTTGGCCGCCTGTTCAATAACTGCATGGGCAATGATCGCTTTACTTTCATTTTCGAATGATTGGTTCACTCCATAGATTTTGCCGGTGATCTCACGGTTATTCTGATTAGTTAGCGTAAAATATACGTGCTGGCCAGCTTTAACTTTAAAAAGATCTTTTTCATAAACAACCAGGTCACAATGCACCTTGGAGTTATCAATGATGTTCATTAATGGTCTTGCCGGTTCGGCATAAGAGCCCGTTTGAATAATGATCTTACCAATTGTTCCGCTTATAGGAGCATATACCGGGATCTGGGTGATAAAACGTCCATTGGCGGCACTCTCAGGGTTTACACCAACCTGACGTAGTTGACGGCTCAGCGCAGCTACCTTCGCCTGCTCGGAACGCAAGGTGCTCTGTGATTGCTGATATACCTTACCGACGCCGGCATTGGCTTCATTTAATTCCTTTTGGCGCTCATATTCTTTTGTCGCATAGGTTAAACTGCTCTGTGCAGACATATAATCCTGTTGCAATTGAATAAGCTGATTGTTCTCAATAGTTGCCAGTTTTTGCCCTTTATTGACATGCTGGCCTTCCAGGACGAATACTTGGTTAACCACACCGCCCATCAGCAAGGTTACCTCCGCTTTATTCTGCGGTGGCACCTCCAACTGACCGCTCGCTTTTACGACGGATTTCAGGTTCTTTTCTTCAATAGTCCCTAGTAAGATACCGACGGCATCCAGCTGACTTTGTGATATAAGAATACCTTCACCTACTGTTTTAGATTCCTCTTTTTTTGGAGCATCCTTTTCTTCTGTTGCGCTCTGTGTACAGGATGTAATTAACAATGTGCTTGCCACAAAAACGGCGATGCCCAATCGATATATATTCGGATAAGTTCTTTTCATTTTATTTTCCTCCGGTTGTAAGGTAAGACAGTTCAATTACGGTTTGATTGTAGTCCCGCAATGCAGTAAGATAAGCGAGACGGATATTCATGGCCTGGCTCATGTTTTGTATATATTCAATATAGCCAATTTCTCCCTTGCTGTAGGCAAATTGGGCAATCCTGACTTGCTCGGCAGCCTGCTTTAAACCCGACAGCTCATAGTAGCGGACAGCCTCATCATATTTCGCCAGTTCCTGTAAAGCCTGACTATATTGCTTGTTGAGTAAGAGAGCGGAATTCTGCTGCTCAGCTTGCGCGATCTGCTGTCCCACCTGGGCCGCCTTAACTTTGCTTTTTTGTGCCCCGAAAAAAAGCGGAACCGCTAATCCAATCTCAAATCCGCCGACGCGTGTTCCAGGAAAATAGTTACGATTTATATTAGCCGGATTAAATGCGCCTACCAGTAATTGCTGCCTGTAGCCTACGGAAAAACTAGGAAGATAACGGCTTTTTTCAAGATTCAATTGTGCATCGGCCAGCGCACCGCGCTGCTGATAGTAAGCCAGTTGCGGGTGACTGCTTACCATGCTGCTGTCAGGGCGAATGAAATCAATTTTGGTCAAAGGGGAGAGAACGACTGTAGGTAGATAATTTACGGCCATTAGTTGCTGTAATTCCTGCCTGCCGATTAATACGTCCGCCTCTGCCTGTTTCCTGGCTACCTGTATCTCCCGGTGAGCGTTTACGGCGGATAATTGTTCCAGGTAAGAGGTTTCACCTGTTTTGTACCGCAAGGCGGCCCTTTCAGAAAACTGTCTATATAAGCTATCCTGGCTGGCTAGTTGTGCAAGTTTGCTCTGCGCGTAAAGTAACTGGTACCATGCCAATTTTACTCTTCTGATCAACTCCTTTTCACTGATTACCTTTGCTTTTTCGCTCAATGCAGTCTGCGCATTCAGCGCTTTTCGCTGGGCGCTGTAAACAGTTGGAAATGCAAAACTTTGGGTGATACCCAGACTATTATCAATATTGCCTCCTGATGTTGGATCCTGAGTAATTGTAATGTCGGTTTTTCCGGGATCGAACGCTGTACCTTGCAGGGCTCTATTCTGGCTGACCTCAAGTGCTGAACGGCGCAACTGCGGGTTATTTTGAATAGCGGTTTGAATACTTTCTTCCATGGTCAACGGTTTACTTTGCTGTGCCTGACTGCTATTACTAAGCAGCAAACCACCTGCTACCAACAATAAAATAAGCGGAAGTTTTGAAGTTGCTTGCATTTTGGATGGGTGATTTTTAGTAAAGAGAATGTACAATACAGGTAAGACCAATAAAGTTAATAAGGTGGCCGATAGCAATCCGCCGATAACGACAGTAGCCAGCGGGCGCTGAACTTCCGCACCGGCCGAACCGGAAATGGCCATCGGCAGGAAACCCAATGAGGCTACTGCCGCTGTCATTAAAACTGGACGTAATCTGACATGTGTTCCTTTCTTTACCCGCTCAACAATATCAGTAATGCCTTCTGCCTGTAACTGGTTAAAGTAGCCGATGAGAACAATCCCGTTGAGGACGGCCACACCGAATAAAGCGATAAAACCTACCCCTGCTGAAATACTAAAAGGCATACCTCTTAAATATAAAGCCGCAACCCCACCTATCGCTGAAAGCGGTACTGCCGAAAAAATGAGCAGGGTTTCCCTTACAGAACGAAAGGTGAAGTAAAGTAAAACTAATATCAATAGTAAAGCTACAGGTACGGCGATGGCCAAACGGCCTTTAGCTTCCTGAAGGTTTTCAAACTGACCACCATAAGTAGTATAGTAACCGGGAGGCATTTTCAGTTTATTGCTTAGAAGTTGCTGTATTTCCGTAACGGTGCTTTCCACATCACGTCCACGAACATTGAAGCCAATATATATCCTGCGTTTACCGTCCTCCCGGCTGATCTGCGAGGGCGCGTCTTCAATCTTAATGGAGGCGACCTGACTTAAAGGTACCTTGTTCCCGGTTGGCAGCGGAATGTACAGGTTTTCGATGTTAACGATGTCGGAACGCAGGTTTCGCTCCAGGCGCAGTACGATCTCAAATCGTCTTTCCCCTTCAAACACAGCTCCGGCTACCCGGCCAGCAAATGCCGTGCTTAGCGCCGTATTTACGTCTTCAATATTCAGTCCATACTGAGCAATCTGGTGACGATCATAAGTAACAGCAACCTGCGGCAGACCGCTTACTCGCTCTACAATAGGTTCGCTTACGCCTTTCACGCCGCCGATGAGCGACGCAGCCCTTTCCGCTTGCGCAGACAGTACTTCGAGGTCATCACCAAATATCTTAATGGCCACATCCTGCCGGATGCCTGTCATCAGTTCGTTAAAGCGCATTTGCATTGGCTGCGTAACCTCGACGTTGATGCCTGGAATATCTTTAAGGGTATCTTCGATCTTTTCCATCATTTCCGGGCGGTCGGCGGCAGATTTCCATTCATCCTTCGGTTTCATGGAAAGCATCATATCCCCACGCTCGAACGGCATAGGGTCGGTGGGTACTTCCGCACTACCGATACGGGTCACCGCCTGCTTAATTTCCGGGAACTTGTTTTTCAACAGCTTCTCGGCTTTACCAAACGTTTCCACAACCTGAGACAGGGATGTTCCCTGCATCATCGATATCTCGACGGTCAGGTCGCCTTCTTCCAGTGTAGGTATGAACTCGCCGCCCAGTTTAGAGAATCCCCAAATCGCTACAGCCAATAAAACCACCGAAAGAAAGACCGTTAGCTTTTTAGCTTTTAACACAGCGTTCAATGCCGGTGTATAGATGCGGTGCATAGCGTCTATTATACGATCTGAAATGTTTCGTTTATGAAGTGTTTTCTTGCTTAAGAAAAGCGCGCTTGCCATGGGTACATAGGTCAGTGATAGAATAAACGCGCCAAGAATCGCAAACGCGACCGTCTGGGCCATCGGGCGAAACATTTTTCCTTCAATGCCGACCAGGGCAAATAGCGGCAGGTATACGATCAATATGATGATCTCGCCGAATGCGGCACTGTCTCGTATTTTTGACGCAGCCGCATAAACTTCGCCATCCATTTCCTTTTGATTTAGTGTTTCTTTACCTGAAAAGCGGTTGGTTTCGGTGATACGGTGCACTATTGCTTCGACGATGATCACCGCGCCATCGACGATGAGGCCGAAATCAATCGCTCCCAGGCTCATCAGGTTACCCGACACTCCAAACAGGTACATCATGGTTACTGCAAAGAGCATGGCTAGCGGAATAACCGATGCCACAACCAGTCCTGCACGAAGGTTGCCCAAAAGCAGAACGAGAATAAATACGACTATAAGCCCGCCTTCTATAAGATTACGTTGAACTGTACTCATGGCCCGGCCTACCAGTTCGGTACGGTCAATAAAAGGTTCGATAACTACCCCTTCAGGCAATGATCGCTGAACCTGTGCCATGCGCTCCTTCACACGTGTGATCACTTCACTAAAATTTTCGCCTTTAAGCATCAGAGCTACTCCGGCAACAACCTCGCCCTGTCCGTTACGGGTAACAGCACCATAGCGATTGGCGCTACCATACTGAACCTTGGCTACATCGCTGATTACAACGGGTGCGTTTTCCCGGTTTTTAACGACAATGTGCTCGATATCATCCAACGATTTAACCTGTCCGAGTCCACGAATAAAGTAAGCGTTGCTGCGCTGTTCAATATAGGAACCGCCGGTGTTCTGGTTATTCTTTTCGAGCGCCATGTAAATATCGCTGATCGTAATGTTCAGGCTATTCAATCGCTCATTGTCTATAGCGATCTCATATTGCTTCACATAGCCGCCCCACCCGCTGATCTCGGCAATGCCCGGAGTGCCCGCCAGTTGCCTGCGTACTATCCAGTCCTGCATCGTGCGCAGATCAGTGGCCGAATACTTGTTTTCATAGCCCGGCTTGGTGTGAATGACATATTGGTAAATCTCACCCAAGCCAGTGGTAATGGGTGCCAGCGTTGGCTCGCCTGTATTTTTGGGTATCTGCGCTTCGGCTTCTTTCAGGCCTTCATTGATCTGCTGACGTGCCCAATAAATGTCGGCATTGTCCTCAAATACAACCGTAATTACAGACAAGCCAGAGCGGGATATAGAACGCTTTTCTATGACTTTGGGAACGTTCGCAATAGCCAGTTCAATTGGGGCAGTAATATACTGCTCCACTTCCTGCGCACCTAACGTGGGTGCCTGTGTGATTATCTGTACCTGGTTATTGGTGATGTCAGGTTGCGCGTCTATCGGTAGCTTGCTGAGCGAAAAAATTCCGGCAACCACCAATATTATTATAAATGCTCCTACAACCAGCTTATTGCTGATCGAGAACGCAATGATTCTATCAAACATGGGAAAATTAGATTAATACGAACAATCTTTAATATGCATAGATGCATACCAAAGGATCAATTAAAAAATATATCGTACTAAACGAGTTGAGGCGGCTGCCAGATGGAGATGCTTTGCTCGAGGAGAGCCAGAACCTTTGGCTCACTAAAAGTTTGCTTTACTTTCTGCTGAAAAACCATCACAACCGGTTCGTTAGCTGTTAGCGTACGAACTGTCGAACAGCAAGTGCAGGTACAAAAAGGATTGCAGGTCTCCTTTTCAGTATTTTTATCCGCTGAATGACTTTTCATATCAGCCGTAACACGCTTACTAATCGTGCTGAAGTCTTCACTATCCCTGCAAGGCGATAGCGCCAGCAAGGTCATATAAATACTAAATATGATCGTGAAATACTTCATTCTCACAAATTTAAATTTTATTATTTATAATACAACATGCTAAATAAGCATTAATCCCCTAAATTGTTTAGCCTGAATTTGATACAGATTAAAAATAGGTGGATATACCGAAGCTGAATCCTGCTGTATTTGCAGCGGGATTGGCAAATATGTCGCGTTGCTTCTGGAAGCGGTAATTTAAGCGGAAAACCGTTTGCGGATTGGGCCTGAAACTGACCGCGGGCATAATACTCCAAATATCGTCGCCAATGTTTCCATCTGTTTCTTTAAACCGGCCAACATTATAGTCTACATACTCCAGACGGCAGGCAAGGTTCAGTACAGCGTTTCGCCAACCCAGCAGGTTATTCCTTAAAATCGGCTGGACGACGTCCAAAAATCCTCCATGCTGCTTATTCCCGAATTGCTGCGTGTAAGTCGAGGGGACATCTACAAATATCCAGGAATATTCTCCGGTAAAATAAGTTCTTGTTTTATTGATCATAGTATTCATATCGACCGCAAAAACGTCAACACGCCGTTTATCATCCAATCTAAAACCATCGGCCTGGTATTTATTATAAATACCACCCATATAGGACAAACCAAGTTCTCCGATCCCGGTGTTTCTTATTGCCACTTTGCCTGTTATCAAAGGTTCACCATTATTGGTTTCTTCGAAACGCTCGGCATTTGCTTTGGCGGCCGGCAAGTAAGTCCTGTTGAATTCATTCTCAATTATCGTATTATCAAATCCACTGGTTAGGTATAACTCATAGCCAAACAGCCATTTATTTTGATAATATTTACCATATACGCCAAACCCGGCATTGCTCCAGGTAGCGGGCAGCATTTTTTCGGCCGATATCGGGCGGTCGGTAAACTCCCATTTCGGGCCATCATGATTTTGATTAAATGCGCCAATCGGATTAACGATCATTCCGCCGCGCAAATTAAAAAGCGGGTGAAACTCTACATCAACTGCGGCAAATTCAATGCTGATCTCCTTGTCAGCAGGTTCAAATTCAATTTCAGACAAGAATTTGATCCTACTGCTTATTGTTGACGCTACAAATAAGGTCAATCTTCTGAATTGAAACTGGTGCCCTTCTGAGAGGCCATCAGTACCTAAATGCTGATAATTGGCTTCCACGTACCCGCCTAAAGAAACCGGAAGCTTACCCGCCTGCAATGTTGGGCGGTTATAAATGGCATCCATATTCAATTTTCTTTTCGAGGTATCTGCCGGGATCCGTCGTAATAGGGTGGTATCAATTTGTGCCTGGGCGGTAATTGCGAGGAATAAAAAAGCGGCAATAGCTATAATTCTCATTTTAAGGAAATTCTTAGGAGGTTATCAGAAATGGTTACCGGAAATGTTCTGAGTTCGGTTGCAGCAGGTCCGTTTATTACCTGGCCATGATTATTAAATTCACTGCCATGTGCCGGACATTGCATGGTATCTCCGAAAACTTGTAATTCGGTTCCCTGATGGGTACACCTCATCCACAGTGCTTCGTATTGCGTAGCGCTGAAACGATAGACACATATCGGGTATTTTAACCTGTCATTTTGTACAACCAAATATTTCCGAAATTCCTTTTTCCCTGCTTTCTTTTGTTCGAAATCGCTGAGTTGAACCAGCATGTCCGAACCCGAAATATCAGCTGATATTAGTTTTGAAGCTGTACCGCAGCCTTCAAATGCAATTACCAAACCACCGCTTAAACAGCTTAAACAACTTGTCGCTATGAATTTACGTCTGTTCATATTATAAGCTATTTAAAAATTTGATCACTTTTTGCCTTTCACTTTCCTGCAGTGCGCTATACCGGTTTTTACTATTGAGCGCTTCTCCGCCATGCATTCTTATCGCTTCATCAATGCTTCTGGCACGACCATCGTGTAAAAGAAAAAATTGGCCTCCCTGGGATTTAGGTGCTAAACCTAAGCCCCAAAGCGGCGCCGTGCGCCATTCGCTTGTTTTTGCCGATCCTTCCGTATAGCCATCATCTAAACCCGGCCCCATATCATGTAACAGGATGTCCGTATAAGGGTGAAATATCTTGTTGCTCAAAGCCGAAACTGGGGAATCGCCTGTTTTTAACGTCTGCTTGTGACAACTTTCACAACCAATTTGAACAAACAGGTCTTTGCCTCTCACCACCTCCGGATGATTTTGGTCACGTTGAATTGGTGCTTTAAGGGTTTGCAGATAAAATACCACATCTCTTACTACCTTATCAGTTATCTCCGGGTCTGTATCCACTAAAGTAAAAACATCGCTCGGATCGAATGATGAAGCGATGCCCATGTCCTGATTATATGCCAATATAGTTTGGTGGAGTAAGTTATAAGTACTTGCCTTTTTCCCAAAACGGGTGATGTATCTGTTCCCCTGGTTTTTGCTATTGGGTCTAATTTTAAGGTACGTTGGCAGGATTGCCCAATTAGGATGCCCTCTGACGCCATCCGGGTTGTTTACGTTAGCCGCAGCCATAGCCAGTATATCGTCTTCGCTAACCAGTTCGATAAAGCCAAGGCCTGAATTAATAGGCGGTGTAAATTTTGCAAAGCTGGTACCGGCAGGCAACGTTTCGGGCTGGTAACCAGGCAAAGCACGATTCTGTAATTGCGGGCCATGATCAAATTCGTTACGACCAAGGCTGTCGTTCTTGCCGAACCTGGTTAAGGTTGTAAAGGGATGGCCCTTTCCATCACCTGCATGGCAACTGGCGCAACTGGTAGCTACGAATACAGGGCCCAATCCAGTAGCAGAGGTAAAAACGCGATCGTTAAATTCTACGTCACCGGCAAGATGTTGTATATTTTCGCCAGTTGTCAAATTTTCGACAGGCCCGTCTAGGATACTATCCTCAGCAGGTGCGGCAGGTTCAATTTTCTGACAGGATATTATTACTGTTATTAGGAACAAAAGAGAACCAATAACAGCTAAAAATTTCTTATTCATCTATTCAAAAATATTTTAATAGTACAAACATATACAAATAATACAGTAAACAAAATAAATTTTATTAGTCATGCCTAATTTTTATATTTAGATATTAAAGATTACTTTTGTTTGGAGTACGAAAGATGACAAGAACATTATCAGAAGAAAATTATTTAAAGGCTATATTCCATCTAAGCAGAGATAGTCACGGCAAGGTTAGTATTACTACGCTGGCAGCCGCATTAGATAATACCGCGGCCTCTGTTATAGCAATGCTCAGAAAATTAACGGCCAAGGAATTGATCGATTATGACAAAAAGAAAGGCGCAAGCCTTACCGCTATGGGTGAAAAAGTAGCAGTCGATATTGTCAGGAAACATCGTTTATGGGAGGTTTTACTGGCGGAAAAGCTGGATTTCTCCTGGGAAGAGATACACGATATCGCCGAACAATTAGAGCATGTTCATCATCCTGAATTAGCAGACCGGTTAGATAAATTTCTCGGGTATCCTCAATTGGACCCCCATGGCCATCCGATACCGGATATTAAAGGTAACATTTCCAAAGTTTCGGGTACGTTGTTATCGGAATCGGATATTGGTAAGGAGTTAGAAATTGTAGGGGTTAAAGACAGTTCATCTGCGTTCCTTAATTATCTCAAACAATTGGAAATTAAAATCGGATCAAAGGTAACAATCGAACAAATCATTGATTTCGACCAATCTGCCATCATTAACATCAATAAGGATAATAAGATAAGCGTTTCAAGAAAATTTTTAGAAAGCATTTTCATAAGATAATAGTTTGGTTGATCTAATGGGACTAAAAGCCAAATGGATATTGGATTTCTCGCGCATAATTTAAAAGCTTGGTTTTGCCATTTGGACTAACCATTCTCCTTCAACTGTAGCCCAACCCGCAAGTTGCAGGCCTACTCGGAAAAAATGGCATTATCGGGTGATTCTCCAACTATGCGAATATTGTCAGTTTTATGTAGTGGTATTTTATGTTTGTAAATCTTTGTCTCAATACATAATTGCACTATTTTGTATTTACATAAATGCAGAATAAAACTGTTTCGTTTTTACAGTTTATTGAAATTGTTAATAAAGGTAGATTGTCTAAAAAAAATATCATCCAAGAATTTATTTCAGCGTTGATTGTTTGGTATATTTGCTGTGTTAATTTGCGTTCTTTAAACTATATCAAATAAGTACAAGTAAGTACAAAGTAAATCGGTAACCTTTTCGGTAACCTATTACTTTTAGTTCGATATAACTCATTAATATTCAGAGGATTACGCCTTCAAAAAATAATCCCAGCGGGATCACTGAAAAGCCTCTTTGAGTAATCAGGGGGGCTTTTTTCGTTAACATTAATTATTTTTGCTCGCCATTATCTATTTTGACAGACAGCAACGTATAAATTATAATCGGCAAGTTCTACAAATTTTATCGCTCTGACAATCGTGTTTTTAAACTATTGGTTTTTAAATTTTCAAAGTATTCAAGTCAAACAGTTTGAAATATTATATTTGCAACAATAATCATTCTTATTAGCGCTGAAGGTGGTCAAATTTAATAATGGCATATAAATTAATGAGTGTCCATGAAAACCTATGCACTTAAAGTTGCCCGAGTAATAATAGAAACGCCTAACTCACTAACAATTTGTTTTAAACAACGCACATTACGAAAAATAAGATATTTTTCAGGCCAATACTTAACCTTCGTTATAAACATCAAGCGGCGTGATATGCCACTGATAGAAGTGTTTGCATTGGATGTGAAAATTGACAAAGCTATAGCTTACAGCTACTGATTTGCGCTTAAATAGGCTTATATTGCTAATAAATTTAACATGAACCTTTAAATTTTAGCAAGAGTGATCTTATGTTAAAACATGATAATGAAAAAAATTGCAGTTATTGGTTTAGGTTACGTTGGGCTGCCGTTGGCGGTTGAATTTGCAAAAAAATATGAAGTTGTAGGATTTGATATTAACTCATCTAGAGTTGAAAACCTGCAATCAGGATCCGACCTTACGGCGCAGGTAGATGAAGTCGAGTTGCGGCAAGTATTAATGTCGTCTCGTTTAAAATTATCATCCACTTTAAGCATTATTGCCAATTGCAACATCTACATAGTAACAGTGCCAACGCCGATAGACAGATTTAAAGCCCCCGATTTAGGCCCTTTACTTGCCGCCTCAAAAATGATTGGCGAGGTCATAAAAAAAGGCGATTTGGTTATATACGAATCAACTGTTTACCCCGGATGTACCGAAGAGGATTGTGTACCGGTATTAGAATCAACATCTGGTTTAAAGTTCAACAAGGATTTTTTTTGTGGCTACTCTCCTGAAAGAATAAATCCGGGAGATAAAATCAATACCCTTACTAAAATAAAAAAAGTAACATCAGGTTCCACCCCTCAAATTGCTGACGAAGTTGATGCCTTGTACAGCAACATTATAGCTGCAGGCACCCACAAGGCCCCTAGCATAAAGGTAGCAGAAGCATCAAAAGCCATAGAAAATGCGCAGCGCGATATTAATATATCTTTTATGAATGAACTGGCGCTTATTTTCGACAAAATGGATATAGACACCACCGATGTTATAGAAGCGGCAAGCACCAAATGGAACTTTTTAAAATATACACCTGGCCTTGTTGGTGGCCATTGCATTGGTGTGGATCCATATTATTTAGTACATAAAGCCCAGGCTTTAGGGTATCACCCTCAGGTAATACTTTCTGGAAGAAGAGTAAACGACAATATGGGAATATTCGTGGCCAACAAGGTTGTAAAGTTAATAATTAGTAATGGCGGACTGGTGAAGGGTGCCAACGCCCTGATTTTAGGAATTACTTTCAAAGAGAATTGCCCGGATATCCGAAACTCTAAGGTGATAGATATTTATAATGAGCTGTCTCAGTTTGGGCTTACTGTTGATATTTTTGATCCTTACGCTGATAAAAAAGAAGTAATTGAAGAGTATGGGTTGACATTAATAGATACTATTGATAAAAAGTACGATGCTATAATACTTACTGTATGTCATGATAGTTTTAAAGATATAAATTATAGTGCTCTTAAAAAGGATAACATTTCTGTTATTTTTGACACAAAATCATGCTTAGATAGAGCTTTGGTTACTGGAAGGCTCTGAGATTAATAAAATATGAATATACTTATAACCGGAGG
>Ga0164241_10000685_pt1 | contig 54438 bp, 45 predicted proteins | sample OricomyardsoilBY_FD_108780 | JGI IMG/M metagenome (GOLD analysis project Ga0164241, IMG submission 108780) | Backyard soil microbial communities from Emeryville, California, USA - Original compost - Back yard soil (BY) | ecosystem: Environmental > Terrestrial > Soil > Unclassified | place: USA... | reverse complement strand
TCCGGCGCGGCGTGTTCCACTACCGCGAGGTGAAGAACGAGGGGGCCACGCGGATCTTCGAGGTCCGGGAAGGACCGGTTCCAACTTGATGGTCCGTGGCCGATACCGGGTGTAGAACCAAGACTGTTGAAGACCCTTGTCGTGGTTTGCTCCGGGCATGCCGAGACTAGGATCGGGCGCTCGTTTCAGCGGTGGGGCCAGCGATGCGACCTGAGGCGTACCGCCTTGCTCAGGCTTTGTTGGACCATCATCACCGCAGGTGCCGCCCGGTTGCGCGGTGATTCCGGCAAACTACACGGTAAGACCTCGCCCCAGCACGTCTTGACGGTGCGTTCGATGCCCACGTGGGCAAGCTGCTAGGTGAGCTGATGCGGGAGGATCACCGCGCCAGCGCGGAGCGCGGCGTGCGTGGCAGCCTTCAAGTACGTGTGCGGGCCAACGCCCGCGAGCTTCGCGCTCTCGATCAAGCTGTAGAAGAGGGCTGCCACTTCGGTGCCGCGCTGCGACCGCGAGCCGTAATGATTCTTTCGGCCGATCACGACGCCGCGTAGGCAGCGCTCGGTGCCGTTGTTGTCGATGGGCACGTTGGGATCGTCGAGGAAGCGCAGAAGGCCCGAGTCCCACATGCCGCCCATGTACTCGATCGCGCCGCGCAGGCCGCTCCCGGGCAGTGCGCGGATGCCGAGCGCCCACTGCTGGATGCGTTTGACGATCGGCCGTGATTCTTGCTCTCGGAGGCGCGCTCGTTCTTCGGGCGGTCCCGTGTTGGCGCGCTTCTCGACCGCGTAGAGTTCGGCAATCAAGCCGATCGCTGCGCGACATTCGGTCGGCGCTTCGACCTCGGCCTCGATGAATTTTCTTCGCACGTGCGCCCAGCAATGCGCCAGCTGGAAGCGCCCGCCGCGCTTCCGCAGCGACTTGTAGGCGCTGTAGTCGTCGCAAACGATCGTGCCGGCGTAGTCGCCGAGCAGGTTGCGCGCGGCCTCGGTCGAGCGGCTGTCTTGGATCTGATAGCAAACGGCATCAGGCGCAGCGGCGACCCAGACCTGCCACTTCTTCGCATCGCCGCCGTTCTTCTTGCCTTTGCCGGCCATCAGTCGCCACGTCGTCTCATCCGCGCCGATCACCGGCTGGTTCAGCACGTGGCCCCGCAGTGCGCTGTACGTCGGCTTAAGCACGCTGCCGAGCGCGTTGAGCTGGTCCCACAGCGTCTGCGAGTCGATTTCAAGCCCCTGGCGCTCCATCATCTTCACCTGGCGCTCGAGCGGCAGGTGGTCGGCGTACTTTGCGATAGCTACGCTGACCGCGAAATCCACAGAGTAGCGAGCGCCAGCGAAGAGCTTGACTGGCCCCGGCGCGGTCTCGATGCAGGCGCCGCATCGACAGCGATACTTTTGTCGCAGGTGCTTCTTCAGCACGTACTTCACATCGACGACGTCTATCTCCTCGCTCGCTTCGTGCTGCCCTTGAAAGACTTCGAGGTCGCCACCGCACTTGCTGCAGACCTTGTCCGCGGCATCCATCAGGTGCACCTGCTCCAGCTCGGGCAACAGCGGCTGCGAGCGCGGCCCATGCCCGGTCTGCACCGGCTTCTCAGCCTTGGTCGGCTCCGAGCCGCCGCGCTTTTCGGTCTTGTCGCCGAAGAGCAAGTGGTTGCGCTTCGCCAGTTGCTGCTCGAGCCCAGCGATCTGCAGCATCAGCTGCTGCGGGTCGCCGCCTTCGAGCGCATGCAGCTTTCGTTTGAGCTGCGCCAAGAGCTTCGTCAGCTTCTTGTTGTCTTCCTGCAACAGCAGCGCTGCCTTGCGTAGAAGCTCGATGTCGTCGATGTCCGCCAGCGTCACGTCTTGTTAGACGTATCGCAGATCTACAAATTCATCACGCGCCGAGATTTTTCACTAGCTCGCTGGCTTTTTCTCGGGCCAGCGCGGCGTGAGATCGCTCAGCGTGAGCAGCGGCGGACTGAGCTCGACGCGACCGACAGCTTCACTGCCCTCGATGAAGAGTTGGAGCTCTGCCGGCGTCATCTGCAGCGAGCCTCGCTTCGCGCGCTCGTGGATTGCAGCGAAGCGACCCTTGTCGAGCCGCTTCGCCAGCAGGCAAAGCCCGGTGCCGTCGAAAAACAGCACCTTTGCCCGCTTGCGATTGCGACTGACGAAAAGGAAGAAATGCCCGCTGAGCACGTCGCGCCCAAGCCCCACGACGAGCGCGGACAGCGTGTTGAAGCTCTTTCTCATGTCGACCGGCTCACCAAACGCATACACCGCGATTTGCCGACCCGATCCGATCACTCGCCGAGTCTCCGCACCAACTCCGCGACGCCGCCGACGTCGAGGCCCTCGATACGCAGCCCACGTGGGCCGTGCACGACCAGCGACGCCGACACGATCGCTGCTGGCGCCGCCGCTACCTGCACGCGCTCGAAGCGCGATGCCGTCTTACGCTCGCCGACCCAGCGCGCCAGCGTCTTCCAATTCATGCCGATCTCGCCGCCCACTGCCAGCAGCGTCGCGCCCTGCCGTCGCCTCGCGACGGTATACGACAACATTTTCTCGAGCAATGGCCTTGGATATCGCTTCCCCCGACCCATCTCACCCAACTTCGAAATCGCACTCTTCAACTCTTCGCGTGTGTCTTCCATACACGCGAGTCTCATCTTTCCACCTCATCCCGTCACGACGGGGAGGAGCGAGGTCTTACACTACACGGTCCGGTCCGGTACCCTTTGTGCCGATGCAGGGGTCTTGCTTATTCTCCTGCGTGGTGGGTCAGTTTCTCGGAGAGATCGCCGATTGGTGTTCAACGCATGGGTACCCACCGCTCAACGCGCTCGCCGTCAATGACACCGGCCTTCCGGGTGACGGACACGATGGCGCAGGCGGGTTTAAGATCGTGAACTGGCCCGCCGAGGTCGAGCAGTGCATCCGCTTCACCGGCTACCCAGTCAAGATGCCGTAGGTTCGGTCCCTATTCGTCTTCCCGCTCAACGTCAGCGGCGGCATCGCCCGTCGAGTCCTCATCCACTTCTGGAAGGGAGGGGAACAGCACGCGAACCTCGTTGGCGCAGCACCGGAGCTTCGACCAGCTGTGCGCGGCAGCGATGGCGTGGACGCTCCGCCATTCCGCTTCAGCTTCCGGGATTCCCTTGAATAGGCGAAGCACCTCGCGGATAGCACCCGGGTATCCGCCGTACCTCCGAAGTTCAGGGTTTTGTGCCAGTGCAGCGGTCAGTCTCTGCCTATGTGTAGCAGTCCAGAGCTGTAGTATGCCCTCGTTTCGCAACGCTGAGCGCAAGTCACGGAATGTAGAGAACGACTTGCTATCGGCGAATCGTCCTACCAACTCGTCCAGGACATCGACGCGGCGTGATCGCCCTGCGAACGTCGCTAAGCCATCGTCGTCCAGTCCTCCCACGCGGCTCAGGGCAAGGTGACGTAGGGCGTTGACCTCAAGCGCGTCGGCAAGGGCACTGCCGTCCTCGGTTCGCTCGACGAAAGTCGTCAGTCGGCCTTGCGTCGCCGAGCCCAGGCAACTCCAGCTGGGCCCAACGCTACTGCAATAGGACAGCACCAACCCGAGCTGAGGGTCCGGTACATCCGCCGCAAGCGCTGCTAGCTTGTCGGCCAGCAGGCGTTCGACGTCGCTGTGGTAAAGCTTGGTCGTGGCGAGGAGTGCAGCGCGGCAGCGGCCGTGCAGCGCTGCACTCGCTGGGTCGAAGAGCCGTTGCGTCAACTCGACGGCGAGCTGACGCACCAGGGTTGGCCTGGCCCTTGATAGGCGAACTTGAATGCGTTCGGTTGCCGCACCCGAATCTTCCGGAAAGTAGTCGGAGGAAATGTCCGCCCATAACCGCGTCCAAGCCTCGCGTCCCTGAAGCGGTGGACGGGACAGCAGATGGGATGCCGCGCTTCTCATGTGGCAACGAGCCAGCTCCGCCGTCGGCTGGTACGGTTCATCCAAGGTTAGCAATGAAGGGTGGGCACAGCGGTGGCGGTCTTCCCTCAGCCTAACCAGATCCTCTTTTTCGATCGGCGAAAGAAGTTCAAAACGAGCAGTGGCATCGTCGAGGACCTGTGCCTCAAGCTTCAGAGCGTCGCCGACGTTGTGACTTCGGCGGGCGTTCTCGAACGACTCCAGGATCCGTCTCGCCTCCCCATTTCCGGAGAGTTCCAGTTCTCGAAGCTTTCCGAGATAGTCGAAAACCACAGCTGTCCAGGTCGACACGATGCACGCTCGGTAAGCGCCAGATCGGTATGCTGCGACCGCCTCGCCGAACGCGACCTTTGCATTCTCGGCACGGCAGCTGGCCCACAGCTCGTCCAAGTCAGCCTGTGAATTGCGGACGCTCACGGGTGGAATGGTAGCTTTAAGAGTGAGGGGACGTCAGGGGCTTTGGATGGTCATGGTCCACTCGACTCCGGTGAGTGTTCTGGTGCATCCCTGCTGATCAGCTCAGCTTCCCGGCCACGAAAGTCAAAAGGCACCAATAGCCCCATCCAATCGCGATCACTTTGCCCCAAAAACACGCAATTGCCGGCCAGTTTGAAATTGGCCAAAGTTTGAAGGTGTCGTCCTTCGTGACGCCTCGGATTTCCTGAGCGCGATGCACCGCGCCGAAGATCAGGGCTGCGAACGCATACTGCAAGAAGTCCAAGGCGAGCGCCGACGCCATCAAGAACGCGACCATCAGGAGGTCATTGGCGAGCACTCCGAGATGCGTGCCGTTTGGCTTCAAGACCCATACGATTCCGATGCCAGCGACCGCAAGTTGACGGACTATGTCGCTTAGCTTGGTTGAACGCGCTTCGTAGGCGGCACGTAGCTCTGGCAGCGTCAACGCGCTCTGCCTCGATGGTGACGGCCTGCGAGCCACGGTGGGGACGGCTGGTGGCGGGGGCGGCCGCGCCTCGGCTTTGGCGCCGGTAGAGGCGCGGGTGGTGGCACAGGCATAGGTGGCCCCGGCATAGGCTTCCCGGGGCCCGTGCTATCCGTGGTGTAGAGGATAGGGCTGGCATCAACGTCAATCATTCGAGCCGTGACGTTAGTGAGGGGTACTCAGCGTGTCCAGCCGGCGCTTTAGTACTTTCTCCAGGAAGTCCAAGCCTGTCACCGTGGCGTCGCAGGCCGATCTGCACCTATGGTACGCGCCGGGTTTCGGTGTCCCAAGGCTACCTGAGGAGCGCTGGCGACCGCTTCCTTGAATCGGACTCAGCCTTCGCACCTTCGGTCAGGTACTCCTCGAGGACGCCATAGCTGGCCACGCGGAGACGCCCGAGGCGTTTGATGGGGAAGGCACCGGCTCGTGCCAGTCGCAGGTAGTCCTTCGCGGGGGCTCCGATCTGCTCGAAGGCTGAATCCTGCGTGACGGTTGCGGCGACGGAGCCGCGACCGTGAACAGCGCCTTCGGCACATGGCCGTGAGTGTCACGGCGACGGAATTCATCGGCATCGGCTCACGATTGGGCGGCGCATGGCTGCTACCTAGTCGGCCTCCGAAAGATCAGGCACCATCCTCTTGGCGATCCTTTCAGGGCGCGACAGGGGATCCAGCTGCTCGGCGTGCCCTGTCGCCCACTTGAACCATGCACTGAACGCATCGGACCGTTCGTCCTCCGGCATCTTCGCTTCGACCCGCGCCAGGAACCCTCGAACCTTCTCGGCCTCGTCGGCGGCCTTGGCCATCGCAACGAGGTCTTGGGCCAGGCCATCCAGATGGGCCGCTCGGGCCGCCGAGACCTGTTGCCGTCGTTCTTCCCGCGCTTGGGCCGCTTGACGCTGTTGAACCTGGCGGTCGTGCTCGGTCCAGGCGGCGGCGATCGTCTCCAGGCCGAGGACGATGTCACCCAACCGTCCTTCCAGGCGTTGCTGCTCACTGTCTCGCCAACGATGCCGGAGCCGGGCGTCCCAGGGCGATGCAGCCTCCAGGATGAAGTTGCCAGATGGCGTCTGGTCGACCTTCGGGGCCCATGATGAACCGTAGGTCGCCCGGCGTGCCTTCTCCTCGGCGGTTTCGACGTGAGCGGTCTGTTCGAGGCGTTCGACGAGCCAAAACTCAACCTCGCGCCCGCCAATGACGGCCTCCAGCGCGTACCGCCTGCTGCCCGCGTAGCGCTCACCGAAACGCAGGTCGTGCCCACGAGCGACCAGGGCCTTGAATAGCGCGTCGAGGATTAGCAGGGCTCGCTTCTCAGTGTCCTTATCAACCTTCAGCACGGCGTGCCCGTCCCCGCAGATTGCCCGAAGGTTGAGACCATGTCTGGTGGACCCGCCCAGCTCTTTCCGGAGGCGTGAGATGAGTGGGTGAGGGCTGCGTAGGTCCTCCCGGACTTCTACGACCGGGACAGGCTCATCTGATCGCCGAGGACGTTCTTTCTTCTCGTGTCGAGCCACCTCGATGGTTGTGGGCGTGCCCTTCTCCTCTCGTGACAGAGGTTCGCGTTCAGGCTTCAGTCCACAAGCGAGCTGCTGCCAGTAACCTCGTCCCGGGCGCGGCACGTCGAGCTTGGTGCAGTTCTTGGCGAAGGCCACGCTCGACACGCCGAACTCGGCGGCGATGGCGGTCATTGGTTTGGACCAGACGAGGTCGTAGAGCTGTCGGCGGGTGAGGGTGACGGTCGGAGGCATCCCGCAGAGGATAGTGGACGGCGCCGTCAGGCTCCTCGTGCCTGCGGGAGCGCCGACTAGGGGGTGCCTGTTCCTGTTGGCGCTTTAGTATTCGCTCGAAGGTTCTCCGTAGTTCACACAGTGGGCTCGGCCTGACCGCGCTCCTCCCCGGGACCCGATCACGACAGCGGCTCTCGCATCCGTCACCTCGATCTCGAAGGTCGCATCCGAGGGCGTGCCATCACGGTGAGGGACTTGTCGGGTTCCCCGTGTCTCAAGCCAATCGCGCGACTAATGATCGACGTCGCGGTAACAGAGCTACCACACAAGTGCCCGTATCCGGTCCCGCACGCTCGTAGAACCTGGAACCGGGCCTGGCGAATCTTGGGAACCAAGACCGCCTTTGACGTCGCCCAAGAAAAACTCACAAGCCGTAGTGACTCGCTGGCTTGGCCTTCATTGACGAGAATGGGTGAGGCATTCTGGTTCATGACCGACGAGTCAATTTCTTCTTCGCATGCGTCGGTGGCTTCTTCCAGGACGGTTTCGTGATTGAGCCGCTTGTTGCTCGCTCGTCAATCAAACACAGTTCTGATCGCGCACGCGGGGCGCGATCCACAGGGCCGCCTCCCCCAAGCACCTTTCCGAGCGACACCTCCGCGATCTGGCGTGGTCAAACCGATCAAGAAAATGAAGGGTGACACTCCTTGTCAGCCCGCGCGGTGACGGGCGTTGAAATCCATCGCCGACTGGCGGTACAAGACTTGTCCGCGGAGGGCGATCCTCTCGGGGCAGGAGTCACGTTATGTTGGCGGTAAACGGGCGGCAAGCATCTTGGGCGCGACGGCTTTGGCTACTGGGTGTTGCCGTCGGCATGGCCCTAGCTGCGTGTAGCGACCAAGGCTCGCCGCCAGAGTCCGTGGGGCAATCTTCACAAGCCCTCACCTCCGCGCAGCAGCGGATCCTCGGGTTCGAATCAGTCAGCACCGACTGGACGGCCACGTCGGGCACGCTCAGCCAGAGCACGCGACACGTCGAGGGCGCCAAGTCGCTCGCAATCGCGAATGGCGGCAACGCTGAGATCAAGAGCGCCGCTTTGTCCTCCCTGGGACCGGTTGCAGACAAGCTCACGCTCGACTTGTTGCTGCCCGCAGTCCAGCCCAACCCCAATTGGATGGGGACGCTGAAGCTCGTGATCGAGTGCCCTTCTCAACAGCTTTGGTACGAGGGGCTCGCTGAGTATCAGCTGCAAGGCAAGCCGACTGAGCAGTTCCTGCGGTTCGAGTTTCCGCTATCCGCGTCCACGCGACAAAAGCTAAGCACCGGAACTTACTCGGACCTGCGTTTCAAGATCCTATTGAACGTGGCGGCAGGGGCGGGGCCCTGGCTCTTAGATCGCCTGTGGGTTAGCGATTTAGGCTCGGGCGGAGGAGGAAGTGGTGGTGCTGGCGGAGCAGGGGGAACCGGTGGGACTGGCGGCGTGAGTGGCGCTGCCGGCACCTCTGGCGCCGCAGGAACCTCGGGCAGTGCCGGCTCGTCCGGCACCTCAAATCGTGACGTTACGTTTCGCATCGTCACGCCCAAGGGCGTGCTCCCGGGGGACGTCGCAGTCGGCGCCGCGAACTCGCTTCGGCTCAACGATGGTGTGTCGCTAAGACTGGCCAATGGCAATGGCAACACCTCCGCATCGAGCGCAGGCGATCCGGGTAGCAGCTACCTGGGAGTCTCCGCCTCGTTGCTCAACCTAACGAGCATCGGTTCCGTGGAGATTCGAAACAACGCGGCCGTGCGGGGCAACCTTACGACGAGCGGCGTCACGACACCGGGAGCCAGCGTTCAGGGGACGCTTACAGAGGGCGTCTCGTTGCTCCCTCGCAACGTGTTGTCTTGGAAGGTCTCCTTCCCACTTCCGAACTCGGGCCCAATTGCCTTGGAGCCAAACATCACACGCTTCCTGGACCCGGGCAACTATGGGTCCCTTGCCGTGAAGTCCTGGGCCCACCTCAAGCTCCGGCGCGGCACCTACCGATTCGAAGATGGAGCGATCGAGCCCAACGGATACCTGGACATCGACAACTCCGCGGGGCCCGTGTTCATCTACTTCCGAACGGGGCTGCTGTGGAACGGCATCAGCAATCCGCAGACAACGGCCGACAACGTGCTCTTCGGGGTCGGGGCCCTCTACAATCAGCTCGGGAGCCCATGGAAAGGCCTTCTCGTCGCCAACGGCACCGCGAGTCTGAGCAGCGCACAGGCGACCGGGCACGAAGGCGCCGTCTTCGCCGACGACATCGTCCTTCACCAATCGACGCCGTTTCGTCAGCACCCCTTCGTGCCTTCGAACTTCTGCGACCCCCAGAACCTGACGGAGTGCGGGCCCTTCTGCCCGTGCGACACGGGTAGCGCTTGCGATAGTACGCTCGAGTGCCGGAGCGGGCTCAGTTGCGTCGTCGGCACATGCCGGGATTGCACCAACGGTGGCTGCGAGGGTGCCTCCTGCTCTCCGAACAGCAGCTGCGTTTCAGGTCTGACGTGCGCGGCGGGCGAATGCCGAGCTGTGTGCGATGCCCATCCTGACGCCTTTGGGTGCGTGGCCCCGCATTGTGCCAACGGCTTGAAAGACGGCTCCGAGAGCGACGTAGATTGCGGCGGAGACTGCCCAACCTGTCGCCCGGGCGGTGTCTGCAACGCTGACGCCGATTGCCGGAACGGTGAGGTTTGCGGAACCAATAACGCAGGCCATTTTGACCGGGCCCGGAAGGCGAATGTCTGTTGGCCGCGCGAATGTGAAGACGGAGTAGACCCGAGCGAGTGCGGACAATCGGACAGCATTTGCGGTCACAACTGCGGCGGTGCCCTTCCGTGCACGCCAGGCGCCTCCAATAGCGCCTGCCCCGCCGGTGAAGTTTGCAAGGCGGGTTTGGGCCAGCTCTTCGATGTCGATGCTGCCGGCGTGTGCGTTGACCCAATTTGTCCGTCCAATGACCCCGACAAGTGCGGCGGCGAAAGCTCGCTCTGCGGCAAGGAGTGCATCTGCATACCGGACTGCTCCGGGGCGAGCGCTGCGAATCCGGACGACACCTGTGGAGGTACGTGCCCGCACGTGTGCGCAGACGGGCAAGCCTGCTGCTCGCTCGATTTGCACTGCTCCGTCGGTTCGACCTGCCAGGCGCAGCCCAGCGGTCCCGGCGTTTGTCGCCCCGAAGCTTGCGCTTTTCAGGTCCTGGCACCTCCGCTGTGCGGCAGCCCCAATGCTCCGTGCGGGGCGCAGTGCCCTGCGTGCACTCCGGAGTGCGACGGGAAGCAGTGCGGGCTCGACACGAAGTGCGGCGTGAGCTGCGGGTCGTGCGGTGCAGGTCAATTTTGCACTGGCGACGGGCAATGCGCGTCAAGCACCAGCAGCGACGTGCCAGTACAGGTCCCGAATGGGACGGGGGGCCAAGTTCCACTGCCGAATTTGCCAGAAGGCCCAACCACAGCCGTGGGCGCGCTAGCCGGACAGTTCAGCGTTTCGGATCAAGGTACGGCCCAGTACAACGTGCCCATCGAGGTCCCGCCGGGGCGTGCTGGGGTGGAGCCGGCGCTGTCTCTACGATACTCCGCCACCAGGGCGAGCGGCGAGGCTGGGGTCGGCTGGAAACTCGAAGGGCTCTCCCAAATCACGCGTTGTCCGCGAATTTACGCGCTCGACGGCTACTCGGCCCCGATTAAGAACGACACGAGCGACTTGTTTTGCATCGATGGCAAACGGCTAGAAACGGTCCCGGGCTCGCTCCACTATGGCTACGATAAAGCCGAATATCGCACCCTCGTCGATACTTTCACGAAGGTGGTCTCTCGCATTGAGCCGGGCGACGGTTTCCAGCTCGGCTCGTGGACCAATGTCCCGCTGGTGACCCGCAACGAGCAAGGGCCTGACTACTTCCAAGTCTGGATGAAGGACGGCCGCATCCTGACATACGGGCACACGCCCGATTCGCTGGTCGTTGGCCAGAATGGTGTTCGTGTGAGCTGGCTGCTCAACAAGGTGGAGGACCGAGCTGGCAATAACATGGTGGTTCGTTACACGAATCTGCGTACTGCCGTGCCGGCCGAGGTCGTGGACCGCGTACCCAACCTTGTACAGCCGCGAGCCATTTTCTACACCGGTCACGGTGACGTAGCCGGGAATCGCGAGGTTCGCTTTGACTACGAAAACCGCCTCGACTCACAGCTGAGCTTCGCCCAAGGTGGCACGCCGCTCATCATGGTGCATCGCCTCGAGCGCATCATGACGTTCGTCAACGGCGTCCCCGTCAAGAACTATCACCTCCAGTACGTCGACGAGACGCACAGTCATCTGAGTAAGATCTCTGAGTGTATTCGGGACGCCGACGAGGCGTGCAAGCCACCGACGGAGTTCACGTATGAGAAGGAATCGGGCTTCACGCAGGCAGCGCTTGGCTCCTCCATTTCCGGCGCCGGGCAACTTGATGTGAATGGCGACGGCATCCCCGATTTTCTTGTAACGATGGTCAATGTTGGGGATGTGCCAGCAAACCCCGTACTTCAAGCTAGTGCGATCGCTGCCGATGTCGTGGTGGGTGTTGGCTCGTATGTGTATCTGACCCCACTAGGCGGGGCGGCGGTCAATCTCGTTTGGGGGCTCGTTAAAGGTCCGATTTTTGGCGCCTTTGCTGAAAAGCCAAAGATCACGTTCACGACCGAACTGATGAAGGGAACGGGGCTTCGCAGCAGGCCGACCGACTTCGGTCAAGACGTGACCGGCCTGCCATGCCCTACCGGTGTCTCGTTCTTCGTCGACTATGACCAGGACGGGAAAGACGACGTCATCAGTGCTTGCAGCCCCTTGGCGCTGGCGGTCAGTCGTTCGTTGGGCAACGGGAACTTCCAAAGTCTTGGCACCGTCGCCGACCTGCCGAGGACATTTGTACCGCCGACGACGGCGTCGCGCCTTCCTGCTGCGCTGCCGCCACCGGTGCTGTACGACATCAACGGAGATTCGCTCCAAGACGTCGTCAGTTGCGCGGACCCTTCGACCCTCGAAGTGCGCCTTCGCGCTGGGCCAACCGCGGGTTTCGGCCCGGCGCTGTCGCTGGTGGGTACGGCCGGGCCGAATGGCGCCCACTCACGGATTCCGTTCTGCGGCGACGGAGTGCCGACGCGCCAGACCTTCGACGTTGACGGTGATGGCACGCCCGAGCTGCTGGTGCGCTTCGCGCGGAACGGGTTGGAGCGTGTCTTCTACGGGAAGCAGCAGGGCTGGTTTGCGCTCCGTTTCTCAAAGGACGCGGCGCTTGCTGCACATCTGGATTGGGAACCGATCAACTTTCCTGACTTGGGTGCGTCGCAGCAGGGGCAGGCCATGGTACTCGGCGACCTTAACGGCGACGGGTTGAACGACGTCTGGCGTCCCAACACCGGCTTGTACAAGAACGGCCGCTTGGATGACTCGGAGGCAACGGTCTGGCTGAATACGGGGGGCCGTTTCCTAGCCAGCACGATCGAACACCCTCGTCCCGTCTTTGATTTTGACCCCCTGGCGCGGCTCGCTACCACTGGTATCGCAGACTACGACTCCGACGGCCGCCTCGACATATTCGAGCATTGGACTGAAACAGACTGCGTCCGGCACCCCAGGGCCGACTGCGTTGACTCCCAGTACAACGTGGTGCTGCGCCCCAATGGCTTTGCCTCCTCGTTGGAAAGCGGGTTCGCGCCGGACCTGACCTTCCGAAATAGCAATGGGGCCGTGAGCGGTGGGCGTTTCACGATGGTGGGCGACCTAGACGGCGACGGCAACGCCGATCTATTTGGTCACACGGGCCAACTCTTCTTCGGCTCCGGTCTTCACAATATGCTGCTTTCCAGCGTGAAAGACGGGTTGGGGAACGTCGTCCACGTTCGGTACGACGAGAGCAGCGCCTACCAATCCACGTGCCAGGAAGCGACGAGATGGCCGGAACAGTGCCTCAAAACGATGAAAGGGCTGGTCAGTACCCACACGGAGGGCTTCGTATCCACGGGCAACGGTGCGTCGGCGAGTGAGGTCGTCGAGCGTACGTACCGCTACAGCTACGAAAACGCGCATATGAACGTCACGGGTCACGGCTGGCTCGGCTTCGACAAACGCTCCGTCACAGAAACCGTGCTCGACCAGAGCCGTACGGTCACCACGCAATTCGTGCCGGTCACACGCTACGCACCGAGCGGTACGCAGGTCACCGGCACGGCACAGCCATACCTCTATCCGCTCGCTGGCATTCCGCAAATCATCACCGTTGACCAAGGTGTTATCGGTGGCGGCACCGACCCGCGGTCACCTTTGGAGGACTCTGCCAGGTCGCGACGGACGGTCGTGTACAACGACTGGGCCGTGAAACTCTCAGCCGACGCACGGCCGTTTCCGGCGCTCAGGGCGTCGTTCACCGAGACCTACTCGCGCCCTCTCCCGGAGCCGTTTCATGACGTGCCATTCGCAGAAAACGGCGTTCAACGCACTAGTTGCGGAGACCAGAACTACGAAATCGATGGCTACGGCAACATTCGCCACAGCCTCCACTATTGCGAGGCCCCAGACTCCGAGGCTTCATCCGAGCCGGCGTTCATTTCTCTGGAAGCAACGGAGACATTCACGGTTTTCGACCCAAGTCGTACCAACTGGCTCGTCTCGAACCCGGAGTTTGTCACGGTGAAGAGCTACCGCGACGATGAGAGCCAGTCGCAGACCCAGCTCGTCGACCCCGAGTACGACATACTCGGCTTGCTGCACGCCGTCACCCGCGACCCCAACGGCGAGCGGCAGCGCAGTACCTACACCCGCGACGACTTTGGCAACGTGACACGCATCGTGGAGGACGTCGGCACGGGCGAACCTGCGCGCATCACGAACGTCACCTACGACGCTGACGCGGTCTTCCCGAGCACGGTCACGAACGCCAAGGGGCACACCAGCCAGCTCAGCTTCGATTCCAAGTTCGGGCAAATCGCGTCCGTCGTCGATCCGAACGGCATTGCGACGCAACGGAGCTACGACGGCTTCGGAATGTTGTCCGAGACTCGGGGCCCCGACGGCAAGTCCGTGTACTCATACGCGGCGCTCCCGTTGGGCTCTCTGCAGACAGACGCTGGTACGGTCTACCCGCGAGTTCAGCTAACCGTCGAGTCCAGGGGCACCCAGAATACCTTTGGCGGACGCAGCCAGCGGCAATTCGACAATCATGGTCGAGTCGTCCGTAGCGAAACACTGGGCCTCAAGGGTGATCCGGTCATCTCGGAACAAGCCTATGACGCGCGGGGCCGAGTGAGCGGCTCGTCGCTCCCGCACTTGAACGGCGTCCTTGCTCCAACCACAGCGTACCAATACGACTACTTGGATCGCGTCACTCAAGTCGAGCACTCGGACGGCACCTTCAGCGAACGACAGTACGCGAGTGGCGTGAACCTCACGACCGATCACCGAAATTGGCTCAATGGTCTCCGGTGTGCCGTAGCAAACCCAGCACGTTGCGGCGTGGACATCGAGCTGAGCATCGACACGCACGCTCCGGGCGAGCCCGGCAAGCAGAACGTGATCATCAAGGATCACGCCGGCCTAGTAGTCCGCAGCATCGACGGCAACAACGTCGACACGGCAGCTCGTACGAGCAACTACGACTACCTGGCCTTCAACCGCCTGCACCAGATGCGCGACAACGCCAACGCCGTCACGATTTTTGACTACGACCCGTACGGTCGCCTCAAGGTGCACGTCGATCCAGACGTGGGCGTTACCGCCTACACGTACAACGGATTCGGCGAGCTGAAGACCAGCCTGGACCCTAAACAGCAGCTCCGCACGTACAAGTACGACGTGCTCGGGAGGCTCGAAACGATCGCGGACTCGGCCGGCACCACCCGCTGGGTCTACGATCAAGGCGTCAGCGCGCTCGGGCAGCTCTCGGAGAGCATCTCACCCGCCACGCTCGAGAATCCGGCTGGTCAACATGTGCTCTACAACTACGAAGCCGTGACACCAACGCGCAACCGTGGCCTCGTCGAGTCGGTCACGTACGCGATCGACAACGCATCCTACGTGATCGGCATGCACTATGACGATCTCGCGCGCATCGACACCGTCGACTACCCGAACACGGGTTCGGGCACGCCGATTCGCGCGAAGTATGATTACGAGAGTAGCTCTGGCGCGCTCGTCGGCCTGAACGAGGTCGGCTCCGGCACGTCGCATCCCATCTGGCACATCGATTCGGCCTTCCAGGGCCACCTCGTTGAACAAGAAACCTTCGGCAACGGCGCGGTCTCGACCCTCAGTTACGACCCCGACCGCCGCTGGCTCGATTCGGTCCACACGAAGCTAGGCACCGAGACTATCCAGAGCCTCGAGTACGGCCACTACGACAACGGTCAAGTGCGCGACCGTATCTCGCCCAGCCGCAGTCTAGAGTACGTCTACGACCCGCTCGGGCGCTTGGATTTCCTGACCCAAACAGGCAACGGTCAAACCTCGTTCCAGCAGTTCGGTTACGACGACTACGGCAACCTCACGCAAAACGATGCCATCAGGAACGACTACGCCAACTCTCGACATCTGCCCAACCCAGTCGGCGCCAACACCTACCTGTACGACGCCAACGGTAACCTCAAGGCGCGAACCGGCCCCGACGTCCCTGGTGGCACTCAGACGATCCTCTACACCCCGTTCGACCTCCCCAAACAAGTCGTTACCGGTTCCGCCACGCCGCGTCTTACGCAATTCGACTACACCGCCGACGGCACCCGCGTCGTCCGGCGCGACGCTACGTCAACGCAGCATTTTGCCTCCGACCTCTACCACCGCATCCTCTCGCCGGGCGGCGCCACCCTCGAAGAACACTTCCGCCTATCTGCGGGCGCCGGCGTGGTCGCGGAAATCGTCCGCAAACCCGGCTCCGAAACCACCCTCTACTTCCACCCCGACCACCTCGGCACACCCGACACCATCAGCGACGGCAGCCACAACGTCACCCACCAAGAATTCGACCCCTTCGGCAAACTCCTCGGGACGCCGCCGTCGATTAACGGCAATTCCACGCGCCTCGGCTTCACCGGTCAGGAACAAGACAACGACCTCGGCTTCACCGACATGGGCGGCCGCGTCTACGACCCACTGGCAGGCCGCTTCACGACCGCCGACCCAGTCATGCAAGCGCCGTTCTGGAGCCAAGGTCAAAATCGCTACGCCTACGTCTTCAACGACCCGATCAACGTGACGGATCCAAGCGGATTCGTAGCCGACGGCCGCGACGTCCAAGACACGGCCAGCGGCGTGGCCGCAGCCGGATGGATCCCAGGCGGCGTTGGCCTGGCTGTCCTGGTCCGCGGTGCTGCAGGCGGCGCCACGGCGGGCGGTGCTGCGCTCGGTGGCCTGGGCCTCGCATCAAATCTGCTCACGACTGGCCTAATGAATCCAGGCGGGGCGCATGCGGGGGGCTCGTACAACGCGGGCGCGCCGTCGGGGGCGCCGAGTAGCTCGCAAGACAGGGTGAACGGGTCGACGCCGATTGGGCAGGCGCAGGCGCCGGGGCCGGCGGTGCAGGAGAGGCCGCCGCTCAGGATGGCGGATGGGCCGGGCCGTCCGAGCCTCTTTGATCCTGGGTCCGGCGCCTTGGCGGAGGGACCAGGCGGAGCGTGCATGTACAACCCGCAAGCGTGCGCTCAGGCGCTGGAGGACGCGATCGTCCGAGCGGTCCCCTGGATTTTGCGAATCTTGCCGGCCGTGGAGGAGGGCGCTGCTGCCGCAGCGGTCGGCTCCGAGGCAATCATGCTTACTCCGGTATTTATTCCGGGTGATTCGGGTCCAGTGTGGAGGGTTGATCCATACAAACCCGCGCAGGATGTCCTACCTGGTAGTCTCAAGCGTGAATTTCCTGGTGAGTACCTGAACAAGTCATTGAACGAGATCAAAGAGTTGCTCAAGCGCGCGCGCGGCGTCGACAAGGACAAGCTGCAAAAGGCGAAGAAGCTACTGGAGCAGGCTGATCGTCTACTCGGGAAGAACAAATGAGGGATCCATGACGAACTGGTACTCAGCCAATCTCCTCTTTCGGGCGAATGTTGACGACGACTCAGGGGCGCAACCGCTTTGCGAAGAGAGCTTAAGAGTTCTGATTGCTGACTCGGACGAGGATGCCCGCACGCGCGCCGAGCAGATCGGTCGCGCGGCTCAGCATTCGTACCTCAACGACGCCGGCAAGGAAGTCCAGTGGGTTTTCGTTTCAGTTCTGGAACTCCAAGATTTGTGTGAGTCAGCTCTGCTCGATGGCATGGAGGTGTTCTCTCGCCTGTATCGTGAAAAGGAAGAAGAACCGGAAAAGCTTTCGCCTTGAAACTCGGTCGCGCCGGTTTTGTAGCTGCGCTGGCCGCCGATCCCTCCAACGCTCAGTTGGCCGCGGCGATGTGCAGATTTGTCGGCGCAAGTCAGCTGGCCTTACGCGCGGCGATGAACGCATCGATGGCGCGGAGCAGCGCTTCCTGATCGCGCTTGGGGAGCTGGTCGACGATGCACGGGCCGAGCGGCACGACCTGGCGACGAAACCGCACGCCCAGCTGCCCGCCACGCAACCGCTTTGATGGAGGGGTTGAGAGCGGGATGATTTAATGCTGAAGCCTCCTGGTGGGGCGCGGCCAGACGAAGCCTCCGGCGCAGAGCAGCACCGATCTAAAAGTGTCGGGCGCGCGGCGACCTGATTGGCATTGCTCCTCCATTGGGGGACATCTAGGCTCGCGAAATCATGCGTTGTCTTTGGTTGATGTTGGGGATGTCAGTATTGGCGTGCGGAAGTGGGACGGCCGACAACGGAGGTGCGGCCGATGAAGCTTCGGTAGTGCCCGGCAGCACTTGCGAGGCCACGGACGACTATGGCGTTGTCAACCTCGACATCACCTTCCCGGGGTCGCTCAATGCTTCTCAGATCATTGCAATCACGCGCTGGTCAAACGCCGATGTCTCGTGCGCGCCCACCGCTGCCCGATGGAGCACGAACGTCGGCAATCTGACCGGGACCGCGAGCTGGGAAGGTGGTGCGGTTTACGTGCGACAGAGCGACGAGTTCTTCATCGACATGGGCGCGCGCATTGGCGTCGTGATGGACTGCGAGGAGGCGAAATTCCTGGGCGCAGAAGTGCGTCTCGACATGGCGCACGACGGCCAAGGGAAGGTCATGGCCAAGTGCACGAGGGCAACGCTGTGAGGAGCGTGTGAGCGCTCCCATGCAATACGGCGGGCGTCATCTGCTTCGTGTGACCGCTCTGGTGGCGACTCTCCCGGCAATGTTGCTCACTCAAGCTTGCGGCGGCTCAGCGGAATCGCTATGCGAGCTTGCTCAGGAGAAGCTTGGCGACTGCAGAGCTGAAGTCGAGCACGCGGGCACGGTCGGGGCTATCCTGGTTCCCCTAGAAATCACTGACGACTGTACCGTGCAGAATCGCTGTGTCGCCGAATGCGTCATGCCTGCTTCCTGCGGCGCCATCTCCTACGTTGTTCGGGGAGGGTCCACCGATCCAAATGAACCGCCGCCGGCAGGTGCGGAAACGTTTCAAGGCTGCCTCTACTCGTGCCTTTGACGGTTATCGACCGCCGCTCAGCAAGGGGATTTTACGAATCTGCTGGAAGCGCCCCGTGCGAACGCTAGCAACCGAGATCTGCCTACTCACACCGGACGATCGGCGTCAGCGGCGAGAAATCCCACGCCGAGAGGTTGAGCGAGTCATAGTCGCTCAGCGCCGTGCTGAGCGTCGTCTGAATCACGCCAAGCGTTTGGCCAAACTTGTCAGTCGCGTTCTGGCTAGGAGCGGCGGCGCACACGAACTTGTTGGCACCACAGACGTCCATGGCCTCACAGCCGGGAACTGCGGGGCCGAGCGCCTGCAGGGCAGCGTCGCCGTAGAGCACCGTCCCGCCGACCACTACGAGGCGAACATCGGACGGACTCGCGGCCAGCAGCGCGTCGTAAGGGCTGCATCGGTCACCGCCGATCACCATCAGGTCGGCCTTCTTCCCGACTTCGATGGAGCCGATGACGTCTTGGAGCCCCAACACCCGAGCCGCGTTGGTCGTCACCATCTCGGTCAGCATCTTCGGAGTCAGGACATCTCCCCAAATGGTGTCGTCCACGTGGTTGGCGAAGCGAAGCTCATCCAGAAGGTTCTGGCTACCGCCGATCGACCAGTCGGGTGCCAGGGCGACGTTCAGCCCTTTCGACAGGGCCAGAGGAATGTTGGTCGTCTTCGTGAGGTCGGTTCCTCCCCCGTAAAGGAAGACGTTGGAGCGCGGCGACCAGACCAGGCTCATCTGGTGCGCGGCCATGACGGTGAACTCGGCATCCCCGAGCGCGGTGCCGTGAACGATCGCGGTCTTGGGCGAGTTGAGACAGCCATCCGTCGTCGTCACCGTGTTGAGCGTCGCGAATTCTTTCTTGGCCGTGTCGTCCACCCCTTCGGCGACGTGGATCAAGTAGGCATCCGTATCGCCGTCAGTGAAGTTGGTGCAGACGCCGTCGGCAGCGGCCGTGGCGGGGAACAGCGTGGCGATTTGGATCTTGTCTGCGCCCAGGCGATTGGGCGTTTGGTCGATCGTGCGGGCAAGCGTTCCGAAGCACGTTCGGTTCGCCGGGTTGGCCGCACCGACGATCGACGTCGTTCCCGCCACGAGAGCCTTCAGCTCGCCGTACTTGTCCAGCTCGCACCCGTAGTCGACGGGCGAGCTTCCTTCGCCGTTCAGATACTGCTTGGCGTCCACCATGGCGCCGTACTTGGCCTCGTTGGTCCACTGGTTGTGATTGGCGTAGGCCTTGGTTGGGGACCAGTCGGTCTCATCGAAGGTGTCGAACAGGACGTGGTTGTGGGTGTCGATGAGCCCAGGGAAGATGAGCCCGCGCGTCTCGACCACCGTGGCTTGCGCGTAGGTCGCTGCTCCCGAGCACGACGTGGCGACGCACGAGATGGTGTCACCATCGACGAGAACCTCGCCTTCGATGACCTGATCGGGCGTGACGATGGTTCCCCGCAAGACGAGGTGGCCCGCCTGGCCCGTTGAGGTGATCGTCGGAGCACCGACGGACAGCTGGCAGCCAACGGGGCCGCCCGATTCACCCCCGCTGCCACCGTCGCCCGTGGGGGCGGTGGGCGTGCCCGCCGCACCAGCCTCACCCGGCGCTCCGGCGGCGGGGCCAACACCGCCTCCGCTACCGCCAGGGCTCGCCTCGCCGCCACCAGATGGCTCGCTGGGGGCACCGCCGGGGCTGTGGTTCCCGCCGAGGGCCGTAGTCCCGCCGTCGGTGCCGGAGCCACCAAGGTCGCCTGATCCTCCAGGGTTGCTCGCGGAGCCGCCCGTGTTCGGGGCGCCGGCGGTAGCGCCGCCAACGTTGCCGTTCGGCGTGCTGGCGTCGTCTGAGCATGACCAGACGGGGGCGATCGAGACCGTCAGCAGGGCTGCGATGATGGGTTTGCGCATGAAGGTGTCCGTGAAAAGCGGGGCGTCACCCTTCTACTACGAACCCGTCATCGCGCAGAAACCTGCGTGGGGCAGGACCCCCGTTCGAGGGCGCTACTGGGTTCATGGGCGCACGAGGGTGGCAAGGGCTCGGAGTAGACCCGCCGCTTCGTCGAGCTTCGCAAGATCGACTTTTCCTTCCGGCTTGTCCCGGTCGCCAAACAGCCTCTCTACCGCGTAGGCTTCCTTGAGCGCGTCACCGATTTCCTGAGCCTTGCCCGCGTGACCGAGGCCGTCGGCAACGAGAGGCGGCAACTCAACCGCGTAGGTCAGCATTTCAGCGCATCGTCCCGCTGGGTAGATGTCGTGGCGAATATCGTCGGCGGCTGCTTCAAGGCAGACAGCGACGTTCTCGAACTTTGATGCCATCGCGGTTCGCCGGGACGAGTCCGCTTTGGCGAGGTCATCCTTGAGGCCGAACAGCGTCTTGATGGCACCCAGAATCGTCACGGCGAGTGAGACTTCAGCCACAACCATGTCCGCCTCCTTGATGTTGAAATCGGCCCGCGCCGATGCTCATGTGGGGTGACCATTGCTATCCGTTGTCAACGACTGCGACACAAACCTTCCGAGGTAGGCCCACAGGAACTGCTCTCCTGGCTTCTTGACGATCACGCAGCCGTCCTGCCAAGTGCCGTCACTGGCCCACCACTGGCTGCCCGCTGGATCGCCCTGATTGTAGTGAACGTCGTGCATGCCGTGGCCCGTGTTGTAGGGAGCCCCAAAGACATAGACCCGCTCGCTCCCTGTCACCAAGTCCTTCAGCTTGGTCAGCACATCGTCGCCGTCGTTGGTCGTCCACTCCTGCTTTTTGGTTCCGAAGATCTTGTTGATAAGTCCCAGGACGGCCGCGAGGCAGCCCTCGGCCCGTTGAATCATTGGGCTCCGGATGTAGTCGATCGCGCCCGACGCGGCTGTGTGGGGCAGCTCGTGGTAGCCATCTGCCAGGCCTGAGACGTTCGTGAAGAACGAGGGATCGAGGTCCGGCAGGATTGTGTAAGTGAAGTCACCGGTTGGGCTGTTGACGTCCACGGCACATTGGTACTCGACGCCATTGGCCGTGACGTACACGTAGCCATGGAACCACTTGCCATAGTTGTTGGGTGGCTCTTTCTCGAACCTGCTGAACTGACCTGCGAGCACACCGTAGTGGGGGAGCGGCATTGCCTGATCTCTTTCCGACCGTAGAGGTCAGGTCCCGAGACTCTGGTTAAGAACGGCTGCCAGTCTCACGCCGGCTCTCTGAAGTTGCTGCCTCAGCGTTGCCGTTCGAGAAGTGACATAGCCCGCGTCCACTGTGTCGTTCGCTTTGAGGAAGGCCTGCTGCTTCGCCACCGCGAAGGTCTCGTTGGCCCAGTCCTTGGGCGAGAGGTTGCTCTGCCACGCTTTGACCTGTTCGGGCGTCAGCTCGCTCCAGAGCGAATACGATAGGTCCTGCCACAACGTTTCCTCTTCGGCGTCATCGTCGCGGTCGGCGGGCACCCGAAACGGTAGTTCGAGCTTGGTGATTAGGCCGGTGTCCCAAACCCAGTGAGCTTTCTCGCTCTGGCCGAAGAACAGTACTTGCGTCGAATTGCCGCCGTGCATGTCGGGATGTGCGACGTGGAGCGGCTGGTGAATGTCGCCGACGAAGTGGGAGACCCAATACAGTGCTTGCTGGTGATTCCTCCAGCTCGCCGCGCTGTCATCGTCCGCGCTTGAGAGGACGCCTATGTACTTGTCGAGCGCAGTCACTACGCACGCGCGAGGACAGTCGCGGCTAGCCATGTAGCCCGTTGCCTGCGGACTCACATCGACGAAGTGCAACGGCTTCATGTTGTCGTACTTCTTGAACCGTCGCGCATAGGTGTCGGGCCAAGTCGCGGCATCGGCCAGGTTCGCGTAGTTGGGGTCGGTGAGGTAGTCGCGTACGGCTGCCTTAGTCTTCGGCTTCAGGAAGTGCCAGGCGATGTCGCCGACGATGCGGTGGCCGTCGTTGCCCCAAGCCATGGCCTGGCGGGGGGCGGCCATTCCAGCAGCCATGGTGAGTGTAGTCGCTACGATGCAGATTCTTCTCATGGGGCCCTTGGTAGGTGGTGGTTCTATTGGCGAAACTCGGCACAGACCGGCCAGTGGTCGGAAACCGTGTTTTCGTTGAAAGCTTGATCGACGCCCCAGCGGAGAAACCGGAGTGCGGTTGGTGCTGTGACCACGATCCGATCGTAAGGACAGGGTTTTGTGGCCAGGTTGGTATCAGCGCTGTCCGGGACGAGCCACGTGTACTCGTCCGGGTTCCGGATGCTTAGCTCATCCAGCTCCTCGGGGGAGACGTAGTTGCATCCCCCGTTGAAGTCGCCGAGGACGACGAAGTCTTCCTCGCCAGGGAACCTACCTCGTGCCCAGCCGACGACGTCATCAAGGTGTTGTATCTCCCCGATCTCCCCGGGTTTCGTGTGGATCGTGATGATCACGAAGCTGAACGTGCTCGACCGCACCTTGAACTGGGCGACGTAGGGCTCTCGCTGAAAGAAGTCGTGCGCGTGGTCGTCGAACAGCTCGCCAGCTGACTTGGCCTCAAGAACGGACTTGTCGAAGTAGAATGCGTATTGCTCTTGCGACGTGCTGTCGTCGTCCTGTTTGCCGCTGCGCTCGCTAACGAGGGCGTCATAGGTGCCGCCGCCGCCGCCGCCGTTCACGCGATCGAGGAACGCCCCTGGGACCTGGTTGCTCTTGTCGCTCAGCTCTTGCACAGCCACGAGCGGGTACTTCCGGACGATGCGAACGAGCTGGTTCACCACGTCGTCCTTCGCCAACTTCGTCTTGCCGAAGTTTTGGATGTTGAACGTCGCGATCTTCAGTCCCGCGCCGCTCGGTAGGACAGGGCCGATTGACCCGCCGCTCTCGCTCGCGTTCTCGCTATGACTCGCAGGCTCAGCGTCGCACTCGCCCAAATAGTTCGTCGTGACCCAGCCCGTTGCGGCCTGGGCACCGTCAACGTAGGCGACGTGGCGCCAATTCTTTCTCTTTGAGAGGACTTGGACCACAGCGTTAGACGCGAGGCGGGCCTCGACATCGCCGGTTCCCTGGTAGCGACGGTGAACCGGGGCGTCATCTTGGACGATGCACTCGGTCACCGCGTCTTCGTTCACGTCCATGGTCGCGGTTTCGGGGACTTCCGCAAACTTGAGCAACGCGGGTGCCAAAGCGATCCCAAGCGCGGCCAGACTTGCTGCGATGTTGTTGGCCATGGTTACTTCTTCGGCTCCGGCTTGGGCTTGGGCTTGGGCTTGGCGGGCGGTGTCGCATCGATGTTCTTGCTAATTAGGTAGGTGGCACCGCTGATGCCCATCACCATGAGTAGTTCAGGTGGGATTGGGGGGATCCCGTTCGCGCCATCCTTGACGACGCGATGGAAGTAGATGGTCATGACCACGAGGGTCCACATGAATGCTTGGAGCCGGCTGAGGCTGACCGGTGGTGTCTCTGGCGCGTTTGCAGGCTCAGCCTCCTTCTTTGGTGGCGGCGGTGCTGGCGCGTTGTTGTCGAGCGCTGCCTTCCCCTGAGGAGCTTCTGGTTGTTCCGGGTCGTTCACCGGCTCTTCCGCATCATCAGCCGACCCTTCCGCTGCGGGCTCAGCCGGCGCATCGTCGGGTGCCTTGTCGTAGAACGCTTGGGCTAGGTCGATCTTGCCCAGCACACTCAGCACAACGAAAAGGACGAACAGCTCAGCCAGGCCCACAGCAAACACGGCAAAACTCCACGCCAGGATCCGGTCGGCAAAGACGGCCGTCTTCCCAGGATCTGAGGCGTGCCCGAAGTACAGCATGGAGCCGAGCATGACGATGATGATCAGGCCCTTGGCGACGTTCTCCAGCACACTCTGCGCGTCGCTGGCCCAGTCCCTGAACCCGGCCAACCATCGTGCTCGCTTGTTATTCGGCATGCAGTGTCGTTCCCGAGTAGTCGTTCATGTGCGGCGCCGACCCGCGGCGATCGTCGGACTCCAGAGTAGTAGGCTTCCGATAAGAAGGTGCCGCCACCCACGTCACAGTTGACCGTGCAACCTACACGGCCCAGTGCGAGTTTGGGAAGAGGTATGAGACCAGACCACACCGCACCTGAGCACTTTGTCCGGTAGCTTGTATGCGGACCCGTGAGGCGACCCCATCATGTTGGCCGCAATCGTCGAGCTGAACGAGCCACCGCATAGTCATTTCTCCGACGCTGCGCTCCTTCGTGGACGACACCAAAGAGTCGAACGAGAACTTCCCCGATGAGTTGGTTTCCAACTGCGTCCCGCAGAGCAAGGATCTCTGAGGACAGTCAGAATTGGTCGATGTACCATCCAACGGCATCCTTTCGCTGCCAGAGGTGCTGAAGATTTCTTCCTACCATAGACGACGGAATCTTCACTCTGGTGGGGAACCAGCACCTCGATGCCCGTCACTTCTCCGCGTCACCATATCTGCGACGCACAAGCAGGAACGGTCAACGCAGGAGGGGTTGGCTGGGGCCCTGAAGCCGAAGCGCGCAGGGCGAAGTTTGCAACACTCTGGAAACGTACGCGGACCCGGCCTTGCCATTGCCGGATCGGCTTACGTCAGTTGTAGTCAAATCTCCAATTCGGAAGTCCTGTCATGCGTCCCGTCGGGGCTGGCTGATATGTTGGGCACTAGCGATGTCTGATCTGATTTGCATTGGCGCCCTCAACCTGGACTTGATCGCTACTAAGACTCGCTTAGCGAGCGTCGCCCCGCACGCACTCGAGGAGCTTGGACGAAAGTTCGAGTACGGCGCTGAACGCCCGGTCACAGAGAGCGAGATCCAGCGCACATTGACGCAGATGGGTGCGCAAACCTTCGAAGCTTGCCTCGGTGGTTCGTCGTTCAACACACTTCATGCGCTGGCATGTCTCAACTCCGGTCTCGAACTCGGCTTTGTTGGTGTGGCTGGAGGCACCATGACGCCAGGGGTCGACTTCATCCGTCGGATGCGGCAACTGAAAATCGATACATCATTCACATGGTCGTCCTCACAACGCTCTGGGGTATGCATCTCGTATATCCACGAAGGCGAGCGCTCGCTACTGACGTGGCCGGGAGCCAACTCGCTGGCGGCCGCGCATATCGAAACCAACCGAGCAGGCCTCGTTGACCAAATATGCCACGCAAAGCTCCTTCACGTTACGTCGTTCTTCGATGACTCTACGCCTGCCGCACTCGCCGACGTCATCGGGGAAGCTAAGCGACGGAACCCATGGCTGAAGCTCAGCTTCGATCCTGGTCATCATTGGGTTGAGCAGCATGACACCGAAGCGATCCGGCGGTTGTTCAAGATGTCGGATCTGCTATTCCTCAATGCGCGAGAGTTCGATCTGCTGGGCCATCACCGGCCAGGGACACGCGACGAGGATCTCGCGCGCACTATCTTCGGCCATTGCGCGTCGACGACCGTTCTCATCATTCTCAAGCGGTACGACATTATCAAGGTGTTTTTCATGCTCCAGGGCAGGATGGTGGTGATCGAGCAGAACAACGTGGTTCTTCCGGCGCCCCTCATCGAAGATGCGACCGGTGCTGGTGACGTCTTTGCTGCGGGTTTCCTGGCTGCCACCCTGATTCCAGGCTTGAGTGTTCGGGAAGGCACCGCCCTTGGTCTCAAGCTGGTCCACGCCAAGTTGCGCACCGCAGGTTCGAGCGGATTTCCAAAGTTCGGCGCGATCTTCGAAGACTTTCTCGCGGAGGCTGCCAATGGCTCGAGAACGACACAAGACCATCAACACGAAAGCGCGCACGAACACGATCGCGGGACGCTGCCAATCCGGACGAACTCTCCTCACGCGGCCAGCGTTCCTGCCAGCGAATTGAACTGCGACCTCATCGTGGTCTGCGCGCTACAGAAACCCGAGTTGGAGAAGGTGATGCGCACCGGGACGGAGTGGACCGCGCTTCCCTCATCACCGCGCGATCCCCATGTCTACTACCAGTCGACGTTTACGACAGCGCTGGGCAAGACTTTGAAGGTCGTTGCTGCCGCACCCAATCAAATGGGATTGCCGGCCTCGGCGGTGCTAGCGACGAAGATGATCCTACGCTTCCAACCCAAGTTGGTTGCCTTGGTCGGCATTGCTGCGGGCGTCAAACAAGATACCCAAGGGTTTGGCGACATCCTTGCTGGCGACCAAACCTTCGACTCCGGTGCCGGCAAGCTCGTAACCGACGATTCGGGGAGGCTTACCCTTCGTCCCAGTACCGATCCGTTGCCTATCCATCCTCGCCTTCTTGCGCGCCTGCGCGAGCGTGTGCGAACCGAGAAAGGCCTAAACGAAATTCAGCGCAGTTGGCAGGCCCTGCATCCTCGGACACCGCTGAAGCTACACGTTGGCCCTATCGCGTCCGGTGCCGCCGTCGTCGCTACCCCGGGACCCGTTGGCGAGACTCTATCTCACTGGCGAAAACTCGTTGGCTTCGAAATGGAGGCATACGCGGTGCATCGCGCTTGCTCTGACGCGCTCGATCCGCCCCGTCCCTTTCTTTGCCTCAAGGGCATCTGTGACTTCGCCAACGAAGGCAAGAACGACGACTGGCAGGACTATGCCGCATTTACGGCGGCGCAATTTTGCCATCGCTTCATCGTCGAGGAATGGGACAACTTGGGGCTTGATTGATCCCCCGTGCGTTGTCAGCCTAGATCCAGCGAAGAGTTTCATGGGTTAGGTGATTGATCTTGTCGCCAGTGTTTACTGTCGAACTCGGTTCAACGACCAGTGCGCACGCGAGGCTTGGAGCAATAGTCCTATGCTCCTCCCCGCGCGGGACAATAGCCAGCTCCCACGGCTCCAGCTCGATGATGCTGTTGCGGAATTGGATCGAGAACCTGCCTTCGATGCACAAGAACATTTCGTCTTCATCCGCATGTCGATGCCATATGAACTCGCCTTGAAACTTGACGAGCTTCACGAGGCAACCGCCAACATCGCCAATCACATGGGGGGTCCACAGTGACTGGAAGAGGGCGAGCTTCTCAAAGACGTTGATCTTCTCCGCCATGATTCACCCTATTGGAGCGCCGCTGCTTCCTGATTGCGCCTTCCGAATAGGATGGTGATATTGGCACGCCGAGAAGGAAACCCATCCTTGAACCTAAATGGATCCGTTTTGTGAAAAAGCGTTGAATGGAACAGCACGCCCCTGTTTTCGCGGTACGGAATGACGGTCTCCTTGGCATCGCGAAGGTGAGCGGCGACACGTTCCTGCACACCTGTGTCGTCTTTGTACTGGTTTGTTACTTGCCAATTCCACTCGGGTGGATGAGTCTTGTCGTACATGACCATCCCGCCAGCGCCGCTGGTCAAGTTGCAGTCATCGGGCGTTAGCCAGAAGTTCAACGTAACTGAGCCGTCTCCATTATGGGGCACGACACCGCTGCCGGCGGCATCATAGCGATATGCCCACATGTTATTGACTGGGCGGTCTCTTAGTATTCTCGGGAGGCACGCTCTGATTTCCCGCAGAAGCTGGAACACTAGGCCGCAAGCCAACCCATCCATGAGATACGAGCCGACGAAGCGGGCTTCACTATGCTTGAAGAAGATGGTCGAGTCTCGAAGGTATGTGCGCAACGCGGAGATTCCCGGCGCCGTCAGAAGTGCTTCGAAGTAGAGCATCTTGGTAGCATTGTACTCCTCTTCGATTGCTCGGAAATCCAAATCCGGATTGATGACTGGTTCGTCGAGCGCGGCGCCCGCGCCACGGTAGATGCACTTGTCTAGATACCCTGAAAACCGTCTGCGTTCGCTCTCGGTGAGCTGTGTGTACGGAGCGCGGTTCTTGCGCTTAGCTAGATCGTTCAGCAGTTCCTCATACCTGCACGCCAGCTCGCCGAACGAAGCATCAATCTTTTTGGAATTGACCAGGTGGCGTATCTGCTCCGACGTGTCCAATAGTTTAAAGGGTGACACCGCGATCATCTCGCCAGTGTCTGAGCCGTCATCGACGAAGCGCTCTCTCTTCCCAGCTGAAAGGCCTCTTTCTCGCTCGAGCAGGCATTCGAGCCGGGCGCCAGCCTCGGTTTCGTCGTAGTTCTGAAGTAGCGCGATTGTCAGATTGTGTTCCGCGGCGGCGAAGTCCGGTCGAGCCGCGAGCGAAGTGCGGTACCGTTGTATGGCACCCAGCGTGTCACCGCTCTCTAGCAAGGCGTCACCCTCGGACTTTTGCCGTTCAGCATGCTCGGGCGATACCAGACCCTCCGCGATCGCCGCGGCTTCTATCGCCGTGCGCTGCAACGCGATCGCGGAGAGCTGCGCCTGAAGGGCGTGCCGCTGAGCCGCCTTGTCTTCGATGCCAAGGCACGCCACTTGAAGATCCATCGCGCTAGCCTGCATCTTTGCGACGGCCTCGCGCATGGGCAGAGCAACAATTTCGTGCGAAGTACGCATGTTCATGTTTGACTCGCGACAATGTTGGTTGAAGGAGGGAGTCCCCGCCGGGGACTCCTCCCCTGAATTTTCACTCGCTGGCCAAACCGGCGCGAATCTTTTCGATCGCTTCCGCGCCGGCCTTGATGGCCAGCTCACCGTGATGGATAGCGACGGTCCCTTGCTTGAGCGCGGGCTCGCCACCATCGCCAGCCATGGCCGCCTGTTGGATGGCGACTGCCCCTTGCTGCGCGGCCACGATTCCTTGTTGCACAGCATGTACTCCCTGCTGCAGCACACGACGCTCCGGTTCAGCCAGAGCGGTTGCGCCTTGCTGCGCAGCAAATGCTCCCTGTTGCACCGACATCGCGTTCTGCTGAATTGCCATTGCATTCTGTTGCAGGGCACCTTGCGTGGGTGATTTCATTTGGTCACTTCCTTTCCTAGACGCTTGATTGGTCTCATTCTTACGTGGGACGGAACGTATTGAGCACTTGCATGGCCCGCGTGCAGGCGAACATGATGGTTCCTGACGAGGACCGCAGAAGGTTTCCACGAGCAGCCAGTAGCTCTTGGACTCCGTTCCCTGCCGGACTGACGGGTGTCGTCGCCCGAACGGTCCGTCCGTTGCAAGATCAGTCAATCGTGGGTCTTAGTCAACCACAGCCGACGACGGTAATAACTTTACTATGTGGTGGCGGGAGTCAGAGACGTCCGCCAGGCTCGTCGCTCAACATGAGGCCTCACCCGCCAGCGCAGCCCAAGGGCCTACTTAGAATGCGACCGTCCAGCCCGGATTGCCTGCCTGCTTCTTGGTGTACGAAACGCCGTCGACTTTCAAGCCCTCGGCGTTAACGAGCGTGATGAGGCCACCCTTGTTCGAGAGCACCATCGGAGCCTGGACCATGAACAGCTTCGCTTCTCCAGGCGCAAGCTCGCCGGACAGCGACATTTTGGACTCGGCTTTGTCGATCAACGCCCATCCCGCGAGGTTGATCTTTCCCGGCGACGTATTCAGGAGCGTCACCGTCTCGCGCTCGGGCGTTTTCGTGTCGTTAACGAGGGCGGCAACGATGCGAACAATGCCGTCCGGTTGATCCGTGGTTGGGAGTCCGCCGGCGTCGCCCGGTCCATCGGAAGGTGGACCCGAAACCGGGACCGAGATGGTGTGGCCGGTCGCGTCGTCCGTGTGCCACGCCTGGGACTGGAACCTAAGGAAGATGGCGACCCACTGGTTGGCGCTTGGGAATTCGAAGATGAGGCCCCCGTCCTGCCAGACCCCATCGTCACCCTTGTGCCCCGGGTCGTTGCCCTGGTTCATGTGGATGTCGTGGATGCCATTGCCGGGGAGGAAGCCGAAGATCTTGTCCTTCGTTGTCTTCTCCGGGCCCCAGCGCTCGCCAAACGCGTACAAGCGCGCGGACTCGTCCGCCATGGCTCGTTGTACGTACTGGTCGAGCTTCTCGTTCAGGTCGTTGTCGGGTCCGGGTGCCGAGAGTGGCAAGGGGACGAACTCGGTCCGGTTCACCAGATTCCCACGGATGAGGTCCAGCGCGTTCCCGTTCGGCTTACTTTCCAGCTTGTGGAAGCCAAGTGGCAGCTCGTGAATTCGCTCGAGCAATGGGTGCTCGAAGTGCGCCTCGACGACGTACTCCACCTCGGATCCGTCCTGCGACTGGACGTTCACTGCGATGCGGTAGTCGGTCGTGTCATCGACGATATGGACTTGGTAGTGGGGATTAGAACCAGATGCGAGGCGCCGATCGATGGCGTTACCCTTGAGGACCCCGTAGTGCTTGAGCGGCATGTCTTCCTCCTCGAATATGCGAACGGCGCAGTACACACTGAACGAGCGTGCGCCCGCAATAGGAGGAAATGGGTGTCACGGAAACATTACAATGAACAAACTACTATGCAAGCATACGTCATCTAGACTGGGACCAACTGGATAGCGTGTTGCCTATGGAGGCAACATGGACTTTCTAATCGAGCATGATTCGATCCGCCGCCTTGTTGTCCTCGGTCTCAATCACCTTGGCAGGCTGCGGAGGGGCCGCACCAGCGCCTGCCGCGCCAGCCAGCGAGCCTCCCGAAAGTGTGAGGGTGGTCGAGCCAGCGGCCCAAATGAAGCATGACGAGGCCGCAGAGGCGATGGCGGCAACGTCAGCAGCGGAGACGGGGCCCGTGGCATCTGCTGGGTGCGGAGGCGCACCTCTCACCGTTCACTTCTTTGACGTAGGTCAGGGGCTCTCCGCATTGGTCAAACTTCCGGATGGTCGCAACGTCCTGGTGGATGCCGGCGAGAGCCCGACCCGCCCTGCTTGTGGCGCGCCGTGCAAGGAGTGGAACCAGCGATTGCTCACGGCGCTGCCGGCTGCGCTGGGCTCAACCAAGCTCGACGCGCTCTGGATCACTCATCAGCACTCCGACCACTTGGGCGGCGTGCCGACCGTACTCAAGGGCTTGACCCTCGGGGTGTACATCGACAATGGCCTCGATCTCACGAAGGCCGGCATCAAGAAGGCTCGGGACGCCGCCACGGCGAGCGGTGCCCAAATTCTTGTTGAGAGCCCGGGAAATGTGACACCTCCGCTGTCGGGGACCAATGAAGTGAAGCTGACGCCCGTGCTGCCCGCTTCCCTGTCCCCCGACTGCTCATCGAACCCGAACGAGTGCTCGATCGCCCTGCGAATCGACTACTGCAAGTCGTCGATCTTGTTTACAGGAGATGCCGAAGACGGCCTGGAAGGGCTGATCGACCCAGGAGACGTCAGCCTGTTGCAGGTCGGCCATCACGCAAGCGCGACGTCATCTTCCGGACCGTTCCTGAAAAAGACGAAACCCGAATATGCCGTCATCTCGTCGGGGAAGCCGGGCGAGGGCACGAACGGTGGGTTCTGCCACCCACGCGAAGTTACGGTCGCCGCGCTCACGACTGCGATGGGGGGAGCCGGCTCAAAGACGGTCAAGGCGTTCGACAGCAACGACGGCAAGGTGAAATGTGGAGCAAGCACCCCAGCTAACTGGGTCGAGGCACCAGCCAACGACAACCTTTGGTCGACGGCGCGCGATGGAGACGTTGTTCTAGTGACGAAGGGCGACGGCATCTTTGAGCGCGTCACGGGAAGCAACACATCGACGCCAACCGGACCAGCGGGTGGCGCCTGCTGCAAGACCTGCACGAACAGCAAGCCCTGCGGCGATGCCTGCATCCCGAAAGCCAATGCGTGCAGCAAGCCGCCGGGTTGTGCTTGCGCGGCGCCGTAGCGGGGATCCACCGGTGACGGAAGAAACCAAACGGATCATAGACGTCGTACTTGCTGTTGTCGCTATGGTGGGCGCTGCCCTCGGTTTCTTGAAGGCCGTCCACGAGTGGCAAGTTTCCCAGAAGTGGAAGCGGGCGGAGCATCTAGACGGCCTGATTGAGCGCTTCGAGTCGGAGCCGTGGCTGCGGTTGGGGTGCGTCCTGCTCGACTGGACGTTTCGAACCATCAAGCACGACGGTAAGACGTCCACGATCACGAACGCTGACCTACTACTGGCACTCCGACGACATGTCGAAGATGGAGTGGGTAGGTTCGACGGAAACCAGGCCCTTGTCCGCGACTGCTTAGATGCGATGCTGGGGTTCCTCAGCCGAATTGAGACGGCGCTCGGATCTGGTCTGATTGATGACGAGCCGACGCGGAAGCACTTCGAGTACTGGATCCGCAAGATGGTGACGATGGATTCCCACCCGGTTCTGTCCGACGATCCCGACCACTCGGCGATCGTTGCCGCCTTAAAGGGACGTTCGCCGGCCCAGATGATGGCCGCGTACGTCACAGCCTATGGGGATACCACGTCATTCCGCCGTTTGTGCCGCCGGCTGGGCGTTCCGTTCCCTGAACTCGACCAGCTCGCCGCCGACCAGGACTAGGGCAATCAATCCAACGTGGAGGCACCTCGTCGGCATGGACGAGACAGCCGTGTTCACGCTCCGGTGCACCGGCAAGCTGCTAAAGCACTTGGAGGTTCGTGCCGCTCCCTTGCCACCACGCTCGACCACGCGGCTGGGCGACAGGTACGCGAACCTGCTCTACACCAAGCCGCAGCGATTCCTGCCCTGCGTGAGCGCGAAGACGCTTCTTCCCGTCTAAGTGCCAGCGAGCGACCACACCCCGATTGAGACGCGGTTCCGTGATGCGCTAGTTGAGGTCCTGCGTGCTGTCACGCGTTCCGGAGGCGGGCATCCAGGCCGAGCTGTTGGAGATGGACCCATGGTGGTGAGCAAGACCGCGAGCAGGCCTTTGCTCGGCTCGATGAACGACTTCGTCCACATGCTGTCGTTGTACCCGCCCGGCCGTCCGCTTCTCGAACGGGCCCTGATGTTGGCGGAGTCGCCGTGCAGCCCCATCGGAGGATCGTCCGAAACAGCGACGGTGGAGCTGTTCGGCAAGCCGCAGCTTCGCGTCGTGAGGATGCCCGCGCCCCGAGGTCGGTGGAATCGTCGGTCTTCCGCGGACTGCTGTTGATCCCGAAACCCCCGGTGCGCGGGGCTTGGGCCCAGCCCATGCTCCTCGCAACGGGCCAATGCCCACGGAAACAGGAGACAAAATGAGCAAGGGAAACGGCAACGCAGGTCGCGGAAACAGCGGATCCAAGGGCGGCTCGCACGGCGGCTCTAAAGGGAATGGTGGTCAGAAGGGCGGGCAAACCCAGTCCCCCAACTGGCCCTCCAAGACGGGGGGTAAATCAGGCTCAGACCGCGACAACGCCCCACCCGCGAAGTAGTGGGGAGGACCTTCGGGCACCACGGAGTAGGAAGGGGGCCTCGGGCGTTTTGCACGGGGCCCCCGCTCCCCAACCCACACCATGAGGCGACAAGGCAAGCCCCGGCGGAATGGGCAAGGCGTACAACGGGCCGTTCCGCCGATGCGCGGCGGGGTGCTGGGTACCGTTGCGTCTGCGTTTCGCCTCCGCCGGTTCATCCTGTCCGGCGAGGTCAGCGAAGGGACCGCGAAGCACGGCCTGAACGACCATCACGACATCGGGCACGGCAGGCATGCCGCGCTCGCGCGCCGCCTTATCGACGGACTCTTCTCGGCAGACTACCTAGCGGCCAGGGGACTCAGTCGTGAGGAGGGTTCCAAGCACAACGAACTCGTCGCTGGCGCGCTCGACGCCACGCTGTCGAGGTGGGACCCGATTGCGGCGTTCGCGAACGCGCTGCCAGAGCATTTTGAGCGCATCCAGGAATTGCTCGGCGTGGAAGTGGGTATGTCGGCGGACCTTCCGGTGAGACTTGCTGCGTACGATGCGCTCTACGGCTATTTGCATCCCTGCCTCCCCTTGGCTCCGTTCTGGTCGAATGGCCCAGGGCTCAAAGTGTGGTGGGCCAGCCTGGCGAGCCGCGCCCTCACCCCAATCCAAGCAAGCACGCTCCAAGGGCGCGGCATCCTGGATCCCCACACGGCTCGTGACCTTCGGGACGGTAAGGCTCTCCCAAAGGAAAGCACGATTGGCTTTCTCGCCGAGCAACTGGCGGCGCACGGCATACGCGTGCTTGGGGATGAATGCCGCGCCACATCGAGCGAGCTTGAGTTCGAGCTTCGCGTAGCTGTCGGCGCCTGCGAGCATGGGGAGCTGGTACGGCGCTTCACTGCACCTTCACCAACCGACGCGGTAGCCGCCTACTTTCGGACCCTTCGAGAGCTGCTGGGCCGGCTGCCTGACGCCGTGACCGAAGACCTGTTGCGCAACGGGACTCAGTCACAGCGGTGGGAGGCCCTTCGGCCAGCCCTGGACGGCATGATCGCGGCTCGTGTACAGGAGGCTGCTTCCGCGGTTGCAAGCTACGTGTCCAAGCAACTTGTGACCACGGCACTGCACGACCCGAAGGAGGCCTCGCGGCAAGTCGCCGAGACGTGCCGAGAACGAGCGTCGTTCTGGCGCAGCATCGACGAGAGACCAGGCGCTGATGGTCCTGACAGACGCTGGGCAGAATGGTTTGAGGGAGAAGGGAGGATGTGGTCCGCCCTGGCGAACGGACGCCTTCAGGAAGTCGGCGAGGTGCGGGCGGAGCTGGCGGCCGAGCTGAAAGCGGATCAGCTCTGCATGGAAGCCGTCGCCCCCTGGTTGAAGCTACGGCCTGAGGAACAGGAAGGGCGACTGTGCGAGGCAGTCCGGATCTGCGACTCGTCGTCATACGCCCACCGAAGATTGGGGCTGCATCTCCGCGAACAGGGACGGACCGAAGAAGCTATCCAGCACCTTCGTCGCGCGACGGAGATAAATCCCCAAAACGAGGAAAGCCGGGAAGCGCTGGCGGTGACTTACATCGATCGAGGCAACTTCTCCGAGGCCCTTGCCATCACCGACGTCCCTTGTTCGACAACGACGCTTCGGGCGGCTCGTGCTCACGCTCTGGTCAGCATTGGCGACGTGGCCGCCGCTGAACAGCTCGCCAGCGGCATTCTGGAAGAGTCTCCGCGCCACACGATGGCCCTCCGAGCGCTTGCTGAGTGCTATCGCAGGGCCGGCGATGGTTCAGAAGCCCGGAAACTTGAATTGCGGGCTGACTTCTTAGAGCGCGGCGTCCGTAACGGATGAACTTGCTCGTCGCCGATGACCCCCCGCGCCTGGTAGACTGCCCCAGTGCTCGAAGTTCCTGTTTGGGCCGTCCGCCTGCTCACGGCCGTCGTGCTGCTCGTCGGCGCCGCGCTCGGTTGGTGGGCTCGTGGACGCTGGCAACGGCGGCCGAAGATTGTCGTACTCGAAACCGCGCCGGACCGGAAACCGCTTCACTGAGGATTGGCGGTACTAGTTGCCGAACCGCATCAAAGCGACGGCGCCCAGCACAACCAGAACGCCGAACACGAGCAGCGCCAAGTAGGTGAGGAGCAGCGGCTTCCCCAACCGATGAAGGGCGCTGGCTTTGATGACGGTCCAAGCACGCTGTGCAGGGGAAGGGACTGGCTCGTCTTCGTGCATGGCTCAGTTCCTCGAAAGCCAAGCCTGGAACATGGGTAGCGGCCAGTCCTGCTTGGTGGCGATCTCTTGTACGAACGCCATCGGTCCCACCAGCTCATCGATGTGGACGATCAGCTCGAATCGGTTCGGATCGGTGCCTCGGTCACGGAGGGCCGCGTCGAACTCGGCCCGCGCCGCAGTCTTCATTGCGGCGAGTCGCTGCTCGGACATGACCGGGTGCTGATGGGCCTCAAGTACGGCCTGAACGCGGGCGTTAACGTTCCAGTTTGGAAGCGCTGAGGTGCTCATCGAGCCATTCCCACAAGGCGACGGCGGATCGCCCCGTCGCTTCGATCGCTAGGCCGCCCGCTGCCGTTGGTTGTCCGACGTAAGGTGCATCGAGCCTCCACATGTATTGGTGAAGGTCCTGAGGGTCGGGCGCACTTACGGGGAACGCCTCCCCGTACTGGTCGAGCTTCTGCTTCAGGTACGGGGCGACCCAACCGTGAACGTAGAGGCGCCACCCCGCGCCGTGGCGGCTGAACAGGGCTTCGATCTTGGCGGGTCCGCGCAAGGGGATCACCATCAGCCGGCCTCGACTGGAGCAACGGTCCACACGACGTCAGGGGCGTCACGCTCGTCATCCGGCTCGAGCGGTTCGTGCACATGGCACAGCTCGCCGCGCTCACGGTCGCAGAGCCAGCAGGTCTCGCGGGTATCGACGGCCAGGGGGTTGGGACGCGGCGTCAAGCAAGACGAACAATACCACGGCCAACCGCCAGCCTTCAGTCCTTCCCGAGTGCCATCGAGAGCACTGCACCGATGATGGGGCTCAGGGTTGCTACCGCCGCCTGGAGCGCATCAGTTTTCGTGATTCCCAGCTCTTCCAGCAGCGCGCCACGCTTTTCCGCCTGGTCCTTGTCGAACTCGGGCATGGGGAACTTGGCGTCCACGAGCCATCCCGCCGCTCGATAGAAATCGGCCGTTGCGGGCAGGTAGACCACGAGTAGGAGAGCGGTGAAGTACAGCCCGTAGCTGAACACTATCTCTTTGGGGTACGAGCCGACCGACGCGGCCTCAAGTGAACGTTGAAGCCATGAAGTGGCTCCAATGGCCGCCACGAGAATTACGCTCAGCGTGGCCGTGCACCGCTGAAGTCTCTGGCGTGTCTCCATGAGGCCGGCGTAGGTGGGCTCCTGTCGTCGAAGGCCCACGAATGCATCGGCAATCAGGCCCGCGATCAGGGCGGCGACGATCAGACCCACTAGGACGAACCAGAACACGAAGTTCCCGAGGGCATCGCCCATGATCTCAAACTTGGGTAGGACGAATACCGCTTCCGAGAAGACCCTTGGCGCAACCATGGTCATCGACAGCGCGACCACCACCGCTGCGGCGTAGCCAAGGGTGGGGCCGGGTCGCGCCCGAAGCACCTTCACGAGATCGCCCCAATTGAGGGCGAGCGCGGCGGCCCAGATCACACCTTGCCCTGCGATGAGCGACCTCCACACCTCGGCGGCCGGGCTGCCGAATCGGGTGCCCTTGGCCGCGTAGCCCACGAGCAGTGCGAGCACGAGGTAGATCGCTCCGGCGCCCAACAGCGTCAGGATGGCCTTCCAGGCGGCGCTTGAGTCGGCCTTCCAGGTTTTGCTCGACATCGGGTGTATCCGCCGGTGACGCTACCATGGTGGTTGCGGCTGAAACCCGTGGGCTTTTCGTCAGCGGTAGTCCGATCGCGCCGAGGAGGTGAGGGGTGCCGTCGCGTCAGCATGTCTTGGTCGGCGCCGTGCTCGCGCTTGGCATCCTCGCCCTCGTGCTTGCCCTTAGCGTCGTCCCAGCTCCTTGGATCGGCTGGTTCCGGTAGCATCAGGACGTAATGTATTGCCCGACCTGTCGCGAGCCTGGTGGCCTGCCTTGGCAACACACCTCGGATTGTATCGAGGGCCACCGTCAGCAGCTCAGGTGGTACCGGACGGGTCTTCCCATTGTGCTCTTCCTGCTGCTTGGCGAGACAGCCTTCCTTGTTGTGGCGTTCGTCGCGCTGGGACGCTGTCAATGATGCTCGGCGTTTAGGCCGCGGCGACAGGGCTGGGCGGCGAAGCGTTTGCGACCGAGGCGGTCGCATGAGTGTCTGTTTGCCCCCGCAAAGAATCTGACGTAGGAGGCGGGCACTGGCGATGGGTTCTTCGGGCTTTCTACAAGCGGTGGCGATTGGGGTTGCGCTGTTCATTCTTCCGAGCGGCGCATTGGCACAGGCGACCGATGACGGATCACGGGCTGCGGCTCGCGACCTGGGAACGTCGGGCGTGGAGGCGTTTCAGAAAGGCGACTTCAACACCGCGAGCGAGAAACTGGAGAAGGCCTTCCAGGTGCTTCGCGTGCCGTCGATCGGCCTGTGGTCTGCTCGCGCTCTTGAGAAGACGGGGAAACTCGTCAAGGCTTCCGAAAGGTACCGTGCGGTCGGGCTGCTGGAGATTTCGGCCGGGCAGGCGACAATTCAGCGGCAGGCGCAGACTGACGCGGCGACCGAACTCGCGGCACTGACCCCGCGCCTCGCTGCCATCACGGTGCAGATCGAGGGTGGCGAACAGGGCGATCTGAAGGTGTCGGTGGATGGATTGGGGATGGCCAAAGAACTGATTGGGGAACGCCGTCCCGCTGATCCCGGGAAGCACGTTGTGGAGGCCTGGCAGGGTGCAAAGCGCGCGAGCGCCGAGGTCCAGCTGACCGAGGGGGAGGCGACGACAGTCGTTCTACGGTTTGACGCCGCCAGCGCACCCGTGGCGCCCTCGAACACGCCTGCTCCGGCAGAGAGTCCTGTCAAAGACCACCAAGCGGGAGGCTCCGGGCTGACACCTCAGCGCAAGGCCGCGTTAGCGGTTGGCGGCTTGGGTGTCGTGGGAGTAGCGGTGGGCGCCATATTCGGATTCAAGGCCAAGTCGAAGCTCCATGACTCCGATCGCTACTGCACGGGCGACGCCTGCACGGACCAACGAGGTGTCGACCTGAACAATGAGGCGAAGCAGGCGGGAACCATCTCGACCATCGGATTCATCATCGGTGGCGTCGGCCTGGCGGGCGGCACCGCGTTGTGGTTGACGGCACCCCACGAAACGGGTGTGACCCAGGTAGGCCTTGGCTACGGATCGCTCCTCGTCCGAGGTAACTGGTGAAGGCAATGAATCCTCGTGGACTGCTGATGCTTCCCCTGTTGGCTATGGCCTGTAACGCCGTGCTGGGGATTGAAGATCGACACCTAGTTTCCGACGACGGCAACGGTGGCGCCATCTCGACTAGCGGAAGCGGCACCACCGATGCGGGGCGATCCACTGCGGGTAGCAACAACCCTGATGCGGGTGGCAGCTCCACGAATGCTGAAGCGGGAACGGCAGCGGGTGGAACCTCCGCGGGCTCTGATAGCGGCGGGAGCGCAACGGCCGGCGATTCCTCGGGCGGTGAGCCATCCGGCGGCGAAGCGGGTTCAACTGTTGGCGGTTCTGGCGCTGTCGCCTGCACAACGCCCCCCAAACTCGTCAATTGCAACGATACGTGCGTGGACACGAAGACGGATCCGCAGCACTGCGGCACGTGCGTGAAGGCTTGCGGGGCAGAGCAGACGTGTCAGAGCGGTGCTTGTGCCTGCACAACCGCCGGCAAGACTTTGTGCGACGGCGCTTGCATCGTGGCCAACACCGACACCGATTGCGGCGCTTGCGGCAACAGTTGCGTCGTTCCCGCGAGCTGCGCGAATGGCGGGTGCGCGACTTGCCCCACCGGGTGTGCCGTCTTGTCGGCCCCTATTCAGCAGGCTCTCCCCACGGCGCGCTTTAGCATTGCGCTGAGTCCAGCGGTGAATCTCAACGGCGCCACGTTGCGGGTCAGGGTTTACGCGGAGAGTGCCTCGAATACGTGGCTCACCGGTCGAGTCGACGCTCCAAGTGCCGCAGTTGAGGATTCGTACGTCCTCAACACCAACCTTGGGTGGCAAGAGTTCTCGACCAAGCTACCTGCAAGCGGTTACCAAGCGAGCACTTCCGTGCAGCTAGCCCTCTACGCGGCTGGCGTGCCTGAGAGCGCTACCAAAGTCTACGTAGATTGGATCAGGTTCGATGGCGGCGAGGCGGGCCCATGGGACTTCTCGGCAAGCAGCAGCCCAATCAAGTTCACCGCCAGCGGCAGCGACGTAACGGGCACCCTGTCCTGGCTCAAGAATTGATAGGCGCGCGACGTTCGAACGGCGTCCCCTCGTCAACCCCCTCCAGCACAGAAGCTGTTGAGACGCATTCCGCCCCGGGTTAGGTGTGCGCGGTTGCCGTGCCTAAGCCGCCCAAGCGACCCCCCGTAGTTGAGCGCGCGATCAAGGTTGATGGGAAGACCTTCCATCTCGGTCGCTGGCCTTCGCAGCGAGCAGCAGACATTGCTCGCGATCGAGCCATCCTTCATTTCGGAATCGAGGGAGTGCTTCGGTACCCGCGAGTGGCTCGCAGTCTTGGCCCGGCGTCGCCCGGCGAGCTGCTTCGAGAGGCGAGGGACCGGGAGAAGAAACGGACGACCAGTCGCTACCAGGGGGTCAGTTGGGATACTCGCCAAAAATTCTGGCGGGTCTCGATTCAAGCTCACGGAAAGAAGTACGGCATGGGTGGCCTCTACGACGAAGATCAGGCCGCGATCCTGCGTGACCGCCTCGCGCTCCATCTCAGGGACAAGGCCGCGGTTCTCAATTTTCCGAACAGCAAGCTGAAGCCAGCCTCGTACGACGAGCTTCAAGCTGAGCTTCGAGCCATTCGCTCGGCGAGTCGCTATCGGGGCGTGGCTCCGCAAATGGTAGCTCAGCGGCGGACTTGGTCGGCGCAAATCGTCGTTCGGCAAAGGACCCATTTCCTCGGCCGATACCCGTCTGAACTTGAAGCGGCGGTCGCCTACGACCGTGCTGCGCGCCACTACCTCGGAGACGACGTGAAACTGAACCTTCCCACAGCGTCACGTCGTCTCAAGCCCGCTGATGCGGCAGCCCTACGCGCCGAAGCGCACGCCGAACTCAAGAAGACGAAGCATTCGAGGTTCCATGGCGTGAGCCGGCACGGAAAGCTGTGGAGTGCTGCTATCGTTCACCGATACCGCGTGTATCGCCTCGGGTCCTTCGCTTCGGATGAGGAGGCGGCGGTTGCCTACGACAAGGCTGCCGTCAGGCTTCATGGCAAGAAGGCCAAGTTGAACTTTCATCCCCAAACAGGCGAGGAACTTTGCGGTCAGCGTCCACGCCCGGTCGAGCAAAAAACGATGGCCCGACGCGGCCGATAGTCTGATCGAGTCAAGGAAGGCAAGGTTTGATGACGTCCCCTTCGTTCCCGGCGACATTGGCCAAATCTACAGGTGTTCGGGCGGGATGTCGTTGGTGACGATCGCCTGCCGTTCCCAATGGACGATCTGCGTAGGGCCGCGCGGGGCGGTCATACTCAATTCAACGCGTGGCGGATTGCCCTCAAGGGTCGACGCAACTAGCGTCTGTGCATCGGATGCGAGAGCGAATGGAATGGTTCGATGGCTACGAACGCGACGGCGAACCCGCAGGCGTGCTGGAGTTGCCTGAGTCGATGACCCTGCCTGGGATGGCACTCGACCTGCACGTTGGCGTCGGGGAAGGGGATCGGACCGTCGCCTTCTGGATGCTCGATGACGATACGTTCGTGGTTGAGGTGGAGCCGGGATTGGCCTAGCCGAGTTGAGCCTACGACCGACGCTTCTTCACGAGCTGACCCGGGCCGGAGCCCCGAGCTTCGGCGTAAATGGTGGAGTCATCGAGTGACCTGCCCCTGACCTCTTCTGGGGACCTGGCGATCACGAAATCGAAATGATGCTGGTGTTGTTCCCATTCGGCGAACGGCTCGCGTTGGAGGACGGGTAGGGGCCAGGAAGCAAACCATTGCGAGCTGCATTGCGGCACGCACGCCTCCTATACGGCTCGATGGGCCCAGCATCGAGCCGTGAGCGGGGGACGTCAGGATCATTCCGGAAACCCATTCACCCGAGTCCGTCGGGGGTGAATCTCCAACGGTCACGAGAATGAAACAAACCGACGGCTGCGTAGTAGTTTCGTTAGGGGATGTAAAAAGCATCTGCGTACAGATCGACAAGGCGTCGGCGCCTGCGCAGGGCGACATCCGTGGTCGTGACGTTACGACACGCACGATTGACGCCTGCCGCGACAACCGATACGAAATGTCGGCAAACCGTTTGGGAGGGCTTGTGATGGCGAGAAACTCAGTAGGGGTGGGAATCGTTGCGGCTCTGTTGGCCGCCGCACAAATCGGGTGTGGGACGAAGTCGCCTTCCCTCGGGGAAAGCCTGGGCACGAGCAGTCAGGCCCTCTCAGTCGTCACCATTCGGACGTTCGGGTTTGAGTCTCTCCAGGACTGGTCGCCTATGTCGTCTTCGCCAACGCTTTCGTTGAGCACGACGCATTCAGAGGGGCAATCGTCGCTGGCTCTTGCCGGCGGCGGGTGGATGCAGGTGAAGAGCCGAGCGCTGAGCAAAGAAGACCCGGCGCCCAGCGTGGTGGGCTATGACATTCAGGTTCCGAACGGCCCACTCAATCCGTGGTGGTATGGCACCACGGAACTCTCGGTAGATGCCCCCTCGGTTGGCATCTACGCGCAGTTTTTGGGCCAAGCGGCACTCACTGGGTTTCCGACAGGTGCCTTCAAGCGCGTAGAGTTCACGCTCCCTCAGTCGATCAAGACCAAGCTCGGAGGCAGCTACAACGACCTTACCTTCCGTATCGCCGTGAGTGTCACCGCTGGCGAGCCGAAGAAGTACTTGTTGGACCACTTCACGTTTGGTCCAGCATCGTCTACGTGCACGCCGCAATCGGATGGCAATCCCTGCACCGACGACGTCTGTCTCAACGGTGTGCCGGCGTGGCCTGCCAAGGCCGCTGGAACGGCTTGCGACACGAATGCGACCGTCTGCGACGGCGTAGGTGCTTGCAATGCAACCGGCACGTGCGTGCTTGGCGCCGCACCACAAGTAGACGACAGCAACCCCTGCACGACGGACGCATGCAACCCGATCAGCGGCGTCACCCACGTCGCGAAGGCGGCGGGCACCAGTTGCGCGAATGCGACTGTTTGTGATGGTGCTGAGACCTGTAGTGCCGCAGGCTTCTGCGCTCCGGGAACGCCGCCCGTTGTTGATGATGGCAACGCTTGCACGGTCGACGCGTGCGACGTGGTCGCGGGCGTCACCCACACGCCTCGAGCCGCAGGGGCAAGTTGCAGTGATGCAAATGTTTGCAACGGCAGCGAGGTCTGTTCTGCGGCCGGTACTTGCCTCGCTGGAACAGCGTTGACCGTACCCCCGAGCACGGCCTGCGTCACCTACGCCTGCGATCCAGTTGCGGGGGTCGTAGCGACCAATAAGCCTCAGGGGAGCGCGTGTGACGATGCGACGGTCTGCAACGGTCATGAAACGTGTACCGGTTCTGGAAGCTGCACGGCCGGAACGGCTCTGGTCGTTGACGACGCCAATCCCTGCACCTCAGACGGGTGTGACCCCGTGACCGGAATCGTTCATACCGCCATACCCGCAGGTACGAGTTGCGAAACTGATGGCGACGTTTGCAACGGCGTCGCTCTCTGCGATAGTTTCTCTGTCTGCCAGCCCGGTGGTGCACCTACTGTAGACGACGGCAATCCCTGCACTGCGGATGCCTGCGATGCCCTTCTCGGTGTCACTCATACTCCCGCCGCGGACGGAACTGCGTGCGACGACCAGAACATTTGTACCTCAAGCGACTTCTGTTCGGCTGGTGCCTGTGTAGGCGGGGTCAGCCGAGTGTGCCTGGCTCTTGATCAGTGCCATGAAGCTGGCGTGTGCGATCCCACGTCGGGCGGATGTTCCACCCCATCCAAAGCGGACGGCAGTGCCTGCGATGACGCGACGCTTTGTAATGGCCGCGAGACTTGCACCGCTGGAGTTTGCGTTGCGGGCTCCTCCCCCGCTTTGGATGACGCGAATCCGTGTACTTCGGACGCATGCGACCCTGTAGTCGGAGCGATCCACACACCAGTCGCTTTAGGCATCGCGTGTGAAGACGGCACAGCTTGCAATGGCCACGAAATCTGTAACGGAAGCGGGGCTTGTCAGGCCGGAGCGCCAGTACCGGTCGATGATGGCAATCCCTGTACCGTAGACACCTGTGACCCATCGACGGGACTAGCCTCGAATACTGCCGCACCACAAGGCACAGCTTGCGGCAGTGGTTGCGAGGCTGGGACTTGCGATGGAAACGGCGGCTGCCAGGCCTCAGGAACCGGCGTGGCGGATGCGGACCCCTGCACGATTGAGATCTGCGGAGCGGATGGTGTGTTGCATCGGACGACGTGCCCCCGCGTCGACAGAACCATTGCGTCGAACGTGATCGACACCATGCGCTGGCTATTCGAGGGCCCGAACGCGCCACAGTTCGGCGTGGCGCCCGGGGTTATCACGCTGGAGCGCGCGGGCTTGATACGGGGCAAGGTATTGCAACGCAGTGGCGCTCCGCTGGCGGGGGCGTCGATAGCGATCTCTGACCATCCTGAACTGGGCGGCACCACCACTCAGTTGGATGGTTCCTTCAACATGGTGGTGAATGGAGGTTCCCTTCTGCGCGTTGACGTCAGCAAGGAGGGGTTTCTTCGCTCGCAACGTCAAGCGGAGGTCGGATGGGGTAGCTTCGTAAGTCTAGCCGACCTCGTGCTTGTTCAAGCGGATCCAGAAGTCACCCGGGTAGATCTTGGCGATACCTCGCAGACCTTCCAGGTAGCGCGAGGCAGTGAGCAGGCGGATGCAGATGGTGCCCGCCAAGCGACCCTGCTCTTCCCGTCGGGAGTAGCGGCTGTGATGCATAAGCCTGACGGCTCAACCCAGAATCTATCGACGTTGAACGTCCGGGCGACCGAATACACCGTCGGCTCGATGGGTCCGGCGGCCATGCCAGCGTCGCTTCCTCCGACTAGTGGATATACGTACGCCGTTGAGTTCAACGCGGATGAGGCCGTCCAGGCCGGCGCTACGTCGGTTGAGTTCGACCAGCCCCTCGTCTTCTACGTGGAGAACTTTCTGCATTTCCCTGCAGGGACGACAGTGCCTGTTGGTGCCTACAACCGAGAGAAGGGTCAGTGGATCCCGCATGAGAACGGGGTGGTCATTACGATGATCGGAGTCTCCGGTGGTCAGGCGCAAGTAGACATCACAGCGGATGGGATCCAGGATCCAATCGGCGTTCTGGCGAGTTTCGGGATCACGACGGCCGAGCTTCGACAAATGGCCCTCCTCTATCCCGTGGGACAGAGCTTGTGGCGCATTAGGGTTCCGCACTTCACACAACCCTATGACTGCAACTGGGGCGTCGGCTTTCCTCCCGATGCCTCGCCGCCCCCCCCTCGCGACGGCAATGGCGGGGACGGTGGGGATGGAGGGACCGGGGGGACCGGGGGGACCGGAGGAAGCGCGGGAATGAGCGGTGCCGGTACCGGTGGAGGCGGAACCGGTGGAGGCGGATCCGGTGGAGGGGGTGGCACTGGTGGAGGGGGTGGCACTGCCGGTGGTCAACCCCACCCGGGCCGTGTAGACGACGACTTCGATTGCGGACACAGCGGCGGGTCGGTTGTGAAGTGCCGCACCCAAGTCCTCCAAGAGGAGTTGCCTCTCGCCGGAACGCCCTACTCCCTTCACTACTCAAGTGATCGGGTACCTGGTCGAACTGTCGCCCGCTCTGTCGAGGTGCTCGTCAGCCCGAGAAGTCTTCCGGCCTCCTTGCTTCGCATCGACACCACCATCGCGGTGGCAGGACAGGTGCACCATCGTTCATTCCCACCGGTGCCCAATCAGTCCTTCGTTTTCACGTGGGATGGCAACGATGCATTCGGGCGTGCTCTTCAGGGCCGCCAGCGCGTCGACGTGAACGTCGCCTACGTCTACGCTCCGATCTACGAACGCACCCAGTCGTTCGGCATACAAAGCGACGGCGTCTCGCTGTCCGGTGATCGGGGGCGAGGCGAGCTGTACATGGAGCGCAAATGGCATGACTGGCTCGGTGTCTGGGATGCGCGTCAAGTGGGTCTTGGTGGTTGGAGCGTAAACGTACATCACGCGTTCGACCCCATCTCAAACACGCTATTCGAGGGCACGGGCGACAAGAGAAGCGCGACGGTTCTACCTCCGAGAACGGACGTGGTCGTGCCGTCGGGAGTTGTCTCGACCAATATACAGGTAGTGGCCGCGCCGGAGGGTGGCTACTACTTCTGGGGCGATCGTAAAATCTACAAGGTCGATCGGGCGGGCACCACAACTGTCATTGCCGGTACCAACGCGGACGCGACGACGGGTGATGGCGGACCTGCCGTACTAGCCTCAGTCCAAGTGAGCGATTTGGCGCTGGCTCCAGACGGCTCACTCTATCTAGTTGGCGGTGGGCGTGTCCGCAAGATCGATACTGCGGGGATCATCAATACCATTGCGGGGGGAGCAACCCCAGGTGCGCTCGGGGACGGCGGCCCTGCCCTGGTGGCGCGGTTTGAGTCACCCATATCGATTGCGCTGGGGCCGGACGGCAGCATCTATGTTGCCGATTTCGGAAGTACCACCCTCGGCAACCGCATCCGCAAGATTGACCCGTCGGGGACTATCCGCACGGTGGCCGGCACGGGCCAGCTCCCAGATACGTTCGCGCAGGAGGGGCAACGAGCACTTGACGCGCCTCTCATCGCTCGTGGAATTGCCGTCGGAAACGATGGCAGGCTCTTCCTGCTTGATGAGCATAGCCGCAGGGTGCTTCGGGTGGATGTAGACGGCCGGATCCATGTCGTGGCCGGCTGCGGACGGGTGTGCTCCGGGGGCGGCTGTGGGCCTGTGTGTAGTGACGTAGTTGACGGGCCAGCGTTACAGTCTGCGGTGGCGGGCCTTTCGATCGCTGTGGGCAGCGATGGCTTGCCAGTCTTCTCAGGTGATCAACGCATTCGCCAAGTCGACGCGGCGGGCAACATCAACACTCTGTATAAAGCATCCAGCGGAAGTCCAGGAGACGTTGCAATCGCACCGCACGGGATCATCTTCGGGCTCGGCGGGTCGATGCTGAAACTTGGTCCAGCGATGCCGGGTCTGGCCCTCACCGACCATGCTGTTCCTTCGGCAAATGCAGACGAGATCTACGTTTTCTCCGGAAAAGGGCGCCATCTGCGTACGCTCGACCCCTACACGAAAACGACTCAGCTGACGTTCGACTACGACTCTGCTGGACTTCTCGCCCGAATCACCGACATTTACGGAAACCTCACGAGCATCAGTCATGACGCGAGTGGAGCGCCCCTCAGCGTCGTCGGCCCGTACGGACAAAGCTCGACCTTGAGTGTAGACGCCCATGGAATGTTGTCGAGCTTCACGGATCCGCTGGGTGAAAGCGCGTCAATGGCCTACTCGGACGACGGCCTATTGGAGGAGTTCATCGATCGACGAGGCTCTATGTCGATTATGACCTACGATTCGCTGGGTAGACTGGAGACGGACCAGGACGCAGCCGGGAACGTGCTGACCGCATCGCCTTCTGGCACCCGGACCGATTGGACTGTCACTCAGCAGTCGAGCGACTCCGGTCCGCGGAGCTACAGCATCAGGGAGTTGGCTTCCGGCGCCGTCGAAAGAACGGTGAGCTTTCCAGACGGCACCCAGTCTCTCTCCACGCGCCAGCCGAACGGCGACATCGTTACTCTCCTACCCGACGGAACTTTGACGACCGAGAGTGTTCGACCGGACCCGCGGTTTGGGCCATCAGCACCAGTCACGTCGACCGTCACGAGGCTTCCGAGTGGTCTCACCCGTACCGAACAGTTGGTGCGACAGGTGACGCTGAGCGATTCTCAAAACCCGCTAAGCCTGACCACCTTCAACGAACAGCGTACAATTAACGGGAATACTTGGACCTCTGCGTTCAATGCGTCCAACCGGACCTGGACATTTACGACGCCGACTGCGCGACAGACGTTCCTAGTCCTCACTGACACCGGCCGGACCGCTTCCTCGCGGGTCAGCGGGTTGCTGGCTCAGGATCTTGTCTACGATTCGCATGGACGTCTCTCGACGGCCACACTTGGCGCTCGTCAGTCGATCTGGACCTACGAAGGAGGCGGTCCGAGCGCCGGGTTTCTCCAAGCGGTTCGAAATGCGCTTCAGCAGACAACGTCGTTCGCACGGGACGCTGCTGGACAGGAGCAGACCGTCGTCTCGCCGGATGGTGCGATCACTGGCCTCACTTGGGACGCTAACGGCAATCTCGCGAGCATCAGTCCTCCCGGACGCCCGGCACACGAGATGAGCTACACACCCGTGAACCTCGTTTCCGACTACTCGCCCCCCGTCCTCGCGAGCTTCCCGGACGGACACACCGTCTACGAGTACAACCTCGCCCGTCAGCTCACCCGAGCGACCCGTCCGGACGGCCTCGTCGCAGACTACACGTACGACCCCGCCGGGCGCCTCAATGACATCACGACACCGAGCGGGGTGTACCAACGACAGTACTTCGGCTCGGTTCCATGCCCCGGTTGCGCTCCGGGGAGGGTCAGTCGCATTACTTCCCCTGACGGCATCGCTCTGGACTTTGGGTATGATGGCCCGCTAGTAATCAGCACCACTTGGTCGGGCGGGGTGGCAGGGGCCCTGGCACTCGCCTACAATTCCGACTTCCGTGTGAAAACCGAAACCATTCAAACTGCGAGCGGCAGTTCGGCATATCAATTCGGCTTCGATGCGAGCGGGCTACGCATCTGTGCTTCGCCGACAAACTGCAGTTCTCCTGGTGCGGACGCGCTGGGCCTCACGTACGCCTTCAACCATGGTTTGCCAACGGGCGGTACGCTCGGCAGTACCAACGAGGCGCTCGGCTACAACGTGACGGGCGAGCTTGCGACTCAGTTGGGAAAGGTCGGCACGACGACGGTGTTCTCGGAGACATATGACGCCGCGGTGCCGCGCGACGCTCTTGGGCGAATTCAACGCAAGTTGGAAGTAGTCAACGGGATGACCAGTACCTGGGACTACACATACGATCTAGCGGGAAGGCTCAAGACGGTGTCGCTTGGCGGTTCGGCGTACGAGACTTACTCGTATGATGGGAACGGGAACCGTCTCAGCGTTGCCAAGCCAAGCGGCACGACGATCGCAACATTCGACGATCAAGATCGGCTGCTGACGTTTGGTCCGTGGACGTACACGTATACGCCCAATGGCGAGCTGCTCACAAAGATCAACGGCACGAGTGGCGAAAGCTGGGCGTATCAGTACGACCTGTTCGGTAACTTGAGGCGCGTCGATTTGCCAACGGGCGACGTCATCGAATACCTTGTCGACGGCCAGGATCGCCGTGTTGCCAAGAAGCGGAACGGGACCCTTGTAAAGCAATGGCTTTACGGCGATCAGCTTCATCCTGTAGCCGAGTTAGACGAGAGCGGACATCTAGTCTCGCGGTTTGTGTGGGCTTCCGGGAAGAATGCACCTGACCTGGTGATCAGTGGGGGCGCGACGTACCGCGTCTTCGCCGATCAGGTCGGGTCACCGCGGGTGGTCGTCAACGCGAACAACGGCGCCGTCGCGGCGACCATGCGTCACGACGCTTGGGGCGCTGTGCTCCAAGACTCGGTGTCGACGCTGATGCCGTTTGGATTCGCGGGTGGGCTCTACGATGCTGAGACGGGGCTGGTGAGGTTTGGCGCGAGGGACTACGATCCAAGCATCGGACGGTGGGTGAGCAAAGACCCGATCCGATTTCTTGGCGGGCAGGCAAATATCTACTCTTATGTTGGCAACGACCCCATCAACGAGACGGATGCAATGGGGCTTCGGCAAGATCCCGAATGCGTCGAGAAGGTTGAATGGGAATGTCGGCGGGGCTGCGCCAATGCTTGTGGGGGAGTAGGGGCACGACTATGTTCCGACCTATGCTTCAGCATTGCGAAATCTTTCTGCTATGTGAAAGAGGGGGATGACAAAGACTGCCTAGCCTGGGCGGGGAAGGTCTACGATTGGTGCAAGGAAGACGGGGGTAGCGACGTAACGTGTGCCGGCGCAGCCGCGGCCGCCTACGCGGACTGCAAGAGAACTGGTCGAGGAAGATGACGACACTGTGTCGACTCTGCACAACCAATGGCGTTGTTCGAAATGGCTCGGTCGTTTGCGTCACCTGCGGACGCCAGGCAGGGGAATACGTTCTAACCGCGCCTCACAGTGACATTGCCATCTTTTGGAAGGTGGATGAACAGATAGTCGAGCGACGGAGTGCCGCGCTCTTGCTTGTCGAGAAGCGAGCGCGCGTCGACGGCGCGGCTGAGATCGGCGCAGGTTTGGCGGTGGGTTACCTAGAGACCGGTTTACTTGTCCACGCTCTGGTTGCGGCGGCCGTCAGTTTGCGTTTTGGACCGACCTCTCCCGAGTTTTGCTGGTGCGCGGTTGACGTCCTTTTCGATGACCGTCTGTTCAGGTGGGAATCTGCTGGGGCGCTGCATCGAGTTTTGAGTGCCCCGCCCCCCGCGAGCTGACCGCAAAGGAACCAATGGTAGGCCGTAGACCCGCGGCGTGACGTATCCGGGGTTGGGCAGGTGGGGCCGATGCGGGAGCGTGTGCCTAGGCAGGCCGTTTGACAAGCCGGTCGCCGTCCTCGCCCCGAGCTTCGGCGTAGATGGTGCAGTCATCGAGCGACGTGCCCCGCACCTCGACTAGCACCATGAAAGGCACCTGTCCGAAGGTCGTCTTCCTCGACTCGACCAGGCCGAGCAGGACTGAGGACAGCAGTTCGGGGAAGGACGCCACAACCGAGTCGAAATTCCGCCGATGCGCAATGGCTTCTGCTGGGGCCTCGCGCTCGAAGACGGGGAGGTTCCAGCATGTCGTCACGAGTTCGAACGCGGCTCGCAGGTCCTCAATACTGCCCGGTTGGCCCATCGCATCGAGCAGCGGGCGTGCGAACTCCAGGATCATCTCAGAGACTTTCCCAGGTTCGCCGCCTTGATCTTGCGGGCCGCCATCTATCTTCGTCAGGCGCGACATTGGCCGACTCTACAGGGCTTCTTGGCGGCCGGGTCCTCAAGGCGCAGTCACCCGTTCGCTATGCGCGCAGCAGCGCAAGGTGACCGCGAAGGGCGTGCTTCCGCTTTCGTGAGGGATAGTGATCACCGTAATCCCATCCGCGACCCGTTCGAAACCGGTAGAGCTGCCAGGGTTTTCGGCCTGGGGATTTGCGAAGCGTGACCAGACCGAGCAATCTCCAACGGTGACGGCTGTCAAAACGGACGTAGTTCTTGAGCAACTCGAACGGGCTCTACCCAGCGGCCTAAAGCACGACGTTCCGACGGGGCTCGTGTACCATTACACGCACGGCGAGGTGGGTCTTGAAGGCATCCTCCGCAATAAGGTGATCTGGGCGACGCAATTCGAGCACCTCAACGATAGGAGCGAGCTGGTCGAGGGCGACCGATTGGTCCAAGAGGTTGCTCGTGAGCTGAACGCGGTGACCGGGTTGAGCAAGCTACAGACTCTCATCCGCGAAAGGTTTTTGGCGAAACAGGGGGCGTTGGCGATCAGCGCGTTGATGCGTGAGATCTGCGTCGCGTCGTTCTCCGAGGCGGCTGACGAAGTGTCCCAATGGCGGGAGTACGGAGGTCGCGGGGCGGGCTACTCGCTCGGCCTTCGATTCATTTACGTCGACGCCGTCGGCGCGCTGCAGAGCCATTTAGGCGCGGTGTTCAAGCGCATGGAGTACGACCGCGGTGTGTCGCACGCGATCATCAAAGATGGGCTGCACGAGGCCTTCGAAACGCTCGAACGCTTTGCTGATCGGCGTCACCCCCATCTTCGGCCGGAGCAGTTCGACAGGATGATGCATAGAGGGTTGCAGCTATGCCACCACCGCGCGGGTGTGATGGCCCTTTCGGTCAAGCACTCGGGTTTCAAGGTCGAGCAGGAGTGGCGCGCGATCGCGATGCCCCGCCACAAGGCGCCCGAGCGGACGATGAAGACGCGCGCCGGAGCGAATGGCCTTCCCGTGCCCTACGTCGAATTGCCCCTGGTGTCGTGCGCAAGCGACCGGCTCGCTCTTGAAGAAGTCTGGGTGGGCCCCACGGCGGACACCGAGGCGCGCGCTCAGAAAGCTCGTGCGCTGGTTCAGTTCCTCGGCTACTCGCCGGAGATCGTCAGGCTCTCGAGGATGCCCATCCGAGGCTGACTTTCACACGCGGTCCCGGCGAGAGCCGTGGACTGGAAGGCCAGACTAGGTCACGACAGCCAGCGGAATCGCCGGCCATTCCGCGACTTGCACACGGGTTCGAATCCCCATCCTGATGCAAAGCCAGGCTGACGTCCCGGCCGTTGTCCTTGGTGGTCAGGTTCACGGGCTCGGGATCGCCGTAGCAACCGGAGCTGACGAGCCCAACCAGGACCGCGACGCCGAACCTTTTCCCCATGGGCCTATTCTGACTGCCGGGCCCGAGCCCCGCAACCGAGGGCGTGCGGTTGCGGGGAGTGCATGCCCAAACCCTACTTGGATGTACACGAGGGTCGACGAGATCAGCGGACGGAAGCGGTCGCCTCCTCAGCGACGGAGGCCTCGTTGCTCGCAACGAATTTCGCTTCGAGCCGAGTGCAAGCAGCGATGACCTGCTGCAAGGCCCCGGTGACGCTCTTGATCCGCCCCAGGCGGCGACCGGTCACAGCTAAGGCATCCATTGCAGCGTGCGCCTCGGCCAGGAGCGGGAAGTCGTTCACTCGCGCCGGGTCTTCTTGAACGACAGGCTCCTCCGCAGGCTCCGGAGTGACTTCGGGTTCGCTGTCCTTCTTCGTCGATTCGCTCTTCGACTTCGCCGCGGCCTTCACCTCGCGCAGCTTCTTGGCCGCCGCTTTCACGCCGCCCTTCTTCACAAGCTCACGCTGCTGTCGTTTCGGCAACTTGGCCACCTCGGACGCGGCATCGAGCGACACGGTGCCGTCGGTCACCGCTTGCACAAGCTGCTCGTCCCCGTCCTTCAGGATCTTCGTCGCCTTGTTGGCGGCATCACGCGAAACGTTGAGGAGCTTGGCGGCCTTTGTCGCCGAGTAGGCGGCGTCCCGAGCGCCTGGATCCAGGCGCTCGACAGATGCCTCGTTTTGTTGGTGTTTTTCGGGTGCTTTTTTCTCCGACTCCTCGGCCCCCGGCTCGGACGGATCCGCCGCCGCTTCCTCTCGAGGGTCGGGATCCAGGCCCTCGACGGGACCACCATTCTTGCGAAGATTTTGAACGCTTTTTTCCCGGCCTTCGATCGCCAGCGCCGCCGCTACTCGACCGGCCACCATTGCCCGCTGTTGATCGGTGAGGTGCCGGCGATGGAGGTTCGTCGATAGGATCCAAGCAACCACCGATCCGGTGCCAGACCACTCGATGAACGTCAGCTGTACACCGGCTCGTTGGCAAGCCGTGAGGCGGTTGCGTCCGTCGATCACCTGGCCCTCGTGTCTCACGATCGGGTGCTGGAGCCCGTTCGCCTTGATGTCCTCAGCCAGCTCGTTCATGGCTGCCTCGGACATCATCGGGAAGATCTCCGCCGCGGGATGGATCCGGATTGCTGCTTCCTCCGAAGCGTCTGCCTGGGCGCCCTCGGTTGCGGGCACCAGGTCGGCAAGCTCGAGCGTCAAAGCTCCTCGAGCGACGAGCCGCTGGGCCTCATCGATAGCGGGACCGAAGGCGGCTTCCAATTCGATCTCGGCGGGCGGGGTCTCGGTTCCCAGGTCCGCGGCCAGTAGAACGAACCGCTTGCAGGCTTGGCGCTCCTTGGACGGTAGACCAAGGTATTCGGGCGCCTGGAGCAGCCGGTCGTAGAATTTCTGGTAGCGGGATTTGATCGAGGTGGGCATCTCAGCGACCCTCCCCGTTGTGCTCGACCCGTTTAGCCTCGTGTTGCTCGACGAATTGGGTGACAGCTGCGCGGATGAGGTTGGCGAGCGTCTCCCCCTTGTCAGCGGCGACGCGCTTCAGGCGCTGGTGGAGGCGATCTTCGAGGGCTACTTGTAGGTTTTTCAATGGGAATGCTCCTGGTGATCGCGACGAGCACCGCGCTCGCCTTGATCGCTAAGAGCGAATCCACAAAGAGAATATTGGCGTGCCGGCTCGCTTCATGTCGATTTTCTCGACGCGCGGTGGCCACGGCCGACCTGATACCCTCGTCACCGTGATGCCGACCGCTGGCGCCCCGATCACGGCCGAAGCGCAACAGCTAGAGGACTTGATCTTCTCGGAGGTCCGAGGGCGGGGCATCGACGTGCGAGAGCTGAGTTTTCGTGTGGACGAAGGCGACCCATGCGCCCGGTTTGGGGTCGTCGGTGTCAACCTCGCCGGTGCTCGCATCCGCATCCGAGAGGGTGAAGACCGCCGCCCCAAGGGGATCACAGTTGTAGGCGCGTCGGACGGCTGGTCGCGCAGCTGGCAACGGCGCCGGGACGACACGTTCGACATCATCGCCATCGCCGACTACGTGGTCGCGCTGATCGAGCACGAGCGAGCCATGCCGCCCATGCCAGACCTTAAGGTTCCGTCGGGCGTGCCCGCGGCCAGCTCGGGCCTGCACGTCTTGCAGCTCGCGGCGATTCGGCTTGGCGTGCGCCCGGCCTCAACCGCGCCTGAGGACTTGCTCGGGGGCGTTCGTGATGAGCGTCGGCGAGCCCGCATCGAACGTAACTTGGCGACCAGTGGCCTCTTCGAAGCCGACCTCCGTGCCTTGGCGGACGCGGCGCACCTTCACCTCTACCGACCCAACAAGGTGGACTTCGACCCGTTCGAGCCCCTGGGTTCGAACATCCTGCCGATCGCGCTTGTCGGACGGGAAACGCCATTGGGGATCGAGAGTCGGTACGTGCTGGTCCTGGACTACGGAGAGCGCGAGGTCCTGCTTGCCGATCCCGCCGGTGAT
>Ga0164241_10000684_pt1 | contig 54444 bp, 40 predicted proteins | sample OricomyardsoilBY_FD_108780 | JGI IMG/M metagenome (GOLD analysis project Ga0164241, IMG submission 108780) | Backyard soil microbial communities from Emeryville, California, USA - Original compost - Back yard soil (BY) | ecosystem: Environmental > Terrestrial > Soil > Unclassified | place: USA... | reverse complement strand
TATTCCGAGGTGACGTACCTCGGCCTCATTGAAGCAGTTGCGTGCCCGCGTAAGTCGCTCCGTGTCTTTTCACATCCTCCCGCCACGCGCGGGCCTCACTTCCGCATCGCTCCAGAGCGATGCCCATTCCTTCTCACTTGATCTAGAGGCGCCTCATGGAACTGAATCAGCTACACCGGATGGTTGCCGACGACGCTGCATTGCGCCGGCGCCAACGTCTGCAACCCGTGGGCGGGCAAGGCGACAAGCTGCTGCCACCTACCTACCCGGCGGACGTCAAGAACGCGCCGCCCATGCACGTCTTCGAGCCCCGCCGGATCGGTGAAGGTGAAAGCGCCGTCTGGTGTGTGCTGGTGGACAGCGTGCAGTCGCAGGCCAATCGACTGGAAGAGAGCCTTCGCGACGCCATCGCGGCCGGTCTGCATGTCCCGCACGCAGTCGTGGACTTCTCTGGCGCGCAATTGGCTGGCGTGCGCGCCATCACCTCGTTGGACGCACCGCATCGCGTATATGACGCCATCTTGCGCGACAGCCTGTATCAAGGGCGGCCGTTTCTGTCGAAGGACAGCCCGCTCGGCAAGCGATTGATCGAGGCCAGCGCGGTCGATGCTTCCGCGCTGTTGGAAATCTCGCCCAACGCGCTGCTGTTTGGGGCCTGGAACTCCACTGGCCAAGGCGGGGGCCTGGGAGCGAAGTTCGCCCGCTGCCTGACCTCGGAGATCATGGCCATCGGCGTGCCGACGGAGGAGATCACCAACCAACGCACGGGCGAGGTCTTCTACCGCACTGCCGGTCGCCGCACCGGAAGTCGCATCGACCCGCTGGGGATTGTCTCGAAGGTGCCGGTCTACAAGAGCGCCGAGGGCTGGCACACTGAGAAGAGCAAGGCGGGAAAGGGGGCCAAGGACTCCAAGCCGTCGGAGGTCAACCACGGCAACATCCGCCCGAGTGTTGACCCGCTGGGCATCACCTGCGCGTACCTCGAACACACCTTCGTGCTCAGCTTCGCCGGGCTGCGCCGTCTTCGCTTCGGCGGCTCGGCGGAAAAGGATGCGGCAGGCCGCACCTTTTTGGCTGCACTGGGGCTGTTGGCACTGGCCGAGCAGGACGCGCGCGGTTACGCGCTGCGGTCGCGTTGTGACTTGGTGTGCGACGGTGCCGCGCCGTTGGAGGTGGTCCATCCCGATGGCGCTACCGATCCGCTGCCCCTGCAGCGGGATGCTGTGCGTGCGCTATACCAGAGCGCCTGGCAGCTTGCGGGTGAAGCGGGCTTCTCGTTGCCTTCCGAACCGCTGCGTCTGACGCCGCAGGACAAGCTGGTCGAAATCGTCCGCAAGAGCCAGGAATTGGCGCTCAGCGGCGCCGGCGAAGGAGCGGACGACAATGGCTCTGACGCTTGAGATCGAATTCCTGAGCGGCGTTTCTTACGCCGCACTCGGCCCTGAAGGCGACGCACCGGACTGGCCTCCACAGCCTGATCGGGTGTTTTCCGCGCTGGTGGCCACCTGGGCCGCGCACGGGCAGCCCGCTGACGAGCGACGCGCGCTTGAATGGCTGGAGCGGTTGTCTGTACCGCGCTGCGAAGCCGATAAGGGCGCGGCGCGCACTGCGCCCATCGTTTTTGTGCCACCCAACGACCCCAGCGTTCAGCGCGCCAAGCTGGCCAATCGTGTATTGCCCGCGCTGCGCAACCGCCAGCCGCGGCGCTTTCCCGCGGCACGGCTCAAGAACCCCGTCGTGCGTCATCACTGGTCCGACGAGCCCGACGACGCGACGCTCAACGCACTCGACGGGCTGGCGCGCGACACGTCGTATGTGGGGCATTCCTGCAGCCTTACGCGCTGCCGTTTCAGCCGCTCGGCGCCGGCAGCCGAGCAGAACCTGAAATGGCCGCAGCGCCGCATCTATCCGGGCCGATTGCAAGAGTTGTGCGCTGCGTATGCGCGCTTCGAGCATTCTGCCGACAAGAAGGACCGCCCGGCATCAGGCGGGCCGGTGACGCCGCGGGCTGCGCCGCTCGTACCAAGCGGCAACATGTTCTCCGATCGCTGGCTCGTGCTGGAGCATCTGGACGGCGAGATGCGCGACCTGCGCGCTGCAGCGTTGATTGCCCGGGGCATCCGCGTCGCGCTCATGAGCGGCTACGGAAGGGTGGGCGTGGCCGTGCCGCTCGAGATCAGCGGCCACGAGGTTGACGGTAGCCCGACCCGCAGGCCGCATTTGGCGGTCGTTCCGCTGGCTTTTACCGGCTTCGAGCATGCGGACGGCCGCGTGCTGGGCTTCGCGTTGGTACCTCCCGCCGCCAGCGCGCTGCTCGATGACCCGTTGTTCATGAAGGTGCTGCGTCACTTGACGCGGCCCGACGCCACGCTCGAACGCCGCGTGCTGGAAGTGAAGTCGTCCGAAGGCACGCCGCGAGGGCAGGCCTTCGCGCTGCAGTTCGCGCCCGCCTTCGAGCCGCCACCGGGCCGACGCTCTTTGCATCCGGTGCTCTACACGGGTCGCGCTCACCACTTTGCCACTGTCACGCCTATCGCGCTTGACCGTCACCCCAAATCGCGTGGCGCTGCGCGGCAGATCGAAATCGCCAAAATGGTGGCCGCTGCCTGTATGCGCATTGGCCTGCCAGAGCCCGATGACGTGCGCGTCGACAAGCACGCCACGCCAGCAGGGGTTCCTTCGGCATATCCGTCCGGAGAGGCGCCCGATTGGACGCGCTGGCGTCTGCCTGAATCGCTGGCTGGGAGGCCCCTGACGCACGCACTCATCCGCTTCAAGGAACCGGTGCAAGGCCCCGTGCTGCTAGGGGCGGGACGCTTTGTCGGATTGGGTCTCTGCCGCGCGCTCGATCGGCGCGACAAGGGAGACGCTTGATGTTGTACCCCCAAGACTTCGCCGCCTTCTTCCGCGAAGTGCATGGCGTCGATCCGTTCCCATGGCAACGGCGCCTGTTGCTACAGGTGGCGGGAGCTGAAGACGGCCGTTGGCCAGCCATGCTGGACCTGCCTACCGGCGCGGGAAAGACTGCGGCCATCGACATCGCGCTGTTCCATCTGGCACTGCAGGCCACTCGCGGCGAACGCCGCCGAGCGCCCGTGCGCATAGCGTTCGTGGTGGATCGGCGGCTGGTGGTTGACGATGCGTTTGCGCGCGCGCTCAGGCTGCAACATAAATTGGAGCAGGCGTTGATGGAAGAGGGGGCGCATTCGATCAGCAGGCAGGTGGCGCACGCTTTGAAAACCTTGGCAGGAGACGGCCCCCCACTGCTGGTCTGTCGCCTGCGAGGCGGCATCCCGCGTGAAGGCGACTGGGCACGCACGCCATCGCAGCCTACGGTGCTGTGCAGCACAGTAGACCAGATCGGTTCCCGCCTGCTGTTCCGTGGCTACGGCGTGTCGGACAGCATGAAGCCGCTGCATGCCGGCCTCATCGGCGCCGACTGCCTGATCCTGCTCGATGAAGCCCATCTGGCAGAGCCGTTCCGGCAGACGCTGGGCTGGGTGGCGCACTACCGCGGTGAGGTCTGGCGTGAAGCGGAATACGCCGCACCATGGGGACTGTCGCTACTGAGCGCCACGCCGGGGCAGGCCGTGCCCGAAGCCTTTCGCCTCGACGTGGAGGACGGCGCGCATCCCGTGCTCCAGCGCCGGCTGCAGGCCCGCAAACCGGCACGCCTGCGCGTGGAAGGTGGTGACGAATTGCGCCGGCAGGCCTTCATCGAGGAGGTGCAGGGCGCGTTGGTGGCTGGTGCACAAGCAGTGGGCGTGGTACTGAACCGCGTGGCCCGGGCGCGCGAACTGTTCAATCGCCTACGCCAGGTCCTCCAGCCCGAGCAGGCCGAATTGGTGCTGCTGATCGGCCCGTCGCGGCCGGTACAGCGCGAACAGGCCGCGGAATCTCTCGAGCGCATTCGCACCGGCAGGCCTCGGGTACCGGGCCGGCCGTTGGTGGTTGTGGCCACGCAGTGCATCGAAGCTGGAGTAGATATCGACCTCGACGCCTTGTTCACCGAAGCGGCACCGCTCGACGCGTTGCGTCAGCGCTTCGGTCGGCTCAACCGCGATGGTCGCCCCATCAAGGTGTCGGCCGCGATCATCGCCATCAAGGAGGAGGTGGGTGCGCGTGCTGACGACCCGGTATACCGCACGGCCTTGCGAGACGCTTGGCTGGCGTTGAACGTGGCGGCAGGCGATGCGCCGTTATCGGGGGACCGCAAGCGCAAACGCAACGCCGACGGTGAACCCGCGGCAGGCCCGGTCGTCGATTTCGGCATCGCCCACTTCTGCGTGCCGTTGACGGACGCGGCAATGTCTGAGCGCAGCAACGCGCCGGTGCTGATGCCAGCGCATCTGGACCTTCTGGTGCAGACCGCACCGGTGCCAGGCAACGACCCCGAGATTTCTCTGTATCTGCACGGCCCTTCGCGTCAGCCCGACGCGGTGACGCTGATCTGGCGCGCCGACCTGAACGCCGGCAACCGGGGGCAGGACGTGGCCCGGCTGCTCACATTGGTGCCTCCGCGCGCCGGTGAGGGTATCGAATTGCCGGTGTGGGTGGTCAGGCGTTGGCTGATAGCGCCCAATGAGCGCATCGACACGCTCGCCGATCTGCCCGCCCCTGCCCCCGAAGGCACCAGCCGCACCGGAGCACGAGGTGGGGTCGTTTCGCGCCGGGTATTCAGGTGGCGGGGGCCGGACGACGACGACTCTCACTGGATCTCTGGCGAGCGTGTACGTTCCGGCGACACCATCGTCGTGCCTGCGAGTTACGGGGGCGTGGACGAATACGGCTGGGATCCATCGTTCACCGGACCGGCCACCGACTTGGCCGATGCGGCAGCCGAGCCTCACCACAGGCGCTATTTCGCGCTGCGCGTGGCGCCAGGGCTGGTGGGCGAGGTTGAACCCAACCAGCTGGCCGACGCATTGGCCGCGCTACGCAACGAGCGCTGGGAAACCGTTCGTGATGGCGTATGCCGCCTGCCCCTGCCTGCCGGCCTGAACAGTTTGTTGAAGGGGCTGTGCAATGCCCGGGGACGGCGCGGCCACCCGGCGGTGGAGCTGTACTTCGATGTGTACGGCGCGCGCGATGACGACGCTCCGCAGGGCTTGGTGCTCGTCGCCCCGCAGGGGCTGAAGCGTCAGCGAATGCCAGGCCTCGAAGACGGTTTCTCCCCGGCTGCGACGGAAGACGACTTCAATGGCTCGGCCGCGGGCTTTGCGCAATCCTTGAAGGAACACAGCACTCAGGTCGAGGCCCGGGCGGAGGCCTTTGCCGCCAGTGCGGGACTACCGCCAACGCGGGTGGCCGACCTGAAGTTGGCCGGTTGGTTGCATGACCAGGGCAAGCGAGACCCGCGCTTCCAGCGCTGGATGCACCATGGTGATCCGCTGGGCGCCGACCCCGACAATGAAGACACGGTGCTGGCCAAGTCCGGCCGCCTGCTGTCGCCTTCGGCGCGCGAGAAGGCGGGCCTGCCACTGCATTGGCGACACGAGGCTTTGTCGGTGCGTCTGGCGCGCGGCGAAGAGCGCCTGCAGCGGGCCCATGATGCCGAACTGGTGTTGTGGCTGGTGGGCACGCACCACGGCCGCGGTCGGCCGTTGTTTCCACATGCAGACCCGATGGAATCGGTGCCGGACATTGGACCGCAGTCGCTGGCCTTCGACTGGAATGGCAAAAACTGGCCGATGCTCTTCGACTGCTTGCGGGCGCGCTACGGCGCCTGGGAGCTCGCGCACATGGAAGCGATCTTGAGGTTGGCCGATCACCGTGCATCCGAGGCGGCAGCCAACGCCAAGGAGAACGAAGCATGAGGGCTGCGACGACGTATCGGCTCGATGGGCTGGAATCCGACAATTTGCTCGCCTTCTTGGCATTGCTAGGCACGCTGCGTGCCATAGAAAATGTTTCGCCGAGCCTGCGACCCTGCATCTCGTGGACGGTGGATGAACCACCATTGCGCCCTCGCTTGCATTTGGCACAGGCGCTCGAACGCGAGGCACTGGGCGATACCGTCGCATGTGGTGTCGAACAGCTTGCGCAGGTGTACGACTTCGGTGGTCGCACCGATCTCAACTTCACGCCAAAAGAATGCCGTGATCTTCTGGTTGCAGCAGCCCAGACCGCCACGCCCAAGGACCGTGCGCGCGCCGACCTGCTAGCTGCGCTGATGCACGACGCGGCCGTCAAGGACGGTAAGGATCCCGCCATCGACCCAACCCCTTTGTGTCTGCTGTTCGGGCAGGGGCATCAACACTTTCTGCAGCGCTTGGCCGAAGTGCCGCGCATGGCCGCGCCGCCTCCGCGCGGCAAAGGCAAACAGACAGTGACGATGACGGCTGCGCAAACCATCGGCGAAGCGCTATTCAAAAGCTGGAGTCGGCAGGATCCGACGCCCTCGTTCCGCTGGGATCCGGCCGAGGATGTGCGCTATGCCACGATGGGCGGCGACCCGACAGATCCAGCCTTCAAGGTGGGCACGCAACACGGCGCGAACCGGCTCGCGGCCATCGGATTGCCGGTATTGAGTCTGTCTTCGCGTTCACGTGGCGGCCGCGTGCGCTCTGTGATCGCGGCCGGGCGCCGAGACAGCAGAGGCTTCTTCTCCTTTGGCTGGCCGATCTGGCAGGAACCAACGAACCTGAGAGGCATCACCGCGCTGCTGACTCATCCTGACTTGTATAGGCAGGGCGCTCTGGCGCACTTGGGTGTGGTGGAAGTGCAGGTCGCCCAACGCATCTCAGTGGGCAAGTTCATGAACTTCAGCCGCGCCCGGCCAGCCTGAACTGGTGCTGCCGCAGTCCCCGCACCACCACGGCCACCCCATGACGAAGCGCCCAAGCCCCCTCCCAAGCCGCGCACGACAGTCCGGCGCGAGGGAGCTGCTGCGGGCCAGGCCGATACAGGCATCCCACCAGTCGCTCCACCAGTTACCCCACCAGTCACTCCACCAGTCGATGACCCGGTGGGCGCGCCTTTGCAGAAGTATCGGCTCACGCCGGCCGGCAAGACATGGCTTGCAAGAAGGGGCAGGGGGACAAGATGACCGGTGAACCTCGTACCGTCTCCGCTGCGTTCCAACCCTTGGGCGAGGGGTACCGCATCAGCGAGGACGAGCTGACGGCTCTGGCGAACGCGGGGCAGGTAACGGCCGACGTAGGAACTTCGGCCCAAGTGGCCCTTCCCCTCGACGCCCCACCTTTGCCCGCCGGCACACCGCTGCTGCCGGCGCGCATGCTCAACGAATACGTCTACTGTCCGCGCCTGGCCTATCTGGAATGGGTGCAGGGCGAATGGGCCGACTCGGCGGACACGATCGAAGGCCGGCACGTGCATCGTCGCGTCGACAAGGCGCGCGGCAAGCCGCCGGCGCCCGAGCCGGCCGAAGACGATGCGCAGGCCGCGAAGATCCATGTGCATTCGCTGGAGCTGTCCTCCGACGCACTGGGCTTGATCGCGAAGCTGGACCTGGCCGAGTTCGAAGGCCGGCGCGCGGTGCCGGTGGACTACAAGCGCGGCAAGCGCCCGCACGTGGCGCAGGGCGCCTACGAACCCGAGCGCGTGCAACTCTGCGTGCAGGCCCTGTTGTTGGAAGAACATGGCTACGAGGTGCCCGAAGGCGTGCTGTATTTCGTGGCCTCGCGTGAACGCGTGAAGGTGGTCTTCGACGCCGAGTTGCGCGAGGCCACGCGCCAGGCCGCCGCCGGCCTGCGCCTGCTGGTGCGTGGCGGGCAGATTCCGCCGCCGCTGGAGAACAGTCCCAAGTGCCCGCGTTGCTCACTGGTGAGCATCTGCCTGCCCGACGAAGTGCACTATCTGCGTCTGCAGCAGAACCCGCCGCGGCCGATGGCGGTGAGCCAGGTGCCGGCACTGCCGTTGTATGTGCAGGCCCGCGGCGCCAAGGTCGCCAAGAGCGGCGAGGTGCTGGAAGTTTCGGTGGACGATGAAAAGGTGGCCAGCGCGCGTTTGATCGACGTGTCGCAGGTGGTGTTGCAAGGAGGCGTGTACCTCACGACACCGGCGCTGCACGAGCTGATGGCGCGTGGTGTGCCGGTGACGTGGCTTTCGCACGGCGGCTGGTTCCTGGGCCACACCGTCGGCGTCGGGCACAAGAACGTCGAGTTGCGCACGGCGCAGTACAAAGCAAGCTTCGACCCCGCGCATTGCCTGCGCCTGGCGCGCGACGTGGTGGTGGCGAAGATTCGCAACCAGCGCACGCTGCTGCGCCGCAACTGGAAGCAGGGTGACATTCCCGAAGCGGTGCTTGCCGGCTTCCGCCACGACATCGACGCAGCAGAGCGCGCGCGCGACGTGCAGCAGTTGCTCGGGCAGGAAGGCCAGGCCGCGGCGCGCTATTTCGAGCACTTCGAGCGCATGCTGTCGGTGCCGGCAGGTGATGCGGGAACGAACTGGGCTTTTGATTTCGAGCGCCGCACACGCAGGCCGCCCGCCGACCGCGTCAATGCGCTGCTGTCGTATGCCTATTCGCTGCTCTCGCGCAGCATCGCGGTGGCGCTGACGGCGGTGGGCTTCGACAGCTATCGCGGCTTCTACCATCAGTCCAGGTATGGCAGACCCGCGCTGGCGCTGGACCTGATGGAGCCGTTCCGGCCGCTGGTGGCGGATTCGGTGGTGCTGACGGCCATCAACAACGGTGAGGTGGCGGCCGACGATTTCACCGAAGTGGCCGGTGCCGTGAACCTCAACGAGCGGGGCCGCCGCGCCTTCATCGGCGCGTTCGAACGCAGGATGAGCCAGGAGGTGACGCATCCGGTGTTCGGCTATGCGGCGCAGTACCGGCAGATCGTGGAGATTCAGTGCCGGCTCCTGGGCCGCCACCTTCTGGGCGAGATAGGCCGCTATCCGAACTTCACGACGCGCTGACACACGGTGGCGCCGTGGGCGAAGAGCATCTGTACATCGTCACCTACGACATCGCCGACGCCAGACGCTGGCGCGCCGTGTTCAAGCTGATGCACGGCTACGGCGAATGGCTGCAGTTGTCGGTCTTCCAATGCCGGTTGTCCCGCGCCAGGCATGTGGACTTGCTGGCAAAACTGCATGGCGCCATTTCGCAGAGCGATGATCATGTGATGGTCATCGACGTGGGAATCGCCGAGAATTGCGAGCCGCGGGTGCACAGCATCGGCAAGCAGGTCTTCTCGGTGATCGAACGCAAGCCGGTCATCGTGTGACGGCCCAGTTGAACCGACGCGCCGCCGACGGCGTCGCGAGCGGTTCAGCGGGCAAGGCTGCCCCGGTAAGCGCTCGCGGCTCGAAATTCTCTAACAATTCAATGTGTTGCATCAAATCGGCGCGCCCGATCAGCGGCCCCGGCCGACCGCGATCGCCGGTAAGATCGGAGCGCTCGCAAGCGGGTCTGGAAACCCGCACCGAAGCGGGAGTTTGATACCCGCCGTTCTCCGAGGCTATGTGCCTCGGCCTCATTGAAGCGCGCTGTCGTGGCTGCGCACCGACACCGCCGTGCCGTTCTCCGAGGCTATGTGCCTCGGCCTCATTGAAGCGAGCCCTCGCGCATGCGCTCCGTCGAGGCCGCGCGGGTTCTCCGAGGCTATGTGCCTCGGCCTCATTGAAGCAACAACGGCGCACATTCTTTCGGACTCGGAGTGAACGTTCTCCGAGGCTATGTGCCTCGGCCTCATTGAAGCTGCACGTACATGATGACCCCGTGTTCCGGGATCGGAGTTCTCCGAGGCTATGTGCCTCGGCCTCATTGAAGCATGCCGGCGCTGATTGGATGGGCGTTCGCGTAGCCAGTTCTCCGAGGCTATGTGCCTCGGCCTCATTGAAGCAAGCGCGACTACTACGACGAGATCGACCACTTGCAGGGTTCTCCGAGGCTATGTGCCTCGGCCTCATTGAAGCGGTAACCGTACCGTCGGCCTGAACCGCCCACCATCCGTTCTCCGAGGCTATGTGCCTCGGCCTCATTGAAGCTTGGCCACGACAAAGATCGACCCAACTTGGTTTGCCGTTCTCCGAGGCTATGTGCCTCGGCCTCATTGAAGCAAGAAGGCCTTGGCCGTGCTCGCGATGGGCGACATGGTTCTCCGAGGCTATGTGCCTCGGCCTCATTGAAGCGCCAAGCACGGACTTGACGGCCGGCATCCGGCACTCAGTTCTCCGAGGCTATGTGCCTCGGCCTCATTGAAGCTGCCATGTGGCGCGCACCCTAGCCGCGAAGCCCGCGCGTTCTCCGAGGCTATGTGCCTCGGCCTCATTGAAGCAACAGCGCCGAGCTGGCGTTGGAAATCGACGACTTCTCGTTCTCCGAGGCTATGTGCCTCGGCCTCATTGAAGCCAGGGCCACGAGTCACCGACATGACCCGTAACACCCGTTCTCCGAGGCTATGTGCCTCGGCCTCATTGAAGCCACATGCTCGCGGGCGAGCTGGATTCGCGCACGGGCCGTTCTCCGAGGCTATGTGCCTCGGCCTCATTGAAGCCGCAGGTGGTCTATGACACCAAGACCTTCGACGCCGGTTCTCCGAGGCTATGTGCCTCGGCCTCATTGAAGCGCGCGGGTCACCGCGTGCGGGCCATGCCGACGGTTCGTTCTCCGAGGCTATGTGCCTCGGCCTCATTGAAGCGCCTAGATCGTGGGTTATCCATTCGCGCGGGTCACCGCGTTCTCCGAGGCTATGTGCCTCGGCCTCATTGAAGCAAGAACTATTTTTGCTGGGGCGAGGCGATGGTGCCGGTTCTCCGAGGCTATGTGCCTCGGCCTCATTGAAGCGCTTGCCGTCGACGCGCATGGTCAGCCGGCCATAGCCGTTCTCCGAGGCTATGTGCCTCGGCCTCATTGAAGCGAACTACACCGGCGGACCGTGCTTCGTGGGCGTGGACGTTCTCCGAGGCTATGTGCCTCGGCCTCATTGAAGCGCCGCCCGCGGCCTTGATGGTCTGGATGGCGGTGAGGTTCTCCGAGGCTATGTGCCTCGGCCTCATTGAAGCTGCACCTCGCCCAGCGCCTGCGTGCCGTGCTGGCCTGTTCTCCGAGGCTATGTGCCTCGGCCTCATTGAAGCATGGCCTCATCGACCACACGCACCAGCAGGCCCAGCGGTTCTCCGAGGCTATGTGCCTCGGCCTCATTGAAGCCTGATCGTTGCGCGTATGCCCACGGGAGTCCTTTCGGTTCTCCGAGGCTATGTGCCTCGGCCTCATTGAAGCGACGCCAGCAGTCTCCAACATCAACAAGGAACTTGAGTTCTCCGAGGCTATGTGCCTCGGCCTCATTGAAGCAACCATCTGCTGACCAACGTGCTGAAGGTGGCGACCGGTTCTCCGAGGCTATGTGCCTCGGCCTCATTGAAGCACCCATGGCAATTGGGCAGTCTGCCAGTTTGCGGGCGTTCTCCGAGGCTATGTGCCTCGGCCTCATTGAAGCTCGATCGGGTACACCAGGACCACGCGCTTGCCCTTCGTTCTCCGAGGCTATGTGCCTCGGCCTCATTGAAGCGCACAGACGACACGAATAGCCGTCATGGCCGCGATTGTTCTCCGAGGCTATGTGCCTCGGCCTCATTGAAGCGACACCTGCGACGCCGTATTTCTCAGCGCTGCCGCCGTTCTCCGAGGCTATGTGCCTCGGCCTCATTGAAGCTTGGGCGCGCGGGTTTCGGGTGTGGGGGGGGGTGGGTTCTCCGAGGCTATGTGCCTCGGCCTCATTGAAGCACGCGGGTAGATGTTGTCCTTGACGTCGCGGTGGCAGTTCTCCGAGGCTATGTGCCTCGGCCTCATTGAAGCGGTGGCCACGGGCAGGGTGTCGGTGTGCGCCTCGCGTTCTCCGAGGCTATGTGCCTCGGCCTCATTGAAGCGACATGGTCTTCTGCGACGAGTCGACGAAGATCAAAAGTTCTCCGAGGCTATGTGCCTCGGCCTCATTGAAGCTCCAGCACCATCATGGCTGACCCCGCCCATCCGCTGTTCTCCGAGGCTATGTGCCTCGGCCTCATTGAAGCTATCGCAGCAGTTCTTCGGACAGGCGGCGCCACGCCGTTCTCCGAGGCTATGTGCCTCGGCCTCATTGAAGCGAGCGCGACACGCAAACCGCCGAGCTGGTGTTCCGGTTCTCCGAGGCTATGTGCCTCGGCCTCATTGAAGCCTGGCGCTGGATCGCCACGATCGTGTGGGGGTAGCGTTCTCCGAGGCTATGTGCCTCGGCCTCATTGAAGCAACGGTTCGCGACATGGCTGCAGCGGCAGACCTCGCGTTCTCCGAGGCTATGTGCCTCGGCCTCATTGAAGCGTTGCGGGGCAGGCATGGCTCTACTGTATGTCATAGGTTCTCCGAGGCTATGTGCCTCGGCCTCATTGAAGCAAACAGATTTTCGGGCAATTCTGCGACTGGGATTTCGTTCTCCGAGGCTATGTGCCTCGGCCTCATTGAAGCCTCGGCCATCCACTCAGTCAAGCGCGCGAGCTTTGGTTCTCCGAGGCTATGTGCCTCGGCCTCATTGAAGCATCGATCGGCGCGGACCGGTGTTGCAGGGGGTGGCGTTCTCCGAGGCTATGTGCCTCGGCCTCATTGAAGCTCGGTCTGCAGGCGCTGCAGCTCCTTCTCGGCCGCGGTTCTCCGAGGCTATGTGCCTCGGCCTCATTGAAGCGACGTGGCGCGCAACATGGCGTTGCGCGACGCCACGTTCTCCGAGGCTATGTGCCTCGGCCTCATTGAAGCACGTTCACCTGGGCGAGCGCGAGCGCCTGTTCGGCGTTCTCCGAGGCTATGTGCCTCGGCCTCATTGAAGCGTCGTCATCACGCCACCGCGGGTTCGGGTGTGCGCGTTCTCCGAGGCTATGTGCCTCGGCCTCATTGAAGCAACTCCGGAGTGTTGATCAGTGCCTTGAGGCGTTGTGTTCTCCGAGGCTATGTGCCTCGGCCTCATTGAAGCTGAGCATCGACCGCGGCCGCGAAGCGCTGCCCCAGCGTTCTCCGAGGCTATGTGCCTCGGCCTCATTGAAGCAGCGTTGCCGCGTCGCTGCTCGTTGAGCCGTTGTCGTTCTCCGAGGCTATGTGCCTCGGCCTCATTGAAGCGGATCCATCGTCCACCAGGGCAAGAAGAAGGGCCCGACGTTCTCCGAGGCTATGTGCCTCGGCCTCATTGAAGCGACAGGTCCATCACTGCCCCGCGCGGCGCGCCAGCTGTTCTCCGAGGCTATGTGCCTCGGCCTCATTGAAGCGAGGATCGCGCCCAGTCCTCGGGCGGCAGCCAGCAGGTTCTCCGAGGCTATGTGCCTCGGCCTCATTGAAGCAGGGCGCGCGAGGCAGGGCCAGACGGCGTGATACGCGTTCTCCGAGGCTATGTGCCTCGGCCTCATTGAAGCAAGACGGCACCAGTCGTTGGCGTTGATGACGCCGTTGTTCTCCGAGGCTATGTGCCTCGGCCTCATTGAAGCGCGCCACGCCGCCGCGTGTGCAGGGCAGCTCCACGGTTCTCCGAGGCTATGTGCCTCGGCCTCATTGAAGCAACGGCGCCCCGTTATTTCCCGAGCTAATTGCTGCTGTTCTCCGAGGCTATGTGCCTCGGCCTCATTGAAGCGATCGTTTCGACATAGCCGAGGCGCACGCGTGCCTAGGTTCTCCGAGGCTATGTGCCTCGGCCTCATTGAAGCCTCAATGGCTTCCCCGCCACCGCCGAGCAACTGGTCGTTCTCCGAGGCTATGTGCCTCGGCCTCATTGAAGCACGCAATCATCATCGACCACGTGGGCAACGTGAACCGGTTCTCCGAGGCTATGTGCCTCGGCCTCATTGAAGCAAAGCAATTTCCGGTGCAATGTGCGGACCCGCGGTCGTTCTCCGAGGCTATGTGCCTCGGCCTCATTGAAGCACCGAAGCAATGTTCAAGGCCGGTGCCGGCCTTCCCGTTCTCCGAGGCTATGTGCCTCGGCCTCATTGAAGCCTTGTCCTTGACGATTATTCTTGGTAGGTTTTTTGGTTCTCCGAGGCTATGTGCCTCGGCCTCATTGAAGCGACGTGTCGGCTTCGACCGGCAGCGTTGCGTTCAGGTTCTCCGAGGCTATGTGCCTCGGCCTCATTGAAGCCAACCCTCGTAGGTCAGCGACAGGCCGCGCCACTCGTTCTCCGAGGCTATGTGCCTCGGCCTCATTGAAGCACACGACACCACGCCAGCACATCGGCGGCTGTAGCTGTTCTCCGAGGCTATGTGCCTCGGCCTCATTGAAGCAGCGCTACGCGCTCGGCCAGCGTCGGCCCGCGATAGGTTCTCCGAGGCTATGTGCCTCGGCCTCATTGAAGCCAGCAGGCCATGGCGCATGTGCAATGCGCGATGCCCGTTCTCCGAGGCTATGTGCCTCGGCCTCATTGAAGCTCTGTGTATCTCGTCCTAGCCCAGCCTCCACACCCGTTCTCCGAGGCTATGTGCCTCGGCCTCATTGAAGCCAACTCCACCCAGATAGCTACGCGTTCTTCGTCGGGTTCTCCGAGGCTATGTGCCTCGGCCTCATTGAAGCAACTCCGCAGTCGCCATCGAGCACGTTTTCGGGCCTGTTCTCCGAGGCTATGTGCCTCGGCCTCATTGAAGCGACGGGTTCATGTCGAGGTTGCTCGCCGCGGCGCGCAGGTTCTCCGAGGCTATGTGCCTCGGCCTCATTGAAGCTGCATGATCAGGCGAAGGTGACGCTGATGTCGCTGGGTTCTCCGAGGCTATGTGCCTCGGCCTCATTGAAGCGTGGCGTGGGCCGTGGGCTATTGCGCCGGCCTCATGTTCTCCGAGGCTATGTGCCTCGGCCTCATTGAAGCAAGCGGGCGCGAGAGGTTGACCCTGCCGCGATGCAAGCGTTCTCCGAGGCTATGTGCCTCGGCCTCATTGAAGCCTCACCCAGGCTGAGATCGACGACCTCTGCCACCCGGTTCTCCGAGGCTATGTGCCTCGGCCTCATTGAAGCCTGCTGATCCATTTGCGGGCCTCCCAGCGCAGCTTGTTCTCCGAGGCTATGTGCCTCGGCCTCATTGAAGCCAGCGTGACCACCGGGTCGGCGGCGGGGGTGACGAGGTTCTCCGAGGCTATGTGCCTCGGCCTCATTGAAGCATCCCGGTCTGGGGCTACCGCAACCGCCGCACGGGGCGTTCTCCGAGGCTATGTGCCTCGGCCTCATTGAAGCATCTTCACGCGCTCGCCGGGTGCGCCACCTGGCACGTTCTCCGAGGCTATGTGCCTCGGCCTCATTGAAGCCACACGTTCTTCTGGATCGCCGAAAAGACCGCGAACACGGTTCTCCGAGGCTATGTGCCTCGGCCTCATTGAAGCACACGCCAACGGGTTGCCTGCATCGCGTTGACAGCGGTTCTCCGAGGCTATGTGCCTCGGCCTCATTGAAGCTGTGTCCTGTAGATAAATCTAGCCGGCCTGCGGCTGGCGTTCTCCGAGGCTATGTGCCTCGGCCTCATTGAAGCGATCTGGAGGCCGCCGCCCAGGCTCTTGTGCCGATGTTCTCCGAGGCTATGTGCCTCGGCCTCATTGAAGCACCTGCACGGTGAGCTGCCCGATGGCGAGGCCGCTTGTTCTCCGAGGCTATGTGCCTCGGCCTCATTGAAGCCAGACCACCGAGGCGGTGAAGTGGGAGCTATACACGTTCTCCGAGGCTATGTGCCCCGGCCTCATTGAAGCCACTCGCGCCCATCGTTAGGCCCTCCCTGAATTGCCGTTCTCCGAGGCTATGTGCCTCGGCCTCATTGAAGCCATCAATCCCCCCGGATTCGTAGCAAGGGCGCTACAGGTTCTCCGAGGCTATGTGCCTCGGCCTCATTGAAGCTTCGCCGGGAGTCCCTGATTCGAGGGCCGGGGACTGGTTCTCCGAGGCTATGTGCCTCGGCCTCATTGAAGCATGAGCGTGGCCAGCGTCTGCTTGTTCGAGCTGTTGTTCTCCGAGGCTATGTGCCTCGGCCTCATTGAAGCACCAGCCGCATCCATCAGCAATGACGCGGGTGCTTCGTCTGCACTTCCGAAGGGCCGGCGAACGTAGAGATCGTTGACTGTCACTGAAGGAAGAGCCCATGCGCAAGGCTCTTCCTGTCGCGCCGGGCGAGATGCTGGAAGAGGAATTCCTCAAGCCGCTTGGCCTGACGAAGTACCGCCTCGCAAAGGACATCGGGGTACCGGCTCAACGAATCGGCGACGTCGCCGCTGGCAGGCGCCCGGTCACGGCAGACACGATTTTCGGAAGCGCTACGGAACGAACTGGCCGCCATCCAGAGATGTTCGCTCTGGGCGGCGTAGCAAGGGCGGTCTGTCCTTCGCTCAACGCGCCTCGCTGCGCCCTGGCCGGCGCCGGCATGCAACGAAGCACGCGCTCCAACGGCGGCTCACGGCCGAGCGCCGTGCCGCCTCAAGGCCGCCCCGCGGTGCCGGCTTTCGCCGCACCGCGCAGGCGCCGCCACTGCCGCGTGCCGGCGATGCCGGCTGCCGCCACCGCCTGCTTCGTGGCCATGCCGCTGCGCAGCGCGTTCTCCGTCAACGCCACACGCACGCCGGTGAGGTACTGGCGCGGCGAGCTGCCGACATGCAGCGTGAAAAGCCGGCTCAGGTGGCGCGGCGTGACGTGCGCGACGGCGGCCATGCGCTGCAGCGACCACGCCTCGGTGGGGCGCTCGCAGACGGCGTCCTGCACGCGGTGCACGGCCGGGTGCAGGTGGTGGCGACCGGCCAGCAGCGGTGAGAGTTCGGGGTCGGCTGGGCCGCGGCGCTGGAACACCACCAGCGTCTGCGCCACCGCGGCCGCCAGCGCGTCGCCGCAGACCTCGGCGATCAGGAACAGCGCGAGGTCGATGCCGGCGCTGATGCCGGCGCTGCTGGCCAGCGGGCCGTCGATGACGAACACGCGGTTGGCCTGCACCTGCGCCGTGGGCGCCAACGCCTGCAACGCGGCCAGCATCTCGTGGTGCGTGGTGCAGCGCCTGCCGGCCAGCAGCCCGGCGTCGGCGGCGAGCAGCGCGCCCGCGCAGACGGTCAGCACGCGCAGGCCGTCGCCGGGGCGCAGGCGCGGCGCGACGCAGCGCGCCAGCCAGCGCCGCGTCTCGCTCCACGCGCGCGGCAGCGGCCGCCGCAGCACGCTTTCGCAGCCGCTGGGCTGGCCCAGCAGTACCAGCCAGGTGAGCGCTGCCAGCGTGGCCGGCAGCGGCTCGATGTCGGCCAGTGTGGCGCCCACCGAAGTGCCGACGTCCGGCTGCGGGCCGATGTAGCGCAGCCGGAAGGCCGGCGCCCGGCCGCGCTGCGCCAGGGCCTGGTTCGCCAGCCTGAAAGCCTCCGCCGGGCCGGCCAGGTCGAGCAGCAGCGTGTCCGGCAGGACGACGAACACAACCTCGATCATGGCGTCATCATGCCGCTGCCATGCTGTTGTCATGCCGCGCGCCGCAGCGCGTCCTCGACCGTCGTCAGGGTCGCGAAGCGGCCCGCCAGCACGGTGGCCGTGCGCTCGCGGATCTGCGCCGCGCTGAGCGTGGCGCCGGCCGGCGTCTGCATCTCGAAGGTCAGCGTCGCTTCGCTGACGAAGTCGACCTCGAAGCCTTCGTCGCTGGCGTGGCGGGTGGTGGTCTCGCAGCATTGTTCGGTGCGGATGCCGGCGACGATCAAGCGGCGCATGCCGTGCTGGTGCAGCCAGACCGTGAGGCCGGTGCCGACCAGCGCGCTGTGGCGGTGCTTCTCGAAAGTGGCCGCGGCGTCGAAGGGCAGCAGGCCGTCCAGCGGACGGATCAGGCCGCTCTCGGGCGCGAAGGCGTTGCTGGCGACGCGCGGGCCGTCGCTGTGGAAGATGCGCAGCACCGGCACGCCGCGTTCGGCGCAGCCGGCGAGCAGCGCGTTGCAGCGCGCCAGGAAGGCGGGCACCTCGGCGGTGTTCCAGTAGGGGCGGCCGACGAAGGACTGTTGTACGTCGATCAGCAGCAGGGCGGTTTGCATCGAGAAGGCTCCGTTGACGAGGAAGCCGCCATCGTGCGCGCCGCGGGCGCCGCCGTCAGCCCCGCTTCGGGACCGCCGGCGGACAGATCAGGACATCAGGCCGGCAACGCCCTGGTGCGCCGCCTGCACGCCCTGGTCGACGATCTGCTGCTTCCACGCATCGGTGTCGGTGTAGAAGGCGTCGCGTATCTGCGCCTTGATCGCGCGCCGCTGTTCGGCGCCCGTGTCAGGGTGGTTCTGCAGCCACTGGTCGGCACGCAGCGCGTTCGTGACGTCGTTGAATGGCACGGTGCCGTATTCCACTGCGATGCCGGTGTACTCGGCCTGCGGGCATTCCGCATAGGCGCCTTCGAACATCATGCCCGAGAGCCTGGCCGACGCCGACGAGCCGTCGTAGATCGACGTGATCTGCTCGCCCCACCAGGCGCGTGCGCGCGCCAGCGCAGCGGCGTCGTCGCGGCAGGCGAAGATGCGCTCGCCATGGCCCGAGGGGCCGAGGCCGGTGTGCAGGTCGATCCAGCCCAGCCGCGCGCAGCGCCGGCCGTGTTCACGCAGCACCGCGCGCAGCGTCTGCTGGCTCCAGGTGGGCGCGCGGCCGCTGAAGAACAGCCCCTGCGGATGGTCGGGCTGGCCTGCGCTCACGGCGGTCTGCAGCGCACGCGCGCCGTGCTCGGCGGCATAGGCGGCGAGTGCCGCTTCGGCCTCGGGCGCCGGCGGCCAGGTGTCGGGCACCAGCCATTGGGCGATCGTGTCGTAGCCGGTGTTGCGCGGCAGCGGCTGGCTGAAGTCGAGCCAGTTGCGGTTCAGGTCGACGTTTTCGTGCGTGGTGCGCCGCCACCATGAAAAGCCGTAGGGGTTCAGCGCGTGCACGTACAGCAGCGCGACACCGGCCTGCTGCGCCTGGGCGTGGAAAGAGGCATCGGCAAGCAGCGCGTTCTGCACGCCCGAGCCGCAGAAGCCTTCGACCCCATGGCAGGCGCTGGTGATGACCATCACGGCGCTGGCGTCGGCCGCGCCGAAGCGCGCGACGTCCATCGCCAGCGCTTCGCCGTCGCGCCCGGCCAACGGGTGGGCATGTGACTGCACCATCAGGCCTGCGGTCTGCGCGGCGGCCAGGAACTTGCCGCGCGCTTCGGCGTAGCTCTGCGAAAAAAACGCGGCCGACGTCATTTGGCGGCCAGCCACTTCTCGGCCAGGCGCACCCACGCGGTGGCGCCCAGCGGGATGAGGTCGTCGTTGAAGTCGTAGCTCGGGTTGTGCAGCATGCACGGGCCCAGGCCGTGGCCGCCTTCGCGGTGTGTGCCGTCGCCATTGCCGATGAGGAAGTAGCAGCCGGGCTTCTTCTCGAGGAAGAAGCTGAAGTCCTCGGCGCCCATCGTCGGTTCGAACTCCTGCACGTTGTCGGCGCCCACCACCTCGCTCAGCAGGCCGCGCGCAAATTCGGTTTCGGCCGGGTGGTTCACGGTGGGCGGGTAGTTGCGCTTGAACTCGAACTCGCAGCTCGTCTCGAAGGCGCTGCAGGTGGCCTCGGCAATCGCCTGCATGCGCCGCTCGACGAGGTCGAGCACCTCGGTGGTGAAGGTGCGCACGGTGCCCTGGATCTGGCAGCTATCGGGGATGACGTTGGTGGCCTCGCCGGTGTGGATCATCGTCACCGAGATCACCGCGGTGTCCAGCGGGCGCTTGTTGCGCGTGACGATGGTCTGGAAGGCCTGCACCATCTGGCACGCCGCCGGCACCGGGTCGATGCCGTTGTGCGGCATCGCCGCATGCGCGCCCTTGCCGCGTATTGTGATCTTGAATTCGTTCGAGCTGGCGAACACCGGGCCGCTCTTCAGCGCGAACTGGCCCACCTTCATGCCGGGCCAGTTGTGGGCGCCGAAGATGGCCTCCATCGGGAACTTCTCGAACAGGCCGTCGTTCATCATCTCGCGCGCGCCGCCGCCGCCTTCTTCGGCCGGCTGGAACACGAGGTAGACGGTGCCGTCGAAGTTGCGGTGCCTGGACAGGTGCTTGGCGGCGGCCAGCAGCATCGCGGTGTGGCCGTCATGGCCGCAGGCGTGCATCCGGCCGGGGTGCTGGCTGGCGTGCGCGAACTTGTTGTGTTCGGTCATCGGCAGCGCGTCGATGTCGGCGCGCAGGCCGACGGCGCGCGAAGAACTGCCGTTCTTCACGATGCCCACGACGCCGGTCTTGCCCAGGCCGCGGTGCACCGGAATGCCCCAGTCGGTGAGCGCCTTGGCGATGAGCTCGGCCGTGCGCTCTTCCTGGAAGCAGAGTTCGGGGTGGGCGTGGATGTCGCGTCGCAGCGCGGTCACGGCGCTGGCGTCGGCGAGGATGGATTCGATCAGGTTCATGGGGCTTGCTCCGACCGCAAAACGCCCATGTTAGCCCGAGCGTCGCAGCGGGCCGCGGCGGGTGGCCTTTCAGCCGCCCGGCGTGTCAGCCTTCGCGCGTGAAATCGCGCTCAGGCCTTCGCCAGGCACAAAGGCCCCTTTCCGGGCCCTTGTGTCCTGGCTCAGTGGCGAACCTTGCCGTCCCCGGTGAGCATGGACAGATCGACGAAGGTCGAGCCCTGGTGCTCGTGCGGGCCGAACGAGACCTGGAAGCCGCCGGCGTCGTAGCGCTGAAGCTGTTCCAGCCCGGCGATCAGCGATTCGCGCGTCGGGTTGCCGCCGGCGCGTTTGAGGCCTTCGGTGAAGACCTTGGCCGCGATGTAACCCTCGATGTGCGTGTAGTCGGGCTTGGCGTCGCCGCCGGCCTGGCGCAGCGCTTCCAGGTACTCGCGCGTGATCGGCAGCGTGGTGCTGAACGGGAACGGCATCACCTGGCTGATGACGACGCCCAGCGCGTCGCGGCCCAGTTCGTCGGCCAGCGCCTGCGTGCCCACGAACGAGACGTTGTAGAAGGTGCCGCCGTAGCCGGCCTTGCGTGCTTCGCGGATGAAGGCGGCGCAGCTCTTGTAGGCGCTGATCTGCACCACCGAATGCGGTTGCGCGGCGACGATGGCTTTCACCGCGTCGGCCACGTCGACCGAATTGCGCTTCACCAGCCCCACGGCCACCGGCTCCAGCTTCAGCGGCTTGAGTGCGCGCAGTACGCCGTCCAGGCCCGACTGGCCGTAGCTGTCGTTCTGGCGGAACACCGCGATGCGCGTCAGGTCCAGCGACGTGAGCTGTTTGACGATGAGCGCGGTCTCGGCGTAGTACGACGCGCGCACATGGAAGAAGTAGCGGTTGAACGGGTCGCGCAGCGCCTCGGCGCCGGTGAACGGGCCGACCAGCGGCAGCTTGGCTGCGGTGACCATCGGCAGCGCGGCCACCGTGGTGGGCGTGCCGACGTAGCCGAAGAGCGCGAAGATCTCTTCCTTCTGGATGAAGGCCTGCGTGTTGGCCTTGCAGCGGTCGGGCTCGTAGCCGTCGTCCAGCGCCTGGATCTCTATCGTGCGGCCGTTCACGCCGCCCTGTGCGTTGACGCGGTCGAAATACAGCTTCGCGCCGCGGTTCATCTGCAGGCCGAGCTGCGCCGCCGGCCCGGTGAGCGCACACGACTGGCCCAGGCGGATGCGCCGGTCGGGCTGCGCAACGGCGGGAAGGAAGATGGCGGCGGCACTGCCGGCGGCCAGTTGCTGGAGGGCGCGACGTCGGTTCATGGCGGTGCGCATACTAACTTGCGGCGGGCACAGGAAAAGCACCCTATGCCATAGTTTGCCCATGACAACAGCCAACTCCGGCACGCAGGTGGTGCGCGCGGCATGCCCGCACGACTGCCCCGACACCTGCGCGATGCTCGTCACGGTGCAAAACGGGCGCGCGCTGCGCGTGCAGGGCGACCCCGATCACCCGCCGACGAATGGTGCGCTGTGCACCAAGGTCAGCCGCTATGTGGAGCGCAGCTACCACCCGGAACGTGTGCTGACGCCGCTCAGGCGCGCCGGCCCGAAAGGCAGCGGCCGCTTCGAGCCGGTGTCGTGGGACGATGCGCTGGACGACATCGGCGCGCGGCTGCGCGCCATCGCGGCGCGCGACCCGCAGGCCATCCTGCCGTACAGCTACTGCGGCACCATGGGCCTGGTGCAGGGCGAAAGCATGGCGGGGCGTTTTTTCCACAAGCTCGGCGCCTCGCTGCTGGACCGCACGATCTGCGCCAACGCCGGCGCCGAGGCGCTGGTCGCGACCTACGGCGCCAAGGTCGGCATGCATGTGGAATTCTTCGCCGAGGCGAAGCTCATCATCATCTGGGGCAGCAACTCGATCACGTCGAACCTGCATTTCTGGACCATCGCGCAGCAGGCCAAACGCGCCGGCGCGAAGCTGATCTGCATCGACCCGCGGCGCAGCGAAACGGCCGAGAAGTGCCACCAGCACATCGCGCTGCTGCCCGGCACCGACGGCGCGCTGGCGCTGGGCGTGATGCACGAACTGGTGCACAACGGCTGGCTCGACGACGCCTACATCGCGCAGCATGTCGACGGCTGGGCGGCGCTGCGCGAACGCGCGCTGCAATGGCCGCCGCAGCGTGCCGCCGCCGTGTGCGGCATCGGCGCCGACGAAGTGCGCGCGCTGGCGCGCGACTACGGCAGCACGAAGCCGGCCGCGATCCGCCTGAACTACGGCATGCAGCGTGTGCACGGCGGCGGCAGCGCGGCGCGCCTGATCGCGCTGCTGCCGTGCCTGACCGGCGCCTGGCGCCAGCGCGCCGGCGGCCTGCTGCTGTCGAGCTCGGGCTGGTTCAAGCCGTGGCTGAACAACGCCTGGCTGCAGCGCCCCGACCTGCTGGCCGGGCGGCGGCCGCGCACCATCAACATGGTGACGATCGGCGACGACCTGGCGCGCGAGAGCTCGGCCGAATTCGGCCCGAAGATCGAAGCCGTGGTCGTCTACAACAGCAACCCGGTGGCGGTGGCGCCCGAGAGCCGCAAGGTGGTGGCCGGTTTCCAGCGCGAAGACATTTTCACCGTGGTGCTGGAGCATTTCCTCACCGACACCGCCGACCACGCCGACTACGTGCTGCCGGCGACGACGCAGCTCGAACACTGGGACGTGCACAGCGCCTACGGCCACACCTACGCGCTGCTGAACCGGCCGGCCATCGCGCCGCTGGGCCAGGCGCGCACGAATACCGACATCTTCCGCGCGCTGGCGCAGCGCCTGGGTTTCACCGACGATTGTTTCGCCGACGACGACGAAACGCTGGCGCGCGGCGCCTACCGCAGCGACGCGGTGCCGTTCGAGCAGCTGCTCGAACACGGCTGGCTCAAGCTGCCGATCGCCGACGCGCCGTTCGCCGGCGGCGCTTTCCCCACGCCCGACGGCAGGGCCAGGGTGGCGCCGCCGGGGCTGGACGTGCCCGATCATGTACCTAACTATGAAAGTGTGTTGTCAGCACCCGCTTTGGCGGCGAAGTATCCGCTGGCGCTGATCTCGCCGCCGGCACGCCATTTCCTGAACTCGACCTTCGTCAACGTCAAAAGCCTGCGCGCGATCGAAGGCGAGCCGCTGCTCGAGATGCACCCGGCCGACGCCGGCATGCGCGGCATCGCCGACGGCATGCTGGTGCGCGTGTTCAACGAGCGCGGCAGTTATCTGTGCAAGGCCGAACTGAGCGAACGCGCGCGGCCGGGCGTGGTCAACGGCCTGGGCGTGTGGTGGCGCAAGCTCGGGCGCGACGGCACGAACGTCAACGAACTGACGCACCAGCGGCTGACCGACATCGGCCGCGCGCCGTCGTTCTACGACTGCCTGGTCGAGGTGGCGCCGGCGCCATGACGCGCCGCGCCGGCGCCCTGGCCGTGGCAGCGCTGGTGCTGGCGGTCGTCGGCGCCAGCGGCTGCTCGACGCTGGGCTACTACACGCAGGCCATCGGCGGCCACCTGAACATCATCGGGCGCGCGCGTCCGGTGGCCGACTGGCTGGCCGACCCCGGCACCCCGCCGGCGCTGCGCCAGCGCCTGGCCCTGAGCCGGCAGATGCGCGACTTCGCGGTCAGCGAGCTGAAGCTGCCCGACAACCGCAGCTACCGTTCGTTCGCCGACCTGCAGCGCAAGGCCGCGGTGTGGAACGTCGTCGCCGCGCCCGAGCTGTCGCTGACGCTGAAGACCTGGTGTTTCCCGGTCATGGGCTGCGTCGGCTACCGCGGCTATTTTGCGCAGGCGCCGGCCGAAGCGCTGGCGGCGCAACTGCAGCAGCAGGGCTGGGAAACCTATCTCTATGGCGTGCCGGCGTATTCGACGCTGGGCTGGAGCAACTGGATCGGCGGCGACCCGCTGCTCAACACCTTCATCCACTGGCCCGAAGGTGAACTGGCGCGGCTGATCTTCCACGAACTGGCGCACCAGGTGGCCTACGCGGCCGACGACACCACCTTCAACGAATCGTTCGCGACCGCGGTCGAGCGCATCGGCAGCACACGCTGGCTGGCCGCCCACGCGAGCGCCGCGGCGCGCGCCGAGTACGACGCGCTGAACCTGCGGCGCCAGGACTTCCAGCATCTGACGCTGCGCTATCGCCAGGCGCTGCAGACGCTGTACGCCAGCCCGGCCAGCGGCGCCGACAAGCGCGTGCGGAAGGCGGCGCTGCTGGCCGCGATGCGCGCCGAATACGCCGCGTTGAAGGCCGGGCCGTGGCACGGTTATGCAGGCTACGACGCCTGGTTCGAACATGCCAACAACGCGTCGCTGGGCGTGCAGGCGGCGTACACCGAACTGGTGCCCGAATTCGACCGCCTGTTCGAGCGCAGCGGCGGCGACTTCACGCGCTTTTATGCCGAGGTCAAACGCCTGGCCGCCTTGCCGAAGGCCGAACGCCGGGCGACACTTGCCGCCGAAGGTTGAGGAGCCTGCAGATGCCCGATATTCACATCCATCGCGAACACCGGCTCGGGCTGGCGAAGGCACGCAAGATCGCCTGGGCCTGGGCCGAGCAGGTCGAGAAGAAGTTCGAGATGGAATGCAGCGTGCTCGAAGGCGAAACCAGCGACACGGTGGAGTTCACGCGCAGCGGCGCCAGCGGCACGCTGGTGGTGACGGCCGACCACTTCGACCTGCATGCCCGGCTCGGTTTCCTGCTCGGCGCGTTTGCGCGCACGATCGAGGCCGAGATCGAGAAGAACCTCGATGCGCTGCTGGGCAAGAGCGCCACCGCGAAGGCGCCAACGAAGACGCCGATGAAAGCGGCGGCAAAGGTGGCGAAGAAGCCGGCGACGAGATAGCGGGGCGCGATCAGCCGCGTGGCGCGCAGAGCTCGCGGCACAGCGCGAGGTCGGGCTCGACGCCCAGACCGACGCCGTCGCCGATGTCGATGCGGCCGTGCTCCAGGCTTGCCAGCGCCGGCGCCAGCAGGCTGCGCAGCGGGTTCTCGTTGCTGTCGATCTCCAGCAGTCCGTCGGCTGCACCGCGTGCCGCCAGCACGTGCGCCGAGGCCAGCAGGCCGATGCCGGCGCCCAGGTAGTGCGGGCAGTAGCGCAGGCCTGCGGCGGCGATGCGCTCGATGACGCGCAGCACGCCCGACACGCCGCCCCATTTGGCGAGGTCGGGCTGCACCACCGCCAACGCGCGCGACGCCAGCATGGCGTCGAAGGCGGTCTCGCCGATCATGTTTTCGCCGCCGGCCAGCGGCACCGGCGACGCAGCTGCCAGCGCCTGCCATTCGAGCCAGGGCCGGTCGGCGCGCAACGGCTCTTCCAGCCACGCCGGCTGCAGCGGTGCCAGCATCTGCGCCATCTCGCTGGCGGTCTGCAGATCCCAGGCCTGGTTGGCATCGACCATCAGCATCGCGCCGGCTGGTGCGGCATCGCGCATCGCTTGCAGGTTGCCGACATCGCGTTCGCGGCCGAAACCCACCTTGAGCTTGAAGCGTGTGTAGCCGGTGGCGCTCAGCGTGCCGAGCACCTCGGCGGGCCGTTCGGGGTTGATGCCGCTGGCATAGACCTCGACCGTGCTGCGCGTGCCGCCGAGCGCGCGCCACAGCGGCAGCCCGGCGCGGCGCGCGGCGAGGTCGTGCAGCGCGATGTCGACGCCCGCGATGGCCTGTGCAATCGGCCCCGGTTCGCCGGTCTGCAGCGCCAGCACCGCGGTCTGTCGCGTCAGCGTGTCGTAGGCCGCTGCCGGCGACGCCCAGGCAGTGCCGCACAGCAGCGGCGCGAGCACGGTCTCGACCAGGCGCGCGCGGTGCTCGGCACCGCACGACGGGAAGTTGCACCAGACCTCGCCCCAGCCGTGCGCGCCTTCGTCGTCTTCCACGCGCACCAGCACCGCGGGGCGGTCGTGCATGGTGCCGAACGAGGTGCGCACCGGCACGCGCACCGGCCAGCGCAGCGCGAAGGCCTGGAGCTGGCGGATCGCCGGCGTTGCGGCGGCCCGGGGACTTTCCCGCTGGACTGTGGGCTTCATCATCCGTTATAAAGTGATGGTCTATGGTACGTTTATCACTTTGAAGCTGCAAGCAGAACATCCCTTGAAGCGCGCCGCACTGCTGGTCGCGCCCTGGCTCGCGATCCTCGTGCTCTGGGTCGCGGTGCGCGCCAGCGGCCTGGTCAGCCCGGCGCTGGTGCCGGCGCCGCAGGCGGTGCTTGAGCGCTTCATCGAACTCGCGCGCGGCCGTCTCGGGCTGGACGTCTGGATGTCGACGCAGCGTGTCGTCGTCGGCGTGTTTCTCGGTGTGCTGGTGGCGGTGCCGGTGGGTTTTGCCATCGGCTGGTACCGCAGCGTGCGCCAGTTCGTCGACCCGCTGATCAACTTCTTCCGAGCGCTGCCGCCGATCGCGCTGATCCCGCTCGTCATCGTCTACTTCGGCATCGGCGAATTCGCGAAGATCGCCATCCTCTTCTACGCGTCGTTCTTCTCCGGCGTCATCGTGATGGTCGAAGGCATAGGCCAGATCAGCCCGATCTACGTGCGCGTGGCGAAGACGCTGGGCGCCAGCGACGGCGAGATCTTCCTCAAGGTCATCGTGCCGCTGACGGTGCCGCACATCCTGACGTCGATCCGCGTCGCGCTCGGTGTGGCCTGGGCCACGCTGGTGGCGTCGGAGCTCATCGCCGCGCAGCAGGGGCTGGGCGCGCTGATCCAGAACGCGTCGTCGTTCTTCCAGCTCGACATCATCTACGTCGGCATCATCTGCATCGGCTTCATCGCGCTGGCGATGGACCTCGCGCTGCGCGCCGCGACACGCCGCCTCGTGGCCTGGCAGGACCGCATTGCATGAACGCCATGAACCCCACGAACGACGTTCGCATCCGCTTCGATGGCGTGGGTGTCGACTTTCCCACCGCGCAAGGCCCGATGACGGTGGTCGAGCACATCAGCCTGGACATCCGACAGGGTGAATTCGTCTCGGTCATCGGCCCGTCGGGCTGCGGCAAGACGACGCTGATGAACATCGTCGGCGGCTTCGTCAAGCCGACACGCGGCACCGTCACGCTGGACGGCCACGCCATCAGCGCACCCGGCCCGGACCGCGGCGTGATCTTCCAGGAATACGGCGTCTTCCCGTGGCTGACGGTGCGCGGCAACATCGAGTTCGGCCTCAAGCTCGGCGCCAATCGCAGCGCGGCCGCCGACGCCGCCGAGCGCGCGGCCATCGCCGGGCGCTACATGGCGTTGATGGGGTTGAGCGATTTCGCCAACCACTTTCCGAAGCACCTGTCCGGCGGCATGCGGCAGCGGCTGGCGATTGCGCGCGCCTATGCGGTGAAGCCCGAATTCCTGCTCATGGACGAGCCCTTCGGCGCGCTCGACGCGCAGACGCGCAGCGCGATGCAGGACCTGCTGCTGCAGGTGCTGGCCGCCGAAGGCAAGACGGTGCTGCTGATCACGCATTCGGTGGACGAGGCGATCTACCTCTCGTCGCGCATCGTCGTCGTCACCGCGCGCCCGGCCACGGTGCGCACCGTGATCGACGTGCCGTTCGGCTATCCGCGCAGCGAGGCGGTGCACGAAGACCCGCGCTTCGCGGCGCTGCGTGCGCAGATCCGCGAACTCGTGATGCAGGAGTACGCGGCGCAGGCGCGCCAGGGCGTGCGCCTTTCCGACTGAACCGACACCACCCACCCACACGACAGGAGACGACCATGACCCTTCGCCGCAGAACCCTCATCCATGCCGGCGCCGCCGCGTCGCTGGCCGCCGTCGCGCTGCCCGGCTTCGCGCAGGCCAGGACCAAGCTGCGCGTCGGCTATCTGCACACGCCGGCGGTGGACGGCCAGATCTTCATCGGCGAACACATGGGAAGCTGGGCCAAGCACGGCATCGAGCTCGAATTGCGCCTGTTCACCACCGGGCTCGAACTCTTCCAGGCCATGATCGGCGGCAGCCTGGACATCCTGTCCACCGGCGCCGTGGTGTCCAACTTCCCGGCGCGCGGCCAGGGCAAGGTGTTCCTGATCAACGACATCGAATACGCCACCGCGCAGCTCTGGGTGCGCGACGACGCGGTGAAGAGCATCGCCGACCTCAAGGGAAAGCAGATCTCCACCACCACCGGCACCACCGCGCATGTGTTCCTCGACCGCGCGCTGCGCTCGGCCGGGCTGGACCCGGCCAAGGACGTGCACATCGTCAACCAGCGCATGGCCGAGGCGGTGACGTCGTTCGTCTCCGGCGCGGTGCCTGCGGTGGCGCTGTGGGTGCCGTTCGACGCCACCGTGAAGGCCAAGGTGCCGAATGCGCGCAAGATCGTCGATGCGTCGAAGTTCTTCCCCGAAGCCGCCATCGTCGACGGCTGGGCGGCGCGCAACGACTACTTCGATGCCAACAAGCCGGTGCTCGAACGCATGATCGCGGCCTGGGCCGAAACCAACGACTGGATGCTGGCCCACTTCGACGAAGCGGCCGCGATCCTGCAGAAGAACAACTACTCGACGATCCCGCTGCCCGACTTCAAGCAGTCGATGTCCTTCAGCAAGTACTACACATCGGCCGAATGGCGTACGCGTTATGCCGACGGCACGGTGACGAAGTGGCTGCAGCAGGTGAGCGACTTCTTCGCCAAGGCCGGCAACATCGCCAACCCGGTGCCGGCATCGACGTACTTCGACCCCAGCCTGTACCTGAAGACGGTCAAGGCCTGACCTGCGTCATGGGCGCCGGCTACGACTTCATCATCGTCGGCGCCGGCTCGGCCGGCTGCGTGCTCGCGAACCGGCTCAGCGCCGACGCGAGCCGGCGTGTGCTGCTGCTCGAAGCCGGGCGCGACGCGCGCCACTTCTGGCTGCGCCTGCCGGTGGGCTATTTCCGCTCGATCTACGACCCACGCTTCTCGTGGCAGTTTGCGCTCGAGCCCGAAGCCGCCACCGGCAGCCGCGCGATGACGTGGCCACGCGGCAAGGCGCTGGGCGGCTCCAGCGTCATCAACGGGCTGCTCTACATCCGCGGCCAGCCGGCCGACTTCGACGACTGGGCTGAACAACACGGCGCCAGCGGCTGGCATTACCGCGATCTGCTGCCGTACTTCAAGCGCTCGGAAGCCTACGAAGGCGGCGCGAGCGAATTCCATGGCGCCGACGGCGAACTCGGCGTCAGCGATCTGCGCAACGACCATCCCTACTGCGAGGCCTGGCTGGACGCCGGCGTGCAGGCCGGCCACGCGCGCACCGACGACTTCAACGGCGCCGTCAGCGACGGCCTGGGCCGCTACCAGCTCACGCTGCGCGGCCATTGGCGCTGCGATGCCGCCACGGCTTTTCTGGCACCGGCGCGCGCGCGGCCGAACCTGAGCATCGTCAGCGGCGCGCAGGTCACGCGCATCGTCGTCGAACACGGCCGCGCGGTGGGTGTCGAGTGGGCCGCGGCGGGCCGCAAACACAGCGCACGCGCCGACCACGAAGTCATCGTCAGCGCCGGCGCGCTGCAGTCGCCGCAGTTGCTGCAGCTTTCGGGCATCGGCCCGGCGGCGCTGCTGCGGCAACACGGCATCGGCGTCGTCGTCGATGCGCCCGAGGTCGGCGCCAACCTGCAGGACCACTACCAGGCGCGTGTCATCGTCAAGCTGAAGAAGCCGATGTCGCTCAACGACGACGTGCGCAATCCGCTGAAGCTGGCGCGCATGGGCGCGCAATGGCTGTTCGCGCAGCGCGGCCCGCTGACGGTGGGCGCTGGCCAGGTGGGCGGCCTCGTGGCGACGCCGCATGCGCGCGCTGGCCGCGCCGACGTGCTGTTCAACGTGATGCCGCTGTCGGTGGACAAGCCCGGCGACGCGCTGCACCGCTTCTCGGGCTTTTCGGCGTCGGCCGCGCAGTGCCGGCCCGAATCGACCGGCCGTGTCGAGATCGCCGGCGCCGATGCGCTGGCGCCGCCGCGCATCCATGCCGGCTATCTGAGCGAGCCGCTGGACGCCAAGGTGCTGGTCGCCGGGCTGCAGATGCTGCGCGACATCTACCGCCAGCCGGCGTTCCGCGAGCTCGTCACCGGCGACGAATACCTGCCCGGCAACGGCGTCTTGACGCCGGCCGCGCTGGAGGCCTTTGCGCGCGCCAAGGGCGGCACCGTGTTCCATCCCACCAGCACCTGCCGCATGGGCGGCGACCCGCGTTCGGTGGTCGACGAACGGTTGCGCGTGCGCGGCGTCGAGGCCTTGCGCGTCATCGACGCGTCGGTGATGCCGCGTCTGGTGTCGACGAACACGAACGCGGCGGCCATCATGATCGGCGAGAAGGGCGCGGCGCTGGTGATCGAAGATACTGCGCGCTGAAAACTTCACCTCATGCAGCTCGACAACGCCCAGGTGCCGCTGTATGTGCAGTTGGCCGAACTCTTCCGCCAGCGCATCGCCAAGGGGCTGTGGCGCCATGGCGAGAAGCTGCCGTCGCTGGACGAACTGGCGCGGGAGTTCAAGGTCGCGCGCGTCACCGTGCGCCAGGCGGTGGACCGGCTCGCACGCGACGGCCTGGTGTCGCCGCAGCGCGGGCGCGGCACCTTCGTCACCGGCACGCCGCGCGACGACCGCTGGCTGCGCGTGGAGACCACGCTGCAAAGCCTGAGCGACGTCTACCGCGACACCCAGCCGACGATCCTGAACATCGACGAATCGACGCGCCGCCCGCCGCTGCTCAGCGATGCCGATGGCGTGGCCGCGCCCGAGTACGTGTACATGCGGCGCGTGCACTCGCACGAAGGGCGGCCGTACTGCGTGATCGGCATCCACATCGACGCCGAGATCTTCGCCCGCGAACCGCAGCGCTTTCGGGGTGAAACCGTGATCCCGCTGCTGATGGCGATGCGTTCGGTCAGAATCGTCACTGCGCGCCAGGTGCTGACGATCTCCACCGCCGACCTCGAGGTGGCGCATCTGCTGGGCATCGGCGTCAACGCGCCGGTGGCCGAAGTGCGGCGCGTATTCACCGGCCCGAAGCGGCGTGTCATCTACCTTGGCGAGGTGACCTACCGCGGCGATTTCATCCACGTCGAATTCGACCTCAAATCCTGAACACCATGGACGCACGCGCCTACCCCAATACGCAACTCTTCATCGACGGTGAGTGGATGAACGCCCGCTCGGGCCGCACCATCCCGGTCGTCAACCCCGCCAGCGGCGACACCATCGGCACGCTGGCATTCGCCGAGCAGGCCGACCTCGACCACGCGCTCGACGCCGCTGCCAAAGGCTTCAACACCTGGAAGCGCATCAGCGCCTACGAACGCTCGAAGATCATGCGCAAGGCGGCGAACCTGCTGCGCGAACGTGTCGAGCTGGTGTCGCGCCTGATGACGATGGAGCAGGGCAAGACGCTGGCCGAAGCCAAGGGCGAGATCCTCAACGGCGCCGACACCATCGACTGGTTCGCCGAAGAGGCGCGCCGCACCTACGGGCGCGTGATTCCGGCGCGCGGCGAAGGCATCTACCAGCTCGTGATCAAGGAACCGGTGGGCCCGGTGGCGGCGTTCACGCCGTGGAACTTCCCGATCAACCAGATCGTGCGCAAGCTCTCGGCGGCGCTCGCCGCCGGCTGCTCCATCATCGTCAAGGCGCCCGAGGAAACGCCGGCGTCACCGGCCGAGCTGATCCGCGCCTTCGCCGACGCCGGCGTGCCGGCCGGCACCGTGAACCTGGTCTACGGCGACCCGGCCACGATCTCCGGCTATCTGATCCCGCACCCGGTGATCCGCAAGATCTCGTTCACCGGTTCCACCGTGGTCGGCAAGCAGCTCGCGGCGCTGGCCGGCCAGCACATGAAGCGCGCGACGATGGAGCTCGGCGGTCACGCGCCGGTGATCGTCTTCGACGACGCCGATGCGGCGGTGGCGGCCAAGGTGATGGCGGCGTCGAAGTTCCGCAACGCCGGCCAGGTGTGCATCTCGCCGACACGCTTCCTGGTGCAGGAAGGCATCTACGAATCCTTCGTCGAGCAGTTCGTCGCCAACGCCAAGAAGCTCAAGGTCGGCGACGGCATGGAGGCCGGCATCAACATGGGCGCGCTGGCGAATCCGCGTCGCAGCCAGGCGATGGACGTGAACCTGGAAGACGCCAGCAAACACGGCGCGAAGCTGCGCACCGGCGGCCACCGCATCGGCGCCAAGGGCAACTTCTTCGAGCCCACCGTCGTCACCGAACTGCCGAACGACGCGAAGGCGATGAACGAAGAACCCTTCGGCCCGCTGGCGGTGATCAACCCCTTCCGCACGTTCGAAGACGCGGTGAAGGAAGCCAACCGGCTGCCGTTTGGCCTGGCCGCCTATGCGTGGACGAAGTCGGCGAAGACCGCGAACGCGATTGCGGCGGCGGTCGAGACCGGCATGATCACGATCAATCACGTCGGCCTGGGCATCCCGGAAGTGCCGTTCGGCGGCGTCAAGGATTCGGGCTATGGCTCCGAAGGCGGCAGCGAAGCGATCGAGCCCTACCTGAACCCGAAGTTCGTCTCGCAGGCCGGCATCTGACGCATGTCGGCGGCGCGGCGCGCGCCGCGCCGCGCGGGGGCTACTTCAGGCTCTCGATGAGGTCGATGTAGCCCTGTTTGGCCGCTTCCTTGCTCTGCCCCTTGACGCCGGCCCAGGCGTCGTATTTGGCGCGCCCCACCATGTCGCCGAAGCCGGGGCGCGAGCCCTCGACGTCGCCTTCGGTGGCCTGCTTGTAGAACGCATAGATCTTCAGCAGCGTCATGTTGTCCGGCTTCTCGGGCAACTGCTTGCTGTCGGCAACGGCCTGCAGGAATGCGGCTTGAATGTCGTCGGCCATGGCGTGTGCCTCCTCGGGCGGTGGGGGTGGAAATCGCGGTTGACGGCCGGAATGCTACACAGCATCGTCAATCCCGCCTGTCGACCCCGCCAAGGAGAGCCCGATGCCCGAAGCCGAGCGCATGTCGCGTGTGGACACCGCGTGGCTGCGCATGGACAACGAGGCCAACCTGATGATGATCGTCGGCGTCTGGCTGCTGACGCCGGCCGTCGGGCTGGACGCGCTGCGCGCGCGCGTGGCCGACAAGCTGCTGCAGTACGAGCGTTTCCGCCAGAAGGCGGTGCCCGACCTGATGGGGGCGCGCTGGGTGCACGACGACGACTTCGACATCGCGCACCACGTCGTGCCGGCGCATCTGAAACCCGCCAAGGGCCGGAGCGAGCGCGATGCGCTGCAGGCGCTGTGCGGTGAGCTCGCCAGCCAGGCGCTGGACGCGGCGCGCCCGCTGTGGCAGTTCCACCTGATCGACGACTACGACGGCGGCTCGGCGCTGATTGCGCGTGTGCACCACTGCATCGCCGACGGCATCGCGCTGATCGCGGTGATGATGTCGATCACCGACGGCGGCAGCAACCCGCCGCAGCGCCGCCGGCGCCAGGCGCAGACCGGCCAGGAAGGCGACTGGCTGGCCGACGCCGTGCTCAAGCCGCTGTCAGGCATCACGATGAAGGCGATCGCGATGTACGGCGGCGGCATCGGCCGCTCGATGGACCTGCTGGCCCAACCGCAGTCGGGTGCGCTGGAGATGGCGCGCGCCGGCACGCAGGTACTGCAGGACGCCGCCGCGCTGGCGCTGATGGCCGACGATTCACCCACCGCGCTGAAGGGCAAGCCCGCCGGCCGCAAGGTCGTGGCGTGGAGCGAGCCGCTGCCGCTGGATGCGGTGAAGACCATCGGCAAGGGGCTGAACTGCTCGATCAACGACGTGCTGCTGGCCTGCGTGGCGGGCGCCATCGGCGCCTACCTGCGCGACAACGGTGATGAGCCCGCGGGCAAGGAGATCCGCGCGATGGTGCCGGTGAACCTGCGCCCGCTCGACAAGGCCTGGCAGCTCGGCAACCGCTTCGGCCTCGCGCCGCTGACGCTGCCGGTGGGTGTGCACAACCCGATCGAGCGGGTTTACGCGGTGCGCAAGCGCATGAGCGAGCTCAAGGGCAGCTACCAGCCGCTGCTGGCGTTTGCGGTGCTGGCGATGTCGGGCCTGTTCATCAAGCCGGTGCAGGACGCCGTGCTCGGCCTGTTCTCGAAGAAGGCGACCGCGGTGATGACCAACGTGCCCGGGCCGGCCACGCCGCTGAAGCTGTGCGGCTCGACGCTGCGCCAGACCCTGTTCTGGGTGCCGGCGTCAGGCGACATCGGCGTCGGCGTCAGCATCCTGAGCTACGGCGGCGGCGTGCAGTTCGGTCTCATCACCGACCACGCGCTGTGCGCGAACCCGCAGGCGGTGATCGACCGCTTCGAGCCCGAATTCCAGAAGCTGCTGCTAGTGACGCTGATGCTGCCGTGGGGTGACGACGCGGACGCCGCCGATGCCCTTGAACCGGGAGTGAACCGGAAATGAAGTGCATACGAACCCGATCGCACCGGAGATGGCCACGCCGGCGCGCACCCGCGGGTGCCGCCGGCGCCTGTTCGCGGCTTGTCTTCAGCCCGGCGAATGTGCCGGGGCCGCCGGTGCCTCGCCCTGCGCCGCGCGCCGCTTGCTGTGATCGGAGCCGATGAAGACATACATCGCGGGCACCACGAACAGCGTGAACAAGGTGCCGATGGCCATGCCGGCGCAGATCACGATGCCCATCGCCTGGCGCCCGGCCGCGCCGGCGCCCGACGCGATGACCAGCGGCACGACGCCGAAGACCATCGCCGCGGTCGTCATCAGGATCGGCCGCAGGCGCTGCGCCGCGGCGGCCACGATGGCGTCGATCTTGGACCTGCCTGCGGCCTGCATCTCGTTGGCCACCTCGACGATCAGGATGCCGTGTTTGCTGATCAGGCCCATCAGCGTCACCAGTCCGACCTCGGTGTAGATGTTGACCGACGCGAAGCCCAGGAAGGTGAAGATCAGCGCGCCGAACAAGGCCAGCGGCACCGACATCAGAATCACCACCGGGTCGCGGAAGCTTTCGAACAGCGCCGCCAGGGCCAGGAAGATGACGATCACGGCAAACGCGAAGGTGAGCCCGAAGCTGCCCGACTCCTGCATGAACTGCCGCGACGGCCCCGAGTAGTCGACGCTGTAGCCGCTGGGCGCGACCTCCTTCACCGCGTTGCGCAGGAATTCGAGCACCTCGCCCTGCGACTTGCCCGAGACGCCCGAGATCGTCACCGAGTTGAGCTGCTGGAAACGGTTGATGGCCTCCGGCACCACCTCGGTCTTGATGCTTGCCACCGTGCTGGCGGCCACGACGCCGCCGCCGGGGGTCTTGATGTAGAAGTCGAGCACCTGGTCGGGGTTCAGGCGGTCGACCTGCTGCACCTGCGGGATCACCTTGTACGAGCGGCCGGCGATCGAGAAGTAGTTGACGTAGCCGCCGCCGAGCCCCGCGCCGAGCGCGGCGCCGACATCCTGCGACGTGAGGCCGAGCGCGGCGATCTTGTCGCGGTCGACCACCACCTCGGCCTGCGGCTGGTCGAGCTTGAGGTCGGTGTCGGAGAAGTAGAACAGACCCGCCTGCTGCGCCTTGGCCACCACGTTCTGGGCCACGTCGTTCAGGCTCTGGAACGGCTCGGTGGACGTGATCACGAACTGCACCGGCAGCCCCGACGCGCCCGGCAGCGCCGGGAACTGGAACGCGACGATGCGCGCGCCGGCGATGTCGTTCCACTGCGCCTGCAGCGCCATCTGCAGTTCGTGCGCGCTGCGCGTGCGGTCGCTCCAGGGCTTGAACAGCACACCGCCGAAGCCCTTGTTCACGGTCGGCGCGCCGGTGATCTGGAACATCTGCTCGTATTCGGGCAGGCCCTTCGCCACCTGGAACGCCTGGTCGCCATAACTCTGCATCTGTTGCGCGGTGGCGGTGGGCGGGCCGCTGACCAGCGAGCCGACGATGCCCTGGTCTTCCTCGGGCGCGAGCTCGGCCTTCGACAGCTTGAACATCAGCCCCGCCGCGCCGAGCAGGATGGCGCCCATCACGATCAGCACCGGCCAGGTGCCGAGCAGGCTGCGCAGCCCACGCTCGTAGCGGCTGTGCACACGCTCGAAGTTGCGATCGATGAACCTGACGAAGCGGCCTTCGTCCTGCTCCTTCCTGAAGATGCGCGACGCCATCATCGGCGACAGCGTCAGCGCCACCACGCCCGACACCGTCACCGCACCGGCGAGCGTGAACGCGAACTCGGTGAACAGCGCGCCGGTCAACCCGCCCTGGAAGCCGATGGGCACGTAGACCGCGATCAGCACCAGCGTCATCGCGACGATCGGCCCGCCGAGTTCGCGCGCGGCCAGCAGCGCGGCCTGCATCGGCGTCTGGCCTTCTTTCATGTGGCGATCGACGTTCTCGACGACGATGATCGCGTCGTCCACCACCAGCCCGATCGCCAGCACCAGCGCCAGCAGCGTCAGCAGGTTGATCGAATAGCCCAGCGCCAGCATCACGAAGAAGCTGCCCACCAGCGACAGCGGCATTGCGATCAGCGGCACCAGCACGGCGCGGAAACTGCCGAGGAACAGGTAGATGACGACGGTGACGATCAGCAGCGCCTCGATCAGTGTCTTCACCACTTCGTCGATCGATGTGTTGATGAAGGCGGTGGCGTCGTAGACGATCTGGCCGGTCAGGCCGGCGGGCAGGTCCTGGCTGATCTGCGGGAAAGCCTGTTGCACACGCCGCGCAACGTCCAGGATGTTCGCCTCGGGCGCCACCTTGATGCCGATGAAGACCGAACGCTTGCCGCTGAAGGCGACGTTGAAGTCGTAGTTCTCGGAGCCGAGCGTGACGTTGGCCACGTCCTGCAGCCGCACCACGGTATCGCCGCTGCGCTTGACGACGAGCTGCTTGAATTCGTCGACCGTGTGCAGGTCGGTGCCGGCGGTCAGCGGCACCTGCACCATCTGGCCCTTGGCGCTGCCCAGCGCGGCGAGATAGTTGTTGGCCTGCAGCGCGGCGCTCACGTCGGCGGCGGTGAGGCCGAAGGCCGCGAGCCTGGCGGTGTCGAGCCAGGCGCGCAGCGCAAACGGCCGCCCGCCCAGGATCTCGGCCGTCTGCACGCCGGCGATCGAGTCGAGCTTGGGCTTGACCACGCGCACCAGGTAGTCGGTGATGTTGTTGGTGGGCAGCGTCTCGCTGTAAAAGCCCATGTACATCGCGTCAGTGGTGGCGCCGGTCTGCACCGAGAGCACCGGCGCTTGAGCCTGCGGCGGCAACTGGTTGCGCACCGAACTGACCTGGGTCTGGATCTCGGTCAGCGCCTTGTTCGCGTCGTAGTTCAGGCGCAGCGTCGCGGTGATGGTCGACACGCCCGAGCTGCTGCTCGACGACAGATAGTCGATGCCCTGCGCCTGCGCGATGGCGCTTTCCAGCGGCTGCGTGATGAAGCCGGCGACGGTCTGCGCGTCGGCACCGAAGTACGTGGTGGAAACGGTGACGACGGCGTTCTGCGTCTGCGGAAACTGGTTCACGGGCAGGCTGAACACCGAGCGCAGGCCCAGCACCACGATCAACAGGCTGATCACGCTGGCCAGCACGGGCCGGCGGATGAAGATGTCGGTGAAGTTCATGCGCGGCCGCCTACTTTTCCTGCGGCGTCGGATTCGGCGCATCGGCCGGTTGCACGCGGTTGTCGATCTTCACCGGCGTGCCGTTCTTCAGCTTGAGTTGGCCGCTGGTGACGACCTGCTGGCCCTGCTTGAGGCCGCCGGTCACGGCCACCTGGTCACCGCGCGTCGCACCGGTGGTGACGAAGATCTGTCTGGCCACCGGCGGGGTGCCCGGCTCGACGACGAACACCGTCGAGCCGTAGGGGTTGTAGGTGATGGCCGTCTGCGGCAGCGTCAGGTAATGCTGCTTGGCGCCGGCGTCGACATCCACGCGCGCGAACATGCCCGGCAGAAGCTGGCGCTTCGGGTTCGCCACCGTGGCCTCGACCTGCACGTTGCGTGTCGCCGGGTCGACCTTCGGGTTGATCGCCGTGACCTTGCCGACGTAGGCCGCACCGGGGTAGGCGTCGCTGGACAGCCGCACCGCCTGGCCCTCGTGAATCTGGCTCACCTGGCGCTGCGGCAGGTTGAAGTCGACATGCACCGGGTCGAGGGTCTGCAACGTGACGATCTTGTCGCCCGGGTTCAGGTACTGGCCCGGGTTGACGGCCGTGATGCCGACGCGGCCGCTGAACGGCGCGCGGATGGTCTTCTTCGCCACCACCGCCTTCTGCTGCGCGAGGTTGGCTTCCTTCGCGTGCAGATCGGCCTCGTCGGTGTCCAGCGTCGCCTGGCTCACGGCGCGCACCGCAAACTGCTGGCGGTCGCGTGCCAGCACCTTGCGCGCCAGTTCCACCGCGGCCTGCTGTGCCAGCACCGCGGCCGTTTCGGCGTCGGCGTTGAGCTGCACCAGCAAGGCACCGGCACGCACGTCCTGGCCGGAGCTGAAGTTCACGCTGCGCACCAGGCCCGGGATTTCGCTCGTGACGTCGATGCCGCGCACCGCCATCAGCGTGCCGACGGCGTTGAGCTGCGGCTGCCACTCCTGCAGCGCCGCCGTTGTGGTGCTCACCACCTGCGGCTGCGGCTTCGGGATGCTGGCGATCAGCTTCTTGATCTGCAGGAACTTGCCGAGCGCGAGCAAGGCGATCAGCACGATGACGGCACCCAGCATGATGAACATGCGCTTGCTCGTTCGAGAGGCCATGAAAATTCCTTCTGCGATTCTTCGAATGGGGATCGGCGCCGCGCTCTCAGCGTGCGGCGCCCGAGGGCGGCGGCAGCGGTGCAAACGCCGCCGCACCCTGTGCGGCGGCGAGCTCGCCGCGGTTCCACCAGCCGCCGCCGAGCGCCTGGAACAGCGCGGCGCTGTCGGCATAACGCGCAGCCTGTGCCTGCACGCGGGCGATGCGCGTCTGCTGCACCGCGCGCTGCGCGTCCAGCAGCGGCAGCACCGCCAGCGCGCCCACGTCGTACTGCTGCTGCAGCAGGCTCAGCGACTGCCGCGCCAGCGACTCGGCGTTCGCCTGCGCCTGCAGCGCCTTCGCATCGCTGTCGAGCGCGCGCAGCGCATTCGCCACTTCGACGAAGGCGCCGAGCACCGTCTGCTGGTACTGGGCCTGGGCCATGCGGTAGGCCGCCTCGGCGGCGCGGCGCTGCGCCTGCAGCGCGCCGCCGTTGAAGATCGGCGCCAGCAACCCCGCGCCCAGGCTCCAGGCCTGGCTCGATGCCGAAAAGAGCTTGTCGAGCTGGCCGCTCTGTACCGCCAGGCTGGCGCTGAGCGTGAACTGCGGATACTGGTTGGCCGTGGCAACACCCACCTGGGCACTGGCGGCGTGCAGCAGCGCTTCGCTGGCCTGGATGTCGGGCCGCTGGCGCACCAGCGCCGACGGCAGCGACACCGGCAGCGCCAGCGGCAGCCGCAGGCTGTCGAGCTCGAATTCCGGCAGCCCGCCGTCACCTGGCAGATGCCCCGCGAGCGCGGCGATCTGGTGGCGCGCCTGGCCGAGCGCCTTTTCAAGCGCCGGCAGCAAGGCGCGCGTCTGCGCGATCTGCGTCCGCTGCGCCAGCACCGCCTGTTGCGCGATGGCGCCCAGCCGCGCCTGCTGCTGCAGCACCGACAGGCTTTGCTGCTGGGCGTCGACGACGTCCAGCGTGGCGCGCAACTGGGCGCGCAGCGACGCCTCCTGGATGGCGGCGGTGACGAGGTTGCCGGTCAGCGACAGGTAGGCCGCTTCGACCTGGAAGCGCTGGTAGTCGACCTGCGCCTGCAGGCCTTCGAGCGTGCGCCGCGTGGCGCCGAAGGCGTCGATCGCATACGACACGTTGACCGACGTGTTGTAGAGGCTGAAGGTGCTGCCGCCCGGCACGGTGCTGGCCGCTTGCGACGCATGTTCGCGCGTGGCGCCGGCCTGGCCGCTGACCGAGGGCAGCAGCTTCGCGCCCGCATCGGCGGCATAGGTTTCCTGCGCCTGCGCCAGCGCCGCCTGCGCCGCCACCAGGCTCGGGCTGTGCGCGAGCGCGGCGCGCACCAGCGCGTCGAGCGGCGGGGAGCCGAACATCTGCCACCACTGCGCCGGCACGTCCGCGCCCGGTTCCAGCCGCTGCGGCGCGCCGCCCGGCGTCGGTGCGCCGGCGGTCTGCGCGGGCAGCGGCGCGGCGCTGTACGGATGGCTCGCGTCGGTGACGTTCGGCGCATCCGGCGTCTTGAAGTCGGGGCCGACGGCGCAGCCGGCCAGGACCAGCGCCGCTGCGGCGGCCAGGCCGTTGCGGCGCCAGCGCGGCCAGCGCCGGGCGGGGGCGGTGACGGTAGATCTCACTTGGGATTTTTCCTCGTGCGGGGGGCGGTGGCCGGCGGTGGCTTCACGACGGTCTTCACGGCGGTCTTCCGGGGTGTCTGCGCAGCGGTCTTCACGGCCGCCTTGCCGGCAGTCTTGCGCGGGCGATGCGCCGCGGCGCGGCGCCGCCGCTCGGCGGCGATCAGGGCCTCGCCATAGGCGACCAGGCGGTCGCGCCAGACGTCGATGGCCTGCGGCCCGGCCACGAGCTGCGGCGCCAGCACGTCCATGACGTCGCAGCCGATGAACAGGTGCACGGCCATGCCGACGAGCGTGATGGCGAGCCGCCGCACGTCGTCGTCGGGCCTGGCGAGGTCGAGCCGGCGACACACCAGGGCCACCACGGCGGCGTGCATCGGACGCATGTCGTGGTCGATCTTCTCCTGCCACAGGCCGGTGGGTTCGAGCATCTCGCGCCGGTACAGCTTCAACCACAGGCGCACCGCCTGGCCGTGGCGCAACGGCTCGACGAACTGGGTGTACAGCTCCTGCAGCGACGCGAGCTGCACGGTGGCGAGGCTGCGCGCGGGGTCGGGCGAGCCGCGCAGCAGCGCGCGATACAGGCCGGCCTTGTCGCCGAAGTAGTAGCTCACCGCGGCGACATTGGCATTCGCGGCCAGGGCGATCTGGCGGATCGAGGTCTTGGCGAAGCCCTGGCCGGCGAACAGTTCGAGGCCGGCGCGCAGCAGCCGCGCCCGCACTTCCTCGGCGTCGCCCGTGCGCGCGCCGGCCACGCTGTTCAGCGCGGCCAGCGGATGCGGCGGCACGGTGCGGGTGTCCATGGGCGCGCATTCTAGCCGCACGAATTAAACGTTTGTTTTAATTCGTTGCGATACCTCTCAGCGGCTTCATCCGCCGCAGCCGCGTCTGGCGCCTCAGAGCGCGCGCGCAGGCGGCCGCATCGCGGCCAGCACGTCCTTCATCTCGCGTCGGGTGGCAATGGCGCGCGGGCTGGCACCGTCGGCGGGCACGAGGTCGGGGTTGGCGCCCAGTTCGAGCAGCGTGATGGCGGCCTGCGCGTCGGCATTGATGGCCCACATCAGCGGCGTGGCCTGTTCGGCGTCGCGTGCATCGACGCGCGCGCCGGCGCGCACCAGCAACCGCAGCATCGCCGGCAGCGGCGGGCGGGCCGCTGCGGCCGCGTGCAGCGGCGCCATCGCGATGCCGTTGGCCTTCGCCCGATGGTTGGGATCGGCGCCGTGGCGCAGCAGTTCGCGTGCGTTGTCCAGGCGGCCATCGCGCGCTGCCTCGAACAGCGGCGTGAAGCCGATGCGGTCGGCCGCGTTCGGCTGGGCGCCGGTGGCCAGCATCAGCGCCACGATCTCCGTACTCGCGCCGCGCGCGGCGCGGCCGAGCAGCGGGCGGCCGCTGGCGTCGAGCGCGTTCGGGCTGGCGCCGGCTACGAGTGCTGCCTTCGCGGCCACCGCGTCGCCGCGGTCGATGGCGTCGATCAGGCGCTGGTCTTCGGGCGCCGGCGTGACGCCGATCTTCAGATGCGCCACCAGCCGCGCCACCAGCGCCTGGTGGCCGCGCCGCATCGCGACGTCGAGCGCACTGCCGTGGCCTACCAGCGTGGCGTCGGCGTCGTGCGCCAGCAGCAGTTCGACGGCGGGCAGGTCGCCGTAGAAGCAGGCCCAGTTCAGCGCCGGGTCGCCGTTGCTGTCGGTCAGGTTGACGTGGGCGCCGTGTTCGAGCAGCAGGGTTGCCATCGCCACGTCGCGGCTGTTCACGGCCAGCATCAGCGGCGTGGCGTTGTAGAAGCTCGCGAGCCGCGCATCGGGGTCGGCGCCGTGCGCCAGCAGCGCGCGCGTGTTTTCGTGCTGGCCGCGCGACACCGCCATCAGCAGCGGTGCGGCGCCGGTGCCGTCGGTGGCGTTGGCCGAGACACCGGTCTCCAGCAGCGCCTGCACGCTGCCGGCATCGCCGGCGCGAATGGCCGCGGCCAGTTCGGCATAACCCGCCGCGTGAGCGGCGAATGCGGAAAGCGCAAGCACGAGGGCAAGACAGGACGAGCGGATGGGCTTCATGCAGGTCTCCGGTTGGCCGCCGCACGGCGGGCGCGAGGGGGCGCGGGCACGGGATCGAAACGCATCGCCAGCGCCTGCTCGCGCAGCCAGCGGTGGCCGGGGTCGTGCGCGCTGCGCCAGGTCCAGTGCATGCTGACGTTGAACGGCGGCAGGCCGAGGTCGGCATCGACGACACACAGATCGTGGCGCGCCGCAAAACGCTGCGCCGGGCGCGCCGGCATGATCACCGCCAGGTCGGTGGCGGCGAGGATCGGCGGCACGACGGTGAAATGCGGCAGCGTGAGCCGGATGCGCGGCTGCAGCCCCAGCAACTGCAGTGCACGTGCCGGCTCGCCGTGGCTGGCGACGAGGATGAAGTCCAGCCGCTGCAGCGCCGCGCGGTTGCGCAGCGCGCCGGCCAGCGGGTGGCCGTGGCGCAGCAGCACGACGTAGCGTTCGTCCAGCAGCTCGGCACTCTCGGTGCCCAGCATCGCCGGCAGGTAGCCGAAAGCCAGGTCGAGCCGGCCTTCTTCGAGCGCCGGCGCGATGCGCTCGGGCGCCAGTTGCACGGCCTCGACGCGGATGCCCGGCGCGAGGCGGCCGATGCCGTGCATCAGCAGCGGCAGGAACTCGTCGGCGCCGATGTCGCTCATGTGCACGCAAAAGCGCCGCTGCGAGCGCGCGGCGTCGAAGTGCTCGGCCTCGTGCAGCGCCGAGTCGATGAGCTTGAGCGCCGCTTCCACCTGGCGCGCAAGCTGGTCGGCCTTCGGCGTCGGCCGCACGCCACCGGGCGCGCGCGTGAACAGCGGGTCGTGCAGCGCCAGCCGCAGCCGCGTCAGCGAATGGCTCACCGCCGGCTGCGACAGCTTCAGCGTCTCGGCCGCCTTGCTGACGCTGCGCGCGGCATGCACGGCGGCGAAGACCTGCAACAGGTTCAGATCGAACTCGCGGATATTCACGTTGCGAATCCTACTCACAAAGACCATCGCATGGACGAATGGCGGGGCGCTGTCTACAGTCGGCGCCCATCCGCGCAGCACAGGCGCCGCAGCCCCATGGAAGTCCAGTTCAGCGAGCAGATCAGGCAGCTCCAGCTCGGCCAGGGCGCCACTTTCCATGGTGAAGGCATCCTCGCCATCACGAAGGCGCTGCTGCAGTCGGGCGTGGCCTACATCGGCGGCTACCAGGGCGCGCCGGTCTCGCATCTGCTGGACGTGATGGTGCAGGCCAAGCCCTATGTCGACACGCTGGGCGTGCACGTCGAGGCGTGTTCGAACGAGGCGTCGGCGGCGGCGATGCTGGGGGCGTCGATCCACTATCCGCTGCGCGGCGCGGTGACGTGGAAAAGCATAGTCGGCACCAACGTCGCCGCCGATGCGCTGAGCAACCTGGCGTCGCCCGGCGTCGTCGGCGGTGCGCTCATCATCGTCGGCGAAGACTATGGCGAAGGCGCGAGCGTGATCCAGGAACGCACGCATGCGTTTGCGCTGAAGAGCACGCTGGCGCTGTTCGACCCGCGGCCCGACCTGGCGAACATGGTGCGCCTGGTCGAGCATGCGTTTGCGTTGAGCGAAGCGAGCAACATGCCGGCGCTGATGGAGTTGCGCATCCGCGCCTGCCACGTGCGCGGCCATTTCATCGCGAAAGACAACGTCGCGCCGGCGCTGTCCACGCGCGAACTCATCGCCGAACCCGCGGGCTTCGACTACATGCGGCTGGCGCACCCGCCGGTGACCTTCCGCCACGAGAAGCTGAAGGTCGAGCAGCGGCTGCCGGCGGCGCAGGCCTACATTGCGGCGCACGGCCTGAACGAGCGCGTCGACGGCCGCCGCGGCGAGGTCGGGCTGATCGTCCAGGGCGGCTTGTTCAACGCGCTGCAACGTGCGCTGCAGACCCTGGGCCTGGCCGACGACTTCGGCGCCAGCGAACTGCCGCTGCTGGTGCTGAACGTCACCTACCCGCTGGTGCCGGCCGAGGTCAGCGCCTTCGCGGCCGGCAAAAAAGCGGTGCTGATGGTCGAGGAAGGCTCGCCCGAATACATCGAGAAGGATCTGGTGCAGGGGCTGCGCCGGCTGGATGTGCAGACGCCGGTGCATGGCAAGGACCTGCTGCCGCAGACCGGCGAATACACGGTCGAGGCGCTGGTGCCGGGGCTGCTGGCCTTCGTCGAGAAGTACCTGCCGGACATCGACACGGCGCCGGCGCACGCCTGGCTGGCGGCGAACGCGCAGCGTCGCGCCGAGGTCGCCAAGGCGCTGGGCCCGCTGCCGGCACGGCCGCCGGGCTTCTGCGTCGGCTGCCCCGAGCGGCCGGTGTTCTCGGCGCTGAAACTGGCACAGGCCAACGTCGGCCCGGTGCATGTGGCGGCCGACATCGGCTGCCATGCGCTGGCGACGTTCGAGCCCTTCAGCTCGGGCCATTCGATCCTCGGCTACGGCATGAGCCTGGCCAGCCGCGCCGGCGTCAGCCCGATGATGCAAAGGCGCACGCTGGCCATCATGGGCGACGGCGGCTTCTGGCACAACGGCCTGCTCACCGGCGTGCAGGCGGCGCTGTTCAACGGCGACGATGCGGTGCTGATGATCATGAAAAACGGCTACACCTCGGCCACCGGCACGCAGGACATCCTGAACACGCCCGACGACGAGGCCAAGGCCGCGGCCGCCGCCGACGCCACGCTGCACCAGAGCCTGGCGCACAAGAACCAGACCATCGAGACCACGCTCACCGGCATGGGGCTGAAGTGGATGCGCACGGTCGACACCTACGACGTCGAGCAGATGCGCAAGACCCTGCAGGAGGCGTTCACGAGCCCGTTCAACGGCTTGAAGGTGATCATCGCCGAAGGGGAATGTCAGCTCGAACGCCAGCGCCGCATCAGGCCGTGGATCGCCGGGCTGCTGCAGCGCGGTGAACGCGTCGAGCGCGTGAAGTACGGTGTCGACGAAGACATCTGCACCGGCGACCACGCCTGCATCCGCCTCTCGGGCTGCCCGACGCTGACACTGAAGGACAACCCCGACCCGCTGCGTATGGACCCGGTGGCCACGGTCATCGAAGGCTGCGTCGGCTGCGGCCTGTGCGGCGCCAACGCCCATGCGGCGACGCTGTGCCCGAGCTTTTATCGGGCCGAGATCGTGCGCAACGCGAAGTGGCACGAACGGCTGCTGGCGGCGCTGCGCGCGCGCATCGTCGGCGTGCTGCAGCCGGCAACGGTCGCATGACCACGCAGCCGATCACCATCCTCGTCTGCGCGCTCGGCGGCGAAGGCGGCGGCGTGCTGTCCGAATGGCTGTACGAACTGGCCGTGTCCTGCGGCCACAGCGCGCAGAGCACGTCGATCCCGGGTGTCGCACAGCGCACCGGCGCCACCACCTACTATGTCGAGATCTGTCCGCAGCACGACAGCGAACTGCGCGGCCGGCACCCGGTGTTCAGCCTCAACCCGGTGCCCGGCGCCATCGACCTGCTGGTGTCGTCGGAACTGCTGGAAACGCTGCGCCAGGTGGCGGCCGGCATGGTCAGCGCAGAGCGCACGAAGGTCGTCAGCTCCACCGCACGCGCGCTCACGGTGGCCGAGAAGATGCAGATGGCCGACGGCCGCGTCGAAGCCGCTTCGCTCACCGGTGTGCTGCAGCGGCACTGCCGCGAGGCCGAGCTGCTGGACATGGCGGCGCTGGCGCGCGCCAGCGGCAGCGCGATCAGCGCCGTGCTGTTCGGCGCCATTGCCGCCAGTGGCGTGCTGCCGTGGCCGCGCGATGCGTTCGAGGCGACGATCCGCCACTCGGGCAAGGGCGTCGACGCCAGCCTGCGCGGCTTCGGCGCCGCGTTCGACGCCGTGGCGCAGCGGCGCGCGCAGCGCAGCCACGTCGAAGCCGCATTGATGCCGGCAGCGCCGGTGGATCTGCGCACGCTGGCGCGCCAGCGCCTCACCGACTACCAGGACGCCGCCTATGCGCGGCTGTACGACGAACGGCTGGCGCGCATCGAAGCGGCCGAGCTGAGCTACGGCAAGACCGACATCGCCGGCGAGATGACACGCTGGCTCGCGCTGTGGATGGCCTTCGACGACATCGTGCGCGTGGCGGCACTCAAGCTCGCGGCCAGCCGCGCGCAGCGTGTGCGGCGCGAGGTGGCGGCGCGTGACGACGAGATCGTCAAGACCTTCGAACACTTCAAGCCCGGCGTGCCCGAAGTCGCGGGGCTGCTGCCGGCCGCGCTGGCGCGCCGGCTGCAGGCCTGGGACGCGGCGCGCGTGGCGCGGGGGCGCCAGGCGTGGTCGCTGGCGCTGAAGATCGGCACCCACACCGTGAGCGGCGCGCTCGCGCTGCGCGTTGTGGCCGGCATGAAGCCGCTGCGCCGGCGCGGCAGCCGCTATGCGCTGGAGCAGCGGCTCATCGAGCACTGGCTGGCGGCGGTGGAGCGGGGCACGCGGCGCCACTGGGCGCTGGGTCACGAACTGGCCTTGTGCGGCCGCCTGATCAAGGGCTATGGCAGCACCAACGAACGTGGCAAGGAGAACCTGCTGCACATCGTCGACCATCTCGCGGCCGGCAGCGACGCCGCGCTCGCGGCGGCCGCGGTGCGTGCGGCGCGCGAGGCGGCGCTGGCCGATGAAAGCGGCCGTCGCTTCGACGATGCGCTGCTCGCGCACGGCGCGCCCCGACGCGCGCCGCGCGTGCAGACCGTGCGCTGGTACAAGCGTGCACCGGCGCGCGCGCTGCCCGACCTGCCTTCTGAAGCGCCGCCCGGCCGGTCGCCAAGGTGACACACCGGTACGCTGGATTTCCCTCTGCGCCGACGGCGGCGGCGCGGCCAGAATTCATGGCAACAAAACGGAGACAGCCACGATGAAAGCACGCACCCTTTCGGCCATCGGCATCGCCTTGCTCACCCTCGCCGCGGCCGCGCAGGCCCAGGACAAACCCGTGATGCTGAAGCTGTCGAGCTGGGTGCCGGCGCAGCATCCGCTGAACCCGTCGCTCATCGCCTGGGCTGAAGATCTGAAGAAGGAAAGCGGCGGCACCATCACGGCCACGCTGTTTCCGAGCCAGCAGCTCGGCAAGGCGTTCGACCACTACGACATGGCGCGCGACGGCATCGCCGACTTCGCCTACGTGAACCCGGGCTACCAGCCGGGCCGCTTCCCGATCTTCGCCGCCGCGTCGTTGCCGTTCCAGATCACCAACGCGAAGGGCGGCAGCGCCGCCATCGACGCCTGGTACCGCCACTACGCGGCCACGGAAATGAAGGACGTGCACTTCTGCTTCGCGTTTGCGCACGACCCGGGCGGCCTGCATTCGCGCAACCTGATCACGCTGCCGAGCCAGTTGAAGGGCGTGAAGGTGCGGCCCGCCACCAGCACCGTGGGACAGATGATCACGCTGCTGGGCGGCACCAACGTGCAGTCGTCGGCGCCGGGCGCGCGCGACATGCTGGAGCGCGGCGTCGCCGACGCCATCACCTTCCCCTGGGGTTCGATCATCCTGTTCGGCATCGACAAGGTCGTGAAATACCACCTCGACGTGCCGCTGTACGTGACGCCGTTCGTCTGGGTCATGAACAAGGACAAATACGAGGCGATGTCGCCGAAGCAGAAGAAGGCGGTGGACGACCACTGCACCACCGAGTGGGCCGAGAAGGTGGCCAGCCCCTGGGCCGACTTCGAGGCCGCCGGCCGCGGCAAGATCGCCGCCGAGCCGGGCCACACGGTGACCAAGCTGAACGCCCAGCAGATCGAGGTCTGGCGCAAGGCGGTGACGCCGGTCGTCGAAACCTGGTCCGCGGACGCGAAGAAGGCGGGCGCCGACCCCAAGCAGGTGCTCGATTCGCTGCACCAGGAACTGGTGAAGTACAAGGCTGCGATGTGAGGCCAGCCGCGGCATGAGCAGCGTCAAGCGAACAAGGCTGCTGAGTGACCGCATCATCGACGTCATCGAATGGATGGCGGCGGTCTTCGTCGGCATCGTCGCGGCCGACATCTTCATCTCGGTGGTGCTGCGCAAGTTCTTCGACACCTCCATTCCCGACAGCTACGACTTCGGGCGCCAGCTTCTGGGCATCCTGATCTTCTGGGGCATTGCCGCCACCAGCTACCGCGGCGGCCACATCACGGTCGATCTCGTGTGGTCGGCGGCAAGCCCGCGAATGAAGCGGCTGATCGACATCTTCGCCACGCTGGTGCTGCTGTTCGTCGTCACGGTGCAGACCGCGATGCTGTTCGACAAGGTGCGCCTGACCTACGTCGACCACGTGCTGACCTACGACCTGAACCTGCCGACGTGGCCGCTGGCCGCGCTGGCGTGGATAGGCGACGTGAGCGCGGTGGTGCTGATCGCGATCCGCACCTGGCGTTTGATCTTCAGCCCCGAACTGCTGCACGACGAGCACGTCGAAGAGCGCGTACAGGAGTGAGCCGGCCATGGCATTGAGCAACGACGTCATCGCCGTTGGCGGCTTCGTGGTGCTCTTCATCCTGATGCTGCTGCGCGTGCCGGTGGGCATGGCGATGGGGCTGGTGGGCGTCACCGGCTATTCGATGATCGCCGGCGCCGCGCCGGCGCTGAAGCTGGTGGGCCTGACGTCGATGCGCACCGTCACCGACTACACCTTCGGCGTGATCCCGATGTTCATGCTGATGGGCGCCTTCGTCTCGGTGTCGGGCGTCAGCAAGGAATTGTTCCGCGCCGCCAACGCGTGTTTCGGCCATCTTCGCGGCGGCCTGGGCATGGCCACGGTGCTGGCCTGCGGCGGCTTCGCGGCGATCTGCGGCTCGTCGGTGGCCACCGCCGCCACCTTCTCCACCGTGGCCTACCCCGAGATGCGGCGCTACGGCTACCCGGCGTCGTTCTCCACCGGCGTCATCGCCGCCGGCGGCACGCTGGGCGCGATGCTGCCGCCGTCCACCGTGCTGGCGGTCTATGCGGTGCTGACGCAGCAGGACATCGGCAAGCTCTTCATGGCCGGTGTGCTGCCGGGGCTGCTGGCGATGTGCATGTATGTGCTGACCATCGTCGTGCTGGTGGCCATCGCGCCCAAGCTGCTGCCGGCCGGCACGCCGCAGCCATGGCGCGAACGACGCGCCGCGCTGAAAGACGTGTGGCCGTCGATGCTGCTGTTCGTGTTTGTCATCGGCGGTCTCTACGGCGGCTTCTTCACGCCCACCGAAGCCGGTGGCATGGGCGCCGGCGGCGCCTTCCTGCTCGGCGTTGCGCGCCGCAAGCTCGACCGCCACAAGATCCGCTCGGCGCTGCTGCAGGCCACGCGCACCGCGGCCGCGGTGTTCACGGTGCTGATCGGCGCGCTGCTGTTCGGCTACTTCCTCACCATCACGCAGACGCCGCAGAAGCTGACCGAGTTCCTCGTCGGCCTGGGCATCGGCCGCTATGGCGTGCTCGCGCTGATCATGCTGATGTACCTGGTGCTCGGCTGCCTGATGGACGCGATGGCGATGATCATCCTCACCGTGCCCATCATCTTCCCGGTCGTCACGCAACTCGGCTTCGACCCCATCTGGTTCGGCATCATCATCGTGATGACGGTCGAGCTCGGCCTCATTCACCCGCCGGTGGGTATGAACGTCTTCGTCATCAAGAGCGTCGTCAAGGACGTGAGCTTCACGACCATCTTCAAGGGCGTGATTCCGTTCGTCATCACCGACATCGTGCGCCTCGTGATCCTGATCATGTTCCCGATCATCGCGCTGTGGTTGCCGAGCCGGATGTAGGGCCCGTTGCCACTACGGGACGGCGCGCCAGCAGCTCCGGCACCAGCGCCTCGTAGGCCGCGGCGGCGGCCAGCAGGGCCGCATCACCCTGAGGGCGGCCGATGAGCTGCAGCCCCATCGGCCAGCGGCCCGTGGTGTCGAAGCCGGCCGGCACGCTGATCGCCGGCAGCCCGGCAAAGGTGGCGTACAGCGTGCACTCCATCCAGCGGTGGTAGCTGTCCATCGTGCGGCCGGCAATCTGCTTCGGCCACATGTTGGTCAGCGCGAACGGCCACGCCTGCGCCACCGGCAGCACCGGTGAGACGTTGCGTGTTCATACAACGACGGCACTTCTTTCAGGTGGCTGCACGCCGAGCTATCTGAGCGCCGTTTCGCATGCTGTCGCCGCCGGGGTGCCCGGCCAAGTGCCAGACAAGAGCGCGGCCGATTGTCAACTCGCAAACCTTGCAGGTTGACGTTGTCGCGCTGGGGCAGGAGAGTTGTCAGCGCATCCCCAATGTCTGCGGCCTGCCGAATGCGGCGCCCGAACGTGGGCAGGGGCCGGCCCCTGCGACCGGCAAACAGGCCCTCTCAAAAACAACGCGAAGGTGGAGGAACGATGAAGCACAAGCGCGATCTGGCCGACCTGCACACGGTTAGGGACAACGACAGCCACGCTGCGATTCGGATAGATTGGGCGATACGAACATTTGTTCTGCTGATCTTGCTGTCTCTTCCGTTCATGCCGGCTTGGCCCAAAGACGGAGACGACTCAGAAGCGCCCGTTGCGCCAACTTTTGCGGGCTATGACACCGATGTCGAGCAGATTGTAGTCATTGGCCATAGGGATCCGTGCATAGACGGGACGTACGAAGAGATACAGAAGTGTCACGGAAATCCCGTTCTGAATCGGCCCATTTCTCCGGTCACTGGCGCGCCGCAAGATCACGCCTATACGGGCATCAACCCGAGCCCCAAACAAAAGTCGGATCCCGCTGCCGACAACAACTCCAATAAGCAAACTTGCCCAGGGCAAGGCGCTGGGGGTGGAGGATCGGTTTCGAATCCATCGACGAGCCATCCTGTCATCATCGCAACGGGCGAGAAGTTCCAGGTAGAGACGGACTTCCTCTCGAACTCGGTCTACGGACTGAGCATGCAAAGAACCTACCGCTCGCTGGGCGGCTACGGGCTCTTCGGCAGCAGATGGCTGTCGACCTATGACTTCCTGCCGCTCAGCTTCTCCGGCTGCGACCACGACATCGACTACCCGTCGCTGTGCGTTCCCCACACCTTCAAAGCGACGTTCCCCGACGGTACGAGCTACACCTACACGCACACGTCAACGACCGGCAGCGATTTGAGCTATGTGGTCGGCAATTCGGCGTCGGCCACCGGAACGGCGCACCTGATTCCGTTCAACAGCACGATCGTCCTGAACCGCGCCGATGGTGTGTACAGCTATTCATCTTCGACGGGCCGTATCCTGCGCGTGACGTCGATTTCAGGCACCCTGCTCTATCAATGGACCTACAGCGGCACGCAGGTCACGAAGATCACCAACAAGGTCGGCCAGACCGTCGAATTCACCTACGGCAGCAACGGCCTGCCGTCGACAGTCAAAGACCCTTCGGGAAACAACTGGACCTACACCTACAACACGGCGAACATGTTGACCACCGTGACTTCGCCCGGGGGAATGCATGTTCGTACCTACTACTACGAGGATTCGGGCGACCCCAAACGCCTGACGGGCATCGCATTCAACGGCGTTCGCTACAGCACCTACAGCTACTACTCGAACGGCAAGGTCCACGTCAGCGGCCTGGCCGGCGCCGAGGAACAAGAGACCTTCGTCTACGGCACGAACGTGACCAGCGTGACAACGGCTGCGGGGCAGTCGACCATCTACAACTTCGTCTCTCAACAGGGCGCATTGAAGCTGTCCGCCGTCTCGCGCGCCAGCACCACCACCTGCGCCGCCGCCGCGGCTCACACCTACTACGACGCCAACGGCTGGGCCGACTACACCTGGACTGGAACGGCAACAAGACCGACTACAGCTACGACGCCAGCGGCAAGCTGCTGCAAGTCACCTATGCCGCAACCACGACGAGCGCACTCACCCGGGTCAACACCTGGAATGCAGACCAGTTGAGCCGCTCGACCTGGCGCGATGCCGCCAACAGCGCCTTCTACAAGATCGACTACACCTACTTCGGCGCAGCAGACGGCGTATCGAACGGCAAACTTTCTTCCCAGACCACGACCGACCTTAGAACCGGCGCGGTGCGCCAGACCTCCTACGGCTACACCTACTACAGCAATGGTGTATTGGCCAGCGCCACCATCACCCAGGCCTTGCCCGCCGGCAGCGCGACGACGACGCTGAGCTACGACACCCTGGGCAACCTCGTCACGCAGACCAACGCCCTCGGGCAGCAGATCAACTGGGCCAACTACAACGGCCTGGGGCGCCCGGGCCAGATGACCGACGCCAACGGCGTGCTCACGAACTACGTCTACGAGACCAACGGTGACCTGTCGAGTGCCACGCAGTTGCTGCTCAGCGGCAACCGCACGACCACGTTCGCGTACAACAACGACCACCAGATCACGAGCGTGAGCTACCCCAGCGGGCGCATCGACCGCTTCAGCTACAACGCCGCAGGCCGCCTCACCGGCCAGGGCAACGCGGCGGGCCAGTACCAGCAGTACCTGCTCAACATCGCGAGCAACACCGCCTCCACGGTGTCCGACCGCAACGTGCCGACCTTGAGCGGCTCCGTCCCGGTGGCTGTCGCCCAAGGATCCTTCAGCTCTTCGACCCAGCTCGACAGTCTTCGCCGGCCGCTCGTGGTGCATGGCAACAATGGCCAGCAGCTCAGCTACGCCTACGACGCCAACGGCAACGTGCTCAGCACCACAGACGCCGCAAGCCGCGTGGTCACTTACACCTACGATGCGATGGACCGCATCCGCACCGTCACCGCACCGGCCGCAGGAACCACGACCTACAGCTACGACAGCGAAGGCCGGCTGCATTCGGTGCAAGACGCGCGGGGTCTTTCCACCTACTACACCTACAACGGCCTGGGAGACGTGCTCACCCGCACCAGTCCGGACAGCGGGCTCACCACCTTCACCTACGACAGTGCAGGCCGCTTGGCCAGCGAACAGCGCGCCGACGGGCTGCTGATCGGCTACACCTGGGACGCCCTGGGCCGCATGACAAGCCGCAGCAGCGGCGCAGCACTCGAGAGCTTCGTCTACGACAGCGGCACCTACGGCGTGGGACACCTGACGAGCATCGTCGACGCCAGCGGCCAGACCACCTTCGCCTACAGCGCTGCCGGTGAACTGGTGCAACAAGCGGCCACCATCCAGGGCAGCACCTACACGACGAGCTGGGGCTACGACAGTTGGGGCCGGCTGACGACACTGGGCTACCCCAACAGCGAAACCCTGCAGTTCGGCTACGACGGCTACGGCCGCCTGGCCTCCATCGGCCGCCTCGCCGGCTCGCAACTCGTGGCTGACTCCTTCCTGTACCAGCCCGCCACCGACATCGGCTACGCCTGGCGCTATGGCAACGGCCTCGTGCGCATGGCAACGCTGGACACCGACGGACGCCTGAGCCAGATCGCGGGGCCGGGCGTGCAGAGCCTGGGCTACGCGTACAACAACACCGACACGCTCAACGCACTCACCGACAGCCTGTACCCGGCGCAGTCGGCCAGCTTCAGCTACGATGGCGCAGACCGCCTGAGCAGCGTCACCAAGAGCGGCGACAACCAGGGCTTCGGCTACGACGCCGTCGGCAACCGATCGACGCAGACGCGCGCGAGTGCGAGCTATGCGCTGGGCTACTACTCAGCCGCCAACCAGTTGCACACCGTCTCGGGCAGCGCATCCAGAACGCTTGTCTACAACGGTGCGGGCGACCTCACCAGCGATGGCAGCAAGAGCTTCGGCTACGACGCCTTCGGGCTCCTGAGTTCCGTCTCCCTCAGTGGCTCGTTGGTGGGTAGCTACAGCAGCAACGCCTTCAATCAACGCGTGTACAAGAGCGCATCGGGTGCCACCAAGCGCTTCGTCTACGGCCCTTCAGGCGAGTTGCTCTACGAGGACGGGCCGCAGCCCACCGACTAC